>ERZ827520.3752-NODE-3752-length-11983-cov-2.627683_pt1 | contig 11983 bp, 15 predicted proteins | sample MGYA00519581_ERZ827520 | MGnify/ENA primary metagenome ERZ827520 (study PRJEB31778, sample SAMEA3449339) | human gut metagenome | biome: human gut; feature: human-associated habitat; material: faeces | place: United Kingdom | collected 2010/2012 ...
GGGAGCAAAAACAATGGAACGTCAACGATTCCTGCCGTTGCTGGCAGTCATTATCTTTATCTGGGTCCTCTGGCGTTATGAAGCGGCGCTGGCCCTGCTCGGCTTCTTATGCAATTTAATCATGCCTTTTATCATCGGCGGCTGCCTGGCATTTATCGTCAATGTTCCTTTGGTGCATATCGAACGCCTCTGGCAAAAACTGTTTGCACGCTTTTCTTCAGACTGGCCCCAAAAAATCAAACGTCCGGTCTGTCTGATCTTCACCCTGACTCTTATTATTGGCATCGTTCTGATCGGCGGGCTCAAAATTGGCCCCGATCTGCACCAAAGCTTTAATATGATCGTAAAAACACTGCCTAAAGCATCTGCCGAACTGACCGTCTCCCTTAAAGAAAGATGGTCCGAACTTGCCCTTTCGCCTGACACACTGGATTACCTGCAATCGCAATGGTCAGAACTGCTGCGTGCTGTAGACAGCTACTGGGAAAATAATAAAACAACTTTATTCTATAATACATTAAATATCACGACATCCCTGATCTCACTGGTCAGCAATATTGTTATCGGCGTCGTTTTTGCGGTTTACCTGTTGCTGAATAAAGAAACAATCTCCCGGCAAACCCGTAATATGATTTTAGCATTCTGCAGCGGTAAACGCGCGGCTTACCTGCTTGATCTAGGCAGTGCCGCTCATACTATTTTCTCCGGTTACATCGGCGGTCAGCTGCTCGAAGCTTTCTGCCTGGGATTATTATGCCTCGCCGGGATGCTGCTTTTAGGGCTGCCATATGCTCTGTCAATTTCGGTCATCGTTGGCTTTCTGGCTATTATCCCGATCATCGGCACTATCATCAGCGCCCTTTTAGGTCTTATTCTTATTGGGCTCGCCGCCCCCGGCAAAATCTGGCTGTTTATTCTTTTCTTCTTTGTACTGCAGCGTATCGAAGGCGATATCCTTTATCCTAAAATCGTCGGCAAATCTGTTGGTTTATCCGAGATCTGGGTTCTGGCAGCAATTACTGTCGGCGGCAGTCTTTACGGTGTTTTAGGCATCATCGTCAGCGTGCCTGTTGCTTCGGTGATAGCCTACATATTATCTGACAGTGTGAAAAAGCGTCTGCAGCAGAAAAACATTGACATTGAACAGCAAAATCCATAAATATCAGTTTTTTTCTTTAAGTGACTTTGCAACAAACATCGTTTGTGCTATAATAATCTAGTAATCATGCGGGTGTAGCTCAGTGGTAGAGCAGCGGCTTCCCAAGCCGCGTGTCGCGAGTTCGAATCTCGTCTCCCGCTCCATAAAATATTTTGCCGCAGAACTTAGTTCTGCGGCTTTTTTATTTACCTTAACTACGATTTGCATTGTTGCAAACGAAATGTTATAATGATCCGATTTTTTGCAAGGAGGTAAAAAAATGTCTATAGGAATTATTGTAAACTCTGCCTGCGTACTTATCGGCGGCCTGCTCGGCAGTTTTTTCGGAAGACTGCTGCCAGTCAAAATGCGTGAATCGCTTTATGGGTTATTCGGTTACTGCTCCATCATCATCGGCATCATTCTGCTGCAAAATATAAAATCTATGCCGGCAGTTACATTAGCTCTGATCTTGGGTACTATCATCGGCGAAGCACTTCGAATCGAAGACCAGATCAATTTCGCTTCGCTTAGGCTTAAAACACTTATCGAACGTATCACCAATACTGCGGCAGCAGATAATGATGCTTATATCAGCCGTTTCGTCGGCCTGCTGATGCTGTTCTGTACCGGCAGTACAGGAATTCTCGGCGCGATTGGTGAAGGCGTAAATGGCGACAGCACTGTTCTTTTAACAAAATCTGTTATGGACATTTTTGCAGCATTTGCTTTTGCTGCTCATATGGGTCCTATGATCGCCTGTATCGCAATCCCCCAGTTTCTTTTTTTCAGCATCCTCTTTTGGAGTGCCGGCTTCATCATGCCGCTTACAGATCCTCTGATGATTGGTGATTTTATGGTCTGCGGTGGCATTTTAGCTATTATTACCGGCTTTCGTATCTGTGAATTGAAAGACTTCCGTGTCGCCAATACGCTGCCGGCTTTATTTATCGTAATGCCGCTCAGTTATCTTTGGCGCACTTATTGCTGAACAGTTAACACTAAAAAAACAGGCCCTGCATACAGGGCCTGTTTTTATTCCATGATACCTGAATCCTCAATAATAATCCAGCTCACGCTCAAAAATAACGCCGGTGGCAGGATTAAACTTTAATTCCCCCTTAAATTTAAGGGTAGTAAATTCGGCTTCATAGTAGGAATTATTGCCTTCTTTGTCCATAGTTACAACAATATTGCGGGCATCCGGGTATTCAGCCATAACAAAGCGCTCGATATCTGCCGGAGTTTTGTTGATAATAGTGCTGCCTTTGACAAATGTTGCACCCTTGACTTCTATCTCTTTGATTTTGGAAGTAGCCGTTGCAACCTTCACATAATAATATTCCAAAGTGTCAGGGTCTTGAAAAGTAATACGGCTTTCATCACCTTTAGTTGTATAACCAATCAGATTACAGTTTGCCGGAATTTCTGCTTTAGCAACTTCGATCGCCGCCCTGCTTTGCCCAAGCTGACTGGGAGCAGGAGCCGCCACAGCCATAGCGCCTACACATAAAACTACTAAAGCTGCCAGTAATGAAAAAACATTTTTCAATTTCATTCGATTCACTTCCTTAAACTATTTTGTATTACTGCTTAAATACATCATACAAAACATTTTTGTTAATTTCAACTGTGTGCTATCTCCTATTTGAATTTATTAATTAATTTATTCCATATTATCAATATTACAAGCATTTATTTTGTTAAAATTCATAAATCTGTTAAGCCCTTCCCATAATAAAACAGACCTCGGCATATTTATGTCCGAGGTCTGTTTTATTATAATCACTGTTCTGCCGATTGTTTTGCATCTTCTTTACAGACCGTTGTTTCTTCGTCTTTAAAAAAGTATTTCATCACACCGCCGACCAGCCCCTGTACCAAAAGAAATTTATATTCGTTTTCGATCCGTCTTACTTCCCGCTGTACCTCTCTCTTAATGATCCAGAAGGACAAAGCCACACCCAGCATCGCCCCAAACAAGGCTCCAAAAAATGCGATCCAGATCGCAGGTATCGAAATATTGATCATTATTGCCACCGCCTGTCTGTTTTCTTTGACTTCAAAATATCACATTAGCTATTGCCTGTCAAATTAAAGAAAATTCACATTTTCTTCTATTGCAACTGCAAGGACAAATATTATATAATATTAGAACAGTTCCAATACTTTAAAAAGTGAAAGGGTTGTTACCAATGGAGAAAATTTACGAAGGCAAAACTAAAACAGTATATTCCCTGGAAAACGGCAATGTACTCTTAAAATTCAAAGATGACTGCACCGGCAAAGACGGTGTTTTTGATCCCGGTGAGAATACCGTCGGGCTGACTATCGAAGGTATCGGCAAAGCAAATCTTGAGACTTCGATCCACTTTTTCGAGATCCTCAAAAAAGAAGGTGTAAAAACCCACTATGTCAGCGCAGATATCGATAACGCCACTATGGAAGTCCTGCCTGCTAAAGTATTCGGTAAAGGCCTTGAAGTCATCTGCCGCTTGAAAGCAACCGGCAGCTTCATCCGTCGTTACGGTGACTACATTGCTGACGGCACTGTTCTCGAAGGCGGCTACGTTGAAGCTACTTTAAAAGACGACGCTAAAGGCGATCCTCTGATCACTTCTGAAGGTTTGGCGGCTCTCGGCATCATGAGCCAGGAAATGTTCAACAGTATGAAGGAACAAACCCTTAAAATCACTAAAATCGTTGCTGCAGACCTGGCAAAAATGGGTCTGGATCTATACGATATCAAATTTGAATTTGGTTACAACAACGACGAAGTAATTCTGATCGACGAAATCGCCAGCGGTAACATGCGCGTCTATAAAGACGGCAAATATGTCGATCCCATCACTCTGACTTCAATCATCCTCGGTAAATAAATCTTTATATTTAAAGGCACAGCTTTTGCTGTGCCTTTTTTGCTTCTTAGGCATGTTGATGCTATAATTATTTTAAAGCGTTTTTAAAGCCCGCTTTAATTTTTGAAAACAAAGGAACGATGCATTATGAACAAATTAGATCCGCGTAATATTTATGACGACTTACATCAAATTCCTGAACTTGGTTTTGAAGAGTTTAAAACCTCTGCCTATCTGGCAGATAAATTAGAAGCAATGGGCTACAAAGTTACCCGTAACATCGGCGGCACCGGCGTTATCGGCGAAATCAAAGGCTCAGAGCCCGGACCTGTAATGATGCTGCGTGCCGATATGGACGCACTGCCCTTTCTGATCGACGGCGAAAAGAAAAATATTCATGCCTGCGGCCACGACGCCCATTCAGCCATGCTTTTAGCCGCTGCCTCCGAGCTGGTAGGCAAGGTTAAACGCGGCACCCTGCGCATCCTGTTCCAACAGGGTGAAGAAACCTTAAAAGGCGCTTTGGCAGTTATTGATGCCGGCGTAATTGAAGACGTCGATATCGCTCTTGGTCTGCACATCCGTCCTGTACAGGACATTGCCTACGGCGAAATGTCGCCAGCAGTGCGCCATGCTTCCAGCACCTTCGTTAACGTCGTTATCAACGGTTTATCCAGTCACGGCGCACGTCCGCACCTGGGTGTCAACGCAATCGAGGCAGCCGCTGTCGCCATCAATGCCATTGCGGCAATTAAAATCAATCCTATTATTCCCTGGTCCTGTAAAGTTACCGGCATCAAAGGCGGCGGCGTAGCCCCCAATATCATTCCTGATAAAGTTGAAATGATCGTCGATGCCCGTGCACAAACCAACGAAGCTATGACCGAACTGCTGGAAAAACTGCGCCGCGCAGTTACAAATCCTGCCGCTGCTCTTGGGGCTACTGCCGAAGTCACTACTCCCGGCGGTGTGATCCCCGCTGCTGAATACGATGACGAACTGACTGCAGAAGTTGCAGAATGTATCGTCGAAGCAGTAGGCGAAGAAAAACTTGCGAAAGAACTTGTTAACCCCGGCGGTGAAGATTTCCATTACTTCGTCAATAAATATCCCCATATCAAAGCTGCTTACTTCGGTGTCGGCGCAGCTGCAGCTCCAGGCCTGCATCATCAGGATATGCAGCTGAACAAAGAAGCTCTGCCCAGCGGCACTGCGGTCCTTATTAAAATGGTAGAACGTAAATTAGGCTGATCACTGCTTCTTTTACGCTGCTTAATTATATATAACTGCAAAAACTCAGACTTCCATAAATTATGAAAGTCTGAGTTTTTTATTACTGTACTATGCTTAACTCATTTTCGTATATTTATTTAAGCTGCCTGTAAACATTCTGGTCAACAGGCTCCAGCCAGGTAGTACCTGCACCCTTGCTCATAATCGACAGATGCTGGAACCAGCTGTTGCCGGCAGCGCCATGCCAGTGTTTCGTCCCTTCCGGGATCGTCACGCTTTCGCCGGCTTTCATTTCTACCGGGTCCTGTCCCCAGATCTGATAATATCCACGGCCTGATACCCCGACCAGGACCTGACACGAACCGCTGTGAGTATGCCAGTTATTGATACAGGACGGAGCAAAAGTCACGTTAGACACACTTACAGTATCGTTAGCCATGGGAAAAAGGAAGCTCTGCCCTGTAAAATATCTGGCATAAGCCGCATTATCATTACCGATAGGAAATACTGTACCGCCTGTCTGCAGCAGCGACGCGCTGATGATCTTTGTCTGTTCCTCTGTTACAGGCTCACCGGCTGCCAAAGCTGCATCTGTACCGCCCATGACCGCAGCAGCCACAACCAGCGCTGCCGCCATTCCTCTAAAAGTGTTTTTGTTGATTCTCTGCCAAAATTTCATATTATTTTCCTCCTCACAATAAATCTTTTATTTATCATTTTCCGGATCAGACTGCTATTGCTTTCGGGGCCGGATGCCTGTTTAACAAAGCGTATGTTTCCGGCTGTAATAAATTCTCATAATTTCTCAGCTGATAATCTGCCAGTTCCGCAATCAGCTGCAAACTGTTGATTTTCTCAATCAGCGTTTCCCGTGCCTCTGCCAGCAGCTTTTTACGCTCCTGTATCGTAGCATCACCCATTTCTGCCAGACGGATATAATCAATGATATGTTCCAGTGACATCCCGCTGGCTTTCAGCTTTTTGATAAAATTGATAAAATTTACAAAATACTCATCATAATTGCGTATCCCGGCCGCATTCCGTGGTACCGGAGGCAGCAGACCGATCCTTTCATAATATCTTAAAGTATCAGTTGACATATTGGTTTTTGCGGCAACTTCCCGAATCGTCATTTTTTCTCCTCCTCACAGTGATTATGCCTGAGCTGATAAATACTATAATCTACATTATCCAGCAGCTGTTGTTTAAAATGGATATCATCCAGCAGATAAAAGCGCAGATTTTTCAGCAGTTTGATTTTCTGTTCCTCAGTATTATCGCTGTGCTCAATGATATTTAAAGCTGTTTTTAACTGCTCCGGCCGCCTTTCTGCCGACTGCAGAATCTGCTGTAAATTCTCCTGCGTACATTTCTGCATCTTTTCCATAGCTACTCAGCCTCACTAAAAATTCTCTCTTTAAACTTTTCCATAACACGTGTTCCCGGATCACTTTCATTATAAATTATTCTTTCTTATATGTATAATACCTATTTCTCATATTCATCAATGCCTTTTAGGCATTGATTTTCCACGACTGTACAAATAAAAAAGTGCAAGCGCAATCACTTCTGGTGATCTGCACTTACACTTTCTGACCACAGCCTCTGATTCAGCTGCAACTGTCTGCTATTGCTTTTATCTTCACTGTTCCCTATTATTATATGTTTTCACAAAATTTTTGGCAAACTCAATAAATTTCGTCGTCGTTACACTGAAAGGCTGTCGTTTTTTCCAGGCCAGCACTGTAGTAGCAGCAAGTTCAGGATACAGCGGCAGCGAACAGACCTGTGAGCGGTCCAAAAAAGGCCGTGAACCCTCAATATGAAAAGCATATCCCAGCCCGTTCCGTACCATTATCGAAGCATTCGTACTCATATTGCAGGTATACGGAACCCTGACCTGCGGAAAATAATCACCAAACCAGCTGACCAGCTCATTTTGCACTTTCAGCCGTGCGGGAAAAAGCAGCTCCTTCCCCACCAGATCTGCCGCCGTAACAAAGCCCTTTTGCACCAGCGGATCTTCGGCAGGCAGCAGCACGGCCCAGCGTTCTTTGACCCCCAGACGGATAAAATCATACCTGTCAATATCCACGGGTTCCAGAAACAAAGCAATATCTGACAGACCTTTTTCGATACGTTCATTAGTATAATCCGCATTACCGGCATATAATTCGTAAGTTACAGCAGGATACTTTTCTTTAAAAGCCCGGAACATTTCAGCAATGACCTGTACGGAAGCCAACTCGCCGCAGCCCACCGATACTACGCCGTTGATCAGCTCGTCGCGTTCTGTCAGTTCTTTTTCCGTTTTATCTGCCAGATCAACGATCTCCTCGGCCCGCCGGCGCAGCAGCATTCCTTCGTCAGTCAACGTCACCTTACGCGCGCCGCGCGAAAACAGCGTTACTCCCATATCTTCCTCTAACTGTGCCAGCTGTCGGCTCAATGTCGGCTGCGTGATATGCAGCAGCTCAGCCGCTTTTGTGATATTCTCCTCACGTGCCACTGCCAGAAAATACCTCAGTATCCGCAATTCCATTGCCTCTGCCTCCTTTTATCCTGGTCAACTGCATCTGCCTGTTCTGTCCTTTTCTTTCTATCATAAAGTATTTTTATGCTCTCAGGCAAGCTTTATCTGTCCTTAAACATAGAAAAGGCATTATTTCCCCAAGGAAACAATGCCTTTCTTTACTGCTATTTATTCAGCCGCTGGCCGATTTTCAGCATATACATCGGGTCAACGTTCTGCCCATCGACAAAAACCTCAAAATGCACATGCGGGCCGGTACTATATCCGCTGCTGCCGACAAAGCCGATGATTTCACCCTTACGCACGCTTTGACCGGGCGCAACGGCAATCCCGCTCATATGCCCGTAAGCAGTTTCATAACCATTGCCGTGATCGATACGTACATAGCGTCCATAACCGCCGTTCCAACCGGCAACCTCTACCGTTCCCATCGCACTGGCGTAAACCGGCTCGCCGAATTCAACAGCAATGTCAACCCCGGGATGCCAGTCGTAACCGCCACCGATCGGTCCCGTACGTCCACCGTAGGGAGAGCTGATCGTACCACCTTTGGTCGGCCACAGATCAGGAAAGACCGAGCGTTTATTATTGCGCCCTTCCAGCTCCGAAAGCAGTTCACTCATCGAAGTTTTCTTCTCGTCGATTTGCTGCGCCATATTTTTATTCTGAGCCGTCAGTACTGCCGCCATTTCCTTCACGCCCAAATCAGCAGGACCTCCCTGTCCCAAGTAACGAGGAGCATTGCCTGCCGTTGCCGTTTCGCCTGACGCGCTGCTCAAATCACTGCCCAGCTTAGTACTGTCAGTGTCACGAATCAATGCCCGGCGCAGTTTAGTTTCCAATGTCGTGATTTCAGACATATCACGCAGCATTTTTTCGTTATCCGCCAGCAGGCTTTGCAGCTGTGCTTCCAACTCGCCTTTTTTAGCCTGATATTCTAAAAAATCAGTCCGTTCCTGACGGAACTGATAAAAATTATAACCCATATAACCAAGCGCGCCCACCATACAGACAGTACATATCAATACAGCGCCGGCCAGCAATTTAAACCGCCGGGCGCCAAAATGGTAAACTTTCTGCCCTTCCGCCCGAGGTACTGTAAAGGTATATTCTTGCTGTTTCTGTAAATCTTTTTCTTCCATATTTTAGCCGCTTATCTAAAATACCCTAACTTCTGACCTGCTGCCAGCAGCCTGTGCCCAATAAAAGGCAGACTTTCCAGATCATCCTTACCCATACCGCCCACTGCCAGCAATACGCCGCCGTAAACAGGCACAGCCACGGCAATAGCCGCTAAAATCGCCCAGGCTCCCCAGCTTACCGCCAGCGTGATCACGCCATAAACAGCCGCTCCCATAGCTGCGGCTGACACAGCAGGCTTAAATACACCGCTGAAGGATAAAGCAAAACCTGTATATTTGTAAATAAAAATCATATTTAAAACTGCTGCCAGGCCAAAATCCACTACCGTAGCCATTGCCGCACCCTTGATACCCAAAGTCGGTATTGCCGTCAGCGTCCAGCTTAAAAACACCTTGACCGCAGCCGCTAAAATCATATTGATGACCGGGATCGAAGTCCGACCCAGCCCCTGCAGAATTCCTGTACTGATCTGATGCAGACCCAACAGCAAGATACCTACGCTCATAGTTTGGATAGCATCGGCAGCTCCAGGCGCATTATAAATCAGCGCCGCTATTTTTTCAGCCAGAAAATACATACCTACAAAACAGGGACAGGTAATGATCAAAGCGACTCTGAAGGCCGTCCTGGTTTTGGCCCTGATGCCGAAAACATCATTCAGTGCCCGCGATTCAGAAATCGCCGGTACAGGCTGATCGTCATAGCCGCCGTGAAGATAGTCGCTAAATTGATCAACGGCACAGCCATACCTGTCAGATAACCGAAAAACTCTGTCGCCTGACTGATATGAAAACCAGCTGCTTCCAACCGCTGCGGCACGATCAAAAGATCAAGGTTCGCCACAACCGGCAGCATCAGGCTGGACATGGAAACAGGCAGCGCCAGCCGCAGCAGGCGGCTGATGATGGCCCGCGCCGACTCTCTCGTAGCCAGTGGATTCTGCTGCTGCAGATCCGCTTTCAGCTTCTGCTTGAGCCGTCCATAGAACCACATCAAAACCAAAAGCGCGCAGAAGGCACCGACTCCGGCGCCCATACTGGCGCCGCCAGCCGCATAAGCCAAACCATGCGGCATAAACATATTCGCAAAAACGATCATCGTCACAACACGCATCAGCTGCTCTACTATCTCGGAAGCCGCCGTTGGCGTCATGATCTGCCAGCCCTGCAGATAGCCGCGGAAACTGGCTAAAAATGTAACAAAAAATACGGCCGGAGCCAAAGCAATAATAGAGTAATAAGCGCGGCTATCACGGATCCAGTGATTATCGATCAGCCAATGAGCGCCGAAAAAAAGTGCCGATGCAAAAACCAGGCCTGTAACGAACAATAACCGCAGAGAAACATTAAAGACCCGTTTGGCTCCCAGAAAATCCTTCTGCGCCAGCTTTTCAGCCGTAATAATCGAAATTGCGACCGGTATCCCTGCCGATGACAATGTTATTGCCATCAGATAGATCGGAAACCCCATCTGGTAAAGGCCGATCCCTTCGCCGCCCAGTACACGCGACAAAATGATCCAATTCAGCGAACCGATGACCTTGACGACGATACTGGAAACCGTCAAAATCAGTGTACCTTTTAAAAATTTATTATTACTGCTAGCACTCTTTTCGGTATCGCTCATGATTACCCGCCTTGTCAAATTTTACAATTACACATACTCATACATTATAATTATCACCTTAAAGCCACTTTTTGACAAGCTTTTTCGGTTTTATTTCACAAAATATTGCTTTATTGCCCGGCCATTGTTACAATTAAAGTTAGAAATAATTTATCAAGGAGGTCATTTGCATGAAGAAAATCCTGTCCATCGCTCTGGTTAGTCTGCTGGCCTGCGGCGCTTTACTTGCCGGCTGCGGCGGCGAAAAAAAAGCCGATCCTAAGGCTGCGGGCGACAAAACCAAAGTTGCCTTCGTTTACGTCAGCTCTGCCAAAGACGGCGGCTATTCTATGGCGCATGAACTGGGACGTCAGTATGTTGAAAAAAACATGCCTAACGTTCAGGCCAGTTACATCGAATCAGTTCCTGAAGGTGCCGATTCCGAACGCGTCATTACACAACTAGCTTCCCAGGGCAACAAAGTTATCTTCACCACCAGCTTTGGTTATATGGTCCCGACGATCAACGTCGCAAAAAGTACCCCGACATTACCTTCCTGCACTGCTCCGGCTTCAAAACAGCTCCCAACGTAGGCAACTACTTCGGCCGTATGTATGAAGCCCGTTACGTCACAGGTATCGTTGCCGGTAAAGAAACAAAATCCAACGTCATCGGTTATGTAGCAGCGTTCCCGATCCCGGAAGTAATCCGCGGCATCAATGCCTTTACCCTGGGCGCGCAAAGCGTCAACCCTGACGTACAGGTCAAAGTCCTCTGGACCAATACCTGGTATAACCCAGCTACCGAAAAACAGGCTGCTATCACCCTGATCGATGCCGGCGCCGATATCATCGCCCAGCATCAAAACACCCCCGGTCCGCAGCAGGCTGCTGAAGAACGCGGCAAATACGGTATCGGCTACAATGTCGATATGTCTGCCAATGCTCCTAAAGCATCCTTGACCTCCGCGATCTGGAACTGGGGACCGTATTATGAAGAAACCATCAAACAGGTTAACAACGGTACCTGGAAATCCGGCGCTTACTGGGGTTCCATGAAAGATAAAGTAGTCGACATCGCTCCCTACGGACCCGCAGTCAGCGATGAAACAAAAAAACTGGCTGATGCTGCCAAAGCAGATATCATTGCCGGCAAACAAAAAGTTTTCACCGGCCCGCTGTATGATCAAAGCGGTGCCGAGAAAGTTCCTGCAGGCACTACTCTGACCGATAAGGAACTTTTGAGTATGGACTGGTTCGTCAAAGGCGTTGACGGTAAAATCCAGAACTGACTCGCTTGAGTGTTTTAGTAAGGAAGGTATAAAGGAATGAAAAAGACATTAATTTTAAGCTTAGCACTGGCTTTAGGAATCACCACTGTTTGCGCTGCTTCTCCGCTCAAAAACTATAACGCGGGCAAAGTAGCTGTTGATCTGGGGCTTAACGTCCCTACCAGCAATACTTATGAAGGACA
>ERZ827520.3755-NODE-3755-length-11975-cov-3.184815_pt1 | contig 11975 bp, 8 predicted proteins | sample MGYA00519581_ERZ827520 | MGnify/ENA primary metagenome ERZ827520 (study PRJEB31778, sample SAMEA3449339) | human gut metagenome | biome: human gut; feature: human-associated habitat; material: faeces | place: United Kingdom | collected 2010/2012 ...
CGGGCAATGCGATAGCCTTTTTAGAACAGGAGGCCCAAAGTCTTGGTTATGCGGCCTTCCGCAATGAGAAAGGTAATCTGCATATCATGGTGAATGGCTGCGATGAATCAAGAACGGTAGGTATCAGCGCGCATACCGATACATTGGGATTAATGGTGCGTTCAATCAATGCGGACGGCACACTGGCAATTACCGCCTTAGGCGGCCCCATCATGCCAACCCTGGATGGTGAATACTGCCGGATCATCACCCGTGATCAAAAGGTCTACACCGGTACGATTTTGTCTTCTTCACCGGCGGTTCATGTTTACGCGGATGCCAAAAGCAAGGCGCGTGACTGTGACAACATGCTGGTAAGAATCGATGAGGTTGTAAAGAATAAAGAAGATGTAAAGGCATTGGGCATCATGAATGGGGATATTATTGCCTATGATCCAAAAACGGTAATTACACCAAGCGGTTTTGTGAAAAGCCGGTTTCTTGATGATAAGATTTCTGTCGTATGTCTGTTTGGCGTATTAAAAATGATGCGTGAACAAAAGATTACGCCAAAGCATCGCTGTATCTTTATCATTACCACTTATGAAGAGGTAGGTCATGGCGCCAGCTCACTGCCTGAGCTTAATGAGCTGATTGCCTGTGATATGGGCTGTATCGGTCTTGATCTGGCATGCAGTGAATATGATGTATCGATTTGCGCAAAAGACAGCGGCGGGCCTTATGATTACGCGATGACCAGCAAGCTGATTGAATTGGCAAAGCGTGAAAAGCTAAACTTTGCCGTGGATATTTATCCATACTATGGCAGTGACGTCGGTGCCGGCCTGCGCGGCGGCAATGATATTAAGGGTGCCTTGATTGGTCCGGGTGTCCACGCGTCTCATGGGATGGAGCGTACGCATATGCAGGCTCTTGACGCGACGATGAAATTGATCCTGGCTTATATTACAGAGTAATTGAAGCATACTAATGCAAGGAGGAAAAGCGATGAATAAAGAATGGAATCTTGATATCTTGTATAAGAGTTATGAAAGTGAAGAATTTCAGCATGATTTTAAGGCTTTGCCGGCTTTAATCGATGAATTGAGCGAATGTGCGAAGCATCTTGATGAGGGTTCGGTAAAGGATAAGCTAGTGGAAGTGCTGATGCTGAATGAAAAGCTGACATTGGCGGTAAGCCGGCTTGCCTATTACATCAATCTGCGGCAGACGGTCAACACATCAGATGCCCAGACAGTTGCTTATGGCGCGCAGCTGAGTCAGATGATGGCGGCAACTGCTAAACCAACTACTGCCATCAATAAGTTTATTGCCGGGATTGAAAATCTTGATGAAGTGATTGAACAGGATGAATTATTAAAAACCTATCGTTTCATGCTTCATGAAATCAAACAGAATGCCAAGCATCTGCTGAGTGAAGAAGTAGAAGAAGTTCTTTCAATGATGGATCTGACCGGCGGTGAAGCATGGGGCAATCTTCAGGAATACATGACTTCTACCTTAGAAGTGGATTACAAGGGTGAAAAGGTTAACCTGAGCATGGTGCGCAATTTAGCCTATGATGAAAGTGCTGAGGTACGCAAGGCCGCTTATGAAGCTGAGCTGGCAGGTTATGAGAAAATCAAGGAGCCGGTGGCTTTCGCGCTGAATAATATTAAGAAACAGGTTAACACGGTAGCGAAATTAAGAGGCTATGAATCACCGCTGGCAATGACGCTGGAGGACAGCCGCATGCAGCGTTCAACCCTTGATGCGATGCTGAAGGCAATGGATAAGCATATGCCAAAATTCAGAGCTTATATGAAGCGCAAGGCAGAATTATTAGGACATGAGAACGGACTGCCATGGTATGATTTATTTGCACCGTTAGGTGAAAGTGATCGTAAATTCACAGTGGAAGAAGCCAGAGATTATTTAGTTAATCATTTCCGCGGCTTCGCTGATGACCTTGCCGATATGGTCGCGGAGGCCTTTGATAACGCATGGATTGATTTTTATCCGCATAAGGGTAAAGTCGGCGGCGCGTTCTGTGAAAACCTGCCGCAGTTTAAACAGAGCCGTGTACTCACAAATTTTGACGGCGCGTTAGGTGATGTTGTTACTTTGGCCCATGAGCTGGGACATGCTTATCACGGCTACAACATTCAAGACCACCGGCCGCTGAATGTAAACTATTCAATGCCGGTAGCTGAGACGGCGTCTACCTTTAATGAGAATTTGATTATGAATTCTGTTATTGATGAAACGGAAGATAAAAAAGAAAAAATGGCGCTGATTGAAAAACAGCTTCAGGATCTGAATCAGATCATCTGTGATATTTATTCACGGTATCTGTTTGAAAGTGCTGTTTTTGAAAATGCGAAGGATCAATTCATGTTTGCTGACAGCTTATGTGAAATGATGATTGAAGCACAGAAGAAGGCATATGGTGATGGTCTTGATGAAAAGACATTGAATCCTTATATGTGGATCTGTAAATCTCATTATTATTCTTCAGGCTTAAGCTTCTATAATTTCCCATATGCGTTCGGCGGTCTGTTTGCCAGAGGCCTCTATGCGAAATATAAGAAGGAGGGCGCTGATTTTGTGCCTAAATATCGTGAATTGCTGCATGCGACAACAATCAGCAGCGTTGAGGATGTAGCGGTGATCTGTGATATTGATCTGACCAAAGAGGAATTCTGGGAAGATGCCATGGTATCCTGTGAAGAACTGATCGACCAGTTCCTTGAATTATCTAAATAAAACAATTAAAAGATCTCACTGATGAAAAGCGAGATCTTTTTAATTATTGAGACTGATACGGATACCAGAGCTCCATCGATGGAATCTGCGCAGTATGATAAATTTCAGGCGCGAAACAATCCATCACATAACCATGTTCAGACAGCCACCGAGTGCTGAATTTTACCGCTTTATTGAGCGAAGCCGTTACCAGCTCATCAAAGGTTTCTGCTTCAAAGCTGCAGATAATGTAGGCTCTTGGCGGCAGAGTGAAGCTCTCCCATTGGGTATTTGCGGCTTCACACTCGGCACCGGTAAAATAGGTAAAGCAGCCATCAGGGGTTTTGCTGTTCAGATAAGAAACGCCAATTTCACGGCCGTGATGAAGCTTGGGCAGCTGATGTTTCAGCTGATGAAACTGCATCCACAATTGACCGGGAATATCTACCCCGCAGGTTTCTCCCAACGGCAGCTGAGCGCTGATTGGAACAATACCGCTGATGCCTGTAAAATGAATCGGGTGTTCTAAAACGATATGCTTCATTTCCAGCACCAAGCCCTCACTGACTAATGGACTATTTTCTTCAATCTCTGTTTCATTCAGCAGCAAATCCGGCTTATCGAATTGATTCAGCATGATGGGCTTTTGACGATAGCTTGTCGGTGTCATGCCATAAGCTTCTTTAAATGAGCGGGTAAATACTTCCTGTGAACCAAAACCGCAGCTAACCGCGATATTCAGGATTGTATCATTACTCTCCTTCAGTATTTCACACGCCTTTGCCAAACGCCGCAGCTTAATATATTCCATGACCGGCTTTTTAACTAATTTTGTAAATAACCGCTGATAATAAAAAGGGGATAGGGCTGCTTTCGCGGCCAATTGTTTGATATCCTGTTTCGCATCCAGATTTTCTTCAATAAAATCCAGCGTGCATTGTATCGATTCCCATGCGTACATAGCTGTACCTCCTTTGATACTTATAGAATATCATAAATCTATACTAAAGCTTTGATTCTCTCTGCTGTTTCACCATGTCAGAATCGTTTGTGTTATACTATCATCAGATGCAGGATGAGTTAAAAAAACACAAGGAGGATCATATATGTCAGCCATTGTCATTAAAGGGGCGCGTACAGGAAATCTGAAGAATATTGATGCCATCATTCCTAAGCAGCAGTTAGTTGTTTTAACAGGCGTATCCGGCTGCGGGAAGTCCACTTTGGCCATTGATACTTTATTTCAGGAATGTCAGCGGCGTTATCTTGAAGCGATGGGCATGCAGGGTATTCAAAAGCCTAAGCTGGACAGCTTATCGGGCGGTTCGCCGGCTATTTTGATTACTGCCGGTCATAGTGTGAATAATCCGCGTTCTTCATTAGGTACGATGAGTAATATTTATACTGATCTGCGGATGCTTTATGAAAAGCTGTCTGCCCGCCGCTGTCCAATCTGTCATGAGCTGTTTGATCAATCGATGATTAAGGAAGAAACTGAAAAACAAGAGGATTCGTTTAAGGTTTACATTCATTGTCCGCATTGTCATGCAAGGATTGAAAAATTAACCCGGTCCCATTTTTCTTATAATACAAGAGAAGGTGCCTGTACGGCTTGTCAGGGACTTGGTCAGGAGCTGATGCTTAATGAGTCAAAGCTTATTGATGAGACATTAAGCTTAAAGGCAGGTGCGGTTGCTTATTGGGAAGCCCGCTACAAAGAATATCAGATTGATTTATATGAAAAGGCTTTAAAGGTTTATGGCTTGCCTGCTGTTCATAATTTGCCGGTTAAAGACTTCTCAGAGGCTCAGAAATCGCTGCTGCTTGACGGAACTGATAACCCATGGATACAAATTGCCTATCCGCATATCAAAGCGCCTAAAACGGTTTCTGAAGGTCTGTTTGAAGGTGTGCGGCCCATTCTGTGGCGGCGGTTAAGTGAAAAAGGCAGTTTAAGCAAACAGCTGGCGCCTTATTTCATTGAGGGTGAATGCCGTGAATGCCATGGCGAACGGCTTAATATGCTCAGCCGTGAAGCAAGTATTATGCATACCCGGCTGCCAGAACTAGTGCAGTATTCCTTAGAAGCGCTCTGGCAATGGATTGATTGCCTTGAAAAGCAGTGCAGTCAAGAACAGCTGATATTGGTTGAAGTTTATCTGCTTGATTTAAAAACCAAGCTGCAGCGGCTGATTAATGCCGGTCTTTCCTATCTGACACTTGACCGGCAGACGATGACACTCTCCGGCGGTGAGCTGCAGCGAATCAGACTGGCCGCGGCTTTAGATTCTGAATTAAGCGGCGTCCTCTATATTCTCGATGAACCGACAACGGGTCTGCATGCCAAGGATACAGAAGGTATTATTCAATTGATGAATAAACTCAAGGCGATGGGTAATTCGGTACTTGTCATCGAGCATGATCCTGATGTGATGAAGGCAGCTGATCAGATTATCGACATGGGTCCAGGTGCCGGCCGTTTTGGCGGTGAAATCGTCGCTCAGGGCAGTTTTGAAGAACTGCAGAAACAGGCCTCCTCCATCACGGGTCAGTATTTTAAAAAGCAGCGGATCTGCCAAGGAAAAAACCGTCAGCCTCAGGGCTGGATTGAAATCATCAATGCAACGTGCAACAACTTGAAGCACCTCGATATTAAGCTGCCGATCAATGTGTTATGCGCAGTCACCGGGGTATCCGGATCAGGCAAATCAACGCTAATATTTGAGGTGCTGGCAAAGCAGCAGGCATGTGAAGCAATCTTGAATCTTCAACAATTTAAAAAGATTATCGCCATTGAGCAGACACCGCTGAACCGTATGAAACGCTCTAATGTAGCGACATACAGCACTCTTTTTACCGAAATCAGAAAGATCTATGCCAAACAGGGTTATGCGGCTGGTCTGACACCTCGGCATTTCTCATTTAATGCCCCCGGCGGCCGCTGTGAGCATTGTCAGGGATTGGGTACGGTCACCAGCAATCTCTTATTTTTCAATGATATAGAAGTCACATGCCCGATCTGTCATGGCAGACAATTCAGTGATGATGTATTAAAAATAAAATTTAAGGGCTACAATATTCATGAAATTCTGCATTTATCAATAATGGAAGCCGCGGAAGTCTTCCAAGAATTTCCGAAGCTGATGAAAATATTAACACTGCTTATCGACAGCGGCTTAGGTTATCTTGAACTGGCGCAGTCTTGCACGACATTATCTGCCGGTGAAGCACAGCGGCTGAAGCTTGCCAATGAATTAAATCAGAGTCAGAAGCAGGGAAATCTTTATCTGATTGATGAACCAACAACGGGTCTGCATCCCCTCGACATTGATAATTTTCTGAAGCTGCTTCAGCGTCTGGTTGATCAGGGAAACACGGTTATTGTGGTAGAGCATAATCTTCAGCTGATCCGTCAAGCCGATTACATCATCGATCTGGGACCTTTGGGCGGCATTCATGGCGGTAAAGTCATCGCTCAAGGAACACCTCTTGAAATCAGTGAAAATCCGGAATCAATCACCGGTCATTATCTAAAGGAGATATAAACTATGAACTTTACAACTGAAAAGAATCGCATTTATTATGAAGCAGACGGCAAACTGCTCGCGGAAATTACCTTTATCGACAGCGATGAAAACAGTATGACCATTAATCATACCTTTGTCGATGACAGTCTGCGCGGACAGGGCATCGCTTCCCAACTTGTACAAGCAGCAGTCAATGAAATTAAAAAACAGAAGAAGCATGTAAAAGCGTCCTGTTCCTATGCGGTGAACTGGCTTGCTAAACACCCTGACGCAGCTTAAATAAAACACATTTATAAAAAACCACTGACACTATTAAGAAGCGTCAGTGGTTTTGTTATTTTAAACAATCTGATTTTTATCTCAAGAAAAATCAGAATTTTCGTATTTTTTTTGAGATAATTAAATAATTATATACAATAGGCCGCATATAAAGGTATCGATAAGAGATTATCAGCTTTTCCAAAGTTCTTCTCAGATAAACGAATTGAATAAGCCGGATTATATTTCTGTATAAATATACTTAAGCTTTTGGAATGAACATTTGTTCCCTTTTTCACTTCAATACCAATTATATCTTGTTCCTTTTGAATTACAAAATCAAGTTCGGCGCTGTAATCACTTGTCCAATAAAATAATTTATGCCCATTGGCCGTTAAAGCCTGCGCAACATAATTTTCAGTAACCGAACCCATGAATAAATTTGCTTCACCCGTGAGAATAGTTTGCTGAGGCACACCCGCACTCATAACTAATAAACCCACGTCACACATATAAAGTTTAAAATTTGACAAATCTGCGTAAACAGCAATCGGATTCATTGCATGATCTAGTTTTTGGCATTTCAATACAACACCTGCTAATGATAACCATTCTATAGCTTCACCAAAAATAGATGCACTGCCGCCGCGCTGTACGACCTTATATTGGAATTTTTTATTCTCTTTGGCCAGCTGTGCCGGAATAGAATTATAACAGGCTCGTATTTTAACCGTATCTGCCGCTGAGGCATATTTAGCCATATCTGCCACATAATTGCTTGCTATTTCATTTTGAGTATTAGGAACCAGTATCAGCTTGCTTGTTTCCGTAAACATTTTGACACAGGCAGGCATACCGCCCACGATTAAATAATAGCGATAATATTCAATAGCCTTTTGATGCAGTGCCTCAGGTAAAGGTGTTATTGTATCGTAAGCAGCTTTGATTTCTTTAGATAAGGCTTCCTCATTTACCGCCCAAAGAAATTCTTCAAAATCCAAAGGAAAAAGCGTTAGACTTTCTACCTTGCCAACGGGAAAAGAATAATGCTCGCGATGAATCGCTACCCCAAGCAGGCTTCCAGCAGCAGCAACATGATACTCCGGCGCCAATTCGCAGAAATATTTAAGTGAAGTCAAAGCCCTTTCACATGACTGAATCTCATCAAATATTATTAATGTTTTTTCTGGTGTGATCACTTCATTTACAGTAGCCTCTAAAAAGCGAATCAAACGCTCAGGTGATATATCATCATTGAAGTAATCAGCAACTGCCCGATTTGTCTCAATATTGATGTAAACAGTATTTTCAAAATACTTTTCACCAAATTCATTTAAAATATATGTTTTCCCTACCTGCCGGGCACCATAAAGAAGTAAGGGATAACGATTCTTTTTATCTTTCCATTCAATCAAACGCTGTTCAATTTTCCTGCGCATTTAAACCACCTCATAAATAGATTATAACTCAATTTATGATTTTTATCTCAAGAAAAATCAAAATTTTCTTATTTTTTTTGAGATAAAAGTAAAAAAAGATGTACAAGTTAATATGTACATCTTTTTGATATGTTTATTTATTTAATGCAGCCTTTACCAGTTCAGTTACTTCTTCAGCTGTATCCAGAGTCAGCGCCTTAGCAGCCAGCTCTTCCATTTCTTTCTTGCTTAAAGAGTTAACGATCTTACGTGCAGGCAGGATTGATGTAGCACTCATTGAGAATTCATCTAAGCCTAAACCAAGCAGTACAGGCACTGCATATGGATCACCGGCCATCTCACCGCACATACCAGCCCAGCGGCCATTGCTGTGAGCACCATCAATTGTCAGTTTGATTAAACGTAACAGAGATGGATTCAGCGGCTGATACAAGTAAGAAACTTTCTCACTCATACGGTCAGCAGCCATTGAGTATTGTACTAAGTCATTTGTTCCGATTGAGAAGAAATCAGCTTCCTTCGCAAAGTTATCAGCCAAAATAGCCGAAGCCGGAATTTCAACCATCATACCTACTTCAATATTATCCGCAACTTTAACACCTTCCTTAATCAGATTTTCTTTTTCTTCAAGGAAGATTGCTTTAGCCTGACGGAATTCATTGATTGTCGCAATCATTGGGAACATGATGCAAAGCTTGCCATATACAGATGCTCTGATCAGCGCTCTTAATTGAGTACGGAAAATATCAGTACGATCCAGACACAGACGAATCGCGCGATAACCCAAGAATGGATTCATTTCTTCAGGGAATGTGAAGTAAGGCAGCTTCTTATCACCGCCGATATCCAATGTACGAACAACAACCTTCTTGCCGTTCATTCCCTCTAATACCTCTTTATAAGCTTCAAATTGTTCATCTTCAGTTGGGAAATGATCTGAATTCATGTATAAGAATTCAGTACGGTACAGACCAACGCCTTCACCGCCATTATTCAATACACCTTCAACATCCTTTGGTGTACCGATATTACCTGCCAATTCAACCTCATGACCATCAACAGTCACTGATTTTGCAGTCTTTAATACTTTTAATGCTTCTCTTTCTTCAGCAAAATCTTTTGCTTTCTGTTCATATAAAGCAACAGTTTCAGCATCTGGATTCAGGAATACTTCACCAGCAACCGCATCCAAAATTACTAAATCACCATGATTAGCTGCTTCAAGCACACCGGCACAGCCAACAACGGCAGGAATTTCAAGGCTTCTTGCCATGATAGCGGAATGAGACGTTCTGCCGCCGATTGCAGTCGCAAAACCTTTAGCGTGTTCATTCAGCTGAGCTGTATCAGAAGGTGTTAAATCATGTGCTACGATAACCGAATCTTCATCAACCGCAGACAGATCAGGAATGATCAGGCCCAATAAATGAGCTGTTAAACGATGCGTAACATCCTTAATATCAGCCGCTCTTTCACGGAAATAATCATTATCCATCGCTTCAAACATCGCAATTGTATTCTTCGCAACTGTATCTGCTGCGAATTCAGCATTTACCTTATCATTTTCAATCATCGCAACGATTTGTGACGCAAAATCAGGATCTGAAGCCATCATTAAATGGGCGTCAAATACTGCCAGCTCTTCTTCTGATAATTTTCCAGCAGCTCTTTCTTTGATTCCTTCGATATCTTTCTTAGTTGCCTCTAAAGCCTCATTAAACTTGGCAATTTCATTAGCAGCATCGATATTGTCAACCTTGACAATTTCAACCTTAGGCTGTTCAAGCTTATAAACTTTCGCAATAGCAACGCCAGCAGATGCAGCAATACCTTTTAACATACTTTTTTCGTCCTCCTCAAGATCTCTTCATGATAAGCACAACGTCTAAACGTCGTTCAGTTGACTATAAATAACCGTTCTTATCTAAACTTTATTTTATCATTATTTAAGCGGTTACGCAACGCACAAATTCATCAATAGCTCTTGATCGGATACGGTAATAAGTGCTCTTTGTGAAATAATTCATATACCATTTAGCCTGACGGCTGCTGAAATAATCATTACGCAGGATCAGCGCCTCATCATCAGGCAGGCTGGCAAGAATCGCGTCAATCGTTTCGATATATTCAAAAGCCTCCGCCAGCTCACGATTATCACACTCCGAAACCATCAAATTATCTATATCATAATACTGGCGTTTCAGCTTCTTATAGATCATCGCCAATTGCTTCACAATAGCTTCATTGTCCTTCTGCATATCATTCACCCATTCCCTTAGTTAATATATATGCAGAAAAGCATTAAATACCTAAAAATCATTCATTTTTTTCATCAATTCTAAGTAAACGATAACCAATCCCGACATGAGTTTGAATATATCGCGGATGAGACGGATCAGGTTCGATTTTTTTGCGCAGCCCTGCCATAAAAACACGCAGTGAAGCCACATCATTATCCCAGGCGCTTCCCCAAATCTCCTGTGTGATATAGGTATGTGTCAATACCTTTCCCACATTGCGGGACAAAAGACAGAGCAGCTTATATTCTATAGGTGTCAGATGCAATTCCTCTCCCTTCAGATATGTACAGCCTGCCGTATAGTCTATCTTTAATCCACCATTCTCAAAAACAGAGCTTTCTATCTGCTCTCCGCTCTGCATAACCGCAAGTCTCCTCTGGGTGACACGGATACGCGCAAGTAATTCCTCAACAGAGAACGGTTTCGTAATATAATCATCTGCTCCTGCATCCAACGCCTCTATTTTATCTGTGTCCTCACTTCTGGCGCTGATCACAATAATCGGCATATTCGACCAGGTACGGATTTTTTTTATCACTTCTACCCCTTCCATATCAGGAAGCCCCAGATCCAGAAGAACAATATCCGGATTGTGGGACGAAGCTTCCAGAATAGCTGAAGATCCGTTTTCTGCAGCCAGATATTTATAGTCATGTGTTTTTAATGTAGTAACGATCAGGTTACGTATAGGTCTGTCATCCTCAACCACCAGAATCGTAAACATGGCGGAAACCTCCTTGTACTGATGCTTCTATTATATCACATCGACCGCAAAGCATCAATAGGATTCAGCCGTGAAGCCTTGCGCGCGGGTGCCCAGCCGAACAGAATGCCGACCGAGGCGGAAAACACGAACGCCAGCGTGATTGCGCCCGCGTTGAGTTGGAAGGTAATATCCAGCGCCATTGCAATCATCCACGAGACGAGATTGCCTACCAGTATGCCGATGAACCCGCCCATGAGCGACAGCATGACCGATTCCATCAGGAACTGCATTTGAATCAGCCCCGGACGCGCGCCGAGCGCCTTGCGCAGGCCGATTTCCGTCGTCCGCTCGCTGACGGAGACGAGCATCATGTTCATAATGCCGATGCCGCCAACCAGCAGGGCGATGGACGCAATGCCCGCCAGCATCGTCGTCATCATGCCGGTGATGCTGTTCATCGTATCCAGCAGGCTGTCCAGATTGATGATGGAGTACGCGCTGTCGCGGTAGTTGAACGCGCTGTCCAGCAGCTGCTTCACATTGTCGACGGTTTCGGAGGATAACGACGAGTCCTTCAAGTACAGTGTCAGCGACCGCACAGTGTTTGAGCCGCTCAGCCGCATGGCCGCCGGATAGGGGATAATCGCCTTGCCGCCGTCGCTGCTGGCAGACATGGCAGCCATCAGGTCGTTTCCGCTGTCCTCGCTCAGCACGCCGACGACGGTGAACTGCTGCCCGTGCAGAATCAGCGCCTGCCCCAGCGGGTCTTCGTTCGGGAAAGCAGCGGACGCCAAGGTCTGGTCGATGATGCAAACATGGCTCGAACGATCCATGTCAATCGCCTTCAGCGCCCGACCGCGCCCAATCAGGTCATCCTGCACGGAAAAATAGTCGTTGCTGCGCCCCTCCAGCGTCACATCCTCCACAAGCTGACCGTCCTGCGCGGCATAGGTGCGCAGGGAGACATTTGGGTCAACACCCGCCACATTGTCCAGCGCAGCAATGTGCGCGAGGTCGCTTT
>ERZ827520.3756-NODE-3756-length-11966-cov-8.382420_pt1 | contig 11966 bp, 10 predicted proteins | sample MGYA00519581_ERZ827520 | MGnify/ENA primary metagenome ERZ827520 (study PRJEB31778, sample SAMEA3449339) | human gut metagenome | biome: human gut; feature: human-associated habitat; material: faeces | place: United Kingdom | collected 2010/2012 ...
ACATCGGACCGCCCAAAACGAAAACTTCTGCAAGGACGATCCCTGTTCCGTCTCTACTGATGAACATTATCAAGAAATTCTACACGGATAATCCTAACCACTACTTCTTGACCGGCAAAACGAAGCCGACAGAGCCTCGTACTTATCGGCAGTTCTTCACCCGTTTTCTGAAACGAAACGGATTGGAGAAGGTGAAGTTCCATGAGATCCGACACACATTCGCGGTCAGGGCGATTGAGATACCGGAGTTTGATATTAAGTCGCTCTCTGAAATCCTCGGACATAAGAATGTGTCCTTTACGCTGAATGTCTATGGAAGTGCAAACCTCCAACAGAAGGTCAAGTGCATGAATTTACTGAATGATCTCCTGTAACCTTATACAGTTCTAATTCGGCTTTTACAGTACAGCAGAAACGAATAGCCGTTTCCAGCGATTCAAATTCATTGACTCGATGCGCTGTTCATAGGAGGCACTATTCGACTTTCCGAAACAGAGTGACTTCTTCTTGAGCCGTGAAAAGCTGCACAAAAAAATGAACGCAGTACACGGATTCCACAATCGCGGAATCGTGTACTGCGTTTGTATTTTAGAAATATTTTTTGCGATTTAAGCAAGGATTGATTTGTGGAGGCGTTTTTGGGCATTTATAACCGTTCAACCGTGAGTGTTGCCGGATTGACTTTGATGATTACCTTCCCCTTGCTTTGGGCGTACATCACTGTCTTGCCTGTACCGCTGGGCTTGCCATCCCATACTGCAATGATGTAATCAGCGTGATCTACCATGTACCGATTGCGCTTGTCCATGCAGTCAGGAGTATAGTGCGTTTGAAGAAGCGTTTCTTTATCACATTGAGCAGCAATGCCATAGTACCTTTCGCGCATTGCTGCATTCCACTTGGCTGCCTGCGTTTCGCACGGTATGGCACTCTCAATCGTAATGCCAGGATAAGTCTTTTTCAGTTCCAGCACTATCTCGGCAGCGTACATATCAATGCCAAGAGCCATGCCGGAGATAAAGTGGGTGACATTTTCATCTGTAATCAGAGAGACAATTTGTTTTTTTAGGATTTTTTTGAGCGCAGTGCAGCGTTCATCATCTTCACGAAAGCCAAAGGGCAAATTTTGAGGTCGGTGTCCGGTGAAGGCACAACTTTTCATATTCTTGATCTCCTTATATGTATTAGCGTGTGTTTCTAAATTGCTCATACATAGATTATAGCATAAAAAATCAAGAAATTTGTAGAAATAAGTCGGCAAAAGAAAAAACTGCGTGAAAAATCACGCAGCCTTCAATGAGCTTACTTCATGTTATCCTTCTCTTGCTGGATCATCAACTCAACCATTTGCAAAATGCGCTTTTGCGCTTCGGGAGGAAGATCAGCAATTTTCTTTGAGAGTTCTGAGGCTTTTGCCTCTCCGCTATGCTCTAAGACATCGCAGAAAATTGAATCAGCGGATGTCTCCAAGCCATTGAGCAAAATAATCAGCTTCTCGCAACGCGGAAATGACATCCCTCTCTCGACGGTGGAAATATAATTTGTGGTTAAGCCGGTCTTTTCTGCAAGATCCTCTTGTGTAATACCAAGACGCTCACGGGCTTGCTTAACGCGCTTTCCTATTCGTTTATCAATCATGGGCGTTTACCTGTTCCTTTTCTAAATCGCTCATGAATATTATATGGATTAGAACCACAGTGATACAGAAACGCTAATGGTGTCACTATGGATTAGCGAATGATTTTACGGTAAAATTCAAGGAAAAGACACAAAAAAAGAGCCTCTGCCGACACCCGACTGGGCATCGACAGAGGCTCTTTGTGCTACTTTGTTGCCTTCAAAGGAAGGTAGAAAATCGACCTTTATTCCTACACTTTCGGTTGGGAACACTTAGATAGGAAAACATACAGGGCAACTTCTCTGTGCCGTTTATAGGACGAGAAATCCTTGATTTTCAACCCTTTTCACAACACAAAACGGGCTTATCTGTCTACTCTGCTGCGTTTGGAAATGTAGCATGGACATCTGACGATTTCAGCCCTGAAACTTTGCTTGCAGGAATGGATGCAGCGGCGGCACAAATCATTGTATTTGCGCCGCCCGTCTGTATCGAGATAGAAGCTCCATTCTAACTTCCACTTCTGACTCTTGCTCACAGGTCTATCTCTCCTTTGTACTTTTGCTTAGGAGGGCATTCCTTTGGAGGATGATCTGCTTTTGCGGACTTGAGCCGATCCATGATAGAGGACTTCTCGCTGCGCTCCGGGACTTTATCTTCCTTCGAACCGTTGTTGATGATCCCGTCAATCATGCCGTAATCATCCTCCATTGCCATCTCAGCCGACTTGAGATAGTTTTCCTTCTCAAGTGCCGCCATCCAGCTTTCCTTGCTGATACCGAGCATTCCGCCCTTTGCCGCATGATCGGCAATCTCCTTGGCATCCACGCACAAGCCCGCGGTGTTATCCGAATAGAGCCGGTAAACCTCGCAGCCCTTTTCGAGTGCCTTTTCAGCCGCTTCCTGACCGGCAGGAAGAACACCAGCCCATGCGTAGCCGTAATTCTTCATGTCCTGCACGGAAAGCGCAGGATCAGGCATCTCCGGCACTTCCATGACTTCGAGCTTGAGAAGACGCATTGTGTCATCATCAAAGCCGTTGTAGACCTGATCGAGAACCAGCTTGCCGCGCTCATCGACAATGATACAGGCGGCATCGTCTCCGTAGGTATCATGCTCCATGAGGAAAAAGCTGTGACCGTCCACCTCTTTGTGGTCAATGGTGTGCCATGTACCGATATGACCGGCAACTGCCAGACCGGAGGTGTCCATATTCATCTCAAAATCTTTCTGTTCCACGGCTTCCTGCTTGTGCTGTTCCTCGCTGATCATGGGGATCGCCACGATTTTATCCCCCAGCTTTGCGAACATCTCCGGCTGTTTGAAGAACTCCGCATACTTGAGTGCAAAATCGCCGGAGAGAGAACCAAAGCTGTCTTCCGTCAACCCCACAACCATAAATGTCCCGGCAACAATGTCATAGATGTCTCCGTCTTCATCCCGAAGGGCGCGGTTGAGGGGCAGACCTTCGAGCTTGGCTTCCTCATTGCAGACAATGGCAACCGGGTCATCAAAGGGGTAAACGGCTTCGATACAACCGCCCACCATACTTTGCAGAGACTTGAGATCGGAGCCGACATCGGCAATGCGCGGAGCTTTTTCCGGTTCAACCACCACAACGGTTATTCTGCTGTCCTGCTCCTGAGACTCAGCAGAGCCGCTGATCCGGTATTCGTCAGGAATGTCATCCAGAGAACCGTCGAACTGTCTGCCCCAGCTATCACCGGTGCATCGGACATAACCGGCATCGGTAAAGTGCCCCTGCTCATCCATTGCAATGTCTCGCCCATAGCGTTCATAGTCGATGTAGTCTGCCAACGGTCCGAGATCCTTTTCGGAGTAAATACCAATTTCGTGAGCGTAGTAATAGCCAAGATCGGACTCGTCACTGATACCGGGCATAACATCATAGCAATCCAGATTGAAAGTCAGATTGATGAGGTCATCAATGTCGCTGACTTCATCGCATCCGGCTTCCATAACGGCAACGAGCTTTTCCTGATCGCTCAGGGAAAGCTCGTCAATCAAGGCGGCAAGGTAGTTGAGCTTATCAAGGCTTTCGTACTCGCCAAGCATTTTCTGAACGCCATAGATTGGGCATTCATAGTCGGTGATAAACCATTCCTCATAGGACTGACCGAACTCGTCCTTAGAGCCGATCCCGATGCGTTCAAAAACCTTCTGCATTTCTTCCTCGGTGGTGGGGAACTTCACCCATTCACCGACCAGCTCACCCTCGTTATATTTTCCGAGATTGGTGACAAAGGCTTCAAAATCTCCATCCAATACGGGCATAGGCATCCTCCTTTCAGTCATCCATCATGCTGTCCGGCATGATATAGAGTTCGTCAAACTCGGCGTCAGTCATCGCTTCGAGCTTCCGAACAGTCTTATACATCAGCTCTGCGATCTCTCCGTCCATATCGTTCAAGGTAACGCTTTTCATGTCAGCGATCAGCCGCTTGCGGCTGGAGGTGTTAAAGCAGCACATCAGGTTGGTTTCTTCTACGGTAAAGTTCTTCATATCAGAGTTCCATATCCTTTCCTTTTAGTTTCTGCGGTTTCTGCGGCTGGGACGGCTGCGCTTTCTGTGCCGTTTTCAGCTTTTCGCGGATGGATTCACGGGCAGCAGGCTTTTTCGGAACGGTGTCATAAATTGCAATTCCGGCATCCTCTACAAAGCTACGGACATAGGCAATGTCTTCACTGAATTTGAAGGGTTTGTCCGGCTTCGTGATGTCGGTCAGCTTGACCTCATTTGCGGTATAATCAACTGCGTCGATCCGGCACTTCATTCTGTCCATCATGAGTGTTGCACCAACGGGAATGTAATCTGCGCCCTTGAGGTCTTTGAAGGTATCGCCGTTCTTTGAGAGAAGAACATCTGCGCCGGACTGCCAGAGCTTTTTGGACGCAGCAACCCAAGCACTTTCACGAAAGCCCGTGACCGGCATAGCGGACTTGCCGCGCACCTTCTTCTCCAGAACCTTTGTGCCGAGAAGAGGCGCGGCTTTTTCCGCATCCTTGCCGTACAGTTCAAAATAGCCGTTCTGAGCAAAGCAGACCAGCGCTTCGGGATGTGCCTGTTTGACGGCTTCATATTTGCGGAGTTCTGCAACGGGCAGAGGGGCAAGCACCTCCGTCCTCTCAGCCTCCGGCAGTCTGTCACGGCGGCTTTTCTGCTTGGTCAACACTTCCGCCAGAGCATCCGCATCCTTCGGGAGCGTCTGGTGAGTTTTGACGCTGCCATGCTCACCGACCAGAGCCATTGCTGCATCGAAGCTGTTGTGGCAGGGAGCGTCCAGCATATAGCCGTCCGCAAAAGTAAGACGGTCATGATCCGGTGCAACAGAGTTCTGCGCCACATTCGCCGCCTGTTCGCGGTAATTGACCTCGAACACATCTCCGTACACCTTGCCTTTGCGCACTTCCTTCGGTACGATGACACGGGCAATGCACTCGTCGTGGGTCTGCTCTGCATAGAACCGATAGGTGTTGTGATCCCTTGTTCCCTGAATGAAGACCTGATTCTCTCTGAGACAGTGCGTCCCATGCGGGCGGCAGAACCACATCAGCACCTTATCCTCTGGTTCCTTGCTTTCCGCTGCGCAGCGGATGATGCGCTTGTCGATGTCAAAGTCCTCCTTGTAACTGTCTACATGGGAGTCCACCAGCTTTTGCAGCTCCGCGATAATATCCACATTCGTATGTTTCTTCTTCATAGGCATCACTCCAATCCAATGTCGTGAGATTTCTGCTTCGCAGGAGCTTTCTTCTCCGGCTGGGACTTGGCAGCAGCCTTGAGCTGATCTCGAATGGACGGCTTTTCCTGCTTCGTTTCCTGAGCTTTCTCGCGTCCGATGTATTCCAGCGTCGGCATCAGCTCCCGATAGCAGCCCTGTGTCTTTCTTGCGGCGTGACGGCGATGGACTTTGAACATCGGCTCACCGTTGCGGGTGACGGTGCTGCCCTCGATTTTCACCTTGTACTGCGCCATCGTGCGGAATGACTGCTCGGACGAGCGGTAGGTTGACCTCATGCCGTCGTTATGGTAGGCGATCTGCCCCTTGAGCGTGTCCCTGACGGCATCCTTGATCTTCTTTTCCTCCGGCGTCAGGCGGTGGGGCTTGGGAGCATCTGCTTTCTCCGGCAAAGGCGCAAAGGGAGACTTGACCTCCACGGTTTTTACCTCAATAGAGGTAATCTCATCGTTTTCCCACGCAACGACTTCCGGATCTCTTTCCTCTGCCTTTTCGGAAGCGACATCCTTTTGCGGTTCAGTCTGATTCCGGAACGCATCGACGAAAAGCGCAGTCAGACCGGGATTGCATTTGTCCACAAGAAAGCGTGAGGCATTCTCCGAACAGACTTCAACATTCTTCGCCCATTCCTTGAGAGGCTGCGGAATCCGTCCGTCAAAATCCTTCTGCTGAATGGTATTTGCGAGAACATATCGGATGCGCTCCGGCGAGAATTGCTCAAGAACACTTTTGACGGCAGCATCCGCATCCAGCCGATTCTCAGCGTAATTGCCGCTGATTGCAGCTTCAATCGCGCTGCGGCATTCCTCATTTGCTGCAAGAGAGGCGTGATATGCTTCCAGCTCACCGGCTTCGTAGGCGTAATTTGCCGTCTCTCGGTAAATGGGGACTTCCTGCATCGGCTCTGCGGGCGCTTCGGCATCTTTCTCTGTGGACTGTGCTTTCTCTGCCAGCAGCACCTTGAGCTTGGCGTCAATGCCCTCGATCATCTCAGCCGCCGTCTTGCGGATGGTGTCCAGAGAGCTTTTCAACTCCTTAGTTTCCTTGCCGGATGACCAACCAGCGATGTACCCGAAAGAGTAGTCCGAGGTTTCAATGCCGTACCGCTGGCAGACAGTGTAGGCTACGCTTTCTGCCTCAACCTCTTTGGTATGCCGATCCTTCTTATCTTCGGGAGCGGCTTTCTCGTCCGGCTTGAAGGCATGGAGCTTGGCATGAGCGATCTCGTGAATGGCGGTCTTGACCGTCTGGATTTCGCTCATGCCCTCCTGAATGGCAATGCGACTTTCAACCGGAGAGAAGAACCCCTTCGCGCCGCCCGGAATATCCTCAAAGGAAATGGGGACGGGAGACTCCTGCTTGAGTGCATCGAAGAACGCCTCGTAGTTTTCGACGGTGCCTTTCAGCTCATCAACGATAATGTCTGGAAGCTCTTTGCCGTCCGTCTGAGAAACATCAAAGACGCTCACCACCTTGAAGGCGGGACGCAGAACCTCGACCGTCTCCGTGACAGCATTTCCGTCTGCGCCGATCACCGGTTTTTGCGTCACGGGGTCAATCTTCTCACGCTCTTCCTGCGTCTTGTACGGCGCGGGAGCAAGAATCTTGATGCCCTTTTCGCCCTTCATGACCTGACGGTCAAAGTTACGCTGCCACGAGGTATAACCGGCAACATAGGTTGCCTCCGGCTTCTGCATCGCAATGAGCAGCGTGTTGTTGAAGGAATAGTTGTAGAACTTGGACATCGTGCGGAGGTATTCCTTGAAACGCTCCGATTCAAACAATTCCTTGATACCCTGTTCCAGCTTGTCCGTAATCTCGCGGACTTGCTGGGCATTTTTGTTTTCAGCCATTTACGACCTCCTTATCCTTGATTTTGGTTAGAAAAAAGCCCCGGCTGAGGATTGCTCATCAAACGAGCCTTGATCTCAGACGGGGTTTCTTTTCGCGTCAACCGACGATGGAAAACATTTTCTTCATGCTCCCATTCAATAATCCGGTCAAACATTTTCGGGTGATGAGTAATCATGTGGCGCAGCTCGGCATCGCTGGCATTGGGGCAGAACCAGCATCCGTTTCTCCGGCAGTGACCATAAATCGGAGAAAGCAGACCATGCTCTTCACAAAGTTTTCGCGCGTCAGCCTCGGTGTACCCATACTTGGCGAGAAGACTAACTTTGTTTGTACCGTCCAGCCGCGCAAGGCGTTTCGGCTCATCGGTGGCAATTCCAATATAGCTGACGGCATCAGGAGACAGAGACTTGTTGTACTTCCTCATGGGATTGGTTTTACACTCTCGGTTCGCAGCGCACATTCCAGCCCACGCAAAGCCTCGCTTTTCTCCCTCATGAGGTCCACGGACGATAATGTGATGAAAGATGTCATCATAGGTTTTCGGACCGTGAAGGATCGTGAATTTAACACCAAGTTCCTTTTCGCAGAACGGCTTGAGCCTGTCATAGATGAAGTCTCGATGTTCCGGGACTTCTCCGGTAGTGTTCTGGTCGAACATCACCTCGCTGAACACAACTTCATCCAGCGGATCGCCATGCTGTGCAGCCAGTAGGATTGTTGCTACGCTGTCTTTGCCGCCACTGCAAGCGGCAATGTGCATCGGACGGCTCATCGGTCAAACTCCATCTTGAAGCTGACATACTTGCCGCCGGTATCATCCAGCCGGATGACAGCATCGTAGAGCTGCGGCTTTTTAGGCGTATAGAGTCCGGTCACTCTGCACCATCCCTTATCCAGTAGCTCTTTTGCGATCTTCTTTGTCAGCTTCTTTTTCTTGGAAGAGAAGAACTTGTTGTCTTCCCACAGACAGAAAGAACACGACTTGCTGGAACAATAGTAGTTGCCTTTGCCGACATAGACCGGAGATCCGCAGCGGGGACACTTGCCGATAACCTCTTTACCGCTTTCAAAACGGTTTGCCTCTGCGTCCGAGAGGAAAGGATAGGCTTTGATAAGAGATGTGGTCATATCCACGATTCCGGCAAGGAATTTATCTGCGTCTGCCTTGCCGCGCTCAATCTGCATCAGCGTATTTTCCCATTCGGCGGTCATGGTAGGCGATGTGATCTGCTCCGGCAGGACAGCCACGAGATTGATACCATCCTTTGTCGGCACGAGAGACTTTCCTTTACGCTCGGCAAAACCGGAACGGACCAGCCTTTCGATGATCCCGGCGCGGGTGGCAGGAGTGCCAAGCCCTTTCTTTTCGGTGTCATCCTCAAAGTCTTCGTTTCCGGCAGTCTCCATAGCCGACAGGAGAGTATCTTCTGTAAAGGCTTTGGGAGGGCTTGTGAAGTGTTCCGTCACGCTGGCAGATACAGAATGGATTATGTCGTTTTCTTTGAAGCTGGGAATGGCTTTCTCATCATCAGCCGCTTCCTTGTCTTTGAGGGAGTTCTTGAAACGCTGCTCAATGGCTTTCCAGCCGTCCTGAACAACCGTCTTGCCCTTGGCTTTGAACGCATACCCCTCACAGGAGAGCGTCACGGATGTTTCGTCATAGATGTGCTTTTCTCCGGTGGCGCACAGAAGCCGCATAGAAACAAGGCGAATGACCTTCTGCTCAGATTCCGGCAGCTCGGAGATGTTCTGCTTTTCAAGCTGGACGGTGGGAATAATGGCATGGTGGTCAGTAACCTTAGCGTTATTGGTGATCCGCTTGATGTCAGGCGTATGCGTCAAGCCGCTAAAAATCGACACTTTCCGACAGACCATCTTAATCACCTGACGGGCAGTAGCCTCCATGTCATCGGTGATGAACTGACTGTCCGTGCGCGGATAGGTCAGGAGCTTCTTTTCGTAGAGCGTCTGGACGAGATCGAGCGTCTGCTGGGCAGTGAAGCTGTAATAGCGGTTTGCCTCGCGCTGCAAGGTGGTCAGGTCATAGAGCCTCGGAGGATTGACCGTCTTAGTCTCCTTTTTGAGAGAAGAAACGACGGCTTGCTTTTTATCGCAAGCCGCCGCAATCGCATTCGCTTCATCTTCGGTTTTGATCTTCTCCATATCAGCCGTCAGACCGTCGGCATGAATATGGGCATTGAAGTATTTCTCTTTCTTGAAGGTGCTGATCTTACCGTCACGCTCAACCAGCATGGCAAGCGTCGGTGTCTGCACTCGACCAACTACCAGCTTCTTGTTGTAGAGAGTGGTAAACAGCCGTGTGCCGTTTATGCCGACAATCCAGTCAGCCTTGGAACGGCTCAGAGCCGCTTCATATAGACGGTCATATTCTTTGCTGTCTTTCAGGTGATTGAAGCCCTCTCGGATGGCAGCGTTCTCAAGAGAGCTGATCCACAGCCGCTTGAACGGCTTTGTGCATCCGGCTTTGTTGTAGACAAGCCGAAAAATCAGCTCGCCCTCGCGTCCGGCATCCGTCGCACAGACAAGCTCGGTGACGCGCTTGTCTGTCATAAGATCACGCAGGATTCTGAACTGTTGCGCCTTGTCCTTTGGGACCTCAAAACACCACTGCTCCGGGACAATGGGCAGATCGTCATATCTCCACTTGGCATAGCGTTCATCGTAGGAGCTTGCATCCGCAAGCCCCACCAGATGACCGACGCACCATGAGACAATGTAGTTGTTTCCTTCCGTGTAGCCGTCCTTACGGGATGTTGCTCCCAACACCTTTCCAATAGACTGAGCTACACTCGGCTTTTCAGCGATCACTAAAATCAATCGTCTCCCTCCGTTTCCTCATCATCGGCAATTTCAGGCTCTCTGTCTTCGTTGATATAAGGCTCTTCCTCATAACCCTCATCATCAAAGAAGTCCATATCATCATCCTTCTGCTTTTTGCCCTTGATGAACTTGAAGTAGTAATAAGCCGCACCGCCGATACCGGCAATGGCAACAATGGCAATGATCATGCCCATATTGGAAGACTGCTTCGGCTCTTCTGTGACGGGAGGCTCATCTTCCGTAGGCGTTTCAGGGACAGGCTCGGTGCCGGTACATTCACTCATGTTGGTCTTGCAGACAGGGCAATCGGTATTCACATCACCGACTACGCATTTGTCATCGCAAATACAGGTTTTCAGCTCGTTCGCATCCTCATCATCCAGAAGGGCGAAGAGGTCACGGTCATCCACGACATTCAGGAAATAGGTTTTATACTGTTCCTCTTCCTCATTGATGGGCGCATCGTAGTCAATGACAATGTAGAAAGTGTTGCCGTTTTTGGTTTGGACGGTAATGAACTGCTTGTTCGTTGCCTTATCATAGAGCAGATCACGGGTGTAGGCGTTGCCCTCATCGTCGATAGGCTCTCCGTCAGAAGGCTTCTCGATGGAAGCGGTAGGCTCAGGCTGAGGCGTTTCCTCCGGCTGTGTTGCCTCGGTAACAGGCAAGTTCTGGTCGGTGTCATCCGCGTAGGCAAATGCCGTCATAGAAAAGCTGCCCACCAGCAAAATGCAGACGGTCAGCATAGTGATCAGGCGAAATCCTCTTTTCTTACTCATCAGCAGATACCTCCGTAGTGTCTTCGTTCTTGGTGGACTTACCGTCCTTCATGGTGGAAAGGAAAGCCATGATCTGATCCTTGTCCATGACCATTGCACGGACAGTGTTCACGATCTCAAGGTTTTCCAGCTCCGTCTTCTTGTCATACAGCTCTTTAAGCTGCTCCTGAAGGTCCCCAACCTTCTTTTCAGTCTTTGCGATGTCCGCACAGACCTTCTGATACTTGGGATTCATAGAAAAATCTCCTTTCGTTTAATAGTTGGGTCTTCCAAAGGCATAGAAATGAGACTGCCAATAAGAAGAGTTGATGGATGTGTACTGGATGGGATCGCCGCAGTGCAGCATGACTCCATCACCCACATAAATGCCGACATGAGAAACGCCCGGTGTGTCATAGGTTCCCTGAAAGAAGATGAGATCACCCGGCTGCACATTCGCCTTTGAAACCGGTGTGCAGACATTGTAAAGCCCTTGCGCACCGAGCCGTCCGGTATTGACAAGTCCGCTGTTTGTCAGCACATAGGAGACAAAACCGGAGCAGTCAAAGGATGTGTCGGGATTGGAGCCGCCCCAGACATAGGGATAATTCAGATATTTCTCAGCCTCTTCGATAAGTGTTGCAAACTTGGCATCGGAGAGATATGCCGGATTGACGGTGTACTCATCCGGCGGATTTGTGATGTACTTGCCCACATAATCGGAATTGGGAAACAGATCCTCTCGGTTGCCAAGTCCCGACATATAGGTTGCGTACATGGAAAGCTCATCCTGAGACATGATGTAGACCGGAACATGGGAAAGATTGAAGTTTTCCAGCGTCACATAGCAGATATAGTAGTCATAAGGAACACGGTAGGTTTCCGTATGGGTATTGCCGTCTGCATCCGTCCATGTGTCGATTTCTGTCCGGTATCGGGTTTCGACGATGACCTCTTCGGTAAGGATATACTGTTTATCGAACAGCATTTGAAGTGTCCCCTGTACCTCGTCCAGCGTGAACTCGCCCTCGTGAAGAGCAGAGAGGATGGAGATCAGAACATAGGGATCATGCTCGATGTCATCCAGATCGAAGTGATACTCGTCATAGTCGTGAGTGCTTTCGTAGGTGTCGA
>ERZ827520.3759-NODE-3759-length-11963-cov-2.696087_pt1 | contig 11963 bp, 10 predicted proteins | sample MGYA00519581_ERZ827520 | MGnify/ENA primary metagenome ERZ827520 (study PRJEB31778, sample SAMEA3449339) | human gut metagenome | biome: human gut; feature: human-associated habitat; material: faeces | place: United Kingdom | collected 2010/2012 ...
ATCCCTGCTACTACGGAACGGACATTGATTCGGAAGACCATCTGATCGCGAGCCGGCTCGATATTGCCGGGATCGCCGCCCGCCTCGGAGCCGATTCCCTCGGATATCTGCCGGTGGACGGCCTGGAAACCCTTGCCAAAAGCCGCGGGATCTGCTGCGCCTGCTTCAGCGGCGAATACCCGACGCCGGTGCCGGAAGACACGCGCAGAGACCGCTTTGAACGGCGCCTGTCCGACAGAAATAGATGAAGGTCCGCCCCGGACGGCGGATGAAAAGCGGACTGCCGCTTGGAAAGGAACGAATATGCGCGACTACAAAGCTGAATATGAAAACAGAGTATCATTTATCAAGGCCCTTGTATCGGAGAGCGGCGCCTCCGGTATTGTCTACGGCAACAGCGGGGGCAAGGATTCCGCCCTGGTCGGTATTCTCTGCAAGGCCGCCTGCGAGAATACAACAGGAGTGCTGCTGCCGTGCACGTCCGCGCGCAACTACGGCGAGGACACGGCCGACGCCATGGCGGTCGCCGCAGAATACGGCATTGAAACGCGCACCGTGGACCTCACTCCGGTCAAAGAAGCGGAACTGCGCGCGCTGGAGGGCGTCACCGCGCTGAATCCTGCGGCGCTGGTCAATATTGCGCCCCGGCTGCGCATGCTCACGCTGTACGCAGTCGCCGCAGCGGAAAACAGGCTGGTTGCCGGAACGGGCAACAAAAGCGAAGCCTATGTGGGCTATTTCACAAAATGGGGAGACGGCGCACATGACTTCAACCCGATCGCCGATCTCACAGTCACGGAGATATACGAGTTTCTTCAGTTTCTCCATGCGCCCGCCTGCGTCATAAGCAAGGCGCCGTCGGCCGCGCTGTTTGACGGACAGACTGACGAGTCGGAAATGGGTGTCACATACGCCGAGCTGGACGCGTACATTCTGGGAAAAGAAATCCCGCAGGATAAAAAGGAGCGCATTGAACAGATGCACAGAGCCAGCCGACACAAGCGCAAGGGAATCGTAAAATACCGAGAGACGGATACCGATTGAACTACGCGCCGGGTCACCCTGCGCGCCTATGTTCGCAGCCGTCTTGTGCAGCAGGGTTTGGAGCGGCGCGGAAATCGCATCCGGCGGCCGGGCGCTTGGAATTCCGGTAATTGCGTGTTGATTGTGCGGGAGGGTACCGTAAAAGACGGTAGCCCCCCGCGATTTTTTTGACTTTTTTCCCCTCTGCGGTTTAACGGGCGAGCCCAGCCTTAAAATTACGGCGCGCACAGACGGAAAAATTGGTGAGATCGTAGAAAAAACTGTGAGCGCTTGACAGGGGGGAGCATGGTGGCTTATACTATATATGAACAATAACGGTGGCTCGCGGCACAATATAATGACTATCATGCGATGCGGGATAACGACTGAAATGAGGGCAGGACAATGATAACAAAGATCAGAAAACGAAACAACGAGATTGTACCGTTCCAGAGCGAAAAGATCACCTGGGCTATTTTCAAGGCGGCCACGGCCGTCGGCGGCGACGATTTCATGCTCGCGCAGAAACTCAGCGACCTTGTCGTCGAGACCGCAAACAGCAATATTGCGGGCGATATTGCGGATGTGGAGGAAATCCAGGATATTGTGGAAAAAGTCCTCATCAAAAGCGGGCACGCCCGCACTGCCAAGGCGTTTATCCTGTACCGTGAAAAGCGCCGCGCGGCCCGGGAGTCCAACGCGCTGATCGGCGCGACGATCGATATGTTTTCCGATTACCTGGACGATAAGGACTGGCAGATCCAGGAAAACGCCAACACGCAGAAATCCATCAATGGTATGAACAACTATGTGCGCGAGACGTTCACCAAACAGTACTGGCTGCATGAGATTTATCCCGAAGAGGTGCGCCAGGCCCATATGGACGGGGACATCCACCTGCACGACCTGGGCTTTTTCGGCCCCTATTGCGCGGGCTGGGACCTCAAGCAGCTGCTGATGGACGGTTTCGGCGGCGTAGAGGGCAAGGTGGAGTCCTCCGCGCCCAAGCACCTGCGCTCCTTTCTGGGGCAGATTGTGAACTCCACGTTCACCACGCAGGGCGAAACTGCAGGCGCGCAGGCCTGGTCGTCGATCGATACCTACTGCGCCCCCTTTATTTATTATGACAACATGAGCAGGGAAGAGGTCAAGCAGGCGCTGCAGGAGTTTATATTCAACATTAACGTGCCGACGCGCGTCGGATTCCAGTGCCCCTTTTCCAACCTGACGTTCGACATCGTCGTGCCGGAAACCCTCAAGCACGAATACGCCATTGTCGGCGGCCGGATTATGGACAAGACCTACGGCGCGTTCCAGGCGGAAATGGATATGTTCAACCAGGCTTTCTGCGAAGTCATGCTGGAGGGCGATGCGAAAGGCCGGGTATTTACTTTCCCCATCCCGACGATCAATGTCACGAAGGACTTCGACTGGGACAGCCCCGTTGTCAACAGCTTTATGGAAATCACCTGTAAATACGGCATCCCGTATTTCTCCAACTATATCAATTCCGACCTGAGCCCCGAGGACGCGCTGTCCATGTGCTGCCGGCTCCGGCTGGACACCAAGGAACTCCGCAAACGCGGCGGCGGCCTGTTCGGCTCCAATCCCATGACCGGCTCCATCGGGGTTGTCACGATCAACCTGCCGCGCATCGCCTACATATCCAAATCGCAGCAGGAGTTCAACGCGCGGCTGTGGCGCATGGTACAGACCGCGAAAAACAGCCTGGAGATCAAGCGCAAGATCATAGAGGACCAGACCGAGCGGGGGCTGTATCCCTTTTCCGCCCACTATCTGCGCGATGTAAAGGCGCGTACCGGGCAGTACTGGTACAACCACTTCAACACCATCGGAATCATCGGCATGAACGAGGCGATCCTGAACTTCTATCAGGACGGTTCCGACCTGACCACGGCAAAAGGCCAGAAGTTTGCCATCGAAACAATGGAATACCTGCGCAAGCTCATCACCGACATTCAGGAGGAAACAGGCCACTACTACAACCTGGAAGCCACGCCGGCGGAGGGGGCGAGCTACCGACTTGCAAAACTCGACCGGAAAAAGTATCCCGATATCATCACGGCAGGGGAACGGGAAAGCTACTACACCAACTCAACGCAGCTTCCGGTCGGCTACACGGACGATATTTTCGAGACGATGGAGCTGCAGGACGAGCTGCAGAGCATGTATACCGGCGGTACGGTGCTGCACCTCTACCTGGGCGAGAGCATTTCCGACACCGAGGTGGCAAAGCGCCTGATCCGCAAGATATTCAACCAGTATAAGCTGCCCTATATTTCCCTGACGCCCACGTTCTCCATCTGCAACGAGCACGGCTACATAAGCGGCGAGCAGTTCGAATGCCCCGTCTGCGGGAAAGAAACGGAGGTCTGGAGCCGCGTCGTGGGCTATCTGCGCCCGGTCAAAAACTTCCACAAGGGCAAGCGCGAGGAGTACCGGACGCGCGTGAAATACGTCGTGCCCTCCGGCGCCGCGCTGGCGGACGAGCCGGAAGACGCGCCGGCTGCGTGCGCCGCCGTTTCCGCCCGCGCAGCAAAATGAGGATCGCGGGACTGTCCAAGCTCACCACCATTGATTTCCCGGGGAAACTCGCCTGTATCCTGTTTACCGCCGGCTGCAATTACGACTGCGGCTTTTGCCACAACCGCAGCCTGCTGTATACAGACGCCCTGCTGGATGAGAACGAGGTCTGGGCCTTTCTCCGCAAGCGCGCCGGCCAGCTGGAGGGCGTTGTGATCAGCGGGGGGGAGCCGACCCTGCAATGGGATCTGGAAGACGCGGCGCGGCGGATGAAATCGCTCGGCTACGCCGTCAAGCTGGATACGAACGGAAGCGCTCCCGGAGTTCTGGAAACGCTGCTGTCCGCAAAATTGCTCGACTATGTGGCGATGGACTATAAGGCGCCGTTGCGCCGTTATCTGGAGATATGCGGGAAAGAGGCCGCAGGCGTGGAAGAGAGCCTGTCTCTGCTTTTTGCCTCCGGCGTTCCGTTCGAACTGCGCACTACGGTGATCCCGGAGCTGAAGGAGGAGGACCTTGTGGAAATGGCGGGCGCCGTTCCCGTTCTGCCGCGCTATTTTCTGCAGCAGTTCCGGGCCGTGCCCGGCTATGAAAAGGCGGTTTTGTATAACCGCGCCGATCTGGCGGCTTTCCGGGAACGGATTCTGCCCATGCAGCCGAACGCGCAGCTTCGGGTTTAAAAAGTACAAGCCGTTCTTGCCCTGGCAAGAACGGCTTGTTTCAGTGTGTTTTCTGCGAAGGCGGGCCTAACTAACCGGCGACCGTCTGGAGCTTGGACAGCGCAGCATGCGGGATAACCACCTGGAAATGCTCCTCCATCACGGAGTTCAGGTACCGGCCGCTGAGTTTCTCCCCGTATTCGGACAGGTTTTTGAGCAGCCGCGTAACGCCTACGTCGTTCATTTCAAGCGTAACGGAAAAACGCAGATAGTAGCCGTCGTTGTATTTATAAAGCGCGCTTTCGTTGAGCGAGATCTGCTGGCTGTCAAAAAAATGGCAGCAGTCCAGCAGGTCGTTGATCGTATGGAAACGGTATATGTAAGAGCATGTTTCCGCCGCGTCGTCCGCAAACGGTTCTTCCTCTGCCTGGTCTTTTTTGTATAGTCTCGTTACATAAAGCATAAACCCTCCGTCTCTGCCCGGATAGGCCTCCAGCAAAAGCTTGAAGCCTGTGGGATCAAATCCTGTTTCGTCCCGGGCGAAATAAATTGCTCGCCAGAAGATCCGCTGGACCTTCTCGTTGCGGTAATCCATATCCCGATAGTTGATGTTCAACAGCTCCAGATCGTCGCTTTCAAACGTAATTTTCACCTTGTCGCTCGTCAAAAGTTCCGCCCGCATGTAATCAGCCACCCATCTTTGAAATCCGCATAATTTTATGTATGTATTACATTATATGCACAATCCGCTTTTTTTGCATTAGGGGATTGATGGAAAACACAAGTTTTCGGGAATTGGCGCGGCAAGTTGGAATTTTGTTCGACAGCAATGTGGTCCTCCTGCGTGGTTTATCTGGATCCAAAACCGGCGCGTCAAACTTTTCGGCACAGCGGTTTTCATTGCCTTTGCCGTGTTTTCAGCGGCCTGTTCCGGGCGGTTTTTGCCTGTCCGACGGTGGACCGGAGAATCTTATAAATATCTACAATTTTCCGGTATTAAAAGTTTTAGAAAAACCGCGCGATGGAATATTGAAATACAATTTAGTGGTTGATATAATTTTTATCGTAAACAACTATTATTTAAAAGGAAGATCGTTATGTTACAACCAGTCAAAAAGTCCAGGCTGTCCAGTGAAGTAATCGATCAGATTTCCCAGTCCATTTTGCGTGGGGATTACAAACCGGGGCATAAGCTGCCGCCTGAACGGGATCTTGCGAGCCAGTTGGGCGTAAGCCGTACCGTAGTCCGTGAAGCCCTCCGCAGCCTTGAGATCATGGGGCTGGTTGAGTCCCAGATCGGCGGCGGCACCTTTGTCAAGGAGCACGCGATCGAGAACGCGCTGACGCCTATCGCAAACTACTTCTCGTCCGACGACAGCGTCGTGGATGAGATCATCGAGACCCGGAAGATTCTTGAGCCGGAGATGGTCAAGCTTGCTGCGCAGCGCGCGACGCAGGAGGATATCGAACATATCGAGGCGTCGATTGCACAGATGGAGCAGGAGGTCAAAATGGGCCTTTCCGGCATCAACGGCGACACTGCGTTCCACTTTGCCGTCGCAAACGCCACGCATAACAGCGCCATGCTGAAAATCCTCTCTCTGATCGCCGACCTGCTGCACTATACCATGAAAGTCTCCCTGCGGGCCGAGCCCGAGAGGGAAGTGACGATCCAGGGGCACAAAAAGGTGCTGGAGGCGATCAAGGCCAAGGATCCGGTGCTGGCGAGCGAATACATGCGCGAGCACCTCGAGATGAGCCATGCGCGCATCAAGCGCCACAACGACCTGCTCGGCCGCAGCATCAGCGACGGCCCGGCCGAATCTTAAGCGTACCAATCCAGATTACAATATAGTAGGAGGAACGAAAATGACTTACGGAGAAAAAGCCATTATCAAGCACAAGGAATGGAAAGGCAAAATTAAATATGAAAGCAAGGCCTCTGTTGCGACGGCGGAAGATCTGTCGATCGCATATACGCCTGGCGTAGCCGCTCCCTGCCTGGAGATCAGCAAGGATGTGGATCTGTCCTATGAATACACCGGCCGCGGCAATCTCGTCGCCGTTATCACCGACGGCAGCGCCGTTCTGGGCCTGGGCGACATCGGCCCCGAAGCCGGCATGCCGGTTATGGAAGGCAAATGCGTCCTGTTTAAAACCTTCGGCGATGTAGACGCCATCCCCCTGTGCGTGCGCAGCAAGAGCGTTGACGATATCGTCAAGGTCGTATCCCTGCTCGCCGGCAGCTTCGGCGGCATCAACCTCGAAGACATTTCCGCGCCCCGCTGCTTTGAAATTGAGAGAAGGCTCAAGGAAATCTGCGACATCCCCATTTTCCATGACGACCAGCACGGCACCGCGGTTGTCACCGCCGCCGCCGCGATCAACGCGCTCAAGATTGTCAATAAGAAGCCGGAGGACGTAACCGTCGTCGTCAACGGCGCCGGCGCTGCGGGCATCGCCTGCTCCCGTCTGCTCCAGGCTCTGGGCGTGAAAGACATCATCCTGCTCAACTCCAAGGGCATCGTTTACGCGGGCAAGGAGGGCTTGAACTCCGAGCTGCAGCTGTACGCGCCCGAAACCAATCCGAGAATGGTCAAAGGCGGCCTGAAGGAAGCCCTCGTCGGCGCTGACATCTTCCTCGGCGTATCCGTCCCCGGCATTGTGGACGAGGCGATGGTCAAGTCCATGAACCGCGATCCGATCATCTTTGCCTGCGCCAACCCCGTTCCGGAGATCATGCCGGATATCGCAAAGGCCGCCGGCGCGAAGGTCATCGGCACCGGCCGCAGCGACTTCCCGAACCAGATCAACAACGTGCTCGCGTTCCCGGGCATTTTCAGAGGCACTTTCGACGTGCGCGCCAAGGACATCAACGACGCGATGAAGATTGCGGCGGCCAAGGCGATCGCCGGCCTCGTATCCGACGACGAGCTCAACCCGGATTACATCATTCCGAAGCCCTTCGACACCAGAGTCAGAGACGCCGTGGCCAAGGCTGTGGCCCAGGCGGCGAAGGACAGCGGCGTAGCGCGCGTCTAATTTTGTTTGTCCATGCAACTGAGGAAGCTGCAATTCTTTGCCGCTTCCTCATGCAGCGCTTATTCATATATTTACATACTTAGGAGGATGTACCCATGGAAGCAAAAGAAATGGTTGCGAGCCTGGTAGAAAAATCCAGAATCGCACAGAAGCAGCTGGAAAAATTCAACCAGCAGCAGATCGACGCCATCGTCAGAGCGATCGCCAAGGTCGTCTATGACAATGCCGAGCCGCTGGCCCGTCTGTCCGTAGACGAGACCAGAATGGGCGTGTACGAGCATAAGATCGCCAAGTGCAAAGGCAAGTCCAAGATCATCTGGGGCAACCTGAAAGATAAGGTTTCCGTCGGTATTGTGGAGCGCAACGAAGAGACCGGCATCACCGTAATCGCCCGTCCGGTCGGCGTCGTGGGCGCCATCACGCCCTGCACCAACCCTGTCGTTACCCCGATGTGCAACGCCATGTTCGCCATCAAGGGCCGCAACACCGTCATTCTTTCGCCGCATCCGCGCGCAAAGAAGCTGACCGCGCAGCTCGTTGCCATGTTCAACGAGGCGATTAAGCCCCTGGGCGCGCCCGAGAACGTCATTCAGTTTATCGATCCTCCTTCCGTCGAAGCGTCCGCCGAGCTGATGAAGCAGGTCGACGTGGTCGTCGCCACCGGCGGCATGGCCATGGTCAGATCCGCCTATTCCAGCGGCAAGCCCGCCTACGGCGTCGGCGTCGGCAACGTGCAGTGCATCGTTGACCGCGGCATGGATATCTCCGTCGCAGTGCCCAAGATCCTCGAGGGCAGAGCGTTTGACAACGGCATCATCTGCTCCGGCGAGCAGACCATTATCGCGCCGAAGGAAGAGTATGACGCGATCATGGCCGAAGCGCAGAAGAACGGCGCCGTGTATGTGACCGATCCTGCCCAGAAGCAGGCTCTGCGCGACACCATCTTCCCGGGCGGCGTGATGAACAAAGACCTCGTCGGCGTCAGCGCCATCAAGGTTGCGGAAGCGGCCGGAATCAAAGTGCCTGCCGACACCCGCGTCATCCTCATCGAGGCCGACGGCTACGGCAAGGCCGACATCCTCTCCAAAGAGAAGATGTGCCCGGTTATTTCCACCTACCGCTATGACGCTTTTGAGGAAGCCGTTGAAATCGCCCAGGCCAACCTTGAAGTGGACGGCAGAGGCCACAGCGTGAGCATCCACTCCGACAACGACGAGCATCTCGAGTATGCCGGCAACCGCCTGGAGGTCGCCCGCGTCCTGGTCAACCAGATCTGCTCCACCATGAACGGCGGCAGCTTCCAGAACGGCCTTGCGCCGACCACGACCCTCGGCTGCTGCTCTTGGGGCAACAACAGCATCTCCGAGAACTTCGACTACAAACATCTGATCAACTACATCCGCATCGCGAAATTCCTCAAGGACAAACCGACTCCGACGGATGAAGAATTGTGGGGTTAATCTTATGGATTTAATGGAGTATAAAGCGAGAGACCTGTTTGAAATGGCTGAACTGCCCGTGAAAAAGGGCGTTCATTCCGATTCAGTCGACGGCCTTGCCGCCGCTGTGGAAGCCAATAAAGAGATCACATTCCCGCTGGTAGTAAAAGCACAGGTCCAGGTCGGCGGCCGCGGCAAAGCCGGCGGCATCAAAATGGCCGACAATATGGACGAACTGAAAAATGTCGCCGGCCAGATTCTGGGCATGAATATCAAGGGCCATATCGTCAACCGCCTCATGGCGGTTGAGAGGGCGGACGTCGCCTCCGAGATGTACCTGTCCATCATGCTGGACCGTCTGACCAAGTGCCCGCTGCTCATCTTTTCGCCGGCTGGCGGCGTAGAGATCGAGGAGACGGCCAAGACCAATCCCGAACTCATCTTCAAAGTCCCCGTCAACCCCCTCAGCGGCATGACGAAGGACATCACGTCCGACATGGCCTCCAAGGCGGGGCTGACTGGCAAGACGGCCGCGCAGTTTGAAGAGACCCTGTGCAAGCTGTACGACTTCTTCCTCAAGCGCGACTGCCTGCTCGCGGAAATCAACCCGCTCGCAGTCGACCACGACGGCAACATCGTCGTGCTGGACGGCAAGGTCTCTGTCGACGACAGCGCCCTGTACCGTCAGCCTGAGGTCCAGGAGTTCAAGGCGAGCCTGGAAAAGGAAGAGAACCCGAAGATCATCGAAGCGATCCGCGGATTCGTTTACAACGGCGGAGGAATTATCGGTGTCGGCGAACCTTCCGGTCATCAGTATCAGGGACATTTCTTCCAGCTTGCTAACGTATTCGGTGTAGAGGAAGAAACGGGCTTCACACTCGGATACGACAAATACAACTGGGATGAGCATGAACACTTCATTTTGGAAGATTCTGAAGAAGTAGATTTCGGAGAAGGCAAGAAGAATATTTATGCTCTTCCGAGTGCAACGATCCTTGTGCAGAAAGAAAAAGAAGTACAGATGGCAGTAAACGAATTCGGAAAAGGACGCGCTGTTTATATCAGCGGACTTCCGTACAGCTTCGAGAACAGCCGTGTACTTTACCGTGCAGTGCTTTGGAGCACACACAGCGAAGATGAACTGAACAGATGGTTCAGTACAAATTATAATGTAGATGTACATGCTTATCCGAAGAACAACAAATACTGTGTTGTAAATAATACGGATGAGCCGCAGCAGACAACGATCTACCGCGGAGACGGAAGCAGCTTTGAGCTTGCTCTTGAGCCGAACCAGATCATCTGGTATGAGATCGCGTAATGTCTGGATCGTATCGTGCAGGCAGTGTTCTGCCGATTCATTTGCGGTCGTTTTGTTGGGGAACAGACGACGGCAGAAAAGTTTGTGAAAAAGAAAATAGAATGAATGAAAAAATATTACGGTTCATATGTATATATGAGCCGTAATATGATATTGGAGGAAAGCAATGGCGAAACGTGAGAAAAATCCGGCATCGGATAAAACGGGAAACGACACAGGCATCTCGTTGCTTGTGCTCGGTATTGTGAGCGTTATTTTCGCACTTTGGATTCCGATCGTCGGGATCGTTCTGGGGACTGTATCGCTTGTAAGAGTGCGGAAAAGAAATGATCTGTCAGGAACAGCCATGGCAAAGGCAGGAAAAGTCTTAAGTATCGCGGGAATATGTATAGCCGTTGTAAACTGGATTCTGGCAATCGTCCTTACATTTATGACGTTAGCATAAGCATGATAAGAATAGCATAGGAAAGAGGAGCAGACAGGAGAAATGTTAGCATACACATATGAAGAAAACGGAAAGTTTGTTTTGAAAGAGAAAGAAAAACCAACGCTGCAAAGTGAGGACGACGCGATCGTACGTGTGACTTTGGCAAGTATTTGTTCCAGCGATCTCCATATCAAACACGGCGCCGTTCCGAGAGCAGTTCCGGGGATAACGGTCGGTCATGAGATGGTCGGGATCGTGGAAGAGACAGGAAGGCGTGTGACAAAGGTAAAACCCGGAGATCGTGTCACTGTAAACGTCGAAACATTTTGCGGGGAATGTTTTTTCTGTAAAAATGGGTTTGTGAATAATTGTACGGATCAAAACGGCGGCTGGGCGCTCGGATGCCGGATCGACGGCGGGCAGGCGGAATATGTCCGTGTTCCTTATGCCGAGCAGGGGTTAAATAAGATTCCGGATTCGGTGACGGATGAAGCCGCTCTTTTTGTAGGAGACGTCCTCGCAACCGGGTTTTGGGCGGCGCGGATTTCAGAGATCGGAGAAGAGGATACGGTCGTCATTATCGGAGGAGGACCTACGGGAATTTGTACGCTTTTGTGCGTGATGCTTAAGAATCCCGAAAAGATTATTTTATGCGAAGTAGATCCGAAGAGGATCGCATTTGTAAAGGAACATTATCCGGACGTACTTGTCGTGAATCCGAAAGAGACGGATGCAGAACGATTCGTGAAAGAAAACAGCAGGCATAACGGGGCGGATCGAGTTTTGGAAGTGGCGGGAAGCTCGGATACATTTGAACTTGCATGGAAGGTCGCGCGCCCGAATGCGATTGTCACAGTCGTGGCGCTCTATGAAGAAAACCGGACGCTTCCGCTTCCGCAAATGTACGGGAAAAATCTTATTTTCAAAACAGGAGGCGTAGACGGATGTGACTGCGATGAGATATTGAAACTGATCGAGCAGGGACGTATCGACACAACGCCGCTTATCACACATACATTTCCGCTGGAAGAAATAGAACAGGCATATGATATTTTTGAAAATAGAAAAGATAATGTGATCAAGATCGCAGTCAGTCACATTTAATTGTGATCATCGTAATGTAATCACTTCGGTCTTTGATAGACATTTCATTTAGTCCTTCTTCGTATGCATACCCTGTAAGCGTCAGATTGTGTTTGCGGGCATAATAAAGGATCGAGCGGTAGATTTCGGGAAGTTTTCCCCAGTCACCGATGCAAAAAGCGCGCAGATATGTTCCGGCAGGCAGGATTTCATCATATACGTCAGAAGTTTGCGGGCAGTATGCAAAGAAGGAGTGATAGCTGTTAAAACTGTTTTTTGGATATCTTCTATGGAAATACAGCTTCCGAAATTGTCATAAAGATGAAATAATTTTTTCAGGCGGAGAGAGAACTCCGCGGCGATGGAAAAATCGTCTTCGTCGTATTCTCCCGAAATAGGGGATGAGAAGATGATCTTTCTCTCGG
>ERZ827520.3761-NODE-3761-length-11960-cov-2.781520_pt1 | contig 11960 bp, 8 predicted proteins | sample MGYA00519581_ERZ827520 | MGnify/ENA primary metagenome ERZ827520 (study PRJEB31778, sample SAMEA3449339) | human gut metagenome | biome: human gut; feature: human-associated habitat; material: faeces | place: United Kingdom | collected 2010/2012 ...
CCATCAACAATACGATGGCGGGATGGTTCCCCGGAACGTTTGCCAGCGCGACAGCGGCGAGTTCCTTTGCGGGGCAGGCGGCAGTGAGCAGCGCGTTGGCCGAATTCGGCGCAGGCACGAGTATGGCCACGGAGACGGCATTCAATGCGCTTGCCGATGGAATCGTAGCGCAAAACGCTGCCCAATCCACCTTTCTTAGTTCCGTTACTCCGTATTTTACCGCTGCGGGACTCGGTTCGCTCGGCTATTCCATGCTTGGCGGGAAGCTCGGCCTACCGCAATCCAAGTACAGCGGGCTCACAGCCGGATTGGGCGCTGCCGCCGGGTGGGGGCTCGGGGGAATGGCCGCCGGTTCAGCGGCGCTGGCAGGTACGGGCATGGCGGCCGGGGCGACGTTCGGTTCTGTAGTTCCCGTGGTGGGCACGATCATCGGCGCAATCGCTGGCGGCGCGCTCGGGAGTCTCTTCGGACAGGAGCGCAAGACGCATCCGAGTGTCTACGGGCACATGATGGATCAGGGCTACACGACGGATGCCCAATCCTACATTGACGCTTTTATGGAGCAGGCGACGTACGACCGGGCGGGGAAGACCGAAGCCTCGGCGTATGCGCAGGTCATTGGTGAGGCCGCCAGCCAGACCGCCGGGAACATCCTCAATCTCGCGGCGATGCTGCCCGACGAATACAAAAAGAGCGTTGAAGACCAGTTGGAAAGCGCGACGTGGAGCGCGGGACGCGGCTATTCCGGGGCAAGCTGGAACTTGCAGAACTGGAAAAAGGGGATGGCCGAAGAACGCATTCAAGAAGCCGTCGACGACATGTTTGAACAGATGGGCTACGGCGCGAACAAGGCTTTTGCCGAAGCCGGGATCGGGGAGCTGTTCGACTCGTTCGACCTCTCCACGGAAGAGGGCTTCAAGAAGGCGCAGACCGCCATTTCCGCCATTTCATCCATCACCACCGCCATTGACGAAATCAAGGCCCCGACATCGGAAGCGGAACAACAGGCAAAGGCTTTTGTCGCACAGATGGATGCTCTGGGCGAGGCCGTGAAAGCCAGCGGGCTCAATGCGGCCTACGCCGACAAGATGATCGGCGAGTACCGCACGGCCTACGTCGACAAGTATGTCGAAACGCTGGAAGAGATGTTCAATCCGCTGTCTCAGATTGAGCAACAGGCTAAGGGCTATAAAGAGGCCATTGACGGCTACGTCTCCGCGTTGACGACGATGGGCGCGAGTGAGGCACAGCTTGCTCAGGTACGCGGCTACACGCGGGACGCGATCAATAACATCACGGGTTCGTTGGACGCCGCGTTCTTCCCGCTCTCCGAAGTCGAGACGCAGACCAAGTCCACGATGGAGTCTCTGCTGGCGTACAAGGCCGCGCTGGAGACGCTGGGCGCCAGTGCGGAAGAGCTGACGCGCATTGATGCCGCGTGGGGCAAGATGCAGTCCGATTTGCTGGACAAGGCCCGGGCCTACGTCAGCACCACGCCGGAAGTTGTGAGCCAGGCCGCAGCAATGAACGCCGAGTTCGACGCCCTGCGGGAAGCCATGCTTCTTGCCGGGAACGCCACGGCTGACCTGACCGAGCTTGAGCAGATCCGCGCGCAGGCCGTGGCCGCGTTGCAGGCGCAGTATGTCCGATCCTTTGATCAGGGCTTGGCCCAGCGCTACGCCACACTGAACGGCACGAGTGACGCGGTATCTCGTGCCATCTCGCAGGAAAACGAGCTGCGAGAGACGATCACGAAGTTCGGTGAAGACTCGGCGCAGGTATCCCAGCTCCTGCACATACAGGCCGCTGAAAACGTGGCGGCTGCACAGGCTGCGGTGGACAGCCTGCAAAACCAGCTGAATAGCCTCAAGCAGCAGGCCATTCAGGCAGAAATCAGCAGCATCACTGAACAGCTCAACGCCGCGAAGACGCTCAAGGAGACTTGGGAAAGGCTCTCGGAATCGCTCTATGACAGCCGGGCGAAGCTGTGGACGTCGGACGCTGACGCGCTCGGTCTGTTCGCGCAGAGAGATGCGGCCCAGTCCGAGTTCGACCGCCTCTACCGCCTCACGATGCAGGGTGATTCCGAAGCGGCTGCAAAACTGGCATCATCCGGGGATACCCTGCTTTCCCTGCTCAAGGAAACCTCCGCGAACGGCGAGCAATACACCGCAGGGTTCTGGGACGTCGAACAAAAGCTCAAAGACGCCGAATCCGTCGCGGGAAAGCAGCTTTCAGAAGCCCAGAAAAGCTACAACACGCTTGAATCTCAGCTCAAGGCGCAACAGTCAATGCTCGATGCGCTGGGCTACAACAACAATTCTCTCGATGCGATCAACGCACAGATTGTGACCGTCGGGAATCAGCTTGCCAAAGCACTCGGGAATCTAAATGCCGCACAGTCGAACCCGAACTACGGCGGGACGACTTCCGGCGGCGGGTACGTCAGTTGGCAGGACAAGCTCTTACAGGAAAAGGCTGATGCCCTGAACGCGGGACAGACGCTCGCTCCGGGGCAGACAGCGGGCGGGTGGACACCGGACAAGGTGCTTGACGCGATCAAGGAAAACGGATGGACAGTCGCGGACTGGTACAACTACCACGGCAAGGCCGAAGGCTTTGCGGCTGGCGGCCTGACTCCGCTCAACGAAATGTTTTCCGTCGGCGAAGCGGGCAAGGAATACATGCTCTCTCTGTCCCAGTATGTTGTGCTCAACAATAGCATGACGCGCAAGCTGGACGAGATGCAGACGCTTTACCGGCAGACGCGCCAGCCTGTCATTGATTACCGTCTCATGCAAATGCCCGTGATGGGGACTGACGGTGATGCAACGGCGGAAATCGTCAAGCTCCGGGAAGAGGTTTCAGAGCTGAAGAATATCCTGCGGCAGACACTGACGAAGACAGATACGATATCCGCGAACAGCGGGAAGATTTATCGCATGGCGCAAAAGTGGGACAGCGACGGGTTGCTCGCGACGAGGACAAGCTGATGAAAGTCGTAACACCAATCAAACTTGATGTGTTGGAGAGCACGGTTGCGGAAACGGATGATGGAGACGGGGTATTGTGGAACGCCAGCACAACCTACGCGAAAAACGCCAGGGTTCGCTACGAGCATAACCGCTACATTTCGCTTGCCGACAGCAACAAGGGGAATACGCCACAACCTAAGTATTCCGACCCGTTGTTAACAAAATGGAGAAAGCTCGGGCCGACAAACCGTTATACGCTCATTGACGACACGGTGGGCACGCAGACTGTGGCAACGGGAGCGACGTCCATGCGGTTCGTCATGCCGTTCAACCGGTGCACCTCGTTCGGCTTGCTCAACGTCGACGCTGCGTTTGTCAGTGTGCTGGTAAAGGATGATAGCGGCGATGTGTTCTTCCAGCGTGACTACACTATGACCGCGGATCTCACGTCATTCAGTGCGTACCAGTATTGTTTTTACCCGATTGTGGCTTCTCACGATCTTGTAGCCACTGAAGTGCCTATGCCGATTCTGGGGACGCTGGAAGTTACGCTGTCCGGGATTGAGAACCCGGCGATTGGACATGTCGTCTGTGGGCGTACGTCGGTGCTGGGCAAAACCAAATATGGGGCAGAAGTGGGGGAAACGGACTACAGCCGCAAGGAAACCGACGAGTTTGGCGTAACGACATTTATCCGGCGGGCGAGCGCAAGCAATATGAGTCTGCCTTTATATCTTCACCCGGATCAGTCTGACGCCGTGAAGCGCATCCTGACCAATCTGCGGGCGACCCCGGCGCTGTGGGTTGGTGACAACAGAGACGAAGGCTTCGAGGCTCTGACGATCTGGGGATGGAAAGAAGATTATCGGCTTGTCTATGCCGGGCCGAACGAAATGGAATTTAAACTTGATATTCAAGGTCTTATTTAAGGAGCAGATATGGCTGTACAGACAATTCCCGCGCTTGACGACATTCCGGAGTACCCGCAGCGGAAAGACCCTCAAGATCGTTTCGACACCTTGATCAAGGAAGCCGTTGACGGAGGATCGAAGGCCGTTTCGGAGCTGAACACCAAGTTCATCCCGGCGTACAACAGCGCGGTTCCGGTCATGAACTGGATTGAACAGAATAAGACGGAACTCCTCGCCGTTGATGACAACGCCGCGTCCGCCCTTGCATCAAAAAATGCTGCGGCTGCCAGTGCCGCCACAGCCACGACGAAGGCTGGGGAAGCATCCGCTAGTGCAAGTGCGGCCCTTACCTCGCAGAATGCAGCGAAGGCCAGCGAAACGGCGGCGTCGAGTAACGCTACTACAGCTACATCGAAGGCTGCGGAAGCTTTTGCCAGCGCAACAGCCGCAAGGACTTCCGAGACGGCGGCGGAAGGAAGCGCCACCACAGCGGCTACGAAAGCCGAGGAAGCCGCCACGTCAGCCAATTCGGCGCTGGAATCGAAAAATTCTGCGGCGTTATCCGAGACAAGCGCCCTTGCCTCGGCGGAAACGGCGGCCAACTCCGCAACTGTAGCACAAGCCGCCAAAGCTGCTGCGGAAGCTGCCCGCGACGAGGCACAGGACATCGCCAATGTCGGCCCCGCAACGACAGTCAAACTGGGTCTCGTCAAAATGGACGGGAAGACCACACAGGCCGACGCGGGCGGCGTGATCACCGTGAAAGATGTAGCTATCGGTGGGGACCTTGCTGATCTGGCGAGCGCGCGGGGACAGATTGGAGATGCTAAAGAGATGCCAAATCTGGACTTTAATACGCTTACAACTCCAGGAAACTATAGAATAACGGGGAATCCCACTAACGGTCCTTCTTTGCCTCTCAATATCTCCGGAGCTTCCATCGGTTCTCTTATTGTAGCTGGTACTTTGGGACAGAATGGGCGCATCTTTCAGATCATGATATCCGGTAGCACGGTTACGTGGAGGACTGTTCAAAATTCGACAGGAACGACATGGAGCGCATGGCAACAGTTGCTTTCAGGAAACAAAGTTGGTGACGGCATTCGCGTCACCAACGGGATCATCTCCGTGCCCGAATACGACGGCGCGACGGCATCGACCGCCGGGACAAGCGGCCTCGTACCGCCCGCAGCCGCAGGGCAGCAGGAAAGCTTTCTGACAGGAGGCGGGGAGTATAAGAATATAACATCCCTCGGCCCTGTCTCCGAGAAGTCCCAAGACCTCGGCACCATCTCCGGGGCCGTGACCATTGACCTGTCTGCCGGGCTGTCCGTAATCGCCACCGTGGGCGGCGCAACCACGCTGGCGTTTGCCAATGTCCCGGCAGGCGGGACCGTGACCGTACTTTTGCGGCTGACGAATGGCGGGGCCTACGCTGTAACGTGGGGCATGGCTCCGCGCTGGGGAAATGGTATAGCTCCGGTGTTGTCTGAATCCGGCGCGGACTACATCGCGTTTTACCATGCCGAAGGTGAGTGGACAGGGTTGCTTGTCACATCAAACGTGCAATAGGGGTGAACCATGTCTTTAAGATGGCTTCTTCCGCAGGCGAACCCTGACGTCATTCGGTTCACGGTGACGCCGACGGCATCGGCAAAAACCGTGACGCTGGAGAACCTGACGGCTCCGTGCAACTGCTTTATCGACTGGGGCGACGGCGAGCGGTCGGCGCAGATCGTCAGCGCCACAAGCGTTTCGCACACCTATGCGGACACGACTCCCCGGCAGATTACGATTCACGGCGTGCTCGGTGGATTTTGGAATTCGACGGTGAGCAGTGCGGGCAAGACGTTGGTCACGTCCGTGGACGAGATCAACTCGCGTTCACTGGTGTCGCTGGCACATACGTTCCGGGGCTGTACGGCGCTGGCGACGCTGCCCGCAACCCTCGACGCGCCGAACATCGTGGATTTCAGCTACGCCTTTTACCAGTGCCGCAGCGTCACGTCAGCCTTGCCCGCGCTGTGGCTTTCGCATCCGAACGCGGCCCATGCTGGTTGCTTTACGGATTGCTTCAAGTCGCTTTATGGGCAGTATGGGACAGGTTGTTCATCGCGTCGGTATGTGCCGTCCGTCGCCGGGCAGACATACTATCAGCACTACGGACAAAGCGGTTGCCCGGCGTTAACAGAGCATACGACCAGTCAAAAAACATACTATCAGCAGTACGGTGGGGAGACGTCGTGTCCCCGGTACATGAGCTCGTGGAGTGTTTCAAGGTGTAGATGTCCAAGCTGCCTGAAGTGGACGTCATGCGTTGAAAAATTAGACATCGGGGGGTGCCAAGATTCTTCCGGATCATATAACCATTGGGGGAATACAACTAGGGCGCTTACATGCCCGAGCTGCGGACACGTCGGCACCTTTCAGCAAACAGCTCCCCGATGCGACAGCACGTGCAAAAAAGTGTATTCGAACGCATCCGTTTACTATTCATGTTCATATTATGGCACGAATTGCAAGGGTAGCAGCTGCGGACGCACGTATTCCTCTGGTTCATCCGCCTATTACAGATGTCAAAAATCCAACGCAACATGTCCGACAACCAATTGCCCTTATCCCTGCGCTAATGAAGCCGATGTCAACGCGGCAAAAGCGGCGGGATGGGCATAGGAGAAAAGCCCATGCCTACATACAGCTATGAAAATAAAACGTACACGCTTTCCGAACTCCGTTTTCTCTTCCCAACAGTTTCTTTTCCGGCCTTTCCGTCCGAGGCCGATCTCGCTCCTTTTGGGGTGACGCTCGTGCCGGACCCCGAGCCCACGCCGGAAGAGATGCTTGCCGGCGCCCGTGCTGAAAAGCTCGTGCAGCTTGGCGACGCCTTCGAGCATGTGCAACAGTTTGGACACTTCGGCAGTTCTCTCGGCTTCGAGGTGGACGCGAATGAGCGGGCCAACCGCGACGTGGCGGGGCTGATCACCGTGCTTGAGGCGACCGGGCAGACGGAAACACAGTTCTGTGACTACGGCAACGTCATGCGCACAGTAACGTTGGCGCAACTCGGGACTTTGCAGCTTGAAATCATCGTCTACGGACAGATGCTCTACGCCCGGAAGTGGGAATTGCGGGAGGCCGTCAATGCGGCGCAAACGCCCGAGGCCGTGGCCGCAATCGAGATCAACTTCGACGATCTGCCCGCACCGGTCGTATCGGTGGCCGCCGCATGACCTACGGAAAGCGAACGTTGATCGCCGTCGACCAGCTCATCAATACGCTCCTCGGCGGCTGGCCGGACGAAACCCTGTCCTCGCGCTGTTACCGCTGGGCGCGGGACGGGGTGAGGGCATGGCCCCGGAAGCTGGTGGACGGGCTGTTCTTCTGGCAGAGGGAACACTGCAAGAGCAGTTACGAGAGCGAGAGGGAAGGCAGGCAGTCGCCGCCGGAGTTAAGAGAGAAAAAGGCTATTCTATAAATAATAAGCAAGGATTGCCCTATTCCATCCCATACAGTATCCTCCTTCCCCAAAAAGGAGAGAGGTCATGCCACTACCTATGCCAGAGGAAGAGGAAAAGTTTCGCTGTCCACACGGTGAACGTAATCAGGCGTTGATGCTCTGCTCGCTTGATTGTGATTTGTCCGGTGCTCATTCCGATAGAAAAGCGAAAGCGGATGGTCGGTTTATCATCACGTCGTGGTGGTGCCTGCATAAGTGCAGGTGGCTCCCGGAACATCGAGACGAGATTCGATTTGTGGCAAAGAAGTCGGACTGAAGAAACCAAAAAACTCCACCTTCCGGCATGAATCGGAAGGTGGAGTTTTTTGGTGATTCAACATATGAAATTCCGTGGAACAGTAATCTCGGGAAGACACCTTTTGCCGTCTGCACCACATATTTTGGTGTAACATTAATGTTACATGTTGAAATTCCTAATTAACATTCTTTTTTTATGGAAAAGGGAGGACCACCGCCTCGTTCGGCGCCTCCCCATTGGGGCTATGCCGTCGGGCAATCCCCCCTCAGGAGCATTACCAGCCTTGTGATGACCATACCACAGAAAACCACCGTCCACGCCCCCAGCGCCACGTACACGAAGACTTCCGGCAACGGCAACAGGAACTCCAGATTCAGGGACTTCGCCAGCATGGCCGTACATGCGGTGTACATCCCCAATGGGAACACCATGCCCCAGTATTCCGGGGTGTAGGCCGCCGGGTATTGCTCCACGCTGTGCCGCCAGAACCCGAGCAGAAAAAGCATCGGGATCCAGAAGGTCGCCGTGGCCCACGCCATGAGCGTCAGCCCTTTGATGAACGGGAAAAACTCCATCAACAGCGGCGATGCGCCCGGATGCGACAACAGTTCCGCGCCCGCCAGCGTCGTAATCGCCACGGCCCCGGCATTGATCCAGTAGGTCGGGCTGAGCTGCGCCGGTTCCAGCTCCTTGAACGCAAACCGGTAAAAAATCATCGTGATCACGAACAAGTACAACATGAATCCAAGCAGAAACAGCGCCGTGAACGCAAAGAAGGCGATTTCCTTGTCCCACGGCATATGATCGATGAGGATACAGCCGAGGATCACAATGGCCTGCGTGCTCACGGTGGCGACCAGCCACGCGCCGTTAATGCCTTTTTCCAGCGGCGGCTTGGGTTCGTCGGAGAACACGAAGTAGAACACGCCCCACAAAATCACGATCCACAGGACGCTCCCTATCCAGAACAGCGCCTCGCCCATAGCCGGATCTTTGCCGAGCAGCACAAACTGGTTGCCCAGAATGCATATGCCCGCCACCACCGTCAGGAAACCCGGCCCCGCGCCGTGGCTCCTGAAATCTTGGACGAACCGTTTCGGAAACACGAACAGCCGTATGATGTACAGGATCGCCAGCCCCACGCACAGCGCCGCGTTGAGCCAAAACAGCAGACGTGCGCCGATGGGATAATCCAGCAGGTGCAGGGCCACGGACACGATGCCCGTGGACATGACCATTGCGAAGTTGGCGGGGGCCTGCGCTTCCAGCATGGTCAAAAAACGCCCGCCGACAGTGTTCTTAAAGTCCGGCATACCGCCTCCGATAGATCTGGAACGGACGCAGCGCGTATGTGACCGGCACGCTGAAGATGTGCACCAATCTGCTGAACGGAATCAGCGCGAACAACGTAAACGCGCTCACCACATGGATTTGCAGGAACAGCGGCACCGTTTCCATCAGAACCACATCAGGCCGGAAGACGACAAGGCTCCTCAGCCACGGTCCAACGGTCACAAATACCGGAAAATGCGCCACATACGCCTGATAAAACCCGGTACAGCCGTTGATCAGAATGAGCAGCACCACCAGCACGTCCATAGGAACGGTCGTGGCCCAGACATGCTCGTTCGTGATTCTCCGCCACAGCAGGATGCCGAGGCCCACCACAACCAGCGGAGCCAGAATCATACCCATGCCCACCGCAACCACGGTATGGGCTTCCATGGAGATCCGCAGGGCGTGCATTACGCTATCGGGCGTGAGCAGGCCCACAATATGCCCAAAGAAAGATAAGATGATCGCATAGTGGAAAATGATTGATCCCCGGCGCAACCATGTCTTCTCAAAAATCTCGCTGGAACGCGCGTTCCAGTCGCCCGGATCCGTCACGTACCGGAACGCCAGCCCCGCCAGCAACAACGTTATGCAAATGTATGGATAGTACGCAAAGAAAAAGTGCATATGGCCTCCTTAAAAATGCCTCCCGGCGTATGGGACCATCGCCCATACCCGCCCGGAGGGAATGCTTTCCGACCGATGGGAAATGACTCTACAACTCCTCTCTATCCAAATATATTGCGAAATATATTGGAACGGCTGTAACCGGAACGAGCCTCCGCAATTCCCCCATCAGCCAGAAACTTTGGGGTGAAAAGGTGGAGAGAGGGAAACCGCGCGGGCGAGCCCTACGCTCAAAAACGTTTCCTCCTCTTCCCCCGATACCCTCTCTCCACCTAAACTTGCTCCAAACGCTTCGCGGGAAGGCGTTGATCCGGGACAAGGCCGAGAACCGCGACGATCGGCCGGAACAGAGAGACATAGGAACTGTCGGGATGCCGGGCCTCAAGCGCGGCATAAATGCCGATAAGTTCCTTGCCGAACCCGTCGAGCAGCACCACCCGAGCCCAGTCAGGCGCGGCCGCGAAGAACTCGAGCACCAGCGGCAGATAATCCGGCAGCAAGCCTTGTACGGGCTCAAAGCCCGCGTCGCGGTACAATTCGTTCAGGCCCGCCAGCGCGCGCCCAAGCCGGGGATCGTCCCCGTAGCGGTGCCATGCAAGGGACAGGCTGCACTTGCTGTCCATGTCGAAAATGGCGACGTGCTCTTCGCGCAATCTGGAAAGCCCTTTCGAGCGGGCCGACCGGATGAACTCCCGCAGCGGGCACGCCCGGACCACGGACAGCAAATCGCACAGTTCCTCAAACGAGCGCGCCTGAACGAAAAAATCGTCATCGGGGTAATGCAGCAGCCCCGACACGGCGAGCAGAAGCTGAAGATCGGAATCGTTCATGGCCTTTCCTCCATTTCACCCTGCGCCAGCCCTTCCGAGCCTTTCATGGCCCAGACATCATCGCGGTTTTCACGTCCCGAGGTCGGAACCACAAACCGGTCCTCATAGCGGGCAATGGCAAGAAGATGATACATCTCGGCAGCCTGTTCCGGCGTCAGACCGGCATCGGCCAATACTCCCGACGTATCGGGATGCGCGCGCAGGGACGGGAACGGCGCGGAAGCCGTGGACTGGAATTGACCGTCCCGCATGTGGCGGCGCATGGCGAGCAGACGGGAAAGCGCCGAGCGCACCGGCTCCTCATCGCCCGCCGCCAACAGGTTGGCGAGGTAGCGGACGGGGATCCGCATCCGGTCAAGTCCCTTGGCGTCTTCGACGCCGCCCGAGACGAGCGGGCTGGTCGGCGGCACGTACCACACCATCGGCAAGGTCCGGAATTCGGGATGCAGCGGCAGGGCCAACTTCCAATCCACCACCAGTTTGCGGATAGGAGAACGCCGGGCCGCTTCCATGACATGCCACGAAATGCCCTTGCGTTCGGCTTCGCGGCAGACGGCGGGATCGTTGGGATTGAGGAACACCTCAAGCTGTGACTGATACAAGCCCTGCGGCTGGGGGTGCGAGGCGGCCTCGCGCACCCGGTCGGCATCGTACAGCATGACGCCCACGTACCGGATGCGGCCCACGCAGCTGTGCGCACACAGGGTCGGCTCGCCCGCTTCGATGCGCGGATAGCAGAACAGACACTTTTCCGAACGGTGCGTCTTCCAGTTGAAGTACACCTTCTTGTAGGGGCACCCCGATACGCAGTAGCGCCACCCGCGGCAACGGGACTGGTCCACCAGCACGATCCCGTCTTCGTCGCGCTTGTACATGGCCCCGGACGGACAGGACGCCACGCACGCGGGATTCAGGCAGTGCTCGCACAGGCGCGGCAGGTGCATCATGAACACGTTCTTGAAATCAAGATAGGCCTTGGCTTCGAGCCCCGCGAAGTTGCGGTCGGAAAGCCCGGTGACGGGCGCGCCGCCGAGGTCGTCCTCCCAGTTGCTGCCCCACTGCGGGTTGAACGCCTTTCCCGTGACCGCCGAATAGGGACGGGCCACGGGCTGATGCCGCGAAGCCGGGCTGTCCGTCAGCCGTTCATAATCGTATTTCCACGGCTCATAGTAGTCGTCGAGGGCCGGCAGATCCGGGTTCGCAAAAATATTTGCCAACTTGTCGGTCTTGCCCCCCGCCCGCAGATGGAGCTTGCCGTCCCTGATTTCCCAGCCGCCCTTGTAACGGTCCTGATTTTCCCATTCTTTGGGATAGCCCACGCCGGGCTTGGTTTCCACGTTGTTGAACCACATGTATTCCGTGCCGGGGGCCGTGGTCCACGCGTTCTTGCACGGGATGCTGCACGTGTGGCACGCGAGGCACTTGTCCAAGTTCAGCACCATGCCCATTTGCACCTTGATATTCATACGCACATCCTTTTAAGGGGAGAAAGCGCCGGGGGAGAGACCTTTCTTCAGAAAGCTCCTC
>ERZ827520.3764-NODE-3764-length-11949-cov-6.876745_pt1 | contig 11949 bp, 8 predicted proteins | sample MGYA00519581_ERZ827520 | MGnify/ENA primary metagenome ERZ827520 (study PRJEB31778, sample SAMEA3449339) | human gut metagenome | biome: human gut; feature: human-associated habitat; material: faeces | place: United Kingdom | collected 2010/2012 ...
CTGCCCAGATGGATGGCGCTATCCTCGTTGTGGCCGCCACCGACGGCCCGATGGCTCAGACCCGCGAGCACGTGCTGCTCGCTCGTCAGGTGGGCGTCCCGAAGATCCTCGTCGCTCTGAACAAGTGCGATATGGTCGACGACGACGAGCTCATCGAGCTCGTTGAGGAAGAGGTCCGTGACCTCCTCGACGAAAACGGCTTCGATCGCGATTGCCCGGTCATCCACGTGTCCGCTTACGGCGCACTGCACGATGACGCTCCGGACCACGAGAAGTGGGTTGAGCAGATCAAGAAGCTCATGGACGCCGTCGATGACTACATCCCGACCCCGGTCCACGATCTGGACAAGCCGTTCCTGATGCCGATCGAAGATGTCTTCACCATCTCCGGCCGTGGCACCGTGGTGACCGGCCGTGTCGAGCGTGGTAAGCTCCCGGTCAACTCCAACGTCGAGATCGTCGGCATCCGTCCGACCCAGACCACCACCGTCACCTCCATCGAGACCTTCCACAAGCAGATGGACGAGTGCGAGGCTGGCGACAACACCGGTCTGCTGCTCCGCGGCATCAACCGTGACCAGGTCGAGCGTGGCCAGGTTCTGGCTGCTCCGGGCTCCGTGACCCCGCACACCAAGTTCGAGGGCGAAGTCTACGTGCTGACCAAGGACGAAGGCGGCCGTCACTCGCCGTTCTTCTCCAACTACCGTCCGCAGTTCTACTTCCGTACCACCGACGTCACCGGCGTCATCACCCTGCCGGAAGGCGTTGAGATGGTGCAGCCGGGCGATCACGCTACCTTCGGCGTTGAGCTGATCCAGCCGATCGCTATGGAAGAGGGCCTGACCTTCGCAGTGCGTGAAGGCGGCCACACCGTCGGCTCGGGCCGTGTCACCAAGATCATCGAGTAGTTTCTGCTTGATGTCAAGGCACGCTTGAACTAGCGTTTTAGGAAAACCTCCCGAGGCACGTTCGCCAAGGGAGGTTTTCCTATATATGGAAGGCTTCCCGACAAAGTATGCACACCGTGGCATAATGAGCAAGGCTCTTTTTAAGCTTTCCCTGTTAGACGAAGAAAATAGGTGAGTTAATTTGGCACAGACTACCAATGACATCAAGAACGGTTCCGTCCTGAACCTCGATGGCCAGCTGTGGGCCGTCATCAAGTTCCAGCACGTCAAGCCGGGCAAGGGCCCTGCTTTCGTGCGCACCACCATCAAGAACGTCCTCTCGGGCAAGATTGTCGACAAGACTTTCAATGCCGGCATGAAGATGGAGTTCGAAACCGTCGACAACCGCAACCTCCAGTACTCCTACGAGGACGGCGACAACTTCGTGTTCATGGATATGACCACCTACGATCAGATCTACATTCCGAAGACTCTCGTCGGCGACCAGGCCAAGTTCCTGCTGGAAGGAACTGACTGCGTCGTGTCCTTCCATGACGGCACCCCGCTGTCCGTCGAACTGCCGGCTTCCGTGAGCCTGACCGTCACCCATACCGAACCGGGTCTGCAGGGTAACCGTTCCAACGCCGGTACCAAGCCGGCCACCGTTGAGACTGGTGCCGAGATTCAGGTTCCGCTGTTCATCGGCGAAGGCGAGAAGGTCAAGGTGAACACCACCGACGGCTCCTACCTCGGCCGCGAGAACTGAGAGTAAGGACAGCGAAGTTTCATGGCACGTTCCACCGCTCGCAAGAGGGCTCTGAACACGTTGTATGAAGCGGATGAGAAGGGACAGGACATCCTGTCCCTTCTTGCTGAGCGCATTGAGCAGCCCGGCGCCCAGACTCCGCTGCCTGAATACGCCATCGAAATCGTTCGTGGCGTTGCGGAACATATCGCAGCCATCGATTCTACGCTTGACGAGCATTCCACCGGTTGGAAGGTCAAGCGTATGGGCGTTGTCGATCGCAATATTCTGCGTATCGCGGCGTGGGAGATCATGTTCAATGATGATGTTCCGAATATGGTGGCCATCGACGAGGCGCTTGGCCTTGCCAAGACGTTGTGTGATGACGAATCACCGGCATTCATCCACGGTCTGCTCAGCGCCGTCAGCGCTGATGCGGATGCCGCTCAAGTGGATGAGCAACCGACCGAACCTTCAGCTGAATAAAGCTGAAAGTTAAGCGATTCGGCCGGGTCGCGAGTCCTAACCGGCCGCTATCCTTGGTACGAATACCTTGACTATAAGGGGGTTTTGGTGAACCAGTATGATTCCGAAGCCGTGATGTTTGACCCTCAGGATGCCGTTCTTGTTCTCGAAGACGGACAGGTGTATGTGGGCGAGCCATACGGCGCGATCGGCACGACCAGCGGGGAGATCGTTTTCGCGACCGGCATGACCGGTTATCAGGAGACGCTTACGGACCCCAGCTACGATCGTCAGATCGTGGTACAGACGTTCCCTCATATTGGGGACACGGGAATCAATGGGGAGGATCCGGAATCCACGCGAATCTGGGTTGCCGGCTACGTCGTGCGCGATCCCAGCCCGAACGTGAGTAATTGGCGCGCCACCGGCAGCCTTGATGACGATCTGGAAGCCAACAAGATTGTTGGCATCAGCCGTATCGACACCCGCAAGCTGGTGCGTCACCTGCGTTCCGCCGGTGTGATGCGTGCTGCGATTTTCTCCGGTGACGCCTTGCTTGACGACAATGGCAAGCTGCGCACCATCGAATCCATGCTCGACGAGGTTAAATCCACTCCGCAGATGAAGGGGATGAGCCTCTACGACGAGGTCAGCACCAAGGAAGCCTACACCATCGAACCGTGTGGTGAATTCGCAGGCAAGGAGCCGCTGTTCACCATCGCCGCGGTCGATCTTGGCATCAAGGCCATGACTCCGCATCGTATGGCTGAACGCGGTTGCCGTGTGCATGTGGTGCCTTCCAGCATCACGTTCAACGAGCTTGAAGCTCTCCATCCTGATGGTGTTTTCTTCTCCAATGGCCCGGGAGATCCGGAACAGGCCGCCCCTGAGGTGAACTTGCTTCGTCAGGTGCTTGATGCAGGTTATCCGTTCTTCGGCATCTGCTTCGGCAACCAGCTGCTCGGACGTGCGCTTGGCTTCGGTACGTACAAGCTGAAGTTCGGCCACCGTGGCATCAACCAGCCGGTCAAAGACATGACTACCGGCAAAATCGAAATCACCGCGCATAACCACGGTTTCGCCGTCGACGCGCCGATCGGCGAAACCGTTGACGCGCCGTTCGAAAACGGCAAGTACGGCAAGGTGTTCGTCAGTCACATCGATCTGAACGACAACGTGGTTGAAGGCCTGCAGTGCGTCGATATTCCGGCATTCTCCGTGCAGTACCATCCGGAGGCCGCAGCCGGACCGCACGATGCCGCATACCTGTTCGATCGTTTCGTGGATCTCATGCGTTCCGCCAAGGAGGGAACCCGCAATGCCTAAGCGCACAGACATCAAGTCCGTGATGGTCATCGGCTCCGGTCCGATCGTGATCGGCCAGGCCGCGGAATTCGATTATTCGGGCACCCAGGCCTGCCGCGTGCTGCGCGAAGAGGGCATTAGGGTCATTCTGGTCAATTCCAACCCGGCCACCATCATGACCGATCCGGAAATGGCCGACGCCACCTACATCGAGCCGATCTCCACCCCGATCCTCGAGCAGATCATCGCCAAGGAACGTCCTGACGCCCTGCTGCCGACCCTAGGCGGTCAGACCGCACTGAACGCAGCCATGGCACTGGGCGAGGCCGGTGTGCTCAAGAAGTACAACGTCGAGCTGATCGGCGCTTCCCTTGAAGCCATCGACCGTGGTGAGGATCGTGAGCTCTTCAAGAAGGTCGTTGAGGAGGCTGGTGCCGAATCCGCACGTTCCGATATCGCCCATTCCCTCGAAGAGGTCGATAAGATCGCTGAGAAGTTCGGCTATCCGCTGGTTGTGCGACCGAGCTTCACCATGGGTGGTCTTGGTTCCGGCATCGCGCACGATGAAGAGGAACTGCACCGCATCGCAGGCGCGGGCATCCATTATTCCCCGACCGACGAGGTGCTGATCGAAGAAGGCATCGAAGGCTGGAAGGAATACGAACTCGAGCTGATGCGCGACAAGAAAGACAATGTCGTGGTCGTCTGCCCGATTGAGAACGTGGATCCTGTTGGTGTGCACACCGGCGATTCCATTACCGTGGCGCCTGTGTTCACACTGACCGATCGCGAATATCAGAAGCTTCGTGATATCGGCATCGCCATTATTCGTGGCGTGGGCGTCGATACTGGCGGTTGCAACATCCAGTTCGCCATCAACCCGAACACCGGACGTATCATCGTCATCGAAATGAACCCGCGTGTGTCCCGTTCCTCCGCTCTGGCATCCAAGGCAACCGGCTTCCCGATCGCGAAGATCGCCACCAAGCTGGCTCTTGGCTACACGCTCGACGAAATCCAGAACGATATCACGCAGTCCACTCCGGCCAGCTTCGAGCCGACCATCGACTACGTGGTCACCAAAGTCCCGCGTTTCGCTTTCGAAAAGTTCCCGGGTGCCGATCCGACGCTGACCACCTCCATGAAGTCCGTGGGCGAGGCCATGGCGCTGGCAGGCAACTTCCAGGAATCCCTCGGCAAGGCCATGCGCTCCATCGACAAGCGTCACATGAGCTTCAGCTGGGATGGCGACAAGCCTTCCGCACAGGAAGTCGATGAGCTGCTGGACGCCATCAAGGTGCCGACCGAGCATCGTTATCTTCAGATCCAGCGTGCCCTGTGGGGAGGCGCCACCGAACAGCAGATCTTCGACGCCACCAAGATCGACCCATGGTTCATTCGTCAGTTCGAACTCATCAATGAGACAGCTCTTGAAATCAAGGGAGCGGAGAAACTTAGTCGCAAGCTGCTGAAGAAGGCGAAGCTGGCTGGTCTTTCCGATCTGCAGATCGCCCACCTGCGTCGCTTGGGAGATGAAGGCGAAAACACGATCCGTGAGCTTCGTTGGTCGTATGATCTTCGCCCGGTCTTCAAGACGGTCGATACTTGCGCTGCCGAGTTCGACGCGGTGACTCCGTACTACTACTCCTGCTATGCGGATGAAAGCGAACTGCGCCCGCGTGAGCGCGAAGCCGTGATCATTCTCGGCTCCGGCCCGAACCGTATCGGTCAGGGTATCGAGTTCGACTACACCTGCGTGCATGCCGTGCAGGAACTGGGCAAGGACTATGACACCATCATGGTCAACTGCAACCCGGAAACCGTGTCGACCGATTATGACATGTCCGATCGCCTGTACTTCGAACCGCTCACCTTCGAAGACGTGCTCGAAATCTACGAGGCCGAAAAGAAGATGGGCCCAGTCAAGGGTGTTATCGTTCAGCTTGGTGGACAGACCCCGTTGTCTTTGGCAGCTCGTCTGAAGGCTGCTGGCGTGCCGATTCTCGGCACCACGCCTGAATCCATCGATCTGGCTGAAAACCGTGAGCTCTTCGGCGAAGTGCTGAAGAAGGCCGAGATGAACGCGCCTCGCTACGGCACCGCCCTGAGTCTTGACGAAGCCCGTGAAGCGGCACACAACATCGGTTACCCGGTGCTGGTACGTCCGAGCTACGTGCTTGGTGGTCGTGGCATGGAAATCGTGTATGACGATGCCCAGTTGCGCAAGTACGTGGACCGCGCATTGAAGGAAGCCCAGGCCGATACCGTGGTTTCTGGCCGTCTGCCTTCTCCGCTGCTGATCGACAAGTTCCTGCAGGACGCCGTGGAAATCGACGTTGATGCCCTGTTCGACGGTGAAGAGTTGTATATCGGCGGCATTATGGAGCATGTCGAGGAAGCCGGTGTGCACTCCGGCGATGCCGCATGCACCTTGCCTCCGAGCACCCTTTCCGATGATCAGATCCGTCGCCTGCGCGAAGGCACCTATGCCATCGCCAAGGGCTGTGGCGTGCAAGGCCTGATCAACGTGCAGTACGCCTTCATGGCCAACACCCTGTACGTCATCGAGGCAAATCCACGTGCTTCCCGTACCGTACCGTTCGCTTCCAAGGCGACCGGCGTGGCACTGGCCAAGGCGGCGGCTCGCATCATGGCCGGCGAAACCATTCAGCAGCAGCGCGACAACGACTTGCTGTTGCCTCACGGCGATGGTGGAGATATTCGCCGCGGTCAGCAGGTTGCCGTCAAGGAATCCGTGCTTCCGTTCAAGCGTTTCCGCACGCCGCTCGGCAAGACCGTCGACGTGCTGCTCGGACCGGAGATGCGTTCCACCGGCGAGGTCATGGGCTTTGACCGTGACTTCCCGCATGCGTTCGCTAAGAGCCAGCTGGCCGCCTATGACGGTGGCTTGCCGACAAGCGGCAACGTGTTCATCTCTGTGAACGACACCGACAAGCGTCAACTGCCGTTGTTTGCCGCACGCTTGGTGGAGCTTGGCTTCAACATTTGGGCCACCGAGGGTACCGCATCCGTGTTGCGTCGCTATGGCATCGACTCCAAGATCGTCGATAAGATCAGCGTGCGTATGGATTCCGATCCGGATGATCCGATTACCACCTACCATGCGGAAGGCAGCGTCGGCAAGAATGTCGTACAGCTGATCGAAGAAGGTGCCATCGATCTGATCCTCAACACGCCGAACTCCCGTGGATCCCGTTCCGACGGCTATGCCATCCGTTCGGCGGCCATTGCCGCGGATCTGCCTCAGTTCACCACCATGACGGAATTCTCCGCTGTATTGATGGCCATCGAGGCTGTGCGCAATAATGATTATCAGATCATGAGCATTCAGGATCATTCCCAGCAGCTGTTCGAGTTGGAAAGCCGTGAGTAATGGTAAGTAGCCTCAGTAGTGAAGAGATGAGTGCCCAGCGTTCGGATTTCGGTCTACGTCTGAGCAATTCCATGGCCAAGTATGGTCCGCTGTGTGTGGGCATCGACCCGCATCGGCAACTCCTTGCTGACTGGGGCTACAATGTGGACGCCTTAGGTGCGGAACTGTACTCCATGCGTATGTTGCAGGCAGCCAATGGAAGAGCGGCAGCCGTCAAATTCCAGTTCTCCATGTTCGAGCGCTACGGTTCGAAAGGTATCGCGGCGCTCGAACGGGTACTGTATGCGGCCCGTCAGATGGGAATCATCACCATTGTCGACTGCCTGCACGGCGGTCTGCCGACTACGGTGTCCGCATTCGCCGACGCCTATTTCAAGCCGGGATCTCCTCTGCTGGCCGACGCCATCACCTTGCTGCCGTACTACGGTGCACGTTCTTTGGGCGGTGTGATCAACGACGCGCTCAATAACGGTCGAGGCGTGTTCATCGCATCGTTGACCTCGAATCAAGAAGGTGCCAGCCTGCAGACAGCCATTCGTCAGGCGGGCGAATACAGGGGTAGAACCGTGGCCTACGGCATCGCCAGCACCGCGCAGAAATTCAACAAGGGCAATGACGGTATGGGTTCCGTTGGCTTGATCATCGGTGCCACCATTGGTCAGTGGATCAATGATTCCGGTGTCGATCCAGCTAAGTTCACTGGTCCTATTCTGTCTCCGGGCTACGGATGGCAAGGTGCTGAAACCCGCGACCTCAAGACGGTATTCAAAGGCACTAAAGGCAATGTGCTTGTCACCGTATCTCGTTTTATCGCCGCACACGGCCCGGATATTGCCGCTCTGAGCGCGGCCACGGAATCCGTGGCGCTCGATATTCGTCAGGCGCTTATCGAAGCGCAGAACGAAATCGATGATGAGGTTTTGGACGACGACGAAGAAGAGTGATCGCGCGTTCTCAAATCCGATGCTGAGATTCCATATTCCATGTTCTGTTGATTGTTATGAAAAATGAGGATGTAATGACTGACTCTCGTCATGGACGTTTGATTGTGCTTTGTGGTCCCGCCGGTGTTGGCAAGGGCACCGTTTTGGGACGCGTACGTGAGCAGCATCCGCAGATTTGGCTGTCGGTATCCGCAACGACCCGTAAACCACGTCCAGGCGAAGTGGATGGCGTCAATTACTTCTTCATGACCGAACAGGAGTTTCTCGCCAAAGAAGATGCCGGTGAGTTTTTGGAAACCGCTGACGTCTTCGGTCTTGCCCACTACGGCACGCCCGTGAAACCAGTTGTGGAACATCTTGAACAGAATATTCCAGTCATTCTAGAAATCGACGTCCAAGGTGCCCGTAGCGTCAAACAGCGTGCGGGGGAGTTGGGCCTTGATGTGATGACCGTGTTCATTGCACCGCCGTCATTCGAGGAATTGGAGCGTCGTCTTGTCGGGCGTGGTACCGAAACCCCGGAACAGCAGGCGAAACGTTTGGAAACCGCGAAAATCGAGCTTGCCGCTGAACCTGAATTCGACAAAGTCATCGTCAATAATGTTGTCGATGATGCTGCAAACGAACTGTGGAATCTTATTGCAACGGAATTCAATCTGTAGTCATAATAATTAAAGACTGCAACATGCGTTCGAATATATCGGGCGCATGTTTTTTTTTTAAAAAAAAAATGAGGATTGCGCAGTAAGTAAACTACGCAATCCTCATTATGTATTATTTGAGATTCACTGAAACTCAGGCGAGACCGGAAAGCTTGTTGATCAGCTCCGGATCGCGCGTGGCACCCTTATCTGCGGAACGGGCGAAGGCCGCGTAGGCCTTCAGCGCCTGGGAGACCTTGCGGTCGCGGTGTGCCACATAGCCGTCACCGGCTTCGAGTTCGGCGCGGCGTTGGGTCAGCTCTTCGTCGGAAAGCTCGACGTTCACCGTACGGTTCGGGATATCGATGTTAATGATGTCGCCGTTCTTGATAAGGGCGATCGGGCCCTTGTTCGCTGCCTCGGGAGCGATATGGCCGATGGCCAGACCGGAGGAGCCGCCGGAGTAGCGGCCGTCGGTCAGCATGGCGACCTGCTTGCCGATACCCTTGCCCTTGACGAACGACGTCGGGTACAGCATCTCCTGCATGCCCGGACCGCCCTTTGGGCCCTCGTAGCGGATGACCAGTGCCATACCGGGCTTCAGGGTGTCGTTGAGGATAACCTCGATGGCCTGTTCCTGGGATTCGACGACCAGTGCCGGTCCACGGAATGTCCAAATCTCCTTCGGCACACCGGCGGTCTTCACCACGCAGCCGTCAGGGGCGAGGTTGCCGCGCAGCACGGCCAGACCGCCTTCGGTGACGGCCGGATGGTCGATGTCGTGGATCGCGCCGTTCACACGGTCGCGGTCGAGGGAATCGAACAGGGTGGTGTGCGTCCACGGATCCGGCGACACGATGTGACCCGGGGCCGCCAGATACATCTGCTTGGCCTGCTCAGTGCAGGTATCACGCATGATGTCCCAGTCGTTGAGCTTGTCCTCAAGTGTCTTGTAATCGATGGAATGCACGTCGCGGTGCAGCTTACCGGCACGGTCGAGCTCGCCGAGAATGCCGGTGATGCCACCGGCACGATGCACGTCGGAGATCTCCCATTCGCCGGACGGTGAAGCCTTGCAGATGCAGGGCACGGTGTGGGAGATGCGCTCGATATCGTCAAGCGTGAAGTCCACGTCGGCGGACTGCGCCATAGCGAGGATGTGCAGCACGGTGTTGGTGGAGCCGCCCATGGCCACATCCATGGTCATGGCGTTCTCGAACGCTTCCTTGGTGGCGATGGAACGCGGGAGCACAGTCTCGTCATCATCGTCGTAATACTGCTTGGCGATCTTGACGATCTGTTCGGCGGCGCGCTTGAACAAATCCTTACGGTAGGAGTGCGAAGCCAGAATGGTGCCATTGCCCGGCAGGGCCAGGCCGATGGCCTCGGTAAGGCAGTTCATCGAGTTTGCGGTGAACATGCCGGCGCAGGAACCACAGGTCGGGCAGACGGTCTTCTCATAGGCGAGCAGATCCTCTTCGTTCAGATTGTCGTCGGCGGAGGCGTACATCACGTCGATCAGATCGGTGTTCTTCTTCACTGTGCCGTCAGGAAGCACCGTGGTACCGGCCTCCATTGGGCCGCCGGAAACGAAGACGGTCGGGATGTTCAGACGCAGAGCGGCCATCAGCATGCCCGGCACGACCTTGTCGCAGTTCGGGATGCAGATCAGAGCGTCGGCGCAGTGCGCGTTCACCTGATATTCCACAGTATCGGCGATGATGTCACGGCTCGGCAGGGAGTACAGCATGCCGGTGTGGCCCATGGCGATGCCGTCGTCAACGGCCATCGTGTTGAACTCACGCGGGATGCCGCCGGCTTCCTTGATGGCCTCGGAGATCAGTCGACCAACCTTGTTCAGGTGCACGTGGCCGGGCAGGAACTCATCGAAGGAATTGGCAATGGCGATAATCGGTTTGCCGAAATCCTTACCGTCCACGCCAGCGGCACGGTAGAGGGCGCGCGCGCCCGCGAATACTCGTCCATTCATCAGTTTTGCAGATCGCATTTCCATGTTCTCTATTGTGGTAGTTAAGCGGGACACGCGTTTTGTCAAGAGTCACTATGTGGAATTCCCAGAAGCGTTACATTCGTGAGCATTGCCGACGATGCTTGCGCTTGCCAAAAACATAAGAGAAAGGGTTTGAATCAGGTCCAGTGGCGGCCCTATACTTAAGACTTTGGAAAAGAAGCTTTTGGCTTATCTGATGATTGGGAGATAATCAATATGGCATTCGGCACTCAGCCAACCCCGACCGGTCTTGCGGAACCGCCGATCGATGATTTGATGGAGCATGCTGACTCCAAGTACGCACTGGCTATTTTCGCAGCCAAGCGTGCCCGTCAGATCAATTCCTATTTCACCCAGCTTAACGAGGGCCTGCTGCAGAACGTCGGTCCGCTGGTGGAGTATCAGAATCAGGAGAAGCCGCTGTCCATCGCCTTCCGTGAAATCAACGACGGTCTGCTTGAGGAGACCCTCGGCGAAGACGATCTGACCGAAGGTAACTGACGCGACGGCTCTTGAAGCAAGAGCCGAATCTTGAATTTTCATTCGCCCCGATACCTGAGCGGTGCGCTTTGAATAGTCCACAATGAAACTATTGATTGCGTATGCGAAGGACGGGGCGTTTTTCATAGCAACCAGAAGGGACGAACGTGTGGGGCGTTCGTGAAAGGAGCGGCCAGATGGCTGAATTGAAATTGATTTCCGCTGAGTCGGTAACGGAGGGGCATCCAGACAAGGTCTGCGATCAAATTTCCGACGCGATTCTGGATGATATGCTTGCCCAGGATCCGCAGTCTCATGTGGCTGTGGAGACGTGCGCCACCGTCGGCCAGTTTTTCGTTTTCGGAGAGGTGACGAGCGAAGGGTATTCCGACATTCAGAACATCGTGCGTTCCGTGGTGCGTAATATCGGCTATACCAGTTCCTGTGTCGGCCTTGATGCCGATTCCTGCGGCGTGACCGTGTCATTGACCGAGCAGAGCTCCGAAATCAATCAGGGTGTGGCTCGTTTGAGCGGCGAGGCGGAATCGCAGGCATCTCGCGAGCAGCGCTATGAAGCGCAAGGTGCCGGCGATCAGGGCGTAATGTTCGGCTATGCATGCGATGAGACCGATGCGCTGATGCCATTGCCGATTTACTTGGCGCATCGTTTGACATATCGTCTTACGCAAGTGCGCAAGAATGGCGAAGTACCTCATCTGCGTCCGGATGGCAAGACTCAGGTGACCATCGAATACGATGAGAACGATACTCCCGTTCGTCTCGACACGGTGCTGGTTTCCACTCAGCATGATCCGCAAGTCGATCAGGCGTGGCTTAAGGAGCAGCTGACGGAACATGTGATTCGTCCGGTGCTCGACGATGTGCTTGCCGATCGTGTGGCGCATGATGAATATCGCGTGCTCGTTAATCCGACCGGTTCATTCGTGCTTGGCGGCCCTGCCGCGGATGCCGGTCTGACCGGTCGCAAGATCATCGTCGACACGTATGGTGGTGCGGCGCATCATGGCGGCGGCGCGTTCTCCGGCAAGGATCCGAGCAAGGTGGATCGTTCCGCGG
>ERZ827520.3765-NODE-3765-length-11946-cov-2.420991_pt1 | contig 11946 bp, 10 predicted proteins | sample MGYA00519581_ERZ827520 | MGnify/ENA primary metagenome ERZ827520 (study PRJEB31778, sample SAMEA3449339) | human gut metagenome | biome: human gut; feature: human-associated habitat; material: faeces | place: United Kingdom | collected 2010/2012 ...
CACGATAATCCCCGCGTCGCGGTGGCGCTCAAGGTTATTGTAATTGTCCTCCCCGCGGCGGCTTATGACAACAGTCCGCGCGCCAAGGCTATCGAGCACGGCGCGCACCGAGGCGCAGGCTCCGCCATTGCCGAGCACGAGCGCTTTCATCCCGGCGGGGTCTATCCCGTTCACGTGCAGCAGGCTCTCGAAGCCGAACATGTCCGTGTTGTCCCCGTAGATGCTGCCATCCGCGCGGCGCACCAGCGTGTTCACGCTGCCAGAGAGCCGCGCGCGCTCGCCCAGCTCATCGCAGAGCGGGAGCACAGCCTTTTTATACGGCATGGTCACGTTCAGCCCGTCCCACTCGCCGCCTCTTATGAAGCTCTCAAGCTCCTCCGCACGGCGCTCATAGAGCCGGTATTCGTACCCGGCGAGCATTTTGTGTATTTCCGGGGAATAGCTGTGCCCCAGCTTCTCCCCAAGCAGTCCGCATCTGAGCATCAGCCGCGCTCCTTTCCGATAAGCTCCCGCTGGTAATCACGGCTCAGCTCAAAGAGCAGCGCATAGAGCCTGCGCGTATACTCCCGCAGCTCCGCCGGTGACCGCTCCGCGGCGCTCTTCAGCTTCTCTTTCTCACGCGAAGCGTCGAGCACCGGCAGGCCGTTCTCTTTCTTATATTCCGCAATGGCGCGCGAAAGCTCCATCCGCTCGGCAAAGAGCGCGACAAGCTTCTCATCGACTGCGTCTATTTTCTCTCTGTATTCCTCAAGCTTCATGCCCGTTCCGTATCTCCTCTGCGCGCAAGCCACGCGTCATACATAGCTATCGCCGCCGCGGCCTCCACGCACGGCACCGCGCGCGGCACTAAGCACGCATCGTGCCGCCCGTGTATCTCTATCGTCGTCTCCTCAAGCGTGCGCAAATCGACGCTCCGCTGCGGCTTCGCTATCGACGGCGTCGGCTTAACCGCCGCGCGGAACACGAGTGGCATGCCGTCCGTAATACCGCCGAGAATGCCGCCGCAGTTGTTGCCGCGCGTCTCTATCCTGCCGTCATTGATGCAGAACTCATCGTTATTCTCACTGCCGAGCAGGCGCGTTGATGCAAAGCCCGCGCCGAACTCTATGCCCTTTACCGCCGGGATGCCGAACACCGCGGCGGATATACGGCTCTCCATGCCGCCGAACAGCGCGCCGCCGAGCCCTGCCGGGACTCCCTCCGCAACGCACTCGATCACACCGCCGACTGAGTCCCCCTCCGCCTTGGCCTGCATGATCTTATCGTGCATCGCTTTTTCATCGTGCGCGCCGCCTATCTCGTTGACGCGCGCACGGATGCTCACGCCCTCATTTTCAAGCAGCTGCAAACATATCCCGCCCGCGATGCATAGCGGCGCCGTCATGCGCCCGGAAAATTCTCCGCCGCCCGTGGGTATGCTGCCGTACCTGAGCCACGCCGAATAGTCCGCGTGTCCCGGCCGCGGCACGGTGCGCAGCGCGTCATAATCCTGTGGGCGCACATCGGTGTTGCGAATGATCGCTGTGATGGGCATCCCGTCCGTCACACCATCGCGCAGCCCGGAAGTGAACTCCGGCACGTCCGCCTCGCGGCGCGCCGTGGCGTATTCGCTCCTCCCCGGCGCACGGCGCTGCATGAAACGCAGAAGCGCGTCAAGGTCCACACGTGCCCCGGCGGGTACGCCCTCAAGCGTCATGCCGACGGACTCCGCATGCGACTGGCCGAATATTTCAAGGCGCAGACATTCACCGTAAAAGCCATTCATGTATCTGCCTCCAATGAGGAAAGATCGTCCCAGAAACCGGGATAGGATTTTTTGACGCAGCCGGGGTCTGTGACCGTGACTGCCCCGCGGCAGGCACAGGCCGCAACAGCCGCCGCCATCGCCTCGGTGTTTCCCCCCGCGCTCCAGTAGATCACTGCGATTTTACTCATTTTTCTTCCGCCTTTCTTTTATCTGTGGACTTCTAGCCGAATGTCGGTACTGCGTTCAAAAGCTGCGCCATTTCGCATCCCGCCTCGAACTTATTGTAAAAATACTCCGTGCACCTCTTATAGCGCTCAAAAAGGGCGAGAGCGCTCTCCCTGTCGCCGTAGACCTTCCACGCGCCGCAGGCTTTGCAGCCCTCTCCCCTCTTTTCGATGAATCCCCTGACGTCTTCCAGCGGATAGCCTAGAAAGACTCCGATCTCATGGGGAAACTCGCCGCGCTCAACAAGACGGCTCTTCAGAGCGGCTATCTTTTCCGCGACGTCGGAGCCGGCGGCATATCCGCAGCCCTCAAGGAAGCGTTCGGCCTCGGCGGTGAAGAGCCTGCGCAGCATATCTGCGCGGTAGACGAAGATCAGGGCATGGCTGTCGCACCGGCAAAGGACCTCCATACTGATGCCGTAAGGAGCGAGTTTTGCGCGTGTGACGCCCATACTGCCGTCCGTACTCTGCCCATTCGTATGATGCCACGTAAAAAGGTTGGCGGCCTTTATCCCCGCCAGCGTCGGAGCGCAGTGAAATGTGATAAGCGATTCCAGAGAATTTTTTACCATCAGCCCCGCATCTCCCTTTTAATATTTGTTAGCGTCCGCTAACAACGCGGATATAATACATTAGCATAGGCTAACTTGTCAACAGGCAATTTTATCCAATATACTATTCGCAGTACAAATAAAAAAGACAGACTGAAAGGCTGCGGGACAATATGAAACTGGTAAGGATAAAAAACAGCGGGCACGAGAAATTCCCCGAAGCGACGGCGCTCTATGCGGCGAGCTTCCCCCTCCATGAACGTCGTGAGGACGAAAGCCAGCGCGCCGTGCTTGACGACGAGGAATATCACTTCAACCTTCTCTTCGAGGGAGAGACCTTTCTCGGCCTGCTCCTCTGCTGGGAGACGGAGAGATTCATCTACGTGGAGCACTTCTGCATACTGCCGGAGATGAGGGGCAAAGATTACGGCGGCAGGGCGCTGGCGCTGCTCTCAAAGATGGGGCGAAGCGTCATCCTGGAGATAGACCCGCCCGAAGACGATATCTCGATCCGCAGGAAGGCCTTCTATGAGCGCTCGGGATACCGCGCGAACGGATTTACACACGTCCACCCGCCGTACAGGAGAGGCTTTGACGGACACCGGCTGGTCGTCATGTCCTCTCCTGCGCCGCTGTCGGATGACGGATATAAAGACTTTTTCCGCTATCTCTGCGAGCGGGTCATGAAAAACGAACCGCGTTAAGGAAACCGCCAAGAGCCGCAGAAATACAGCCGGCGCGCGTTTTTCAGCGGCGCGCCGGCGTGTCGTTAAAAGGTTTCGCTATAGTTCAAATGTACCGACAACCGCCGTGTGGTCGGAGGGTCTGTCCATCGCGCGCAGGCCGCGTTCCACCCTCACGCCTTTGCATAGCTCCGCGGCGCTCTCGGTCCCCAATATGTGGTCTATCCGCCAGCCGATGTTCCGAGAGAGAGAGTCCTTGACGCGGTAATCCCAGAAGGTGTATTGCCCCTCGCCGGGCAGGTGTTCGCGGAATATGTCCACCAGCCCCCACGACATCGCCCTCGCCAGAGCTTCCTTCACGTCCTCGTGAAAACAGACGTGATCCTTTTTGTTTTTCGGATTCGTCACGTCGATATCGGTCGGGGCGACGTTCAGGTCGCCAAGCCAGACCACCCTGTCGGAGGAGCTGCATTTTCTCTCCAGCAGCCGCTTCACGCGGCCGATGAAGCGCAGCTTGTAGGGATAGTCGGGGTTGTCTATCTCCTTCCCCTGAGGTATGTAAGTGTTGAGCACGGTAAGGCCGCCGAAGCGGACACGCGCCACGCGCGCGTTCTCCGACTCTTCGCGCCCCTCCTCGCCCTCGTCGCAGAGGCCGAACTCAAATTCGTCCGGCTCGGCGCGCGAGACCACGGCAACGCCGTTGTAGCTCTTCATTCCCTTGAATACGCAGTGATATCCCTTATCCTCAAAGAAAGCGGCGGGGAAATCCTCGTCGCGGCACTTCGTCTCCTGCAAACAGAGGATGTCGGGGGCGTTCTCCGAGGAGAGCCAGACATCGAGGATCGGCAGGCGGCTCTTCACCGAGTTTACGTTAAATGTCGCTATATCTGTCATTGGCATCATCAGCACCTCATATCCGTTATTTTGATGATTAGATTATAAGGCACGCGGCCCGCCGCCGGAATAGCCTATTTACATTTGTAATGGTACTATTACCGCGTATTTAATCCTTATTTTGAGGTGCGAAAAAATGCCACAGACGACGGCGGTTAAGGCAAAAGAATATCTTTCACGGGACGCCCTTTCCCATATCGACATGCTGGAGGCGATCGACAGGGGCAGCGCGGATATCCTCTACGCGGAGCACGGCGGCGTAATCCTCATCGAACGGGAGAGCCGAAGCTGCATGATCTCCGTAGACGAGATCAGTATATGCGAGGAACTGCCCTCTCTCGGCAGTTATCCGCAGTACGCGGCGCACCAAAGGGATGCGGCGGCATATATCACGCAGGGACGGAGTTTTCCACATTCTCTCACCGTCTGCCAGGCCGCCTATCTGGAGAAAGAGCCGCCTCGCGCTTTGGAGGCCGATATCCGGCCACTGACAGAGGAGCAGGCGGAAACTGTCTTTCACAGCTACGAGGCAATGGACGATCCGGCGTATATCAGGGAACTGATCTCCCGCGGACAGATGTGGGGCCTCTTTAAGGACAGCCTCTTGGCGGGCTTCATCGGCGAACACCTCGAGGGCAGTATGGGGCTGTTGGAGGTCCTTCCAGAACACAGAGGGCGCGGATACGGATACGCGCTGGAATCGTTTCTCATAGGGCGCACGCTGGCACGGGGAAGTATCCCCTTCTGCCAGGTCGTGACCGGCAACCGCCCCTCGCTGGCGCTGCAGAAAAAGCTGGGGATGGCGATTTCTAAAGGAAAGACATACTGGCTGTTTAACTGAAAAGGACAAAAAATACGCCCGGCAGTTCACGGCGTTCTGCCGCAGGCTGCCAGGCGTTGGGGTACGCCGCCTTAGGCGGCGCGTCCTCCAGCTTAGACGACTTTTTATTCAGGTTCTGGTATATACCGTCAATCAGTCAGTTTATAGACCGACATAAGCTCAGCCAGAAGCTCTATTCCCAGGTCGGCTTTTCTCGCCGCGGAATAGCTGAATTCCACGTGGTCTTCCTGGCCGCCCTTGGTCGGGATAGAGTCGGCGCTGACCTGCATCGTCATGCCGCGCAGTTTATCGAGCAACGCCGAGGCGCGCGGCGTTTCGCCGAAGAGCTCCGCAACGTCCCAGCCCATCTCCGCGAGGATCACGCTGAGCAGGTCCATCACGTATCCGACCTGCGTGTTGCTGCAGTTGCAGCCCATGACCGCCTCAAAGGTGCCGTCTTCAAGCTCGAAGAGGTTGGGATTGTCGCAGGTGATGTTGTTTTCAAAGTCAAGTATCCCGCGGATGAATTCCACAGTCTCTTCGCAGGCCGCGAGCTTGTCGCGGTCCGCCTTGCCGGCGGCGGCTTTGCGGTAATTTTCAAAGAGCCTCTGGAATCTGATGAAGGAGACGACGGCGATGCTCTGGCTCATCGTCGAGCCGTTCATCTGGGCGAGGACCTCTTTGCATTCAAGCGTGAAGGTCTCCGCCATGCCCTTCGCGCGATAGGCTTCGGCGGCGGGCACGACTTTGCCGTCAACGATCGCTCTCGCGCCGGGAAGCCCAGCGACGGTCATGATGTTCTGCGCGATCGGCGCGAGGTCGCTGAGTCCCGTGGAGCCGTCGCCGTGGACCGCGGGCGATATGCCGTTGTTGAACATATCGAGCAGTCTTTCGATCAGCGACACGCGCACGGCTGAAAAGGCGCGGCAGAGGATGTTGGCGCGCAGCAGGAGTTCGGCGCGCGTCACCTCGGCGGGAAGAAAGTCGCCGAATCCAGCACCGTGGACGTAAGGCAGCGTCTTGTTCCACTCGATATGCTTGTCTGGCGGCACCGGCACGTCCTTCAATGCGCCCAGGCCTGTGTTGATGCCGTATATGGTCGGCGCTCCCTCTTTAAGCCACTCGTCTATCTGTCCGCGGCTCTTCTCGCAGCGCGCGCGGGCTTCGTCTGAAATTTTTACCTGAGGATGCTCGTCGCTCAGCATTTTGGCGACGTCGGCAACTGTCAGGCTGTAGCCGTCCAATATGTATGTTCCCATAATGATGCCTCCCCTACTTCAGTGTCCCGACGGCGGCTTCCACCGCTTTGAGGATCACGCCGTCAGCCGTCAGACGTTCCGCCGCGATCATATCCGGCGCGACGAAGCGGTTCTCGTCCATCATGGAGATCTCGCCGCGCAGGCATTTATGCGCCGCGGCCGTGCCGGCGCCGCAGGGGTAGCCGGGTATCTTCGCGTGTACGATGTCGAGCGCCTGCGCCGACATCAGGATCTCCACGGCCATTACGCGGTTCAGCTTCCTGATGAGTTCAAACAGTTTGCTCACCGAGTAATAGGCGAGAGAAACGTTTTTCCTCTTTATCGCCGCCGCCGGCAGCGCCAGAAGCTTCAGTTCCGCCGTCTCCGCGGCCTGCGTCGACTGTATGATGGGGAAGCCGTAATTGATGCCAAGTTCGTCGGGAACGAGGTTCATCGGCAGCCCGTATGAAAGGCGCGTATCGCAGAGGCGGAAGCTGCGGCGCTCGCTGGTATGGGCGAGGTCGGCCAGCGCCGTCGCCAGCGCGTCCATCGCGTATTCCGTCCTGTAAAGAGTATGCGCGTGGCTGTTCCAGTCGGAGGCGACCTGCGCGGCGCACCAGTGGAAGATGTCGCGCACCCCGCCGTGCGTCTGCGGCGTCGCGCGCACGCAGATGGCGTCCTGCACCCTCGGCTTCTTATCGTAGCCGAAGGCGTAGCGGCCCTCGTCGGTGGTAAGTTTCGAGCCCGCCGTGACGCGGCGCACATTTTCCGCCGATTCGATCTGTCCCGGATAGGGGCGGCCCAGCTCCTGGAGTCGCTTGTCGAAAGCGCCGAGCTCTCCGCGGATGGCTTCGAGGTTCATCGATACCGCGACGTCCGCGGTCTTTATCGCGCGTCCAGCGACGGCGCAGATATACATCGCCATACCCGTCGTCACACAGCTGCTTTTAGCGACGAAGTCCCTCTCTTCCACGGGCAGTTTTCCACCGGTTTCCAGAGCCTCGGCGAGCATCTCCGCCAGCGTCCCTTCATCCGCGTCCTCATAGGGCAGTTCGGGCAGGACCTGCCCCTTCAGGCGTTCTTCCGCCGCCTTCTGAAGCTTGAGGCAGCCCTTTTCCGCCGCACCCTCGGCCAAAAGTTCAAGGATGACGGCGACGCAGCCGTCGGGAAGCGTCTCCTTCTTTGTGCAGCATTCCGTGTTGACGACCGGTTCACGTGAGCCGCCGCGGCGAGCCGCCAGGATATCGTCGATCCACTGCAAATTTTCCAACTCTTCGCACCTCCAAGATAATAAAAATCCGGCAATCTGACCTCTCCGCCATTTTCTCTCCGGCATTTATCGCGAAGAAAGCCTTCCGGTTGATTTCTGCCTTTGATTCTACAAAACCTCCGTCGAAAATTTATAGAATTTTTATAAAAAAAGCGTCTAAAACCAGAATTTTCACCCTGATTTTGACGCGAAACTGACGCGTATCAAATAGGCGCGTTTGCGGCAAAGGCCGGTTCAGGATAAAATATAGGACATAAAATCAGGCTGGTTTTACAAGGGATCTGCGAAAGGAAATTTCGATGGGGACAAAAGTGGTCAGGATAAAGTTGATGGGCGCACCTGAAATAGCGATCGACGGCACCCCCGTCAGACTGCCCTTCCGTCAGGCCGACGCGCTGATCTATTACCTTGCCGTTACCGGCTCCGCCGCTAAGACAAAGCTCTGCGACCTCCTGTGGGGAAGCAAATGCACCGACGAAAAGGCAAAATCCAATCTGCGCAACACCGTCTATGTGATCAGGAAAGCGTTCGGCGGCGACTTCATCGACGAACCGGCACGACAGACGATGGCGCTGAATCCCCTACGCCAGATAGAAAGCGACCTTCAAAGCTATATGGAGGGCGAAGCCCCTGACTGGGAAGACTTCCTCGGCGGTTTTTATCTGAAGGACAACGAAGAATTCAGCGAGTGGACCGAGGCTACGGCGCGGCAGGTCAAAGAGAGCTACTGCCGGCGGCTCAGGGAAAGGATAGCGGCGGCCTACGACGCGCGCGACTTCACCCTCTGCCGTTCGCTCTGCGACTCGCTCACCGGCGCCGATAAGTATGACGAATACGCCTGCCGCCGCCGGATGATGATGCTGAAAAGCGAGGGCAAAGAGGCGCAGGCGCAGAAAATATATGAAGAGCTGAGAAAACTTTTGCGGGATGACCTCGCGCAGGAACCTGAGGCCGAAACGACGCGGCTCGCTCGCGAAATAAAAAGCCGCCCGGCCCGCGCGGCGCGGCCCGACCTCGGCATTGAGACGAGACGCGCCGCCGCGGGAGCGGGGTTTTTTTACGGACGCGAGGCGGAGCTGGCAAATATCTCGCGCACGTTGCGCCTTTTCATGGGAAACGCACCCGCCGCGAGCATCGTGGTAAAGGGTGAAATGGGGATCGGAAAGTCCGCGCTGATGGAAGAGGCGCTGCGCCGCACGGCGGCGGGCGACGCCGCGCTGATATCGGCACGCTGTTATCAGGCGGAAGAGAGCTTTCTGCTCAAACCGTGGTACGACATTTTTGAACAGCTCCTGTCATCCCTATCGAACGACGTCTCCGAGGAGGCGCGCACGCTGAGAAAAGCGGTGACTTCGCTCTTCCCGAGCGCGGATTCCGTCGTCGCGCCCGCAGACGAACTTTTCTCCGCCTGGGGAGAATATTTTCTCGTCCGGGCGCTTGTCAAGTACTGCGCCGGTAGCCGCCTGATCCTCAAGATAGACGACATCCAGTGGGCTGACCCTGCGAGCCTCGCGCTGATCCGCAACATCGTCACGATGGACAAAAACCGCGCCATCCTCTTCGTCATGGGCTGCCGGAACGACGCTCCCGCAGCGACGGAGCGGCTGACGAGCGGCCTGAAATTGGCGGGTTTACTGGAGGAATACGATCTGGAGCGTTTCACGCCGGAACAGACCGCCGACTTCGCGAAGAAGTTCCTGCCGCGCCGCGGCTTCGACGCCGCATTCGGCAGTTCGCTCTTTCGCGAGACGGAGGGCAACCCGCTCTTCATAACGGAGACGCTGAACAACATATCCTTCAGCGGCTCGCTTGCCGGCTTCACTCCGAAACTGGGCGACGTCATCCGCCAGCGCATCCTCGGCGTCGAAGGAGAACCGCGCAAGGCGCTCGACCTGGTCTCGATGATGCCGGACGGCGCGGCTTTCGAAACGCTGGCGCGCATCTCCGGCAAAGAGCCGGCCGGGCTCGTGGATGATCTCGAACAACTGATAGAGCGAAAACTAATCCGCGAAGAGGCGGCCTCCGGCGGCGTCATCTTCCGTTTCAGCCACCAGAAGATCAGGGAATACACATACGAAAACATCCCCCTCGTCAGAAGAAGGCTGCTGCATGAAAAGATCGCCCTCTACTTTGAGAGCACCCTGGCCGCGCAGCCTCACGGCGCTTTCGTCTTCCCGAAACTCATCTATCACTTCGAGAAGAGCCGCCTGCTGAAAAAATATCTCGAATACGTCATAAAGAATATCATCGGCTACCTCAACATAACGCAGGAATACTTCCCCACCGGCGGAGACGCCGCCCAACCGCTCATACTGAGCGGCGAGAACGGCGTATCCGTGCTGGACATGAACAACATCGAAAGCTATTTCCAGAGCGTGGAGCGAAAGATAACGGAGGACCCCGCCCCCTTCCGCGACGAAGAGGGGCAGGCTCTGCTTTCGGAATTCTACGTCCTCCAGGCCAGGCATTACACCCATAACCTGGGCTACGCGCGCGCGCGGGAGTGCATCGCGAAAATCCGCGAGATCAACGGTTCCTGCGCGACGGCGGCGCAGCGCGGATACATTTTAAAGGCCAACTATCATCTCAGCTCCATCTGCATGGACAGGATGGAGATCGCGCTTCTGCTGCGCACCGCCGACGAATCGGCGCGGCTCGCGGAAATAGACGGAGACCGCAACTGGAAGGCGGCGTGGCTGCGCATAAGCGGGATGTCGCGCGCCTTTGCGGGAAACTACGGCGAGGCCGTCCGGCTGCTGGAAGAGGCGGCGGCGCTCTTTTCCTCCTTCGGCGATACGGCGGCGTACCGCTACTCCCTCTGCGCCTGTTACGCCTGGCTCGGCGAGGCGAAGCGGAACCAGTTCGATTTCACGGAGGCCGAGCGCTGGCATGAACGCGCTGTCGGCCTCTGCCGCGAGGCCGAGGCGCGCGGAGGCGCGGCGCTTATTTACACATTATACGCGCAGTCTCTCGCCGACAGCGTGCTCTCCGGTCACGAATGCGACGAGGCAAAGCTGCGCCGCGTCCTGAAAAGGGCCCGCGCGTTCTTCGACAAATTCCACCTGCGCTGGTATCGCGGCGTCGCCTGCGCCTATTCCGCGCTCGCCGCCTGCAAAGCCGGCTCTTACGAAGAGGCCGCCGACTGCCTTGCGGAGGCGCGCGCCGCCGCGGAGCTTCTCGACAGCGATTACGAACGCTGCGTCGCGGACCGCGTCTCGGCGCAGATCAAAGCCATCCTCGCGCAAAACGGCGAAGGCGCGGAAACGCTGGCCGCTTTAGTCAATGAAGATATCGAGTTCTATAAGGAAAGGGCACTCCGGGTGACGGAACGCCTCTCGCTGCCGATAGAAAAAGCCTGCCTCGAAGGGCTGTAAAACACCGAGCGCTAAAAGGCCGCACCACCTTAGCCACGGCGACCTGTACGGCTTGCTTTAATTTTGTTTCGGCTGCGTTGTTAAACTCCTTGCGGAGCGACTCCGACTGCCCTGTTTTCGCCCGAAGCAACTCATCCTTAATCTGATGCCGTATGGCATCGGAGATTCCCAAGGACTTCTCGCAATGCGGACAGATGATGGTAGCATTCGTATCTTTACTCCCTCGATTGGCTTCGTTTGTTTCTTTGTTGCCGCGGTTTACAGCGTTTCCATCACCATAAGCAGGCTTTGGTAGCTGTTCACGTCGTGGTATTTCACGCCTGTCGTGGAAATCTCGTTGAACAGCTTCTTGGCGCAGGATATCTTCGCCAGTTCAATGGGGCGCAGTTCAAGGCTGTCCATCGTGCCTTTGGTCTCGGCGATGAAGAAGATATGCTTCACCGCGCCCTTCTTGAACGAAATAGCCCAATCCGGGGAGTAGTTGCCCACTGGCGTGGGGATATAGAATCCACGCAGGCCTCTTGGCAGTTTAGCATAGACAATCACCTCGTCTGCCACGTCCAAGTCCTCGGCAAAGCGGCGTTCTATGCTGTCTGTCGCCAAACCGTCTGTAAAGACATAATCCTGAATGGCGTGTTTCGCCTTGAACGCCTTTGCGTACTCGTCGGAGGCACGGCTCATATTGAAGATATCCTGCGAGTACGGCTCTTCTGCACTTGGGGCGTAAGTGATATGCTCCACGACCACGGAGGCTTTCTGTTTGTTGATGATAACAGTGACCTTGGCGATGAACGCTTCGGGGTTTTCGCGGAACAGCCAAAGTTTATCTTTCTTGATGCCATCAAGGATAGCCGTGACCGTTCGGCGGGTCAGGCTCGTGCCTTCGGCAATCTTTCCGATAATGTCATAAGTGGCAAGCCCACCGTGCGCCTGTTCGAGTTTCTTGGTCTCGGTACGCTCCACATTGAAGTCCGTACCTTCCTGCGACCCTTTGGTGAGAGTATAGGACAGGCGGGCGACTTTCAGTTCCGCGTCAATGGCGGCTATGGATTTCTCTATCAGTTCATCGCCGCTGAACTCCACCGTATAGGCGTACCGCTTGTTTATCCGCTTCCACAAGTCCTTGAACGCCGCCCAATTCTCGT
>ERZ827520.3771-NODE-3771-length-11921-cov-2.984662_pt1 | contig 11921 bp, 9 predicted proteins | sample MGYA00519581_ERZ827520 | MGnify/ENA primary metagenome ERZ827520 (study PRJEB31778, sample SAMEA3449339) | human gut metagenome | biome: human gut; feature: human-associated habitat; material: faeces | place: United Kingdom | collected 2010/2012 ...
ATTTTGGCGCGGGTCCAAATCCGCCCCAGCGTTCATCAAAGCTCTGTTGATACAGTTCCACTGCCCGTTCCGGCAATGTTTCATCTGTATCGGATGGGTGCGGCTGGCGGTTGTTTATCATGTCCACGATCTCATTTGCCGAATGCAGCAGGGCCTTGCGGTCATTCTGCCATTTGTCCTGCACTGCCAAGAGAAGCTCTTTAAGACCTATGGAGCCGTACCGCGCCGTTTTCGGGAATAGGTTCCGGCAAAAAAAGGCTTTTGTCCGGCTGTCATAAAAATGCTCGTGGGCCAGCCGCCACCGCCGGTAAACGCCTGACAGACAGCCATGTAGATGCTGTCGATGTCGGGGCGCTCTTCTTTGTCCACCTTGATTGACACGAAGAATTGATTCAGGATTTCCGCAATTTCTTGATCCTCAAAACTTTCGTGTGCCATCACATGGCACCAGTGGCAGGGGCTGTAACCAATGCTGAGGAAAACAGGCTTATCTTCCGCTGCCGCCTTTTCAAAGGCCGCCTGCCCCCATGGATACCAATCCACCGGGTTTTCCGCGTGTTGCAGGAGATAGGGGCTTGTCTGCCCCTGCAAATGATTCCTCATTAAAATCCCTCACTTTTTCAGATCTCCCGCCGCCGGGTTGTCAATCAGACGGCCGTCCTTGGTGAACCGCGAGCCATGGCAGGGACAGTCCCACGTATGCTCAACCGGGTTCCATTTCAGTGCGCAGCCGAGATGGGGACAGCGCTTTGCCGTGGGCGTTAAAAGCGTGGCCACGGCCTCAAATGCGTTGACAGCCAACTGCGGGCGTAAAATGGTTCTTGATGGGGAGAACACCTCGGCACAAGGGTTTTCTCTGCCCTGCACCATGTCGCATAAAATTCGCGCTGCAGCCATAGAGGAAGTCATCCCCCATTTGTTAAAGCCCGTGGCAACATATAGATCCTTTGTGCCGGCGGAGTAAGGCCCGATATAGGGAATGCCGTCCAGCGTCATGCAGTCCTGCGTTGCCCAGTGATATGTTTCTTTCGCGTTCGGGTAATACCGAGCGGCAAACTCACGCAGTTCCCGCCAGTTGCCGCCCTTTTTTCCCGTGCGGTGGTCGCCGCCGCCGACCAACAGAAGATTTCCATAATTCCGAAAGGACATTCCCTTCTGCGCCTCGTCCACATACATGCCGTTCACATTCGGCGCGTTCTCCAGTGCGATCACATAGGAACGATGCTGATACATTTTAAGAAAATAGCTGCCGTGTTTATTGAGAAATGGAAAATGAGTTGCCACAATCACGTTCTTTGCAGCGATTTTCCCGGAATCGGTCACCGCTGTTGTGCCGACCAGCTCCCGCACCGCCGTATGCTCGTAAATATGCAGGTCCGACGAAATGGCTGCGATGAATTTCAGCGGGTTGAACTGCGCTTGATGCTCGATTTTTGCGGCGCCCGCCACGCCAAAAGAAAGCGGAAGCTGCCCTGAAAATTCGGGGTGCAATCCCAGCTTTTCAAGCGCGGTTATTTCTTTCTCAATTTTGCTGCGATTATCCAGTGAATAGACATAGGCGTCCTTTTCTTCAAAGCTGCAGTCAATATCTCTGCTGAGTTCACGATATTTTTGCAGAGCCACTTCGTTTGCGCGCAGATATTGTTTCGCCTTTTCCGCACCAAACTGATGGATCAGTTTATCATAAATCAGTCCGTGCTGAGAAGTGATTTTTGCAGTTGTGTTTTTTGTAATGCCATTGCAGATCGTCTCCGCCTCCACAAGCATGTAATCCACGCCTGCCTGATGCAGCATATACGCACATAAGATTCCTGCCATTCCACCGCCGATAATCAGGACGTTTGTATTTTTATTTCCATTCAAACTTCTGAATTTCGGGCAAGTTGCGGTTTGTTCCCACAATGAAGTCATGATCTACCTCCGCATAACGCATTTGCAGATATTATTTCTTGTAGAGCAGACGCTATTCTGCGGGGAAAAGAAGAGCTTGGTATTGAAACACAGCATGCAGGTTCTTTGCAAGCGTTCTTGCGTTTTATACAGATGTATACTGCGATAAAAACAACAAGGATTAATCGGAATTTGATAGGAGGGAAAGAAGAATGGAACAGTAAGAAATGGAATATGCTTACTCAAACGCTAAAAAAAGGAAAACACTCTGCCTGTCCGTGAACTGCGGATATCTGGGCGGCTTTTACCGTATGTGCTGGGTGAGCGGGAAAGCGACCGATTCGACACGAACCACCGCGATTCCTCTTCAAAAAGCAGCGGCACGAATTTCTGAAAAGCCGGATGCCTTGACAGATATAGCGCCGTATGTTATAATCAAGGCAACTTAATAAAAAGAACCGTCCATGCAGTACGCATAGAAGGGCTTTTTAGTATTTTTACTGTGAGGTAAGCGTATGAAGAAAGCCGCTTCTATTTTTTTGCGCCCGGAGATCCGTACATGTGACGTGACACAGTTGATCCGCTGGATGGAAAATCCCCATATTACCCGATATCTCAATGAGGACGAGGAGATTGCCGACGAGCTGTCCGCCATGCTGCGAGAGGTTCCCGAACCACTCCTCTCTCTCCAATTCAACCGTTACGGTCGGTTTTTCCTGATCTGTGAAGATACCGGACCGGCAATCGGCTTTGTCAAGCTGAAGGAACAGGGCACAAAGGGATGCTATGAAATTGTCTTTGCCATCGGCGAAGAAGGCCTCTGGGGAAATGGCTATGGATGCAGCGCAATTCGCGCCGCCCTAGGCACCGCGTTTTTGGAATGGCGCGCCCAAAAGGTTGTGGCAAAAATCCGTGTGGAGAATAAACGCTCCATCAATTCCGTTCGTTCCTGCGGGCTGACCTGTGAGTATCGGGGAGAAAAGCTGCATTATTTCAGCACGACCGCAGAGGATTACTTAAACCATCTGCTGTGTGGATAACTTTTTCGTCCGCCGGTAGCGGGCTGAAAGAGGACGGATCGCCCTTTTGCAGACAAGGCCGCGGACTTCGCAGCGCTCATGCGCCCTTTTGCGGATGCCGCGCGAGATATAAAACAAGCAACGACAGGAACAACTTGCAAAAAAAGGATAAAAACTTAGGCTCCATGAAATTGTGTCATAGGGCACATTCGAAAGTGTATGATATTTTGCACAAAAAGCGGCGGTATTTTTGTTGACTGCTTTAAAAATATTTCGTATACTGGGGTCAATCAGGTGAATAAGAGAATCAACCCCGAAAGCTGCCCTGAACTGCGCGCGCAGAACAGGCTGGTGATGGAACTCTGGAGAATCTCAGAAATGGGTGCCGAAGGTGCAAGGTGTGAAAACGCCGAAACTCTCAGGCAAAAGGACAGAGGATATAGATAAACGCCCGGACGCGGGTGTATTCTGCCCTTTCTTCAGAGCTGCCCTTTTTGGGGACAGCTCTCTTTTTTTCGCCCGAAAAGTAAAAGAGGAAAAGGGGAAATCGAGTATGGACACGATCAGCGCCATTGTGGCAAATGTCAACGGGGTACTGTGGGATAAAAACATTTTGTTGTTTGCTCTGTGCGGTACAGGCGTATTCTTCACGTTTCGCCTGAAATTTGTTCAGATTACGCACTTTGGCGAGGGCTTTCGGAGAATGTTTGCCGGACTGTCCCTCAACGGGGCAAAGGCCGACAAGGAAGGCATGAGCTCCTTCCAGGCACTGGCCACGGCAATTGCCGCCCAAGTGGGCACCGGCAACATCGCGGGCGCGGCTTCCGCCATCGCCTCCGGCGGTCCGGGGGCCATCTTCTGGATGTGGGTTTCCGCGTTCTTTGGCATGTCCACCATCTATGCGGAAGCCACCGTGGCCCAGAAGTATAAAACCACCGATGAAAAGGGCGTCACCGTGGGCGGACCCGCGTTTTATATCCGCGCCGCATTCAAGGGGAAAGTCGGTGCGTTTTTGTCTGGTTTCTTCTCCATTGCGATCATTCTGGCACTGGGACTGATGGGCAACATGGTCCAGTCCAACTCCATCGGTACGGCGTTTAAAACCGCCTTTGGCGTTTCCCCCGTGGTGGTGGGCGTTGTGATCGCGGCGGTGGCGTTCTTTATCTTTGTGGGCGGCATCAGCCGCATCGCCTCCGTCACGGAAAAGGTGGTGCCCATTATGGCCGGCCTGTACATCATCGGGTGCGTGGTGGTGCTGTGCATCAACCACTCCACGTTTATGGAAGCGTTCCGCCTGATCTTCGTCTCAGCCTTTGCACCGCAGTCCATCGCCGGAGGCATTATCGGCGTCACCGTGCAAAAAGCCATGCGGTACGGCGTGGCCCGCGGCCTTTTTTCCAACGAGGCCGGTATGGGCTCCACGCCCCACGCCCACGCGGTCGCCAAGGTGAATCATCCCCACGAGCAGGGTGTGGTGGCCATGATCGGTGTGTTTATCGACACCTTCATCATTCTCACACTCACCGCGCTTGTCATCATCTCCTCCGGTATGTGGGACAGCGGCCTTACCAGCATTGAGCTGGCACAGGCGTCCTTCAATGCGGCGCTGGGTTCCTTCGGCAATATCTTCATTGCCGTGTGCCTGCTGTTCTTCGCTTTTTCCACCATCGTGGGCTGGTACTACTTCGGCGAGACAAACGTAAAGGCCCTGTTCGGCAACAAAATGGTGAAGGTCTATGCCTGCGTAGTGGTGGTATTCATCGTGATCGGCTCCGCCTTGAAGGTGGATCTGGTGTGGAATCTGAGCGATATGTTCAACGGACTGATGGTTCTGCCCAACCTGATTGCCCTGCTGGCTCTCAGCGGCGTTGTGGCAAGGAGCTATCAGGATTGGAATTCCGGCGAACGTCTGAAAGAGCCGCGGTGATTTGCCTGCTTTGGTCTGTTACGGTCATTGTGCGGGATTGCCTTATATAGAGTCCGGGAATTTATAAGGATTGCGCAGGGCTTTGAAAACGCCCGTCAAAAGATTGGCTTTGCGAGGCCGCGAATAGGATAAAGGGAAGGATCGCTTTGCAGGCGTGATACCTGCGAAGCGATCCTTTTTCTTGCACCGGGGCAGGATTGTCCACTGCTCCGCAGCTCACAGCACGATGCGCAGAGTGAACACCCCGTTCTCCGCCGAAAAGGAACATAAGCCGCCGTGACGCTCCACGATGGACGCCATGCTCTTCACGCCGAAGCCGTGTCCGGCCCGACGGGCTACGGGCAGTCCGTTTTCCAGCCGAACCTCTCCCGCATAGGGGTTTTCCACCAAAAGCAGCAGCTTGCCCGCCTGCGCGCGGCATTCCATGCGCACTGCTTTTTCTCGCCCATCCTCCACCGCCCCTGCGGCGGGGAGCGCATTTTCCAGCGCATTGGACAGCAGAGCGCACAGTTCCGTGTCTCCGATGGGGAGGGCGGACGGAAGCGCGGCGTCCACATCCAAGCGCACACCCCGAGCCTTCGCTTTCCCGGAGAAGGAGGATAGAATGAGATTGACCGTTTCGTTTTCGCAGTAGCGAACGGGCGTAATGGCCGCCACATCCTTTTGCACGTCCAGCAGATATTCCCGCAGCTGCTCCGTTTCTCCGGCCGCCAGATAGGCGCTGATGAGCGCCAGATGATGGCGGATGTCGTGACGGTAATACCGCGCCTGCTCCTGCGCCAGCTTCAGCTCGTCCATGTGCTGGCGGGACGCTTTAAGCTGCAAGGATAAAAGCCGCTTCTCCTGTTCGCTGTCGCCCCGGCGGCCAAGTTCTCCGCAGTAGAGAACGGCAAAGGCCACGTAGCACAGGCACACCATGCTGGGCATAAACTCCACAACCACCCGCGCCCCGCTGTACAGCGCTTCGGTATAGACCGTGGCGGCGTAGTCAAAGAGATAGTAGCCTATGGGAACGATGCCAAAGAAAAGCAGAGATCGTCTGGACAAACTCATCAGCTGGTAAAGGGCGGGAGCGGCAAAGCGCCGCAGCACGACGTAGAGCGGAATGAGCAGAAGGGCGTTTGCCGCGTAGTAGGCGAACTTGCTGCCGAAAAGGTAAAGCGCCAGCGTACCGAACCAGTTGGAAAACTGACAGCAGAGGTAGGCAGTGAAGACGCTGACCAGCGAAAGCAGAGGCGGACGCTTGCAAACAAACATGAGATAGAGCGTCAGCGGCAGATGGACGATCAGAGGATAGAGCTTGAAAGTGGCGTCCAGCCCCAGAAGAATCCAGCTGACCAACTGGGCCGCGATGCAGAAAACCGCCAGCAGAAGCGTCCGGAGCCAAGTGGAACCGCTCTGCTCCACGCCCGCGAAATGGAGACTTAAAAAGACCCCGAATAGCAGCAGCAGCCCATAATTTACAATCCCAAGCGTCTCCAGCATAGCCCGTCACTCCTTTTTTTTAATTATAGCAGAACAGGTGCTTAAAATGGGGATTTAAACGAAATTGTAAAAATCACGGCCACCCTTTTTCGGCTGGGCATTTTCAAACGCCGTTCCGTATGGTACAATTATCAACAAGCAAATGTTTGACAAAATCTGTACAGTTTCTGCCGCGGGGCTTTGCGCCTACGGTATGATCTAAGAGAGGATAAGCCGAAGGAGGCGAAGAACGATTAGAGGGAGAAAACGAATGCTGGCGGCGGTGCTGACGCTGCTGCTGGCCATCACACTGACCCTTCCGGTCTATGCCGAGGACGTAGAGCCGTCCCCGGAGCCGCCTTCGGTTCAGACCGAGGAACCCAGCGGCGAAACGGTGCCAGATAAAGGGCCGCCCGAAACGCCGCCGGATGCAGACTCGTCTGAAACGCCGCCGGATGAAGAACGGACCGAAACGCCCCCGGCACAAAATCAGCCATCCATGCTGGAACCGGGCGCGAACAAACCCAGCGCCGCAGACTTGTGCTTTTCTCTGTCGGAGGAGCGGGCCGGACAAGGACAGGTTCTGATGGGTGCGCTGTCGGGAATAGACGATCTGCGGGATTTGCAGGCGCAGTCCGCGCTTCCCTACTACTCGTTAGACGGCGTTACTTATTTTCACCCCTGTGCGGAGAATCCGGAGATGGCGGAGAGCAGGGACTGGGTCAAGTTGGGCGGCGGAACTTTAAGCCGTACCTGCTTTGCACCTGAGGACGAACCGTACAAGAGCTTTTTGGACGGCGCAATTGATCGGTTCTATGTGCGGCTTCATATTATGGGCGGGCCTTACGAGGGAGACACCGCCGCCGCCCTGCTGGAGCGAGCAGACGGCATGCCGCAGCCCCTGCCGGAGGGCTTTACCGTCTATCCGCTGCGCTATCCCGGCTCCATGCGGGTCAGCTTTCGCGGTCCAAATCAATACTGCGTTACCGTCAGACAGGGGGCCAGCGAAGCGGAGCTTCGGGCGCTTCTGCCCGAAACACTGGAACTGGAGTCGCAGATCGACGCGTCTACCGGCTATCCGTTCCCAGTGGAGGCAGTGCGCTGCGCGGTGATATGGGATTTGACGGAAATCCGCACGGATGCGCCGGGTGAAACGACCGCGGCGAATGCCGCCGTTTGTACGCCGCCGCCCTTTGCAACAGCCACCATCAATCAGAGCAGCTATACCTATACGCCAAAGCCGGTGGAAACACCGCTCAATCTTGTCGTCACCGTGGTGGAGCAGACCGCCTCGCAGCTCCAGCTGGAACGGGATGGACAGGGCCTTTGCTTCTCTATGACAAAGCCCAGCGGGGCTGAGGCCTATCAGGGGGAATACTCACTGGACGGCGGTGAAACCTGGTTGGTGGGAGAGAGGCTTGTTCTTGACGACGAGACGGTCAACCAAGCGCCAAAGCAGAAAACTTTTTCTGCACCCACCGGCTTTACCGAAGACCAATCCCCCATGAAAGAGCTTTCGGACGGAGTGCTGGAGGGCTTTTACGTGCGTATCCGGATCTTTGACGGCGCACTGGACGGCTATACACAGCCTGCCGTCTGGCCGGGCACGTATCAATATGTTCCCACGCCGGACGTGGATGACAACGGCGGCGGCGGCAACAAGGGCAACGCAGGCTCCAACAACAGCGGCGAAGACAGCGCCGGAAGCGGCGGTCAACGCCCCGGCCTTTCGGAAGAAACATCCCCGGCGGAGGAATCCCCGATTCCAGCTCCAGTTCCAACCCCGGATTCAGTTGTTCAGGAACCGGCGGCTCCCCCTCCCGCAGAGGCACCAGCGGTGGAACAAACGTCGCTTCGGGAGAAAAAACCGACCGCCCAAGCAGACTCCTCAGTGGAAAAGCACGCGGGGACAACGCCCGCGCCGTTGCCAGAGACGCTGGCCGCCTTGATAAAACCGGCAGAGCCTGCACCCATTCCGCCTACGATGACAGACGGGACGCAGGAATCTGACGAGGAAGCGGCCCCGGCGGCCGCGGTCGTTCAAAGCGCCGAAGAAAAACCGGAGCGGGCAAGCGCCTCCATCACCCCGGCGGCGACCGTCGTTGCGGTGGTTTTGCTGGGAGGCGGCTCTGCTGCGGCAGTGAGCGCGGCCACTGCATCTGCCGCGTCCGCCGCAGGAACCTCCGCTGGCGCCGGAGCTCTTGCAAAGCTGCTGCGGGCGTTGCGCGGGCTGCTGCGCCGATAACGGCGGCGTTCCCCCAGCCGCGAGACGGCTCTGACTGCGGCGGGAAAAATGAAATGACAAGCAAGGGAGCGGCGCGTTATAACGCGCCGCTCCCTGATCGTTTTTAGTTCGCTCAGATCACAATCCGCACCGTAAAACGTCCGTCTCTTGCTTGGTAGGAGGAAAGCCCGCCGTACTTTTTGACGATGCTTTCCATACTGGAAATGCCCAAGCCGTGGCCGGGGCGATTGCTTCGGGGCAGACCGTTTTCCAGCCGCACCTCTCCCATATAGGGGTTTTCCACCAGCAACAGCAGCTTTCCATCCTCCAGCCGCGTTGTCAAATGTACTGCTTTTTCCGTGTCCGCCCCTGCTTTTGCCGCTGCGGAAACGGCGTTTTCCAGCGCGTTGGACAGCAGGGTGCACAGCGCGGGAGTTCCGATGGGCAGGGAGTGCGGAATCTGCGCGTCGGCAAGCAGCCGAACGCCTGCTTCCGCCGCTTTAGCCATAAAGGAGAACAGCAGAAGGTTCGCCGCTTCATTTTGGCAGAAGCGCTCCGGTGTATCGCCGTCCAGCTCCGTTTGGATATCGTCCAGATAGCTGCGCAGCTGGTCTGTTTCTCCGTTATCCAAAAAGGCGCGGATGAGGGTGACGTGGTGACGCAGATCGTGGCGGTAGAAGGCGGCCCGTTCCTGCGCGGTGCGCAGCAGGGCAATATGCTCCTGCGTCTCCTGCATCTGCAAGCGCAGAGCGGTGGCCTCCCGGGTATCGTCGCAGAGCTTGCCGAGGCTGTGAAAGCTCACGCCCACATAGAGATAGAACAGTATTGTCAGCAGGTCAAGCCCCAGCGTGATGAGCAGCAAATCCGGGTCCAGCTTCCCCCGCTCCTGCCCCACGGGAGAAAAAAGCAGCGACATTCCCAGCAGCAGCGCAAAAATGGGAGTCAGGCAAATGAATTCGTACCGATAGGCCAGTACAATTTTATGAAAATCACGCCGAATGGCAATGCCTCCGGTCAGCAGCAGCCCAAATACCAGCAGATTCAAGAGCAAATACAGCATCGTAAAGCTGCCCCCGGCCCAAATGCGAAAAGCGGACAGAAGCGTACTGAGCATTTGATGGAACAAAAATGCCGTCAGCACCACGAAGAGATACCGGATTCCGCCGACACTGGAAAACAGGCGGAACGCGATAAAGAGCAGCGGACTGACAAATAAAAAGCCGTAGGTTGTCAGGAAGACAAGTCCTCGCCATGCGAAAAGAAAGCCAGCCAAGGCGCACAGCGCCAGCGCAAGACCCAGCGAAATCACTGCCGTCCTTTTCTCCGGGAGACGCAGAGGCGTTAAAACAGCCACAAATAAGACCATTAAAAAAGTTTGCAGGACCACTGCCGCCAGCTCCCCAAGCTGCATACGCCATCCCTCCCTCTGTGAAAAAGTATAGCAAAGAAAGCTGGGAAGTGCGGGTATTTTGCCTCAATGGTAGCTGAAACGGCGCGAAATGCGGATTTGTTTGAAATAAAAGGCGGACAGCCGGGTTTATTGCCCGCTGTCCGCCTCTTTGTGCTCTTTAAAAAGGGGAAACTCCAGCCGAAAAGCGGTTCCCGCTCCCGGCTTTGAGGTTGCGGAAATCCTTCCACCCAGTTCTTCTACAATGGTGTTGACAATGTAAAGCCCCAGTCCGGTGCCAATCTCCTTGTTTCGCGCACCCACGTAAAAACGCCGGAAAATGAAGGGCAGTTCCTCCGGTGAAATGCCGCAGCCGGTGTCGGATACGGTGATGGTGATTGTGTCCTCTCCCAGTGCGGCGGAAAGGGTGATGCGCCCTTGAGCCGGCGTGGCCCGCAGGGCGTTGTAGATCAGGTTTTCAAAGAGAAGCTCCAGCTTTTCCGTCTGGGCCAGTATGCAACCGTCTTTCGCCGGTTCCTCCACCACAAGGTGGACGCCTGCCACCTCCGCCTCCCCCCGGTGGGTGGCGTAAACATCCTGAAAGAGCGCGCGGATGGACACTTTTTCAAGGCTGCCCCGGATTTGATCCAGCGCGTTCAGGGCAGAAAGCCCCTGCAGCCGCCGGGCCATCTCCCGCTGCTTGTCCTCCGCCAGAGCGAGATAGCGGGAAAGCTCACTGTCCACGCCTATCCCGCCCTCCCGGATGGCGGCGATGAAGGACTGGGTGGCGAATACGGGGGCTTTCAAGTCGTGGGCCATGTCGGAGAAAAAGGCTTTGCGCTCTTCCAGCACCCGGCCCAGCGCCGCCGTGCGCTCTTCCACAAGCTGCTCCAAGCGCTGTGTCAGCGCCGCGTTTTCCAGCAGGATACGCCGGTTGCGCGCCGCCATCATCCCGCCGAACAGCGCCGCCAGTAAAAGACCGCACCACTCAAACTGCCAGAAAAAGCGGATAGGCTCAAAGCGGTTAGAGAAAAAGAGGTTGCACACCAGCCCCGCGCCGAACACGGCGCAGCCTGCCGCCGTCCAGCGGCGCTCCCAGCTTTGGCCCAAGCTGCCGCGCACGGTGAAATAAAGCGCGTAGGCAAATGTGACAACATAGTAGAAATTGGTGAAAAGCCCGTGGGCAATTACGGCCCACGGTAAGATGGGAATCAGCAGACACAGCGCTAGAAGTATAGCGGGAAGCGCCAGCATGACCGCCCCCGCGCAGCGAATTGCGCCCCCGCGCTCCCCGCCGGAGGCGAGAGCGGTCAGGCGTATGACGCAGAAGCACAGGCCGTAGAGCGCCAGATTTTCCGCCAAGAACCAATAGGGTGCAACCGGCAGGTGAAACAGCTGCACAAAATACCACGACACATAGAGCGCGTAAAAACAGCACAGCAGCGCGAACCACCGGCTCATGGCTCCACCCGACCGCCACAGCAGCAGGGTAAACAGCGCCAGCGCCAGCGGCACAAGAAACGCCAGCGCATAGGCAAGGCTCCGCGCGTTGCGGATGGACGAGAGCGTGTCGGGCGTACCCAGCGCGGGCGGGTAGTACATGCCGCTGTAATAGCCGAATCGGGAGACGGTTTCCACCGTTAAGACATGCTCGCCTTGGGACAGGGAAAAGACGATCTCTCCGTTTCCCTGCCCTCTGGCCAGGACCGTGCCGTCCAGCGAGACGGTGTAGTCGGAAAACAGCTCGGGAAACGCCGCCGCTACGGTGATGGGAGCGCCGGTGTAGCGCAGTTTTAGGGTATAGAAGGCCGTTCCGTGGGGGGAGATCGATGCGTCTCCCCGCTGGAGGTTGGAAAATTCCCCGATCCAAGTGGGCAGGTCTTCCGCGCGGTCATCGCGCAGCAGCCACCCGTCGATGAGAAAGACCGCCCGGCTGCCAGCAAGATCGGCTTCCTTCAGCGCAAACACGCCGCCGCGGCCATAAGGCGGCGGCGTCTCTTATTTATTATC
>ERZ827520.3774-NODE-3774-length-11917-cov-4.221548_pt1 | contig 11917 bp, 11 predicted proteins | sample MGYA00519581_ERZ827520 | MGnify/ENA primary metagenome ERZ827520 (study PRJEB31778, sample SAMEA3449339) | human gut metagenome | biome: human gut; feature: human-associated habitat; material: faeces | place: United Kingdom | collected 2010/2012 ...
GCGAGCGCTTGACTATAATATCACCTCCTCCCCTCCCTTGTCAATATACTTTTTTACTTTTTTTTAAAATATTTTTGAAATTCGCAGGTTTTCCTTCGCTCGACCCCCTCATACGACACGGAACGCATGGCTTCGCCAAAATCCGCATCCAAAACCTGTCCGTCCGGGAACAGGTCCCGAAGGGGAGCAAGGACAAAGCCCCGTTCTCCGATCCGAGGGTGTGGAAGCGTCAACTCCGGATCGGCGGACAACTCTCCCTCCATCACCAGCAAGTCGATGTCGATCACCCGCGGCGCGTTGGGAAAGGTACGCACCCGGCCGAGCGCCGCCTCCACCCCGAGGCAGGCGCCGAGCAGTGCGCGGGCAGAAAGCGTGGTCTCTATCACCGCCGCCGCATTCAGGAAGTAAGGCTGATCGGTATACCCCACGGGCTCGGTCTCATAGAGGGAAGATACGCCGATCACCGCCGTACCCGGAAGGGTGGACAGCGCAGACAGGGCACGGCGAAGGGTTTCCTCCCGGTTCCCCAGATTGCTTCCCAGCGCGAGGACGGCCCGGCTCACAGCCCGGCTCACGGCTGCACCTCTCGGGAGCGAGTAATTTCCACCGCGACATAATCGAAATCGGCGGCAATGGGGGCGCGGGGCTTTTTCAGCAGCACCGTGACCTCCCGCACTGCCGGGAACTCTGTTAGGATGGCCTCAGCCACCCGGGTGGCGGCCCGCTCGATCAGGTCGTCTTTCTCCGTTTGCATGACGCGGACGATCCGCTTGGCCACCTTGGCATAGTTCACGGTATCGGACAGATTATCGCTCTGACCGGCCCGGGAGAGGTCGACCTCCAGCGTCACATCGAGCACAAACGGCTGGCCCTTCTCTTTCTCTTCAATATTTACGCCATGGTAAGCAAATACCCGCAGACCACGGATATAGATTTTATCCATGCCGGACTTCCTCCCTTTTTTATATCATAATATATCTTCATTGAGACAATGGCTTAAAAACGTGTGAGATGCCTTTGAAACAGGAAGATGCACCCCGCCATAATCAAAAAAGCCGGCAGAAAACACAGCGGCTCTTTTTTCCACAGCGGGCAGTCCGGCGGTGGAATCTTTCCCACTTTTCCGGCGTTTCCAGCTTCTTCGTAATCATCGCCTCTTCTCTCCTATAGCCCCCGTTATCTATTTCCCGGCGCCGCCCGCCGCACGGCGGAGCGCGTCGGTCACCCGGGCGGCCTGCACCGCCTCCGCCACATCATGGACGCGGAGGATGTGCGCGCCGTTCCATTGAGCCACGGTATGAATGGCAATCGTCCCCGCCAGGCGCTCCCCCGCAGGCGGCTCGTTTTCACAGCAGGCGGCAATCACCCGCTTGCGGGACGCCCCCACCAGCACCGCTGTTTCCGGCAGACCAGCGGTAAGCTCCGGCAGACGAGCCGCAAGGGCAAGATCCCCCTGCCGGTCCTTTCCGAAACCGATCCCCGGATCAAGGCAAACCCGCTCCGCCGGCAGGCCGGCGTCGGCCGCCGCCGCCATCGCCTGATGAAAATAACGGCGTACCCGGGTAATCGTATCCTGTCCGTCTTCCTCGCCGGCGTCGTCCGCGCCACCGCCCGCGTGCATCATCACCAGCCCGGCGCCTGTCCTGGCCGCGACGGCGGGCATCCCGTTTTCCAGACTACCGGAAACGTCGTTGATGATTGCCGCCCCGGCGGCGACCGCTGCTTCCGCGACCGACGGATAGTAGGTGTCCACCGAAACCGGTAAAGCCGTGCGCTCCCGCAGGGCGCGGAGTACCGGATCCAGCCGGGACCACTCTTCCTCTGCCGTCACGGGGATATGCCCCGGACGGGTGGACTGCGCGCCGATATCCAGAATATCGGCTCCCGCCCGCTCCATTTCCTCCGCGTGGCGCAGGGCGTCCGGAAGGGCAAAATACCGACCTCCGTCCGAAAAGCTGTCGGGGGTAACGTTCAAAATCCCCATGATATAGGTTTTTCCGCCCAGCGGGAGCCGGTGAGAGCCGGCGTGGAATATCGTCATAACCTTTTCCCTTCCTTTAGCAACGCCGTTTTGATCTTTCTCATCCCCATTACCGGCAAATGCATCCTGTCCGATCAATAGCCGATTCAGCAAAAGACCTCCCACGGTTATCCACGGGAGGTCCTAGTCAGAATGGTTTCTTTGCCGCAAAAAGCGCTGTAGCAATTTCAGCCATTGGCCGAAACTGTCTTAAATTCAGCAAAGAATGGAGATTTTTATGACTGAATGCACCCCGGACTTATTTCCCCTCCCGGGCTTTCTGGTGTTCCACAGCCGCGGCGACCAGTCCGCGGAACAGCGGATGCGGGCGGTTGGGCCGGGATTTGAACTCCGGATGGAACTGGCAGCCCACAAACCACGGATGGCCGGGGATTTCCACCATCTCCACGATATGCTTGTCCGGGGAGATACCGGCGAGCAGCATGCCGCCCTTTTCCATCTCCTCGCGGTAATCGTTGTTGAATTCATAGCGGTGACGGTGCCGCTCGTAAATCAGCTCTTCCCCGTACAGCTCAAATGCACGGGAACGTATATCCAGTACACAGGGATACTGGCCGAGCCGCATGGTGCCGCCCCGCTGGCTGACTTCCAGCTGGTCGGGCATCAGGTCGATCACGGGATGGGTGGTACCGGGCTCCAGTTCGGTGGAATGGGCGTCCTCATACCCCAGCACATGGCGGGCGAACTCAATCACCGCGACCTGCATGCCGAGGCAGATGCCGAGATACGGCACTCCCTTTTCCCGGGCGTACTGCGCCGCAAGAATCTTCCCTTCGGTGCCCCGGCTGCCGAAGCCGCCCGGCACCAGAACACCGTCCGCGCCGCCGAGCAGCTCGTCCGCATTCGCCGGAGTCAGCTCCTCCGCGTCGACCCACTGGATTTCCACCGCCGCGCCGCTCGGGATGCCGCCGTGCTTGAGGGCCTCCGCCACACTGAGATAGGCGTCGTGCAGCTCCACGTATTTGCCGACCAGCGCAATGTTCACCGTCCGGTCAGGATGGCGCAGGGTGTCCACAATTTTCTTCCATTCGGTGAGGTCGAGCGGCAGATCGCCCAGCCCCAGTTCGCGGCAGACGATGTTGGCGAGACCTTCCTCCTCCAGCACCAGCGGCGCTTCATACAAAATCGGCACGTCGCAGTTGGCGATGACGCAGTCCCGCTTCACGTTGCAGAACAGCGCGATTTTATCCTTCAGCTCCCGCGTGATCTCATGCTCTGCGCGGCAGACGATGATATCCGGCTGGATGCCGAGGGACAGCAGCTCCTTGACCGAATGCTGGGTCGGCTTGGTCTTCATCTCCTGGGAGGCGGCGATGTAAGGCACCAGCGTCACATGGAGGAACAGGCAGTTCTCCCGCCCGTTCTGGACAGCGAACTGACGGATCGCCTCCAGGAAGGGCAGGCCCTCGATATCGCCCACCGTGCCGCCGATTTCCACGATATGTACGTCGTATTTGTCGGCGTCCAGCGCAATGCGGCGCTTGATCTCGTCGGTGATATGGGGGATGACCTGCACGGTGCCGCCGTCATAGTCCCCCTGCCGTTCCTTCTGCAGGACGTTCCAGTACACCTTGCCCGAGGTGACCGAGCTGTTCTGGCTAAGGCTGACGTCGATAAACCGTTCGTAATGCCCCAGGTCGAGGTCGGTTTCCGCGCCGTCGTCGGTGACGAACACCTCGCCGTGCTGGATCGGATTCATCGTGCCCGGGTCCACATTCAGATAGGGATCCAGCTTCTTGACCGATACCGTCAGGCCCCGGCATTTCAGCAGCCGGCCCAGAGACGCCGCCGTAATCCCCTTTCCCAATCCGGATACCACGCCGCCTGTGACAAATACATACTTTGCTGCCATCCTTGCATCCTCCCAATTTATACTATCCGGGGATATCCCCTCTATTTATACCGGCCGTACAGGAATTCCCCGCGCCGCAAGGTACGATTTCAACGCCGCGATCTCTACCTCGCGGTAATGGAACAGGGAGGCCGCCAAAACGGCGTCCGCCTTTCCTTTCTGGAACGCATCGGCGAAATGCTCCATCGTGCCCGCACCGCCCGAAGCAATCACCGGGATGCCTGCGTTTTCAGACACAGCGGCGGTCAGCTCCAGGTCGTACCCCGCTTTGGTACCGTCGCAGTCCATGCTGGTCAGCAGGATTTCCCCCGCTCCCAGCCGCTCGGCCTGCGCCGCCCATTCCAGCGCGTCCAGTCCGGTGTTCAGCCGTCCGCCGTGCTTGTATACGTCCCAGCCGGCGCCGTCCTCCCGCCGCCGGGCATCGATCGCCACCACCACGCACTGGCTGCCGAAGCGTTCCGCCGCTTCGGTAATCAGCTCCGGCCGGTCAATCGCGGCCGAATTAATGGAAATTTTGTCCGCCCCCTGCAGCAGCACGGCGCGGAAGTCTTCCGCCGTGCGGACGCCGCCCCCCACCGTAAAGGGGATGGACAGCTGCTCCGCCACCCGGGCGGCCAGCTCCACGACCGTGGCGCGGCCCTCGTGGGTGGCGGTGATATCCAGGAACACCACCTCGTCCGCCCCTTCGTCGGAGTAGCGCTTCGCCACCTCCACCGGGTCGCCCGCGTCCCGCAGGCCGAGAAAGTTCACGCCCTTGACTACGCGGCCGTCCTTGATGTCCAGACAGGGAATAATTCGTTTGGCATACATGCGCCGGCCACGTCCTCTCTAAAACTTTTTCTATACATATCGTATATTCGGATCATTTATTACCGCTTGTTTCGTTCGCCATCGCCGCGAAATTCCGCAGGATGCGCTCCCCGTCCCGTCCCGATTTCTCGGGATGAAACTGAACTCCCATCACATTCCCCTTTTGCACAGCGGAGTGGAAGGGCGCGCCGTATTCCGTCACCGTCAGCACATCGGCCGGATCGGCCGCGGCGCAGGCATAGGAATGAACGAAATAGGCATAGGGCTCGTCCGGCAGGCCGGCGAGCAGAGGATGCCTTTTCGCCGCCCGCAGACTGTTCCATCCGATATGGGGGATTTTCAGCCCGCAGTCGGGGAGCCGGACCACCCGGCCAGGGATCAGCCCCAGCCCAGCTACGCCGGGCCCCTCTTCGCTGCCGTCCAGCAGCGCCTGCATACCGAGACAGATGCCAAGCATCGGCCGGCCGGAGGCGGCGTATTCCTGAATGACAGAGATCAGGCCGCGGCTTTCCAGCGCGCCCATCGCGTCCGCAAACGCGCCGACGCCCGGCAAAATTACCCCCGAGGCCGCGAGGATATCCTCCGCGTCGCCCGTCGCTTTTGCCGGAACGCCGATCCGCCGGAAGGCCAGTTCGACGCTGCGCAGGTTCCCTGCGCCGTAATCAATCACAGCAATCAAACACACAGCCCCCATTTTATTCAATCTATTTTCCTATTTTACCATTTCCGACAAGGCGGGTCAAGACCGGCGCCGCCCCTTTCTGCGATTTCCGGCGAACAAAAAAAGCGCCGACACAGCGGCGCTTTTTTGCTGAAAACCGAATACTCTCAATAATGGAAAACAACGGTAATTCCGGCCGGTGCAGAACCGGCGACCTGTTTTTTCTTCCCTAGAATCCCCGACGCGCTTGGTGCGCTCCTTTCCTCATCCGTGCGATCGCAGAAACGAGGCGATAAAATCCGGAATACACCGGATGCCTTGCCGATATTCCGCATGACCGAACCGGACATGCTTACCGCGACAGAATCATCCCCTGCTATTTTATGCGCCGTTTCACCAGCCGGACAATCGCAAGCGCCACGCCCGCCGCAGCCAGAAGGATCGCCGCGGCCAACAGAATTTTAACGGCCAGCGCCGCGGGTCCGTCGCCGTCCGGCGTGGTGACGATTTCCGCGCTCGCCCGGAATAACCAGGCCACCTCGCTGGAATCCTGCAGCGCGTCGCCGTCGTACCGGAAGGAACAGCGGATCGTCACCGTGTATTCCCGCTCCTCTCCCGGCTGCATTTCCGGGATGGCAATCAGCGGGGCGTGATCCGCCAGCCCGGTATAGGTTCCGTCGTACAGCACGGCCCCATCCGCCGCCTGCCGAAGCGTCACATGCAGGCCGGCGAGATAGAGCATCGCCGTCTCGTCCCCGTAGGGCAGGTCGGGCGTCATGGTTACCGCCACCGCGCGCGGCCCGTCGTTTACCAGCCGGATTCGGCCGGACCGTTCCTGCCCTGCCGGAAGCAGCGGATATTCCCAGAACGCCGCCGTGTCCTCCGGCTCCTGCAGAATCCTTCCCTTGCCGTCCTCTTCCACGATTCGGAAGATTTTCTGGTCGTCGGCGGGCTCGGTCTCCGTCGCCGGGGCCGTCGGGGCGGCCGTTCCTCCTGCTGTGGGAACGGTTTCATCCGCCAGGACAGGCAGGGAAGCGCCGGTCAGCAGGCACGCCGCCAGCAGCGCCGCGATCCGTCCGCCTGTCCTCATGCCGCGTATTCCCACGCCGCATGTCTTCATGGCTCGTGTCCTCACGGCTTGCGTCCCCCTTCCTCCGCCGCGTCTTCGTCCGTTTTATCCTTCGCCTTTTCACGACGAGGCGCTTGGTTCCGCGGCGCGGGCGGCTTGGGGGGCTGGTAAATGCTCAGCAGAATCGACAGCCCGATAAAAGCCGCCAGCAGCACGCCGATCAGCGTCGCCGTCCAGGCAGGCAGACCGAACAGCGTACCGTCGCCTTCCTCCTCCGGATCGGCAGGGTCCGTGGCCGGGGTTGTCGCCGTCGGCTCGGTCGGCAGGGATGGCTTGGTCTCGGCAGGCAGGGTCGCGCCCTCGGACAGAGGGTCCACTCCCGCGTACAGCATAGCGATCTGATCCGCCGTCATGGAAAAATCATAGATCGCCATGTCGTCAACCAGGCCGTAAAAGGTCGGCTCGTCCTCCCACAGCCCGCCGCCGATGGTGAACATATTGTTCCGCATCTCCTCCACACCGAGGATGAGCATTTCCTCAAACCAGAGCCGCCCGTCGATATACAGCTTTATCGTCTGGCCGTCCATCGTCAGGGCGATATGATGCCATTCCCCCACAGGGAGCCCGTAGTTTTCCTTTTCCTTCCGGGCAGGATTCCATTTCTCGATGCGGGTTTCCTCCCCGCCGGTTCCCTGATAAAACGAGAGGTATACGCCGTCCAGGATGCAGCCGTTTTCATCCGCCTTCGCCTCGTCCCGTGCGCGGGGCATGACGGACAGCCACAGCTTATCGCTGTGGGCCAGGGTAAACAGCCGCTGCCGGTACAGCTCTTCATCCGACCCGTCGGCGGATTCCTTCCAGCAATACCAGCCGGAAAAGGTCATGGTATGCATCTGGAGCTGGTTATATTCCAGCTCCAGCGTGTCCCCCGCGCCGGAAAGGGAGATCGCCTTCCCGGTATGCCCTCCGTCGCTCCATACCGCATCGGCCGCCGTCTTTTCCTCGCCGCCGATATAATAATGGAGATAAGGGGAAGCCTCCCCCGGTTCGCTTACGATGGACAGCCTGCCGCCGGAGTAGCCCTCCAGCGCAGCAGCGGGCAATCCGGCGCACAACAGGAAAAGTGCCACCGCAAGAGCGAGCCCCCGCCCAATCCATGGATGTCTTTGCTTCATGTCTTCGTCCGCGCCTTTCCGCGGGAGTGGGAACGCTCCCGCCCTTATTTTTTCCTTTTGGAGAGCACCGACAGCACGATCAGCGCCACGATCAGCACCACGGCGACCCCCGCGAGGATAAAGGGCAGGGGATTGGATTTCTCGCCGGTCGCCGGGGAAACGCCGTCGGCCGAAACGCCGAGGCAGGTCAGGGCCGCCGTCAGCAGCGTCATCAGGAAACAGGCTGCGCTCTTCCATGAACTCATCGATCAAATCCGCCTTTCTTTTTTCGGCGGCCCGTTTCCGGGCCACGGTTAATTTCTTCGTTTTCCGCGCGAGCGGGTTCGCCGGGCGAACCGCCGCACCGCTCAAAAGCTGATTTCAGTATACGCGATTTTGGGATAGAATTCAACCGTAAACCGCATACCGGCCGGACCTTTTCCTCCCGGTCTGGCGGAAAATGGTGGAAGCCCTTGCACAACAGCGGAAAAGCGGGTAAAATGTATCCGAGAGAAAGGCTTTCAACGAGAAATGGTTTCAAAAAGCTGTAACCAAATGCCGGCAGGCTCCCGTTACAGTTTGAAATAAAATACAGTTTAAGGAATGGTGGATGTTCATGCCCAGTACCTACGAATCGCCCTTCGCTTCCCGCTACGCCAGTCCGGAGATGCAGTACCTCTTCTCTCCGGATAACAAGTTCCGCACCTGGCGGAAGCTGTGGATCGCCCTGGCCGAAACCGAGCAGGAGCTCGGCCTGCCGATCACCGACGAGCAGATTGCGGAGCTGAAGGCCCACGCCGACGATATCAACTACGACGTGGCCAGCGCCCGGGAAAAGGAAGTCCGGCATGATGTCATGGCCCACGTTTACGCCTACGGCCAGCAGTGCCCCAAGGCGAAGGGAATCATCCACCTCGGCGCGACCAGCTGCTACGTCGGGGACAACACCGACCTGATCATCCTGTACGACGCGCTGCGGCTCACTCTGAAAAAGCTGGTCGCCGCCGTGGAGCTGCTGGGAAAATTCGCGGACGAGTACAAATCGCTGCCCACCCTCGCGTTCACCCATTTTCAGCCCGCCCAGCCGACCACCGTGGGCAAGCGGGCCACCCTGTGGGCGCAGGAATTCCTGATGGATATCGAGGAGGTGGAATACCGCCTCGCCAACGCCCGGCTGCTCGGCTGCAAGGGTACCACCGGCACCCAGGCCAGCTTCCTCGAGCTGTTCGAGGGCGATCATGAAAAATGCCGCGAGCTGGACCGGCGGATCGCCCGGAGGATGGGGTACGACCGCTGCTTCGCGGTTTCGGGGCAGACCTATCCCCGCAAGCTGGATTCCATGATTCTCTCCACCCTCTCCGGCATCGCCCAGAGCGCGGCGAAATTTTCAAACGACATCCGGCTGCTCCAGCACCTCAAGGAGATCGAGGAGCCGTTTGAAAAGAGCCAGATCGGCTCCTCCGCCATGGCGTACAAGCGCAACCCGATGCGCAGCGAGCGGATCGCCTCCCTCGCCCGATACGTGGTCGCGGATTCCCTCAACCCGGCGATGACCGCCTCCACCCAGTGGTTCGAGCGCACCCTGGACGACTCCGCCAACAAGCGGGTCAGCGTGGCGGAAGGCTTCCTCGCAGTGGACGCCCTCCTTTCCCTCGTCATCAACGTGGTGGACGGGCTGGTGGTGAACACCGCCGTCATCGACCGCAACCTGCGGCGGGAGCTGCCCTTTATGGCCACTGAAAACATCATGATGGACTGCGTCAAGCGGGGCGGCGACCGGCAGGAGCTGCACGAGCGCATCCGCATCCATTCGATGGAGGCCGCCCGCCGCGTCAAGCAGGGGGACGGCGTGAACGATCTGCTGGAGCGCATCGCGGCGGACCCGGCCTTCGGCGTTACCCTGTCTGAGCTGGAAAGCGTACTGGAGCCGGCCCGCTACGTGGGCCGTGCGCCGGAGCAGACGGCCGAATTTCTCGCGGAGCAGGTCGCCCCGGTGCTGGAGCGCCACGCGGACCTGCGGGGCGTACAGGTGGAGATCAACGTATAAAAAGCGGATGTGTTCCGTTTTAAAAGGCGGGAAGGGCCGCGCCCTTCCCGCCTTTTTAGGGAGGTTTCGCGTATGAGCGGCGTCAGCCTGGATCTCTATAAGGTATTCTATACCGTCGCCCGCTGCAAAAGCATCACTCTTGCGGCAGCGGAGCTGTACCTCTCCCAGCCGGCTGTCAGCCGGAGCATCCGCCAGTTGGAGCAGGCGCTGGACTGCCGTCTCTTCCTCCGCACCCCCAAGGGAGTGGCGCTCACCAGCGAAGGGGAAACCCTGCTGGAACATGTGGCCGCCGGGATGGAGCAGCTCCGGCTCGGGGAACGAAAGTTGAAGGAACGGCTCAACCTCGAAAGCGGCGAAATCCGGGTGGGGGCGAGCGACATGACCCTGCGGTTTTTCCTTCTTCCCCATCTCGAACGCTTCCACACCCTCTATCCCCGCATTAAAATCAGCGTCACCAACGGCCCCACCCCCGAAACCCTGCTCGCTCTCCAGCAGCGAACCATCGACTTCGGGGTGGTGAGCCAGCCGGTCGCCGATCCGGGCGGCTTCGCCTTCACCCCGGTTGGGCAGGTGCAGGACACCGTGATCGCCGGTCCCCGCTTTGCCGGGCTGGCCCGCCGCACCCTTCCCCTGCGGGAGCTGGAGAGCCTGCCTCTGATCTTCCTGGAGCGGAACACCAGCACCCGGAAATACCTGGACAGCTTCTTCACCGCCGCCGGGCTCCGGCTTCAGCCGGAATTTGAGCTGGCGACCAGCGACCTGATCGTCCGGTTTGTCCAGCGAAATCTCGGCGTGGGCTGCGTGGTGGGGGACTTCGCCGCGGAAGCGCTGGAAAACGGTACGGTTTTCCGCCTGATGCTGGACACGCCCATCCCCCCTCGCCCCCTGTGCGTAGTACAGAGCGGCCAGCCGGTTTCCAAAGCGGCGGAACGGCTGTTGAACCTGATTTTCGCACAATAGGATAACAAAATTTTATACTCTTCATAACCAATATGTATTTTACTTATGCCTTTCCGTATGCTACACTAGCTCTGCGGTCCGCCTTTCCGCACGGGCCGTCTCCTGTTTCAGGGAAAACGGTGTAAAGCGGAAATCCCGACGCTGTACGAAAAACGTCGATTCCCGACAGTTTAAGGAGAGCATTCTTCGAGCATGGAGGTAGTAAGAACAGTATGGTTAGAGCGATCGTGGGCGCCAACTGGGGCGACGAAGGCAAAGGAAAAATCACCGATGTTCTCGCTGCGAAATCGGACGTTGTAATCCGTTTTCAGGGTGGCAGCAACGCCGGCCACACCATTATCAACAATTACGGGAAGTTTGCGCTGCACCAGCTTCCCTCCGGTGTATTTTACGACCACATCACCAACGTCATCGGCAACGGCGTAGCGCTGGATATTCAGAAATTCCTGAACGAAACCGCGGCCCTGAAGGAAAAGGGGATCGAACCCCGGCTGCTGGTTTCCGACCGTACGCAGGTGGTCATGCCCTATCATGTGCTGTTCGACCAGTACGAAGAGGAGCGGCTGGGCGGCAAATCCTTTGGCTCCACCAAATCCGGCATCGCGCCGTTTTATTCGGATAAGTACGCAAAGATCGGCTTTGAACTCTGTGAGCTGTTCGACGAAAGCTACGCCTATGAAAAGCTGAAGGGCGTGCTGGAGGTCAAGAACGTCCTGCTGAAGGAGCTGTACCACAAGCCCGCCCTCGACGCGGACGAGGTATTTTCCCAACTGACGGCGCTGCGGGACGCGATCCGTCCCTACGTGGGGGATACCTTCCACTTCCTGCGGGATGCGCTGAAGGAAGGCAAGAACATCCTGCTGGAGGGCCAGCTCGGCGCACTGAAGGATCCGGATTACGGCATCTACCCGATGGTCACCTCCTCCTCCACCCTGGCTGGCTACGGCGCGATCGGCGCCGGGCTGCCCCCGTATGCGATCGAGGATATCATCGTGGTGGTGAAGGCGTACTCCAGCGCCGTGGGCGCGGGCGCGTTTGTCAGCGAAATCTTCGGGGACGAGGCGCAGGAAATGCGGATTCGCGGCGGCGACGCCGGCGAATTCGGCGCGACCACCGGCCGTCCCCGCCGGATGGGCTGGTTTGACTGCGTGGCCTCCCGCTACGGCGTTCAGGCCCAGGGCGCGACCCAGGCGGTGCTGACCGTGGTGGACGCGCTCGGCTATCTGGACGAGATTCCGGTCTGCGTCGGATATGAGGTGGACGGCAAGGTGCTCCGTAATTTTCCGACCACCCCGACGCTGGAAAAATGCAAGCCGGTGCTGG
>ERZ827520.3775-NODE-3775-length-11916-cov-4.060450_pt1 | contig 11916 bp, 10 predicted proteins | sample MGYA00519581_ERZ827520 | MGnify/ENA primary metagenome ERZ827520 (study PRJEB31778, sample SAMEA3449339) | human gut metagenome | biome: human gut; feature: human-associated habitat; material: faeces | place: United Kingdom | collected 2010/2012 ...
CGGTCGTGTTCCTGCCCGGCATGGAGGACGGCATTTTCCCCGGTATGCAGACCATCATGGGAAAACCCGAGGATATGGAGGAGGAACGCAGGCTTGCCTATGTCGCCCTCACCCGCGCCAAGGAGAAGCTGTACATCACCAATGCGGAAAGCCGGATGCTGTACGGCTCCACTACCCGGAACCGCCCCTCCCGCTTCCTGTCGGACATCCCGGCCGAGCTGACCGAGGAGTACGCGTCGAATCCGTCCGGGGCTGCGTATTACGGCTCCGCCTACCCGGCGGCCCGTTCGTCGGTTGCCCACGCGGGAACCACCGCCGGCAGCTTTGGCCGGTCGGTCGCCGCCGCTGCCGGTGGCTCTTTCCCGTCCGCCGGCGCCGACCATCGTATTGGCAGTAATCGTCGACTTAACGGCGGGGGAATATCGGCCGGCTCAGGAACGTCTTCCGCTGCGCCGGCGTCGGAGAAAGCGTCCGTACGCTGGAAGACGGGGGACGCCGTCAGCCATAAGGTGTTCGGGCCGGGTAAAATCCTCTCCGTTACCCCCATGGGAAACGACAGCCTTTTGGAAATTTGCTTTGAGAAGGTCGGTACGAAGAAGATCATGGCGAATTTTGCCCGGCTGACGGTAAGGGAATAGGGCCTGCTCGCAAGGGTCGCTCGTAAGACAGTTTGCGTGACCGCTCCGCCCTTGCCGAGGGCGATCAGCAGGATAGATGCAGGATGGGACTTTCCGAAAAAACGCCTTTTTTCATCGGATTTCGGCGCAGATTTCAGCCTGTCCGGCCGGACGGTGAAAATCTCACGAACCAAAAGCCCCCCGTATCATAGGATGGTAGTGAAGCAAACCCCTTCATTCTATTAACGGGAGGATTACTTATGGCTGACAACAAGTACATGCACGACCCCGGCTGTAAAGAGGCGGTGTGCATCGACGCGGGAAGAGTCTACGATTCCTGCAGCGACAAGGACTGCCTCGAGGATCTGCGCGTATACTTTACCGAGCGGGATCAAATGGTGATTGATCACGCGGTAAGCGTACGGGCGAAAAAAGTCTGCATCATCACCACCTACATCGACGTGGAGGCCCTGCCCTTTAACCGCGGCTACTATTCCTGCGACCTGACCTTCTTCTTTGAGGTGGAGGTTGAAGTGTTTTCCGGCCGCAATTGCCCGCCGACCACCGTCTGCGGCGTCTGCGTATTCCGCAAGAGGGTCATCCTGTTCGGGAGCGAGGGCAGCGTCAAGGTGTTCAGCAGCGAATTCCGCGAGGGCGAGGACGACCGTCAGAAGAAGCCGTCCCGCAACCTGCCCCGCTGCAACGTTCAGGTTGCGGAACCGATCATTCTGTCCGCCAAAGTGTTGGACGCCTGCGACCGCTGCAACTGCGGCTGCGTATGCAAGTGCGAGTGCGAATGCGGATGCGGCTGCATCCCGGAATGCATCTGCAACCAGTATGGCGGGAATTTCTGCGAGCCGGACGACGGCAAGATCGTCTATGTGTCCATCGGTATCTTTACCATTGTCCAGCTTATCCGGAATGTCCAGATGCTGGTGCCGGTCTACGACTTCTGCATGCCCACCAAGGACTGCTCCTGCCCGCCGACCGATAATCCCTGCGATCTGTTCAAGAAAATGTGCTTCCCGGTGGACGAATTCTTCCCGCCCGAAGCCGACCCCAATTCCTGCGGCTGCGGATGCGGCAAGAAATAACGTCTTCTGCGGCAGTCAGGTAAAAAAGCGCCCGGATTTTTCAGTCCGGGCGCTTTTTCGGTTCGGAAACAGCCGGGGGAGTTAATCCTTTGTCACAAAAAGCATGACGGGGTACTCACGGTTCCGGTCCAGCGGGATCGAGCCCCGCGCCGCCGCCTGATAGATATAGGCCATCGGCAGGAAAAACAACGGCTCGGCATACAGGTACTGTGGGACGTGCGAAATCCGCTTCGGGAATTTCGGCACGGCCTTCCGTGCCACATCCGCCGCCCTGTCCAGCAGACGGCCGCGCCAGGCTTCCCCGCCCTCCCGCTCAATCCGGCAGAGCGCGTTGAAGCCGGACTGGGAGAGATAGGGGACGGCGGGCTGCTTTTCACCGCCGGCCGTCCGGAGGAAGCTGTGTTTTTCCAGGTCGGGGATCAGGCCGGCCTGGAAGGCGTTGACCGACCGGGTACGCACCGCGTCGATTGCCTGGGCCCGCTCGCGCGGGGTCAGCATATTGGAAAAGTGAGCGTTGTGGGTATGGCCAATGGGAGTGTCCCATTCCCAAACAAGGGAAATCTCACCGTTGATATCGTCTGTCCCGCATCTTCCGCTGATCGAATACCTTACCCAGTCTTCATCGAAGGCATAGCCATGGGGATAGCGGGCGCCGGTGGCGATCCATTTTCCATAGTTTGGCCGGTCAGGGTAGTCCTCAAAGCGTTCCTCTTTTCCGGAAACGGCTTCGGCGATACAGGAACAGTACTCCTGACGGCAGGAAAGCGCCGCTAAAATGTACAGGTAGGCGTCGTCAAATGTCCGCAGTCCGTCGATTTCCCGATACTGCGCGGCCATGTCCCGGAATACGGCGTCGGCATCCTCAAAGGATGCGTTAGCGAACCGTTTGCTGGTTTCGCAGGCGCGACGGGTATCGTCCAGCGAGCGGATGGCAAAATCGGTGAATACCCGGGAGCCTTCCCGCTTCATCAGTTCGGCGGCGACCAGCTTTTCTACGCTTTCCTCAAGAAAAACCGCCGGTATGCCGAGCGCGTCGGAGAGCTCCCCGGTGGTGAGGGGCCTTTCATACGCGAGAATCAGGATGTTTTGCTTGATTGCGCCTTGTATGCAGGAAAACGGTTCCTTGTCCCGGCCATCCCGCCCGTTGATCGAAAGGGTCAGGATTTCGGGCAGGATGCTGTTCTTTCCATAGCGTTCCTTCTGTTCCATCGTTTCCACTCCCTTTTTGATTTTTTGCCGGCCGGTGTTCAGCCGGCTGAGGACGGTTCCCTTGGGCAGGTTCAGCTCCCGGGCGATTTCCGCAACGCTCTGCCCCTGCAGATAATACCGCGCCATGACCTCCCGGTAGATGCGGGAGAGGCGGGCAAGCTCCCGCCGGACGGTCTCCGCTTCTTCCGAGTGGATCACCGACTCAAGGGTTTCGCCGTCGTCGACCGGTTCGACAGGGAGCATGTCGTAGCTGGTGACATCCAGCTGGTATTTTTTTCGCAGGGTCAGGAAGAAGCGGTTTTTCAGGACGGAAAACAGATAGGCCTCCGGCTTTTCAATAGTCACGCCCTTCGCCAGCGCGGCGAAGGCGTGGAGATAGGTCTCCTGCACCAGGTCCTCCGCCTCGTCCATATCGTGTGTTTTGGCCAGGGCGGCCTGCAAAAGCCTGTCCGCGTATTCCAGAAGCTCGTCGTTTTTCATCGCCCGGTTCTCCTTCCCTGCTCGTAATGCATTACAATATTTATGTTGCTCCAAGGAGCGGAAGATTCGATAATTTTCGGAGTTTAGCGAAAAAATGAAAGCGCGCCGTGGAATTCCTCCGCAGCGCGCTTGCCGGCGATCAGGCGCGGGCTTTCAGGCTACAAAATGAATTTGGTAACATATCCCTGCACGAAAATGAACAATACGATCAGCGGTAGGACGAAGGTCAGATAGCCGCGGATGCGGCGGGGAAATTTCATCCCCTTGCCGGCGTTGGCCTCTTCGATGAAATTATCCCAGCCCCAGCCGTAGCGGGTAACGCAGAACAGAAGGTAGACCAGCGAGCCGAGGGGGAGCAGGTTGTTGCTGACCAGAAAATCCTCCAGATCCAGGATGTTGCTCGTCCCGCCCAACGGATGGAAGCCGCTCAGCGCATTGAAGCCGAGCACGCAGGGGAGGGAGAGAAGGATGACCGCGAAAATATTGACCAGCACGGTCTTTTTCCGGGACCAGCCCCACAAATCCATTCCAAAGGAGACGATGTTCTCAAACACCGCGATAATGGTGGAAAGTGCCGCAAAGGAGAGAAACAGGAAAAACAGCGCGCCCCATATCCGGCCGCCCGCCATGGTATTGAAGACGTTGGGCAGGGTGACGAATACCAGCCCTGGGCCTTCCCCCGGATTCACCCCGAAAGCGAAGCAAGAGGGAAAAATAATCAGCCCGGCGACCAGCGCGACCGCCGTGTCCAGCGCCGCAACACTGACCGATTCCCCCAGCAGGGAGCGATCCCGGCCGATATAGCTGCCGAAAATCGCCATGGAACCGATGCCGATGCTCAGGGTGAAGAAGGCCTGCCCCATCGCAGAGAAGATCACGTTGGAAACGCCCTGCTCCGCCACCCGGCCGAAGTCGGGCAGAAGGTAGAACTTCAGCCCCTCCGCCGCGCCGGGGAGGGTGACTGCCCGGACGACGAGGACGCCCATGATCAGCAGCAGGCAGGTCATCATCGTCTTGGTGATTTTCTCCACCCCTTTTTGCAGCCCCAGGGAACAGACGCCGAAGCCGATCAGCACCGCGAGCACCATCCAGAAGGTCATGGTGAGCGGCTGAGCGGTCAGGGCGCTGAAAACGCCGCCTACCTCTTCCGCCGATAATCCGGTGAATTCTCCCCGCAGCATTTTTATGAAATAGGCCAGCATCCATCCGCCGATGGTGGTATAGAACATCATCAGCAGGTAATTCCCGGCCATGGCGAAATAACTGAACAGGTGCCACTTGCTTCCTGCCGGTTCCAGCGCGCGGAAGGAGGCCGCCGCACTTTTTCGACTGGCGCGGCCCACGGAGTATTCCATCACCATGATCGGGATTCCCAGAATCACCAGAAAGAGCAGATAGATCAGCACGAACGCCGCGCCGCCGTTCTGGCCAGTCACATAGGGAAAGCGCCACACGTTCCCCAGGCCGATCGCACAGCCGGCGGAAATCAGCAGGAAGCCAAGCCGCGATGAAAATTGCTCCCGTTTTTCCAAAACCAACAACCCCTCAATCCCTCCGCCTCCCAATTTTCTCTTCGGGGGCGGTATAAATGAGAATAGTGTACCTTCTCATCGCATGTTCTGTCAAGAAGCTGTGAGAAAAAACGGGTTTAGGGCCGCTTTTCGCAAAAGCCGATCCGGACTTGTAACCCGCGTCGGTTTATATTATAATGAGTCAGTATGCTGACTGAACGGGATTTCCCCGCCGGATAACGCGAGTGAAAGGGTGGGGCTTCGTTTAGAATAAGCGGAAAGGGCGGACTATATCATGACGCTGTTTCGCTGTCCATACTTCGGAAAAAGGCGTTTTCTCTACGTATAAAGCTGGAAATCGTCACAAAAGTTAGGACGGCGCTCCGCTGCCCGTATTGCCGGCCGGCGTCCTATGGGGGAGCGCCGCTTTTGCGGCTGACGGCTCTCTGTCGTGGTGGCCTTGGCCTTCCATCGGCTCTGGTTCGCTTCCGTGTCGGGGTTGGCAGCCGGATTGTACAATAAGGGAGGAACAATATGACCTGTTCGCTGGAGGATCTGTTTGAGCGCGTTCAGAAGCCGGCCCGGTATACCGGGGGCGAGCTGAACAGCGTAATGAAGAATAAAGAGGAGGTCGCCATCCGGTTCGCCTTCTGCTTTCCCGATACCTATGAGGTAGGGATGTCCCACCTAGGGATGAAGCTGCTGTACGGGCTGTTCAATGAACAGCCGGACGTATGGTGCGAACGGGTGTTTGCGCCCGATGTGGATATGGAGGCCCTGATGCGGGAAAACGGCGTGAAGCTGTATGGGCTGGAAAGCCGGGACCCGATCGACGCCTTTGATTTTCTCGGCTTTACCCTGCAATATGAGCTGAGCTTTACCGCGATTCTGAACATGCTTGATCTGGCGGGGCTTCCCCTGCGCTCCGCCGACCGAGGAGACGACTGTCCACTGGTGATCGCCGGCGGTCCCTGCGCCTGCAACCCGGAGCCGATCGCTGATTTTATCGATCTGTTCACCCTCGGAGAGGGGGAGGAGGTCAATCTGGAGCTGTTCGAGCTTTACCGCCGCCACAAAGCGGCCGGCTACCACAAGGCCGCCTTTCTGCGGGAGGCGGCGCAGATCGAGGGGGTATACGTCCCCTCCCTCTACGAGGTGCGGTATCACGAGGACGGCACTGTCGCCTCCGTCACGCCGAAGGACGGCGCGCCTGCGAAGGTTCGCAAGCGGATTCTCGCGGATATGGACGCCGCGTATTATCCCGACCGTTTTGTGGTGCCCTTTGTCGATATCGTACACGACCGGGCGATGAGCGAGATTTTCCGGGGCTGCATCCGGGGGTGCCGGTTCTGCCAGGCCGGGTTCATTTACCGGCCGGTGCGGGAGAAATCGCCCGATACCATCAACGCCCAGAGTCGCGCGCTCTGTGAAAATACCGGCTATGAGGAGTTTTCGCTTTCCTCCCTTTCCACCAGCGACTACACGCAGCTGGAGCGTCTGCTTCCCATGCTGCTTGACTGGGCGGAGAAGGAGCAGACCAACATTTCCCTGCCCTCCCTGCGGGTGGACGGCTTTTCGGAGGAGCTGGCGGCCAAGCTGAACGTCCTGCGGCGCAGCGGCCTGACCTTCGCGCCGGAGGCGGGAACCCAGCGGCTGCGGGACGCGATCAATAAAAACCTCTCCGAAGCGGAGATTCTCGACACCGCGAAAAAGGCCTTTTCCGCCGGCTGGACGGCGGTGAAGCTCTATTTCATGATGGGGCTGCCGACCGAAACGATGGAGGATGTGGCCGGGATCGCGGAGCTGGCGCAGAAAATCGTTAACTGCTTCTACTATAATCCGAACAAGCCAAAGGGGAAGGGCGTGAACGTGTCGGTCAGCGTTTCCTGCTTCGTGCCAAAGCCCTTTACCCCCTTCCAGTGGGAGCCGCAGGACACTGCGGAGGAGCTGATGGAAAAGCAGCGCCGTCTGCGGGATTCCGTCACCACCCGGAAGGTGTCCCTCCACTGGCACGACGCGCAGACCAGCTTCCTTGAAGGGGTGTTCGCCCGGGGGGACCGCCGGCTGTGCGCCGTGATGGAGGAGGCGTTCCGCCGCGGCTGCAAGCGGGATTCCTGGTCGGAGCATTTTTCTTTGCAAACCTGGCTGGACGTGTTCCGCGATCTGGGGCTGGACCCGGCGTTTTATGCCAACCGCCGCCGTCCGCTGGACGAAACGCTGCCGTGGGATCATCTGGATTATGGGGTGACCAAGGCGTTCCTCGCCGCCGAAAACCGCCGCGCGCACGAAAGCAAAACCACGCCAAACTGCCGGCAGGCCTGCTCCGGCTGCGGCGCGGCGCGCTGGAAAAAGGGGGTATGCGTTGATGAAAGACATTCGCATTCGCTTTGAAAAAACCGGCCGGGCCCGGTATATCTCCCATCTGGACCTGACCCGCGCCATGACCCGCGCCGTCCGCCGGGCGGCGCTGCCGATCTGGTATACCGAGGGTTTCAATAAGCATCCGTACCTTACCTTCGCCGCGCCGCTTTCCCTTGGGTTCGAGGGGACGGCGGAAAGCATGGACCTGCGGCTGCTGGAGGAGCTGCCGATGGAAGAACTGGTCCGACGGCTGAACGCCGTCCTGCCGGAAGGACTTCGCGTGACCGGCGCGGGGGAGCCGGTCCACAAGGCCGGGGAGCTGGCCGCCGCCCGGTACCGCCTGACCTTTTCCGGGGACGTTTCCCGGATGGCGGATTTCCTCGCGCAGGAAAGCATCCCGGTGGAGAAGCGGACAAAAAAGGGCGGGGTCAAAACGCTCGACCTGAAGCCTTCCCTGAAGGAAGCGCAGTGGGAGGAAACGGGGGACGGCGCTTTGACGATGGAGGTTATTCTGCCCTGTTCGAGCGCCGAAACCATCAACCCCTCCCTGATCGCCGCCGCGTACAATGCTTTTGCGGCGGACCGCGGCGAATCGGCGGTTTCCTGCCCCGTATTGCGTACGGCGGTGCTGCGCACCGCGCTGTATGCCGCGGACGGGACGCTTTTTCAGTAAAAAGGTATTGCATTCCCGGAAAGGGTGTGCTAAAATATACCGGTGTTTTAGTGTCCGCGGGATTTTTGCGTTCCGCATCCCGTGGGGGTTAATGCCAGGCGAAAGCACGACATTAAAGCGGGCAGTCCTCTGCCATCCGTTGATGGGCAAGAATGTCTGAAAATCAAGGAGGATTTTGTGAATGGACGCTCTGAAAACCATGGCTGCAAGCAGCATGAAGGAGACGACCCCGGAATTTGCCGTGGGCGACACGGTTCGTGTGGACGTAAAGATTCGCGAAGGCGAGCGTGAGAGGATACAGGCCTTTGAGGGCACGGTCATCGCGAAGAAGGGCAGCGGCGTTGCCGAGACATTCACCGTCCGCCGCGTTTCCTACGGCGTCGGCGTGGAAAGGGTTTTCCCGCTGCATTCCCCGAATGTGGAAGCGGTTAAGGTGATCCGCTACGGTAAGGTTCGCCGCAGCAAGCTGTATTATCTGCGCGACCGCGTGGGCAAAGCTGCGAAGGTCAAGGAACAGATCCGCTGATAAAAACGCCGCCGGTCTCCGGCGGCGTTTTTTCACTTTCGGGCATTAAAGCCGCTCAGGGCGCGCTGCTTCCTATACGCCTCCACGGCGTAAACGCGGTTGTGTAGCTCCGCCGCCGAATGGACATAGTCGTTGTGTTCGTGTAGAGCGAGCTGCAGCTCCACCGGCAGGGATAGAAAATATCGGCGGGCGCTGCTGCTTCCCCGGATCAGTCGGTTCAGGTTTTCATAGGGCAATACGATCACCTCGGAAGTTAGAATTTGACGCCGCATAAGAAAATATGCGGCTACCCGAGCAGGCTTTTCGTCTTTTTTCTGCTCTATACTTGTCTATACTTATCTACGTCTAGATTCATCCCACAGCGGCCGAGCGCCATAGTGCTCCAACGGCTCGGTGTGTATTTTTTTATGAAAACAAAATTTTCCGAATGCCCGAACTTCCGCTTGACAAGGCGGCGGCCGCAGGATATATTGATAAAGGTTATCTTTAACTAACTTCCGGAAAGCGGAAGACGGCGTCGCTCCGGCGGGAGCCGGGGAAAAGACGTTGGAAAGGCCGGCAGCCTGGGAGCCGTCGAGCTAGGAGTAAGTCGAGAAGGGAGAGCCTTTTCTTGCTGGAAAAATATCTGATTACACATTGCTCGCCCACGCTGGCGTCACTGAAGACGGCCAACCTGTTCCGCATCCATATATCCCCGGAGGAGCTGGAGGAACAGCTTTCCGGGTGGAATCGGAGACTGAATCCCAAGGGGATCGCGCTGCATGTGCTGCGGGAGCGGGATAACGAGGCGTTGATTTACGTCTGCCGCCGGGCGCGTCTGCGGGAGGATTTATGCAAACCAGGCGTTGCGCGGTTTCTGGAAAGCTATGGCTATACGCATGCCGGCGCGGACGCCGCGCTGGAGCGGCTGAGGGAACGGCTGGCGGCGCAGGGCATCCATGAAGATTTCCCGCATGAAATCGGAATTTTCCTGGGGTATCCCCTCGGCGATGTGGAAGGCTTCATCCGGCACGGAGGCCGTGGCTGTAAATGCTCCGGCTGCTGGAAGGTATACTGCGATGAGTGCGAGGCGAGGAAGACCTTTGCCAAGTTCAGAAAATGCAAGGACGTTTATATCCGTCTTTGGAGTCAGGGCAGAAGCGTTTGCCAGCTTGCCGTGGCGGCTTGAACGCTGTTCGAGCGCCCGGCCGCCCGGGCAGGAAAAACCAGAGGGTGAAAAACGGCGCCGGCGCAGGGCGGGCGTACTGTTGGTTATGAGATAGTCGGAAAGGAGCTTATCTGTGAGTAAAATTGCGGTTGTGTATTGGAGCGGCACCGGAAACACGGAAACGATGGCGCAGAAGGTGGCGGAGGGAGCCAAAGCGGCCGGGGCGGAAGCGACCCTGTTTACCGCGGCGGAATTCAGCGACGATCAGATGGATTCGTTCGACGCGGTGGCGTTCGGCTGTCCCTCGATGGGGGTGGAGCAGCTGGAGAACAGTGAGTTCGAGCCGATGTTTGCCGGGTGTGAGGCAAAGCTGAAGGGGAAGAAGATTGCGTTGTTTGGTTCCTACGGTTGGGGAGACGGCGAATGGATGCGGAATTGGGAGGAAACCTGTGCCGGTGACGGCGCGGTTCTCGCCTGTGACAGCGTAATCTGTAACGAAGCGCCCGACGCGGAGGCGGAAGCCGCCTGTGAAGCGTTGGGAAAGGCGCTTGCCTGAGCTGCCGCCGTATAGAGACGACAGAAGGCATCGAATTTTTTGGCTGTTTCAACAAAACGACCGCCGTCTCCGGAATTCACCGGGTACGGCGGTCGTTTTGTTATATCTGCAAAATGCGTTTCGGTTCGTTTTACAGACGGACGATGCGGCGGACCGCTTCCTCCGTGTTGGCGCGGTCACCGAAGGCGGTCAGGCGGAAGAAGCCCTCGCCGTTCCGGCCGAAGCCCTCGCCGGGGGTGCCGACCACGTTCGCCTCGCGGAGCAGGTAATCAAAATACTCCCACGACCCCATGCCGTCCGGGCATTTCAGCCAGATATAGGGGGAGTTTTCTCCGCCGGTAAACCATACGCCCTTTTCCCGCAGGGCGGAGGCGATGATGCGGGCGTTTTCCCGGTAATAATCGATGTTTTCCCGTATCTGCCGCTGGCCCTCCGGCGTGAATACCGCCGCCGCGCCCCGCTGTACGATATAGGGAACGCCGTTGAATTTAGTGGTCTGGCGGCGCAGCCACATGGCGTTCAGGCTCATGCCGCCGCGGGTCAGCGCCTTCGGGACGACGGTGTAGCCGCAGCGGGTGCCGGTAAAGCCTGCCGTTTTGGAGAAGGAGCAGAACTCGATCGCGCATTCCTTCGCGCCTTCGATCTCATAGATCGAGCGGGGCAGGGAATCGTCCCGGATGAACGCCTCGTACGCCGCGTCGAACAGGATCACCGCGTCGTTATCCCGCGCGTAGTCCACCCACTGTTTCAGCTGATCGCGGTTATACACCGCGCCGGTCGGATTATTGGGGGAGCAGAGGTAGATCAGGTCGGCCCTGACCGCCGCGTCCGGCAGGGGAAGGAAGCCGTTGCCGGCGTTCGCCTCCATAAAGCGGATGGTCCGGCCCGCCATGAGGTTGGTGTCCACATAGACGGGATATACCGGATCGGGAACCAACACAAGGTTATCCCGGTCGAACAGGTCGAGGATATTGCCGAGGTCGCTCTTGGCGCCGTCGCTGACGAAGGCCTCCGTCCGGTCGACAGCGACGCCGCGTTCCCTGTAATAGGCGCAGACGGCCTCCGCCAGAAAGTCGTAGCCCTGCTCCGGGCCGTAGCCGCGGAAGCTTTCCTTTGTCCCCATTTCCGCGACCGCCGCCTGCATCGCCTCCACCACGGCGGGGCAGAGGGGGAGGGTCACGTCGCCGATCCCCAGTCGGATGATCTTCCGATCCGGATGGGCGGCGGCATAGTCGCTCACCTTATGGGCGATGGTTGAAAAGAGGTAGCTGTCCTTCAGTTCCTGATAATGCCGGTTGATTTTCATGGAGATTCCTCCTGCTTTTGCAGATTTTCACGGTTTAAATTTCCACGTCGCCTTCAAAGACCTTGGCGGCCTTGCCGGTCATGTAGACCGTTTCGTCGGTGTAGCGAACCATCAGGTCGCCGCCCTTGAGCTTCACCGTGATGTCCTCGCCCGCGAGGCAGTAGCCGTTCAGCACCGAGGCGACCGCCGCCGCGCAGGAGCCGGTGCCGCAGGCCCACGTTTCACCGCTGCCCCGTTCCCATACCCGCATTTTGATGGTAGTGCGGTTGAGGACGGTGACAAATTCGGTGTTTACCCGTTCCGGGAAGAGGGGATCGAACTCGAACAGCGGGCCGATCTCCTCCAGCTTGAGATTGTCCAGCGGGATCATCGGGTCGCAGAACACCACGCAGTGGGGGTTGCCCATGGACACGCAGGTGATCCGGTATTCCTTTCC
>ERZ827520.3781-NODE-3781-length-11897-cov-3.004476_pt1 | contig 11897 bp, 10 predicted proteins | sample MGYA00519581_ERZ827520 | MGnify/ENA primary metagenome ERZ827520 (study PRJEB31778, sample SAMEA3449339) | human gut metagenome | biome: human gut; feature: human-associated habitat; material: faeces | place: United Kingdom | collected 2010/2012 ...
GACGCATCAGCTCGTCGCGCTTATCCTTGAGGAACTTGTGGCCGCGCGTGGCGGTGACCAGTTTTTTCTTGAGTCTGGTCAGCTCCATGCGGGTCGGGTTCACCTGTGTTTTTGCCACGGTGCATCACCCCTCCTGCTGGCCGTAATACTGATCGAGGAACTTGTCGTCGATACGTTTCAGCTCGGCTCTAGGAAGAATGGAGAGAAGCTTCCAGCCTATGGCAAGTGTCTCCTCAATACTTCTGTCGGTGCCGTACCCCTGGGATACATACTCCTTCTCAAATGCCTCTGCAAACTTTGCATATATGATATCTATATCCGAAAGTGCCGACTCACCCAGGATAGTCATGAGCTCCTTGGCATCCTTTCCTCTTGAATAAGCTGCAAATAACTGGTTCATGGTGCTGGCATGATCTCCTCTGGTCTTGCCCTCACCGGTTCCCTTATCCTTAAGTCTGGACAGTGATGGAAGTACATCGATAGGCGGTGTAACTCCCTTTCTGTACAGCTCTCTTGAGAGAATGATCTGTCCCTCTGTGATATATCCCGTGAGGTCTGGTATAGGATGAGTCTTGTCATCCTCAGGCATGGTCAGGATCGGTATCATGGTTATACTTCCATTCTTACCCTTCTGTCTTCCGGCTCTCTCATACAGAGTTGCCAGGTCAGTGTACATGTATCCAGGATAACCACGGCGTCCCGGAACCTCTTTTCTTGCGGCTGATACCTCACGAAGTGCATCCGCATAGTTCGTGATATCCGTGAGGATTACCAGAACGTGCATGTTCTTCTCAAATGCAAGATACTCAGCGGCGGTAAGTGCCATTCTAGGTGTGGCGATACGCTCAACTGCAGGATCATTTGCCAGGTTGATAAAGAGGACTGTTCTGTCTATTGCACCAGTCTCCTTGAAGCTCTCTGTGAAGAAGTTTGCCTCCTCAAACGTGATACCCATAGCTGCAAATACAACGGCGAATGGCTCATCTGTTCCGCGCACCTTTGCCTGTCTTGCTATCTGTGCTGCAAGCTGGCTGTGCGGAAGTCCTGAAGCCGAGAATATCGGCAGCTTCTGTCCTCTTACCAGTGTGTTCAGTCCGTCTATGGCTGATATACCTGTCTGAATGAACTCAGACGGATAGTTCCTGGCAGCCGGATTCATCGGCAGACCATTGATATCTCTTCTCTCATCAGGAAGTATCTCAGGGCCGCCATCTATAGGCCTTCCAAGTCCGTCAAATACACGGCCAAGCATATCTTCTGATACGCCGAGCTCCATACTCCTTCCAAGGAATCTTACCTTGCTGTTTGAAAGGTTGATACCTGTCGAATTCTCAAAGAGCTGTACTAGGGCGTCCTCGCCATTTATCTCAAGGACCTTGCATCGTCTGATCTCGCCGTCCGCCAGCTCGATCTCACCCAGCTCATCATAAGCTACATTCTCAACTCCGTGCACCAGCATCAGAGGACCCGCAACTTCCTGTATAGTTCTATATTCCTTTGGCATAGTCTTAGTCCTCCTTCTCTATAGCTTCCTGAAGCTCCTTGTCAAGCTCCCTGGATATCTTCTCGTACTCTTCATCCACATTCTCAGGAAGCACATATTTGAATCGTCCGATCTTTTCTCTGATCGGCATGTTCAGAATATTTCTTATGCTTGCTCCACCGGCCAGTGCCTGCGCTGACTCCTCATAAAATGCCATGATGAGCTCCATCATCAGAAACTGCTTATGAAGCGGTGTGTATGTGTCCACATCATGGAATGAGTTCTGGTGAAGAAAATCCTCTCTGATGGATCTCGCCGCCTCCATCTTCAGTCGGTCTCCCGCTGAAAGGGCATCCATACCTACCATCTTAACGATCTCATCGAGCTCTGCCTCCTCCTGAAGCAGGGTCATCATCTTCTGTCTGTCGACCATGAACTTTTCATTTACATTTTCCTCGAACCATTTGCCCATATTGTCCACATACAGAGAGTATGAGGTCAGCCAGTTGATGGCCGGGAAATGTCTCTTGTACGCAAGCGATGAATCCAGTCCCCAGAATACCTTGACGATTCGAAGTGTTGCCTGTGAAACCGGCTCGGAAATATCACCACCCGGAGGAGAAACCGCACCGATAACCGACAGTGCACCGGTTCTTCCCTCGCTGCCGAGAGTCTTGACCATTCCGGCTCTCTCGTAGAACTGTGCAAGTCTTGAACCGAGGTAAGCAGGGTAACCCTCCTCACCAGGCATCTCCTGCAGACGTCCTGACATCTCTCTGAGTGCCTCAGCCCAACGCGATGTGGAATCCGCCATGAGTGCCACCGAGTAACCCATATCACGGAAATACTCAGCTATAGTTATACCCGTATATATAGATGCCTCTCTGGCCGCAACCGGCATATCCGATGTGTTGGCTATGAGGACTGTTCTCTGCATGAGTGAATGTCCGGTCTTCGGATCCTTCAGCTCTGGGAACTCGTTCAGAACATCTGTCATCTCATTTCCACGCTCTCCGCATCCGATGTAAATAATAATATCCGCATCCGCCCATTTGGCGATCTGATGCTGAGTCATTGTCTTTCCGGTTCCGAATCCTCCCGGAATCGCAGCAGTTCCTCCCTTTGCGATCGGAAACATCGTATCGATGATACGCTGTCCGGTCACAAGCGGAACAGACGCCGGAAATCGGTGATGTGTCGGGCGGGGCACACGGATCGGCCACCGCTGTGTCATAGTCAGCTTCTTTTCACCGCCATCCGGAAGTTCTAATATAACGAGAGTTTCATCGATCGTATACTCTCCGTCTTTTACAACCTCTTTTACCGTTCCTTCCACATCCGGAGGAATCATACATTTGTGAAGGATCGCATGTGTCTCCGGCACTTCCGCTATAATATCTCCGCCATGAAGGTACTGACCTTTTTCAACGACGATGTGAGTCTTCCATTTTTTCTCTCTGTCAAGCGAATCCACGCTGACTCCTCTTGTAATAAACGCGCCGCCTGTCTCTGCAATTCTCTCAAGCGGACGCTCGATTCCGTCAAATATATTATTCAGGATTCCCGGCGCAAGCGTTACCGAAACCGCATTTCCGCTTGCGACAACTTCCTCTCCCGGTCTAAGTCCTGTCGTTTCTTCATACACCTGGATCGTCGTCCTGTCTTTATCAAGAGCGATCACTTCGCCTACTAATTTTTGTTTTCCGACATAAACCATTTCCGACATACGAAATCCTGTATTTCCTTTCAGGTAGATGACAGGTCCGTTAATTCCATAAATCGTTCCTGTGTTAAGCAATTCCGTCACCTCCTAAAAACAAAAATTTGTCATATTCGTCCTGGATCTGCGTTTTAAACGAATGGTCCATCAAAATATTACGCGAACGGATTACCGCGCGCACCCCGCCGATAAAATCTTCCGCACTCACCGTAAGCTTCGCCCCGGTTTCTTTTTCCAGCTCCGTACGTTTTTTTTCATCGGACGGATTAATATAAATAACGACCGGGTCATCGCCTGCAAACCGCTCTGCCTTTCGGATACACTTAACAAGAAAGTCGTCGTATGCTTTTGTTTTCATATAATCGTTCACAAGCTGCATCGCTTCTTCAAACACTTTGTCTTTCAGCTCCTGCTGCACTTTTCCCTGGCTTCGTTTAATCTCCAGCTGAGACTTTGCCAATGCCTGACTTACTGTCCGTTTTGCATTTGTCGTCTCTGCTTTTATGCGCGTTTCCGCCTGCCGCATCATCTCTGACTTATGGTCGCTGAATATTTTTTCCAGCGCTTCTCTGTGCGCATCTATGATCGCATTTCCTTCTGCGCGCGCCTGCTCCATAGACACAGTCTGCATATATGTGAGTTTTTCTTCAAGAGTCAACCGAAAGCCCTCCCTTTTCTACGATTTATCTGCTTCATTTGCCTGATTTATTTTCTGCTCTATCACTGCTTTGTCCGCTGTATTCTTCATTCGTCGGAATGAATATCTCCGCCTTATAATTTCAATCCGATCGCTTCCGTTATATAAGATGTGATAAAATCTTTTTTTCGTCCCGTTCCGTGCCGGTCCGGAATTTCCACAAGAAGCGGCATCTTACGTTCCAATCGGAATGTATCGATGATCGCCGGAAACTCCCTGCCGAATTTCTCTGTCAAAAGTACAATTCCTATACTTTTGTCTTCAAGAACACGTTCCAACGCCTGCTTTAGTTCATCTTGTTCATGAACGACAATGCCGTCTACTCCTGCCAGACGCATCCCGGTATATGTGTCAACATTGTCGCTGATCAGATACATCTTCATAACTTCAGATCCTTTTCCTTTCTGCCTTACCGTTTACGCTGCTCCCGCTGCGCCGTCCGCATGTATCTTTATTACAGGTTTCCTAAAATCATGAAGGAAATGATCAAACCATAAAGACACACTCCTTCTGCAAGACCTACAAAAATAAGAGATTTTCCGAGTACGCTTGAATCTTCACTGATCGCACCTAACGCTGCGCTGGCTGCGCTGGCAACCGCAATTCCGCCGCCGATACAGGAAAGTCCCGTAACGATCGCAGCCGCAAGATATCCCATGCCTGTTGCGAATCCCGCATCGGCAGTCACAGCTTCCGCAGCCTGTACATTCGGTCCGCCAAGAAGCATGATCGATGCAATCGCAAACGCTCCGAAAAAGAAGAAAGCATTCGTTCCTATTGCTCTTTTATAACGTTTTCTGCTCTTTTCCCCAAGAAGATAATACCCAAACGGTACGATAATGCTCACGATCAGCGTGATGATAAAAACGATTTTTGTTCCCATTGTCATTGTAAGTTCCTCCTATGATATGATGAATTTTAAGAAATCTATTTTCGGCTGTTTTTCTTTGTCTTTCTTTTTGCATACGGATCAAATGCATGACCGCTGCCTTTATAAAAACGGCTGAACAGTTCGTAATATTCCAGACGCAGCACCTGGATTCCGACGATCAGACCTTCGAATCCGCAAACGAACAGGTTTCCGAAGATCACGCCTGCCCAGTTCGGACTTCCGCTCTCTGCTCCCGCCAACTGCAGCACAACTTCCATGATCGCGGCATGACTCACCGCAAACGCTCCGATACGGATAAAGGAAATCGTATTAGAGAAGTAACTGAGCAATGTTTCAAAGAGTTCAAAAAATCCCTGCACAACAAACATTGCCTTTCCTGTCTCCATCTTATCCGCCCGCTTCTGAAGCATCCTCGTAAGGGGTTCTCTGAAAAAGATGAGCAAAAGCGGGATTCCGAACATGATCGCCATAACGATTCCGCCCGGAAGCGGATTTCCCGTCATAAAGAGAACGACTGTCACTACGACCGCAAGATAAAATACAAGTCCTGCCGCACCGTTCGGATCAAACCATGCGCTTTCCATATTTTTCCCTCGTACCGCATTGATAATGTGAAGCACCATCGCAACCATGATCAGAAACATACCGAACGCCACCGCAACAATAAACACCGTATTCAGCTTTCCGAGAAACGGCAAAGTCGTCATATGATCGATCGGCCGTATCCACAGCGCCGGAAGAACGTCTTCAAATCCGAAAATACTTCCAAACAGAAATCCGAAGATCGTGGAAAAAACACCTGCCGTCGCAATAATCCCCGCAAGCGGCGCTTTCTTAAACTTATAGACCAATCCTCCGCCGATCATCAAAAGCAGTCCCTGCCCGACATCTCCGAACATCACTCCAAAGATAAATGAGTACGTCAGACCGACAAACATCGTCGGATCCATCTCGTTATGTGCCGGGAGTCCATACATACTGACGAACATTTCAAATGGTTTGAATAATTTCGGATTTTCCAGCTTTGTCGGCGGTTCTCCGAAATATGCGTCATGATCGTCTTCCACAACGACGAATACTTTATCGTCTTCCTTTACTTCCTCAACGAATTTATCTACATCATCTTCCGCCATCCATCCGCACAGAATATAGTAATCTTCCTGTTTATCTTCCATTCTGGCCGCAAGTTTTCTCACATCGAAGTTATTGGACAGTTCTTCCAGCCTGTCCCTTGCCGCAACTAACTGCGGAGCGCGGTCCGCCAGCATCTCTCCTGCCTGTTTATCCAGATCTTCAATTTCTAAATTGACACGGGCAATCTCGTTTTCGAGTACCCGGTATGCCGTATCGGGAGTTCCTTCAAATTCATCCTTCAACTCGATTCTTTCAAAATGCAGCGACCGGAATACCGCGTCAACTTTCTGTGTCTCCGCCTGCGAAACGAAATATACTCCATAAACATAACTTTCATCCCGCTCTCCTTCTACGAAGATTGCTTTTAGATCATCCATAAGATATTTTTGCATCTTATGATAAAATTCCACTGCGATACGGCCGAAACGATAAGTGATATATCGATAATGAAGCACACGGTGAAGATCGCATTCCAACGGTCGAAACGGCGCTACGATCTGCTGTTTCGCCCTGTATTCTTCAATTTTCTGCTTAAGCTTTTCCTTTTTTTCCTGAAGTGTACGATAATCTTCATCCGCCTTGCGTACAAGCTCAAACATATCGTCAAGACCGAGTTTCGTATCCGGCTCTACTGTTTCTGCATTCGGAAGATATCCGACAAATTCATTTGCCTTACTTAACACTTCCCTGTAGGGGTTCAGCTCCACAAAAGGTCTTAAGTTATCTACTGTCTTAAGTTCCGACAGCGCAGACTCAAGCTGAATCTCATACCGCGAAAGATACTGATCGGTAACACGGTCGATATCATTTCGCGGACCTGATATATTAATAAATTTCATCTTTACGATCATCGGGTTCTACCTCCAATGTATGCTGCCGTTTCTCCCGGATTCAGTCCGTACCGGACGCATTCCATAACGGTTGTCAGCTTTTTCAATTCTTCTTCTTTTAAGAAGAGATAGGTGTTGATCGCGGAGACCGAATACGGATTCTTTCGCCGGTCTGCCGTGTACAGATGATGCAGACAGTCCGCATACATCTGCTCCATTGTCAAATTTTGTTTGAAATTATAATGCCGGGCATAAGTTGTTCTTATTACGACATTTTCAAACTCCTCGACTCCCGGAGCCTCCACCATATCTTTCACTAATTCTGTTGACAATTTATAGTGTATCGGAATCAGCATCAGATAGATATCCGCGGGCTTCATATTGTAATACTTTTTCGCCCTGTAGATCCACTGAATATTCAAAAGATCGATCTTTGACCCACGATCTCTCATAAACAGCTCAAGATCCGACTTTTTCAAAATCTTCTTCTGCTCTTTCCATGTAGATGTATAATAATAAAGATCCAACGCCAGATTGTAATCATAAAGAGTCACATTATCGGTATCTTTTATTTTTTTCAACGGAGCGTAATACTCCGTTTCTTTTAGATTTTCCACAAGCTCATCTGTCGTTCTGGCTGTGATCAGCTTTCCGATAGATATTTGCGAATACCGGTCAAAAAACGCACTTTTATAATTAAGATCAAACGGTTTCTTATAATGGTTGATCACGATACGCAGACAGTAATTGATCAGCTCGATCTCGTATCCTTTCATGATCAGCTTCATAAATTCTCTCTGACTCTGCCCGCAGAAACGGTAAATCTTTGTGTAATCGTGATAAAGCGACTGCACAAGCACCTTCTCTATGTTTCCTCGATGGATCTGATCTTCCGTTAAAGTGTCAAGCACTTCCGCATACGCCGTATTTTTCCGCAGATAGTCCGCAATATCCGGAACACTTCGTAAATTTGCTATATCCGCAAACTGCTCCGGCGTCAAAAGCTTCGCCTCCATTGCCCGGATCTTTGTCACAATCCCGCTGTACTTAAGTAAATTTCCCATAAGTTACACCTCTGTGATCCGTCTCAATATCTCATGCGCATATTCTGTATGCTTCTCTTCATATTCTTTCCGGAGGCTGCAGATCGTATCCTCACTTGCGCCGCTGCTGCTGTTAAGAACTCTCGACTGTTCTTTTTCCAACTGTTCCCGGATTTTCTCAAGGCGTGCTTTCGTTTTATTTTCTAAGTCCTCGTCAAATTTTTTCCGTTTTTCATCAAATTCCTGTCCAAGTACGTCTTTTTGCTCTTCTGCATGACGAACAATCGCAGACGCTGCATTTTCAATTTCCGTCAATTTATCCAAAATAGCGTCCATAAAAAGCCTCCTGTCAGCAATAATATATCCCTATGATACACCTTTTCCTCCAAAATGCAAGCCACATCTTCCAAAAATGCGCTCCCTTTAACATTCCCTTAACATCCGTCCATGTTATCCTCTGCCTAAACAGGAACGATTCTCAAACATCCGCAAATCTTTGACCTGACATATGCTGCATATTATGATACAATCTAGTATAACGACCAAAATACAAGGAGACACATATGAGACTTAGAAATATTCCCCGCGCCGACGATACTCTTCAGGCACATTTTACTGTAATCAAGAATCCGAAAGAGTTCCGCGGAAACTGGACTTCGGTTTTCGGAAACGACCGTCCGATACGGATCGAGATCGGAATGGGAAAAGGACGCTTCTTATTAAATATGGCAAAAACCTATCCTAATATCAACTTTATCGGAATCGAACGATATTCCAGCGTCCTGCTTCGGGCAGTAGAAAAATTTGACACCGAAGAATTTTCAGATTTGCCGAATATCCGCTTTGTCTGCATGGATGCAAGAGAACTGCCGGAAGTATTTGCCGAATCAGAAGTCGACCGCATTTACCTGAATTTTTCCGACCCATGGCCAAAATCACGTCATGCAAAACGCCGTCTTACATCAACAGAGTTTTTATCCCGTTATGAAAAAGTCCTCCCACCGCAAGGACTTGTGGAGTTCAAAACGGACAACACCCCTCTTTTTGACTTTTCTCTGGAACAGGTAAAGGAAGCCGGATGGACGCTTCAGGCTTTTACATACGATCTGCATCACAACAAAGAGCTAAACAAAGAAAATATTATGACAGAATATGAAGAAAAATTTTCTTCAAAAGGAAACCCGATCAATAAACTGATCGCAATGAGAAAATAACGGCGGCAGCACGGATATGCTATAAAAAGCAGGGTGAGACGCTTCCAACGAACCTCTCCCTGTTTTTTTCATATAATATAGAAAGATGTATGAGACGCTTTCCGGCCTCGCTTATTTAAGCTGTCCGCTCAATCCGTTCCGTTAAAAGGAGTTTATATGAAACGAAAACATCAAAAATACCGTCTCTGTGAAATATGCTACTGTCATCCGAGACTTAACCGAAAACTTCTTATTATCAAAAATTCTTTTGATGAAGTGTACAAAATCTTAAATTCAGACTTCTGTTCCCGCAAACACTCCTGACAAACAACTTTTTATTCTCATGTACACACAGCCGGTGACAACCGCAAATACAGACAAAAACAATACTATTTTTTAACAAAAGATGAAAAGTAAAAACAAATCGGTAAAATAAAGACGAAAATAAAAGAAAAAATAAAGAAAATCGAATTTTTTTGTTAAAAAGGGTTGATTTTTCATAAATTTTAAATTATAATCTTTCTTGCGTTGTAAAACAACATACTATTGCATGCGCGATTAGCTCAGTTGGTAGAGCACCTGACTCTTAATCAGGGTGTCCAGGGTTCGAACCCCTGATCGCGCATTCTAATCACTGTTTTTGCGGACTTGAGAGCCGCGGGGACGGTGATTTTTTTGTACTTTAAATTCAAATATCCGTCTCTTCCCCATTACAAAAAGCGGACAGCTCAATCACCATCCGCTTTTCTTATCGATTTACTATTTACATCACTTACAGGCTTTCTACTTTTCCGCAAACAACTCTCAGGATTGTTCTCAAGTCTTCGATATCAACAGTTCCGTTTTTGTTTATATCTCCCGCCTGTTTCTGCGTTTCTGTCAGTTGTGTCTTTTTACAAATACTTCTCAAGGCTTCACGGACATCGCCGATTTCAACCTTTCCGTTCAAGTTTACATCCCCTTTGACAACTTCAACTTCATCTTTTACAAACTCGACTTTTACAATGCCTGATGAAGCTGTAATCGCATATTTCATAGTAGTACCAGTATAAACCTGACCGTTTTCTTTGTACACTTCTCCGTTAATCGTCCAGTTTTTCACAGAATAACCTTCGTTCGGAGATGCCATAAATTGAACTTCTGTATTCGGAAGAATCTGCGCTCCATTTGATAAATTTTCTCCTGTTGCCGCATTAACCGCTCTTAAAGAACCGTTTGAACCGGATTCATACTGAAGCGTGATCTTCTGTTCTGTGCTTGAATCACCTTTGACAATAATTTTTACATCTACCGAGCCTTCCAAATAGTGATCTGTAGCTGTCGCATGCACAGTTACAGTCGCTTCACCCGCCTTTTTCGGGATCAGCTTACACGATCTGTCTGCGTACGCCTCTTCCACGTCACAAATGTCAGGGTTGTTCGCTTTAAAAGTCACGATTCCCGGAGCTGCCCCCTGCAGGAATACCTCTTTTGCATTTCCTCCCAGTTCAACTGTCATTACCGGACTTGTCACAGCGATCGGGTGTTTCACTTTCTGATAGTTTACATCAATTACATACTCCCGCTTTTCTTTCTCATTCTTTTCGTAAAGAGACGTCTCGTAATAAACTTTGCCGTCCGCTACATGCAAATACCAGATACTGCCCGAAACATTTTCTTCTAACTCAAAAACTTTTTCCGGCTCTGTATTCTTATCAAAGTTCCATTTCCATACAGCTTTCGGAGTGTTGTAGTAAAGCATCCCGTCATAATATGCAATTTCCATACAACCCTTGCCTTTATTATACTGTGTCACCGGCCACTCATCCTCGATCTCAACGACCAGTTCTCCCTTCTGAGTCGGGTCTTCCGAATCATACCTCCATATTCCGCTCTTTATCACTCCGTCTCTGGGGAATGATCCGGCAACATATAAACCGCCTTTATATGCGGCCATTTTTCTGGAAACCCATTTCCACTCTACGTTGTCATAAGTTGTATCGTTACAAATTTCATAGCCTTCTCTGTTCCATGTGTGATCTGAAAATTCCGTCTCACTTTTCAGGAAATATTCATGTTTTACAGGGTGGCTTTTTTCCTCCAACACACAGCTTCCGTCATCCCATGTCGCGTCTACAAAATACCATTTTCCATTAATTTTAATCTGATTCCACGCATGAGGCTGGCCTTTTGAAACTCCACTCACTACTTTACACGGAATATTCAGGCGATTCATGTAATACTTATACGCCAATGCATATCCTTCACACACACATTTTTTCTCAAAAATGGCACCTTCAATATCATGGGCCACAAAAGCGCCCAATGACGCACTGTACTGAATTGTTCTAACCAGATGATCATGCACTACAAGCGCTTTTTCCAGATCAGTCGTACAGTTTTCCGTCATCTCTTCAACCATTTCCCATTCCCGTTCCAATTCTTCCGTACGGTCAAAAGGACTTCCTGTCTCGCCGGAATAATAAGGATAATAAGTTTTCAAAAGTCCTGTTTGCGGATCTGTATCGGTTATATCGTTTCGGATCGTCCAATAATATTCCGGTTCCTCATAGTGGATACCGAAAATCACCTTGTTCAATTCTTCATGCGTTATTTTGTACGCGGTTAAATCAATCGCCGTCTGCTTCTTTGCCCAGCAGTCTTTCAGATATTGATCTAACGGAAGCAGCTTCTCTTTAGAGTTTGCTTCTGCAAGCTGTACTTCTGACTGCACTGCCGCCTGCTACGGGTTTTCCTGTGCTCCTACGACGGACGTCCCCGCAATCAATATTCCGCCGCAAAGCGCCAGTGCGCCCGCTCGTTTTTTCCAACCTCTTTTCCATGCCTCATAGTTTTTGTTCATTTTTCTTTTTCCCCTTTACCTTCAATCTGTCTTATGAGTCGCTATGCTGCACTCTATCGTTTT
>ERZ827520.3790-NODE-3790-length-11864-cov-5.124905_pt1 | contig 11864 bp, 10 predicted proteins | sample MGYA00519581_ERZ827520 | MGnify/ENA primary metagenome ERZ827520 (study PRJEB31778, sample SAMEA3449339) | human gut metagenome | biome: human gut; feature: human-associated habitat; material: faeces | place: United Kingdom | collected 2010/2012 ...
TGCAAAAGTGGACAACAGATGTATCGCAGTTCAATCTTCCTTGGGGCAAATGCTATATTTCACCGATTCTGGACATGAATACAAATCCTGAAGTGCTGAATATGCTGAAAGTCCTGTCAAAAACGATGGACCAGATTAATAAACAGACGACCGAGCAGTATGACTGGCAGATGAGGATACAAATATGTTGTATTAAGCTATTTGTTTGGAGAGAAAGATACAGGTTTATTATCGCACCCAGTATTAAGCTGGGTGTATTTTTGTAGCTTTATCAGCAATCAAAAAGGAAATTAAGAAAGTATGAAACTTTCACAAAACGCGTAGACGAAACATCATACATGTGGTACAATCTTCTTATGACAACGTGTTAAGCCAAGGAGGGGTAATATGCCCAGATCAAAGAAGGATGCAAAAAAGTTTGATATTAAGGTATGCTTGATTAAAAACGGATATCCTCCTCAATATAGTCCGGAAGTATTTAGAAAGGTCATGGAGCAAGTAGAAAACTTTGAGGAAAACAATTAACGGATTAGATTAATAAACAAAGAAGAATCATCTTGGTTTTGTGTTGATGAGAATTCGGGATTTATTCCGTCAGCTGATGGGGCACTCCTGGCGTCCTGGAGAAGAGTACAAATCCTTGTAGCACCCCTTGCCCAATATGGCGGTAGGCATTAGCAGAGCTAATAAACTGCATTAATCTTGCAAAACAGCCTCTGTCCGCAGTTAGCAGATAATTATCTTCACAGAAGTCAAGACCATCTGGAGATTCGTCTGATCTTTGTTTACTGAACTCTCAAAACGCCAGGTCGTATAAGCTTTTTTCAGGTTCAGGAAAGATGCCGTTCGCATCGTCCGCCAGAATTAGCACGATCGTCCGAAAAAATTAGACGCTGAAGCATGGCCATCAATGAAGGCCGATTAGAAATCGCGCTGAAAAATTAGAAATCTGCTAACAGGGGCAATCGTCTGTTAGTAGATTTTCTGTGTTCCGTAGCATCCTGAAAAAAGAAAAAACCTACCAGCTTCACAGTTGCCTTTTTGAGGCCAAATCTGTCGAATCTGGTAGGCAAAATGGTGATCCCGGCGGGATTCGAACCCACGGCCTGTCGCTTAGGAGGCGACCGCTCTATCCTGCTGAGCTACGGGACCATACTCTCGAAAGTCCTTATTTTGCAAGGCTTTCGAGGCTTCGGCGATTACTCACCGTGAGGCTGGGGGATGGTTTTTGCTAATCAGGAAGGTCGATTTTTAATCAGCTTTTCTAACTTTGGCGGTAGGACATTTTCCCACCTGCTGATTTTGACCTTCGGTTCAGGGGTGTCGGAGTGATCGGGATTCCGGGTCACTTCCGAACGCAGCTCCCACTTTCAGCTTCTGGAAAATCGGTGGTCGGCCTTCTTCTTAGGAGGCGGACCCTCTATCCTACTGAGGTACAGGCGCCTGAACGTTTATCTATCATAGCATAAAACGCAGCGATACGCAACCATCAATTGTTAATGGAAGGAAACAAGCCCATGATTTGTACGCTTTGTCCGCGCATGTGCCGAGCCCAGCGCGATGAAACCCATGGCGAGGGCTATTGCGGCATGGGCACGCGCGCGGTGGTAGCCCGCGCGGCTCCGCACTACTGGGAGGAAGCCTGCCTGTCCGGTACGCGCGGCTGTGGCACCATCTTTTTCAGTGGCTGCCCGCTGGGCTGCGTATACTGCCAAAATTACGAAATCAGCCATGAAAAGCAGGGCCGTTCCGTGACGGATGAGGAACTGGCCGAGTTGATTGCCAATTTGGCCGCGCAGGGCGTACACAATATCTCCTTTGTGACGGGCACGCACTTTGTGCCGGCCATCCTGCGTGCGTTGGATATCGTCCGGCCCGCGCTGCCTATTGTATGGAATACCGGCGGCTATGAGCGTGTGGATACCCTGCGGGCACTGGACGGCCGTGTGGATGTCTACCTGCCCGATCTTAAAAATGTGTCTCCGCGCCTGGGCAAGGTGCTGGCAAACGCCCCTGATTATTTTGAGGCCGCGTCACAGGCCATACTGGAAATGCTGCGGCAGACCGGCCCCGCGCAGTACGACGTGCAGGGCATGATGACGCGCGGCACGATTATTCGCCATCTGGTCATTCCCGGCTGCACGGGGGATAGCCTGAAGGTAATGGACTGGATTGCCCAGAACACCCCGCAGGGTACGCCGGTGAGCATCATGCGCCAGTATACGCCCATTGCGCAGTGCCATGTGAAAGGGCTGAATCGCCGCGTGACGGACGAGGAATATGAGCGTGTGCTCGATCGTGCGCGCGATCTGGGACTGAACGCCTTTGTACAGGAGAAGGAATCCGCCCAGAGCAAATACATACCAGATTTTAATATAAAATAGCAGCATTCAGAAAACTGCGCTTTTAAACGAAAAATTTCTCAATCCGCCTTTTGTACAAGGCGGATTTGTGTTATAATCGATGTGTTTGGGATTTTTTGCGGAAAAGATGAACAGGGGGAAGGGCACACATGAAAATCGGTTTTGATCACGATCAATATACGCGCATGCAGTCTGAGCATATTCGGGAGCGCATCAGCCAGTTTGGCGGCAAGCTCTATCTGGAGCTGGGCGGCAAGCTGTTTGATGATAACCATGCTTCCCGCGTGCTGCCGGGCTTCCGGCCGGACAGCAAAATTTCCATGCTGCTGACCATGCGCGATCAGGCTGAGCTGGTGATCGTGATCAATGCCGACGATATTGAAAAAAACAAGGTGCGCGGCGACCTGGGCATTACCTATGATGCGGATGTGCTGCGCCTGATCGACGCTTTCCGCGGTGTGGGCATGTATGTGGGCAGCGTGGTGCTGACGCGCTTCAACAGCCAGCCGCAGGCCATCGCCTTCCAGAAGCGCCTGGAAGCACTGGGCGTGCGCGTGTATCGCCATTATCCCATTCCGGGCTATCCCAATAATGTCGATCTGATTGTAAGCGATGAGGGTTACGGCCGCAATGAGTATGTGGAAACCACCCGCCCGCTGGTGCTGGTGACGGCCCCCGGCCCGGGCAGCGGCAAGATGGCCGCCTGCCTGTCCCAGCTGTATCACGAAAACAAGCATGGAGTCAAGGCGGGCTACGCCAAGTTTGAAACCTTCCCCATCTGGAACCTGCCGCTGATGCATCCGGTCAACGTGGCCTATGAAGCCGCCACGGCCGACCTGAACGATGTGAACATGATCGATCCCTTCCACCTGGAAGCCTACGGCGAAACGACGGTCAATTATAACCGTGATATCGAGGTTTTCCCGGTGCTGCAGGCCATTTTCACGCATATCTGGGGCGGATCGCCCTACCGTTCGCCCACTGATATGGGCGTGAACATGGTGGGCAAGTGCATTTCGGACGATGCTATTTGTCGCGAAGCGGCCAAGCAGGAGATTATCCGCCGCCTGTATCATGCCCGCTGTCAGGAGCGCAAGGGCCATGGCAATGAGAATGAGCTGACCAAGCTGGAAATGCTGATGCAGCGCATGGGGCTGAGCGATGAGAACCGTCCGGTGACGGCGGCCGCTCGCCTGCGCACGGAGCAGACCGGCGCGCCTGCGGCGGCTTTGCAGCTGGATGATGGGCGCATCGTGACAGGCAAAACCTCCTCATTGCTGGGCCCGTCCGCCGCTATGCTGCTGAATGCGCTCAAGGCGCTGGGCGGCATTGACGATGAAATCCCCCTGCTGCAGCCGCAGATCATCGAGCCTGTGCAGGAGCTGAAATGCAAGTACCTGGGCAATCATAACCCGCGTCTTCATACGGACGAAGTGCTGGTGGCGCTGTCTGTATCCGCCGCAACCAGCGAGATGGCGGCCCGTGCGATTGAACAGCTTCCCAAGCTCAAGGGGCTGGAGGCGCACACCACCGTGATCCTCTCGCCCGTGGATGAAAACGTGTTCCGACGCCTGGGGGTCAACCTGACCTCCGATCCGGTGTATCAAACCCACAAGCTCTATCATAAATAACAATGCTTCCCCTGCGCCGCGCGCCGAAATGGATGCGTGGCGCTGCTTTTGCCTGAAAAGCCCGTGCCTGCGCTGAAAATATGTCGCATTCCGGAAAAATTTGTGTAGAAAATGTTTCAATCCACTTGATTGATCGCAATATTTGTTGTAATATATTATAGGTATAGCATTGCGGTACATCCGATACGCAGGAAGGATTGATTTCGGTGGCAAAACGTATTTTGTTGGTAGATGACGAGCCCCTTATTATCAAGGGTCTGAAATATACCCTGGAGCAGGAGGGCTACGAGACCCTGGCCGCCTATGACGGCGAGGAGGCGCTCGAGGTGTTTTTTGCCAACACCGTGGATCTGGTGCTGCTGGACGTCATGCTGCCCAAGCTCGACGGCATTCAGGTGTGCCAGCGCATCCGCGAGTCCAGCAACGTGCCCATTATCATGCTCACCGCCAAGGGCGAGGATATGGATAAGATTCTGGGCCTGGAATATGGCGCGGATGATTATATGACCAAGCCTTTTAATATCCTGGAGGTCAAGGCGCGGATTAAAACCATCCTGCGCCGCGCCAGCCAGCCCGTCGCCGCGGAAAAGAAAAAGATCATCCGCGTGCGCGATCTGGAGGTCAATATCGTCAACCGCTCCGTCACCCTGGGCGGTAAGGAAGTGCGCCTGACCGCCAAGGAATTTGATCTTTTGCAGCTGTTTATCAACAATCGCGGCAAGGTGTTCAGCCGCGAAGCCATGCTGGAAACGGTGTGGAAGTACGATTATATGGGCGACGCCCGCACGGTAGACGTGCATATCCGCCGCCTGCGCGAAAAGATCGAGCGCAATACCTCGCAGCCTGAGTTCATTTTCACCAAGTGGGGAGTGGGCTACTATTTTACTGATAAGGACTGACAACAAGGTATTCAGCCTTCGCTGGCAGATTATCCTGGCGTTCCTGCTCATTGTGGGTCTGTCCTTTTCCGTTATGGCAAATTCGCTCACCAATATGGTGGGCGAATATCTCTTTGAGCAGCGTATTCGCACGGACAGTGCCAGCATCGAAAGCCTGGCTGTGCGCATCGCCCCCCTGCTTGCCAAGGGGGATACGCAGGAGCTGTACACCCAGCTGTCCACCGCGGGCGGCGAATTGGGCGGCCGGCTGCTGGTGCTGGATAAATACGGCAAGGTGCAGGTGGATACCTATTCTGCGCTCAACGGCACCCGGGTGGATTATCCCGAGGTAGCCAGCATTCTGGTGCGCGGAGATATGGCCGATTATGGCGTGCACTCGCTCAACAGTGACGGCGAAATCACAAAGAAAACGCCGTTCCTGTTTTCCAATGCCGCCGAGTCCACCTGGGTGGGCTACTGCACCGCCGGCGTGATTCAGCAGGCGGATATTATCGGCGTTCTGATGCTGGCCTCACCTGTGCAGACCATGATGCAGAACCTCTATGAGCTGCGCGATCAGATGGTGCTGCTGTTCCTGGTGGTGGCGGCTTTCGCCGTGGTATTCAGCCTGGTTTTCTCGCAGATTATCACCAAGCCCATTTCAGCCCTGACAAAGGGTATTCAGACCATGGCGCGCGGCGATTTTTCCACCCGCGTCAAGGTGCGCGGCTCGGGCGAAATGCGCCGCCTGGCGCGCACGTTCAACAGTATGAGCGAAAAGATCGAATCGCTCGATCAGGCGCGCAACCAGTTTGTATCCAATGCCAGCCATGAGTTGAAAACCCCACTGGCTACGATGAAAATCCTGATTGAATCGCTGATCTATCAGCCTGAAATGGAAACGGGGCTGCGGACGGAATTTTTGAGCGATATCAACCGCGAAATCGACCGACTCTCCTCCATCGTGACCGACCTTTTGACGCTGGTGCGCATGGATGTGAAGGACGTCAAGCTCTCCCGCGAGAACATGAGCCTGGCGGAGCTGGTCAAGGATACCGAGCATCTGCTCAAGCCCATGGCCGAAAAGCGCCATCAGACGCTGGTGCTCTCCCTGCAGGATGAATGCGATATGTACGCCGACCGCACCAAGCTGCAGCAGGTGGTCTATAACCTGATGGAAAACGCCTTCAAGTATACTCAGGAGGGCGGCAAAGTGACGGTCACGCTGCAAAAATCAGGGCGCGACGCGGTGCTCAAGGTCAAAGACAACGGCCCCGGTATTGCCGCCGAGCATCTGCCGCACATCTTTGATCGTTTCTACCGCGTGGATAAGGCGCGCAGCCGCGAGGCGGGCGGCACCGGCCTGGGACTGGCCATTGTGCATCAGCTGGTGATGCTGCATGGCGGCGAAATCCATGTGGAAAGCGAAGTAGGCAAGGGCACGACCTTCACGGTGGAGCTGCCGCTGCACCAGGGGTAAAGCAGGATGGCAAACTACATCAGGTGGCTGAGAAGCAAGGTTGGGCACGAAAAGGTAATCCTGGCTTTTGCGGGTGGATGCCTGTTTGACGAGTGCGGCCGCGTGCTTTTGCAAAAGCGCAGTGACAGTTGCATGTGGGGCTTTCCCGGCGGCGCAATCGAAATCGGCGAAACGCCGGAGCAGGCCGCAATTCGTGAACTGAAGGAAGAAACAGGGCTGGACGTTGAAGTCCAATCGCTGTTGGGCATCTATACGGACAGCGATATGCGTTATCCAAACGGCGATCAGGCGCACAGCATCTGCATTGTATACTGCCTGAAGGCGATCGCAGGCAGTCTGCGCTGCGATCAGGACGAAACCATAGGCCTCAAGTATTTTGCCCTGGATGAGCTGCCAGATATGTTCTGCGAGCAGCATGAGGAGATCAAACGGGATCTGCGCAGCATCTACGCCAAAGCCGAAAGCGAATTTGAAAGATAGAAATGCTCTTTCAGAGGAAATACAAGGACAAAGAAGACCTGCAAGGGATGCGCGATTGCGTGCATGATGTCGCTGCTCGGCCTGGCTTCCTTCCTTGGCGGAATCAAGCCGGTCAATATCGGCGCGTTCGTGTTCCCGCTGCTGCTGGCAGCGGCGGCCTTTATCCTTTATAAAAAGAAAGAGAACGAATAAGGCCTGCATGCAAAAAATAGCCGCTCCGTTTGAATGACGGGGCGGCTTTGCTGTTTGTTTATCGTTTTGCGCGGCGCTTTCTGCGCGTGGGCTGTGGCTTGTCCACGGGGGCCTTGCCCTTTAATTCAAATAGCTGATCGCGCAGCTTGGCAGCCTTTTCAAAGTCCAGGCTGTTGGCGGCGTCCAGCATCTGATCCTCCAGCTGCTGCATCAGCATGGCGCGCTCGTCCTCGTCCATGGCGCGGCTGCGCGGATCGGCTTCGGCCTTATCGGTGATCTCAATCAGCGCGCGCACGGCGTTCTGCACCGATTGCGGGGTGATGCCGTGCTGCTGGTTGTAGGCCTCCTGAGTGGCGCGGCGGCGGTTGGTCTCATTGATGGCGCGCGCCATGCTGTCGGTCAGCACGTCGGCATACATCAGCACGCGGCCCTGAGCGTTGCGCGCGGCGCGGCCGATGGTCTGCACCAGGCTGGTTTCGGAGCGCAGAAAGCCCTCTTTGTCCGCATCCAGAATGGCTACCAGCGATACCTCGGGAATGTCCAGACCCTCGCGCAGCAGGTTAATGCCCACCAGCACATCGTATTGCCCCAGGCGCAGATCGCGGATCAGCTGCATGCGCTCCATCGTTTGGATATCGCTGTGCAGATAGCGCACGCGGATGCCGCTTTTGTGCAGGTATTCGGTCAGGCTTTCAGCCATCTTTTTAGTCAGGGTGGTGACGAGCACGCGCTCCTTTTTGGCGATGGTTTCGTTGATTTCGCCCAGCAGGTCGTCCACCTGCCCGGTGGCGGGGCGCACGATGATCCTGGGATCCAGCAGTCCCGTGGGGCGGATGAGCTGCTCCACCGTCTGCAACGAATGCTCGGCCTCGTAGGGGCCGGGCGTGGCCGATACGAACACCGTTTGCCCAATGCGCGCCTCAAATTCGTCAAACCGCAGCGGGCGGTTATCATAGGCGGAGGGCAGGCGGAAGCCGTAATCCACCAGCGCGGTCTTGCGCGCGCGGTCGCCCGCGTACATGGCGCGAATCTGAGGAATGGTCTGGTGGCTTTCGTCAATGAATACGATAAAATCCTTCGGGAAATAATCCAGCAGCGAAAAAGGCGGATCGCCGGGCTGGCGGCCGTCAAAGTAGCGGCTGTAGTTTTCAATGCCGGTGCAGAAGCCGATTTCACGCAGCATTTCAATATCGTAGCGGGTGCGCTGAGCGATGCGCTCGGCCTCCAGCAGCTTGCCCTCGGCCTCAAACTTGGCCACCTGCGCTTTGAGATCCTGCTCGATCACCTGGATGTTCTTTTCGCGCTCGACGGCGTTGGTGGCGTAGTGCGTGGCCGGGTAGATGGCAATGTGCTGCAGGGTGTGCGCAGCCTTGCCCGTGACGGGCGAAAACTCCGAAATGCGCTCGATTTCATCGCCAAAGTATTCCACCCGGATGGCCAGCTCCTGCATGTTGGCGGGCATGATTTCCACAATATCGCCGCGCACGCGGAAGGTGGAGCGGCCAAAGGAGATATCGTTGCGCGCAAACTGGATTTCCACCAGCCTGCGCAGCAGCTCGTCCAGCGGCAGCGTCATGCCAGGGCGCAGCGAAATCATCTGCCCGGCGTATTCGCTGGGGTCGCCCATGGAATAAATGCAGCTGACCGACGCCACAATAATCACATCCCGGCGCTCCTGCAGGGCGGCGGTGGCGCTGTGGCGCAGGCGGTCAATTTCATCGTTGACCGACGAATCCTTTTCAATGTAGGTATCGGTGGATGCGATGTAAGCTTCCGGCTGGTAATAATCGTAGTAGGATACAAAGTATTCCACCGCGCTGTCGGGGAAAAACGCTTTGAATTCAGAGCACAGCTGGGCGGCCAGCGTTTTATTATGGGCGATTACCAGCGTTGGGCGCTGCACGCGCTCGATGACCGAGGCCATGGTAAATGTCTTGCCTGAGCCTGTTACGCCCAGCAGCGTCTGCGCCTTGAGCCCCTTTTCAAAGCCCTCCGCCAGGGCGGCGATGGCCTGCGGCTGATCACCCCGTGCGACGTAGGGCGCTTTTAAAACAAACTTTCCCATGAAGGCTCCTTCAAAACAGAATGTATATTCGCATTTATTGTACCACTGTTTGCAGCATTTGCCAAGCAAAAAGATTTGCCATGGCTGCGCGGGGCAAATCGCGGCTATTCGCACGTTTGCCTGCCTAAAATCGGCTTGGAAACGGTGCTTTCACGCTTTTTGCCGAGGCATGCCAAAGAAATTGCGGCGCACAATGATGCGTGCCGGGATCAAGCCGGCAATGCAATTGGAGGTGCGCAATCATGCCGGTGTATACCATCAGACATTCTCCTGCGCTGCATGGCGAAGCGCAGATCAATACGTCGAAAAACGCGGTGCTGCCCATCCTGGCCGCGGCGCTGCTGTGCTCCTCGCCGGTGACCATCCATCGCGCGCCAAGGCTTACCGATGTGGATCACATGCTGCGCGTGCTCACGGACTGCGGCGCGCGCATCGAGCGGCAGGATCGGGATATCACCATCTATCCCGCTGCGCTGCGCCAGCCGCGGGAGCCGCAGAACCTGCACAGCCTGCGCGCGTCCATCCTGGTGCTGGGGCCGCTGTGCGTGCGGCTGGGCGAGGCGATTGTGCCGCTGCCGGGCGGCTGCGCCATTGGCCAGCGTCCGGTGGATATCCACCTGAACGGCCTGCGCGCGATGGGCGCGGAAACCGAGCAGGCGGATAACTGCGCCGTGGCCAGGGGCCGCCTGCGCGGAGCCAACATCTATCTGGACTTTCCCAGCGTCGGCGCAACGGAAAACCTGCTGATGGCCGCCGCTCTGGCCGATGGGGTGACGCGCATTGAAAATGCGGCCAAGGAGCCGGAGATCGTAGATCTGGCGGATTTCCTGAACCTTGCCGGCGCGCACATCGTGGGAGCAGGCACGGGCACGCTGGTGATCGAGGGCGTATCGCGCCTGAGCGGCGTGGAGTATACGCCCATTGCCGACCGCATCGAGGCGGGCACGCTGGCCTGCGCGGCGGCGGGGGCGAGCGTCGTGCATGTGGACGCGGCGAAGGGGATGGTCCAGTGGGCGCGCGACAACGCAAAGCTTTCCGGGCTGGAAGGCGCGCCGGTCCGCTGGATTGTTGACGACTGCAAAAAGTTCCTCGAGCGGGAGATCCGCCGGGGCAGCCGGTATGACGGGATCGTGATGGACCCGCCCTCCTACGGGAGAGGGCCCGGCGGCGAGGTCTGGAAGCTTGAGGAGAGCGTTTATGAGCTCTGCCGCCTTGCCGCACAGGTTCTGGCCGGCGATGCGCTGTTCCTGCTGCTGAACTCCTATACCACCGGGCTTTCCGCTTCGGTGATGGAGTATCTCCTCGCCGTTACGGCGGGCGCAAGGGGAGGGAAAACCTCCTCCTCCGAGATTGGGCTGCCGGTGGCGGCAAACGGACTGGTTCTTCCGCAGGGCTCGACCGCGATCTGGGAGCGGTAATCCGCGCACAGCGCGTTCTCAGGATGCCACCGCCGGAGGCCTGCCGACGGCGGGGTGTACCACAATACAAAGGAATGTTGAAAATGGATGCGATTATCAGCGCAAAGGATCTGGTATTCAGCTACCCCGGGGATGCCCGGCTTGCACTCGACCATGTGAGCCTGACCGTCGGCAAGGGCGACCTGGTAGCGGTGCTCGGCCACAACGGATCGGGCAAATCGACCCTTGCCAAGCATTTTAACGCCATCCTGCTGCCGCAGGGCGGGGTCTGTTATGTTGACGGCATCAACACCGCCGATGAGGACAGGCTTCTCGAGCTGCGCAGCCGGGCGGGGATGGTCTTTCAGAACCCGGACAACCAGATTGTCGCCACCATCGTCGAGGAGGACGTGGCCTTCGGCCTCGAAAACATCGGGGTGCCGCCGGAGGAGATCCGGATTCGGGTCGATGAGGCGCTCACCGACGTGGGGATGTACGAATACCGGGAGCACGCGCCCCATCAGCTCTCCGGCGGGATGCGGCGGCGGTGCGCGCTCGCGCGCGCTCTCTGCGCGGAGTTTGACCTGCTTGTGTTCGATGAGCCGTTCAAGGGGCTGGACGAGGCAAACCGCCGCGCCGCCATGGACGCGGTGCGCGCCGTCTCCGATGACAAAACCGTTTTACTTGTCACCCACGACGCCGCCGAAGCCGAATTTTTCGGCGGAAACCGGCTTTCTGTCCCTTGACAGCGCGACGTTTCCACGATAGAATACAGGCACTCCGAGGGGGAGTAGTCTGCCGCCATGCGCGGCTGCAAGTCAACAGTACTCGGCGGGTCTCCCGCCTGGTTTGCATGAAATGACCAGACCCGCGGACAGAACCGTGTTATCGCTTCTGTCCGCGGGTCTTTTCATCATTTGAAAAACACATCCGAACATTCATCAAGGAGGGGTTTTCTTTGAGATTCTATTGCGAAGAAGCCGAAGCCGTACTGCGCGACGTGGACAGCACATCCGAAGGTCTCACGAGCGCCGAGGCGGAAAAACGTCTCGCGGCCTACGGCAAAAACAAGCTGGCCGAGGGCAAGAAGGACTCGCTCATCAAGCGGTTCTTCCAGCAGATGGGCGACCCGATGATAATCATCCTGCTCGCCGCGGCGGCGATAAGCGGCGTGCTCGCGGTCATGCAGGGCGAGAGCTTTGCCGACGTCATCATCATCCTCGCCGTCGTCATCATCAACGCGGTGCTCGGCGTCTATCAGGAGAGCAAGGCGGAAAAGGCCATTGAAGCCCTGCAGCAGATGTCCGCCGCCACATCCAAGGTGCTGCGCGACGGGAAGATGGTCACCATCCACAGCGAGGATCTCGTCGTGGGCGAC
>ERZ827520.3791-NODE-3791-length-11864-cov-3.181133_pt1 | contig 11864 bp, 10 predicted proteins | sample MGYA00519581_ERZ827520 | MGnify/ENA primary metagenome ERZ827520 (study PRJEB31778, sample SAMEA3449339) | human gut metagenome | biome: human gut; feature: human-associated habitat; material: faeces | place: United Kingdom | collected 2010/2012 ...
GCCTGATCCGCGCGGTTGAGCACGATCAGCCGCGGCTTGCTGCCGACGATGCGCTCCACATCCGGGTTGCGGCTGGAATTGGGGATGCGCGCGTCGCGCAGCTCCACCACGGCATCCACAAGACGGAGGCTGTCCTCCATCATGCGGGTCGCCTTTTTCATATGACCGGGATACCAGTTGATCGTTTCGTTGGCCATCAGTCGATCACTCCTATGCGGCTCCAGTCACGGCTCTCTCCGTGCTGGGAATCGCCGCCCGGAACGAGCAGGAAAAACGCCCGCCCGATGACAAGGCGCTCATCCACACAGCCGATGCGGTCATCACGGCTGTCGGTAGAGCCGTTGCGGTTGTCGCCCATGACAAAGAGACATCCCTCCGGCACGGTGACGGAATCACCGAAATCGATGCGGCGGTGCGTCGGCTCAAGCGTATAAGGCTCATCCAGCGCCACGCCGTCCACATACACGATGCCGCCTTCAAAGTCGATCGTGACCGTTTCGCCCTCGGTGGCGATCACACGCTTTACGATCGGCTCGCTGTTGAAGCTCTCCTTGCGCAGCACGATAATGTCGCCGCGCTTCGGCGTATAGAAAAGATTGGAGACGAGAATGCGGTCGCCGGGGTGCAGCGTGTTGAGCATGGAGGTGCCGACAACGCCGACCACGCGGACAAGAAACGTGAAAATCAGAACACAGGCAAACAGCGCCACCACGAGCGACTGGATCCAGTCAAACGTCTCGCCGCGGCGTTCTTTCAGTTTTCTCTTTTTGATCTCAGGCCAGGTTTCATTCATAAAGAGCACACTTCCGGTATTGTAATTACAGGCATTATACTACATAATGCAATATAATGCAATTGTCAGCAATAGGGAAAAAGGACGCCTCGATGAGGCGTCCTTTTTCTATGCGGCCGGACTTCAGTTGATGAGGCCCTTGACCTTCGCAGCCTTCCCCACGCGGTCGCGCAGGTAGTACAGCTTCGCCCGACGGACTTTGCCGCGCCGGATGGTCTCCACGGAGACGATGCTGGGAGAATGCACGGGGAAAACCTTCTCGCAGCCGACGCCGTAGGAAATGCGGCGGACAGTGATGGTTTCGTTGATGCCGCCATGCTTTCTGGCAATGATGGTGCCTTCAAACACCTGGTTGCGCTCGCGGGAGCCTTCCTTGACGCGCAGAGTGACACGCACGGTATCGCCGACGTTCATCTGCGGAAGCTCCGGCTTCATGTAGTTCGCGGTGAGAGTTTTGATGAGATCCATGATGATCCTTCCTTTACATGAGACGTTCTTACCGCGTAAGCACTGCGGCAGCGGACCGCCTTGATATGCCGTGCCCAAGGCACGAGCCATAAGAGGATACCATATCCTGTCCGGTTTTGCAAGTATTTTTTCACAGCCTTTTCCGACCGGCTGCGCATATTTCACCCGAAATCCGGCAGAATAGGAAATGACTTCTTTACCGGAGGGAAAACCATGAAAAAAATACGAGAAATTCTGCTATTTTCGCTCTGCGTACTGCTGTTTTCCGGCTTGCTCACCGCGGCGGCAGCGGACGGCGCTCCCATCGCGGAGAATCTGGAGATCATGACCTACCGCGGCATATCCGTCGGCGGGCAGCTCAAAGCGTTTGATCCGGAGGGCGAAGAGGTACACTTCCGCATTACGACCGAGCCGAGAAAGGGCACGCTGACGCTTGAAGAAAACGGCGAATTTGTCTACACCCCCGCCGAAGGCAAGCGCGGGCGAGATTACTTCGGCTACTGCGCCTCGGATCCGAAAGGCAATGTTTCGCAGGAAGCTACCGTCGTCATCACGATCCGCAAGGCCGGGAAAGGCGCCGGCTATGCCGATACCGCCGGTCTCTCCTGCGAGTACGCCGCGTGCGTCCTCGCGGAAGAAGGACTCTTCACCGGCCGGTGCGTGTGCGGACAATATCTCTTTGAGCCGGAGGAGACGGTCTCCTGCGGCGAGTTTCTGTCGCTCTGCATGGAAACGGCAGGCATCGAGCCGGTGGAAACGACTGTTTCCGCAGAAAGCAGCGCCACCGCCGCCCCCGTGTGGATACAGCAGTATGTCGATGCCGCCGTGTCCGAGGGCTGCCCCGTACCGACGTTTGGCGGAGCCTCCTTCGACGCGGACGCGCCGGTAACGCTCGGCGCTGCGGCGCAGACACTCTCCAAAGCGCTGCGCATCACGCCGCTCTCGTCCGCGAGCAGCGCTTCGTGCGCGCCCTGCTGGATGATCTTTCCGGCGTCGAACACGACGATCTCGTCGCAGAACTTGCACGAGGAGAGCCGGTGCGAAATGTAAATGGCGGTCTTGTCGCCGACCATGTCGTTGAGCTTTTCGTAGATCTCCGCCTCGGCGATCGGGTCGAGCGCGGCGGTCGGCTCGTCGAGAATGAGGAAGGGCGCGTCCTTATAGAGCGCGCGGGCGATGGCGATCTTCTGCCCCTCGCCGCCGGAGACCTCGACGCCGTTCTCGTCAAAATCGCGGAAGAGGCTCGTCTCCGTTCCGAGCGGCAGCGCTTTGAGCCGGTCGCCGAAGCCGGCCTGCCGGAGCGCTTTCTCGGCTCTCGCGCGGTCATATTCCGGCGCGGCGGCCACGTTCTGCCCGAGCGAGAACGCCAGCAGCTGAAAGTCCTGGAACACGACGGAGAATACGTCCATATACTCTCTGTAATTATATTTCCGAATATCTATGCCATTGAGTAATATCTCGCCCTCGGTAGGGTCGTACAGACGGCAAAGCAGCTTGATGAACGTTGTTTTGCCGCTGCCGTTCGGCCCGACGACGGCGAGCTTTTTTCCGATCTCAAACTTCACCGACAGATGGCGCAGCGCCCAATTCTCCGTGCCGGGGTAGCGGAAGGACACGTCCCGGAACTCGATCTCGTACTTTCGGTCGGAGCGCTTCTCTGTCGTGAGCGAGCCCTGATACATCTCGTTCGGCGTATCGAGGAAGGCGAAGAGCTCCTGCAAAAACGGCGCGTTGCTGCGCACGTCGCCGCCGTAGACGACGAGCTGCGAGAGATGCCCGGAAAGGGCGGTGAGCGCGGAGACATACTGCACAACGCTGCCCGCGCCGAACGCGCCCGCAAGCGCCTTCAGGCATACGAAAAGGTACGCTGCCACGGTGAACAGCACCGAGACCGAAGCGCTCACGATCATCAGTACGCCGCCGCGGCCCCATGCAAGCTTTGCAAACGGGCCGTTCGTACTGAACGGCGTATCGGACGAAGCATAGCTCTCGCAGATGTCCTGCTGGTTATACATGCGGATGTCGCTCGCGCGGTCGCGGTCGCTGATCGCCATGACCGCAAAGAAGTTGAAAAACCGGTTGCCGAGCCGCGCGAGCGGCGCGAGCTCCGCGGTGAGCATCGAGGCGCGGTTCATGCACAGCGACGGCAGCACCGAGAGCAGAGCAAGCAGCAGCAGGCAGCCGAGCAGAAACAGCGGATGGTTCAGCACCGTCCACGCCCCGGCGCTTTCCGGCACGCGCTGCGTGAAGAGCGTCACGGTGAGGGCGACAACGCCCAGAACACCAAAAACGGACATCGGCAGCTTTGTCTCCACATCGAGCACGCGCCCCAGACCGTAGCCGGACCACTTTTCGTTCTGGAGGATCTGGGAGAGATCGTCGTGCGTTTTGGGATCGTCCAGCCGGGGGAAATCCATGTCCAGCAGCTTGTTGGCGTAGATCTTCTGGTTGATATAGAAGCTGTTGTCGTACAAAACCGTCTGCCGGCGCTCGAGCGCGGCGGTGATGAGCGGCAGCAGCGACGCCGCGGCCGCGGCGGCAACGGCGAGCACCGTGAGCCGGTGCGCGTCCCGCGTGCCCGTCAGCTCGCCGATGATCTGCGCGGAAAGGTAGATCAGCACATACGGCGAGAGCGATTTGAACGCGGCGTAAAGCCAGTTGACCGCGTGCAGCGCGGGCCGTTCGGCATAAAAGAGCTTCGCCGCACGGCGGTGCAGCCGCCACGCCTCGCGCGAGGATACTTTTTTCTTATTCTCTTCCATCGTTTTCGCCCTCCTCCCGGTAATACTTGCTCTGCACCTCAAAGAGCCCGGCGTATTTTCCGCCGCACGCGAGCAGCTCCTCGTGGCTGCCCTGCTCGGCGATGACGCCGCCGTCGATGAGCAGAATGCGGTCGCAGAAGCGCGTCGAGGCAAGGCGGTGCGAGATGAACACGCTCGTCCGCCCCACGGTCATGGCGGCGTATTTCTGATAGATATCGTTCTCGGCAATGGGGTCGAGCGCGGCGGTCGGCTCGTCGAGCAGCAGGATGGGCGCGTTCTTATAGAGCGCGCGGGCAAGCATGAGCCGCTGCATTTCGCCGCCGGAGAGCAGCACGCCGTCCTCGAACACCTCTCGGCCGATGTGCGTTTTGAGATCGTCCGGCAGCGCCGCCACGCGCTCCGTGAGCCCCGCCTTTTCGAGACATTCGCGCACGCGCGCCTCGTCGATGCCCTCGCGCGTCTGCGCGACGTTTTCCTCCAGCGTCGCTTCGAGCACGGAGAACTTCTGGAACACGGCGGTGAAGAGCGTGTAGTACTCCTGCCGGTTGAACTTTCGGATGTCCTCGCCGTTTAAGAGCACGCGCCCCTCGGTCGGGTCGTAAAAGCCGCAGAGCAGCTTTACGAGCGTCGTTTTGCCGGCGCCGTTTAAGCCCACAACGGCAAGCCGCTCGCCGGGATGCACCGTGAGATCGATACCGTGCAGCGCGTCCTTGTCCGCGCCGGGATAGCGGAAGGAGACGTTTTCCAGCCGCAGCTCGTATTTCCCGTCCGCACACTCCGGCAGGGACTTGCCGCCCTCCATGCGGAAGGGCTCCGGCAGCTCGAGAAATTCACGCAGGGTGCAGAGCTCGAGGCTCTGCCGCCGCAGCGTGCCGAGCTCGGTGAGCACGCCGTTGAGCTGCTCGGTATACGCGCCGACGGCGGAGAAGCACAGCAGAAAGTCACCCGCGCCCATTCCCCCGGCGAGCGTCTGGCGCAGCAGGAAGTAATAGGCAAGGCCGTTTCGCACGGCGGTGAGCACGGCGTCGATCACGTTCGTCCAGAAATACACCCGCTCACGCCGCTCGACGAAGGCGTCGATCGCGCGGAGCGTTTTATCGTATACGGCTTCGAGCCACGGCCGCATGCCGAAAATGCGGATGTCCTTGCCGAGAACGGTGCTCCGCGCCTTGTCGGAAACATAGTCCATTTTCTTTTCGAGCGCGGCGGCCTCGTCGCGGTGGCGGTAGCCCCACTCGTTGATGCGCCGATTGACGAAGTACTCCGCCGCGGTCGTCACGGTGAGCGCGGCGAGAAGCCACGCGCTCGTATTCGTGAGCAGCAGCAGATACACCACAAAGCTCAGCGCCGCGGTGAGCAGCTTCTGCTCATCCACCCAGAGCGCCTCGCTCGCGCAGCGGTTATTCACGGTCGCGTGTACGGCCTGCTCCTGCAGCTTGAGAACTTCCGGGTCCTCGGAGAGCGGATAGGACATCACGCAGGTCTTATAATGGATCTTGCGGATGAGCGCAAGGCGCACATCGACTCGCGCGAACATCGGCGCGTGCTCCAGATAGGCGCTGACCGCCGAACACACGAGCAGCACCCCGGCGAGCACGGCGATCGTCGCGAGAATACGCGAAAAGCCCGCCCCGTCCTCTACGCAGCGGACGATCTCCGGCGCGAGCAGGAGACCCGAAATGCCTGTGCCCGCCATGGCGAGCGCTTTTATGACAGCGAATACCGGCACATCGTCCCGGTGCGCCGCGTGCGCCTGCCGCAGCATCCAGAGCATGTTCTGCCCCAGATTGTAGCGCGGCTTTTTCGTTTTTTCTTTCATCGAAACCACCTCTTATTTGCGAGGATAACACTATCACAAAACTTCGTCCCCGGCGCAGACCGGGGACGAATGGCTTATTTTCGGGGATGAACCGTTTCGCTCACACCTGCGGGAGCAGTATCTCGGTCGTGAACGCGCCGTCCTCGCTGTTGCGGGAGAGATACCCGTCCAGCCGCGCGACAATATCGTCGATGCGCACGAGACCGAAGCCGTGCCCTTCGCCCTTCGTGGTGCGAAAGCGCCCGCCGGTCTTTTCCAGCTTCTTTCCGGCGGTGAAGTTTGTAAACGAAATATAGAGCTGCGTGCCCTTCATGTCCATGTAAACGCGGATGAGCCGGTCCTTTTCCGGCAGGGCCATGCTCGCCTCAATGGCGTTATCGAAGAGATTTCCGAGAATGCAGCAGAGATCGAGCTCCGACATTTTGAGCTTCACGGGGATGTGCGCGTCGGCCTGCACCGTGATGCCGCGCGATTTGGCGAGGGATATTTTGCTGTTCAAAATGGCGTCCGCCATGGCGTTGCCGGTTTTGACGACGGTGTCCACGGTGTTCAGATCGGTGTCCAGCTCGTCGAGATAGGCGCGGATGGCGTCCATATCGCCCTTGGCGGCGAACGCCTTGAGCACCTGGATATGATTCCGGTAGTCGTGCCGCCAGCCGCGGATCTGGCGGTACATGTTCTCCACCTCTTTATAATGCGTGTCCACCAGCTCGCGCTGGTAGGCTTCGAGCTGCTTATCGACGCGGCGGGAAAAAAGGCTCATGCTCTCACCTCTCAATGATACGCGATAATGGCGCGGTTGAGCGCTTCGTAAGCGCCGCGCGGGAGCGAGACGGCCGCGCCGTCGGATAAGATCGCGTCCGTTTTCGTCACGCGGCGGATGTACGAAAGATTCACGATCGCCGCGCGCCCGATGCGGAAAAACCGCTCGTCCAGCTCGTCCGAGAGCGCGCCGAGCGTTTTCTTTACGGTATAATCCCGCTTCGCGTGGACGGTCGTGTAGTTTTTCTCCACATCGAGATAGCGTATTTCATAAAGCGGCACGCGGAAAATCTCGCCGCCGCACTCGAGCGTGAGCGCGCGGCTGTCGCTGCGCAGCTTCGCCGCGGCGCGGTCGAGCACCTCGAAGAGCTTTTCCTCGCGGACGGGCTTTACGAGATAGTGCAGCGCCGCCACGTCGTACCCCTCGGCGATGTAGTCCGTGTAGCCGGTGATGAAAACGATCTGCACGGCGGTGTTCTCCGCGCGGACGCGCCTGGCCATCGTCACGCCGTCCATGCCGCCCATCTCGACATCGAGCAGAAGAAGGTCAAAATTCTTGTCCTCGTCATAGGCGAAGAGAAACGCCTCGGCGGAGGGGAACATCTCGAGCGCGACGCTCTCTTCCCGGCTCTCGCCCCATTCGCGGACATACTGCGCGACGAGCTGCGCGTCCTCGGCGCGGTCGTCGCAGATAGCGGCTCGCATATTCTCCCCCCTCACGATGTTTTTTCCATAGTATTCAATTCGCAAACGCTTGTCAAACTAAAAATGTGTATGGTATACTGAATCGATATGGAAAAGATGATGCATTCGTATATAATCTCCGGCGACGGAGACGCGGCGCGCTCTCGCGCGCGGGAAATGGCGGCGGCGGCGCTCTGTGAGAGCAGCGGCGCGAAGCCCTGCCGCGCCTGCCGCCACTGCCGCAAGGTGTTCCAGGGCGCGTTCCCCGGCATCCATCCGGACGTGGCGCTCGTCGAGCGCGCGGCGGACAAGTCCGGCAAGCTGCGGCGCGAGATCACCGTCGATCAGATCCGCGCGCTCGCCGTGGACGCCGCCGTGCTGCCGAACGAGGCCGATGGCAAGGTATACATCTTTCCCGAAGCGGACACGATGAACATCGCCGCGCAGAACGCGTTCCTGAAGCTGCTCGAAGAGCCGCCGCGCGGCGTCATGTTCCTTCTCTGCGCCGAAAGCCGTGAAAAGCTGCTCGAAACGGTGCAGTCGCGCTGCGGCGAGATCCGGCTCGCGGGCGGGACTGCCGCACCGGAGAATGAGCGCGCCCGCGGCTATCTTGAAGCGCGGCTCGACCGCGCGGAGCTTCTTCGCTGCTGCACGGCGATGGAAAAGCTCGATAACGCGCAGCTTCTCGAGGTCGTTACCGCGGCGGAAGAGCTCGCCGTGAAGCTCGTTTCCGACCGGCGGGAGCTGCTTGCGCTCGAAGCGTTTCTCCACCGCGCGGAGGAGTATCTCCGATTGAACGTCGGCACGAAGCACGTGACCGGTTATCTATCCACCTATCTGCCGGACGGCGAATGACGCCCCGGCGCTCACACATCAGGAAATGAGGAAAATTCCGTGACAGAAGTAATCAGCATAAAATTCCGCGGCCGCGGCAAGACGTACTATTTCGACCCCGCCGGCGTGACCGCGAGGACGGGCGACACGCTCGTTGTGGAAACGTCCAAGGGCATGGAGCTCGGCGAGTGCGTCAAGGGCAACCACATGGTCGAGGACGGCGACTGCGTGCAGCCGCTGCGCCCGGTCGTGCGCCGCGCCACGCCGGACGATCTGCGCATCGCGGAGCTCAACCGCAAGCGCGAAAAGGAAGCGCTCGGCATCTGCCGGGAGCTCATCGAAAAGCACAAGCTCGAAATGAAGCTCGTGGACGTCGAGTGCTCGTTTGAGGGGAATAAAATTCTCTTCTTCTTCACCGCCGACGGGCGCGTGGACTTCCGCGAGCTCGTAAAGGACCTTGCGGGCGTGTTCCGCGCGCGCATCGAGCTGCGGCAGATCGGCGTGCGGGACGAGGCGAAAATGCTCGGCGGTCTCGGCATCTGCGGGCGGCCCTTCTGCTGCCACCAGTTCCTCGACGACTTCCAGCCCGTCAGCACGAAGATGGCGAAAACGCAGTCGATGTCGCTCAACCCGGTGAAGATCTCCGGCACATGCGGGCGGCTGATGTGCTGCCTGCGCTATGAGCAGGAGGCGTATGAGGACCTTTTGAAGCACGTGCCGAAAAACGGCGCGTTCGTCCAGACCGAGGACGGCTACGGCAGCGTCACGCTCGTCAATCTCCTGCGCCAGAACGTCAAGGTAAAGCTGGACGGCCCGGGCGAAGCGCAGATCCGCACCTACGATGCCGACGAGATCGCCGAGATCCCCGGAGGCCGCCCGGCGGAGGGCCAGCCCCTGCCCGACCTTCTCCGCAACAAGCCCAAAAAGGTCAAGGAAGAGAACGCCGAGCCGGAGACGAACGGCTGGATCATGCCGTCGATGATCGTGGAGGACGTGTGCTCCGCGTCCGCCGCGCCGCAGAGCGCGGAGAAGCCCTCCGGCGAGAAGAAAAGCAGCCGCTCCCGCCGCCGGAAGCGCGGCGGCGCGAATGCCGAACGGTCCGAGCGCACCGAAAGAGCCGAGCGTCCGGAACGCGCCGAAAGACCCGAACGCCCCGAGCGCGCGGAAAAGAAGCCGGAGCGCAGCGAGAAAAAGCCCGCCGGGGAAAACCGCAGCGCGCGCCGCGGCGGTGAAAAGCCGCCGGTGAGCGCAGCCCCCGCCGGGGACAAGGCCGAGCGCACGGATAAGCCCCGCCGCAACAACCACCGCCGCAGAAAGCCCCGGCCCAAGACCGAGGGCGAAGCAAAATCCTAAAACGCTTTTAAGGCCCCCTTGTGTAAAGGGGGCTGTCAGCGAAGCTGACTGAGGGATTGTAGTCTTCGGAAATCGACAATCCCTCCGGCTTTTGCCTGCGGCAAAACCCACCTCCCTTTACACAAGGGAGGCTTCAAAAGGAACTCACCATGAAAAACTACCGAAAACCCCGTCAGGAAGAAAATACCTCCCGCCGCGCGCGGCGCGCTTCGCAGAAGAAGGTCATGCTCGCGGGCTGGATATTCCTCGGCGTGATGCTCATCGCCGCGATCGCCGCCATCATTCTGCTGCTTCCCGGACGGGACAAGACCCCCGACACGGAGGACCGGCCCCTTTCCGTGCCGCAGTTCAACCCCGGCGCGGGCGGCAGCGCCTTTCAGACGGAGCAGACCGCCGCGCCCATCGAAACCGGCAAGACCGGCAGCGGGCGGCGCGTTTCCGTCAACCGGTTCGACTGCAATTACACACCGCCCGATACCGTGGCGCTCGGCGTTTTGAAGTCTGTGGATCTCACGGCGCTCGGCGAGACCGTGGCGGCGAACGCCGCCGCAAACGGCTGGGGCAGCGTGACATATTCCGTTTCGGAAAACGGCTCGCTCCTTTTGCAGAACCCCAACGCCCCGGCGCTCACGCCGGACAATTACGATAAGCAGGAGGCGTTCCTTGCCTCTTCCCAGCCGGAAAACGCGGCGCGGACGTTTCTGGAGCACAGCGGTCTCATCGGCCTGCTGCGCAATTACGGGCTGGAGCTCGGCACGGCGGCGGAGAACGACAACGGCGTGATCACCTTCCGCGGCACGGGCGGCACCGCGCAGAGCGAGTGCAGCGTGCGCTTCAGCTTTCTTTATACCGGCGACTTCAACCAGGCGGTCCTCCGCGCGGTGTATCTCGACGGCGCCATGGACGTACCGGCGCTTGCCATCAAAAAAGCGGCGTCGAATGCCGTCACATGGGACAGCGCCGACGACGGTACGGTCTCCGTGACCGCCGTGGAGCTTCGCAGCGTGCGCGGTCTGCCGTTTTACGCCTTCACCTGCTCGGACGGTTCGGTCGCCTACGCGCTCGCCTGCGACGAGAGCGCGCTCGACTCCGTATCCGGCGCGCGGGAAATTTATGAGGAGACCATGCGCGACGGCCTGCGCGAATACGTCGAGATCAGCGGCGCGGAGTGACCGCCGCGCCGGAGGAAAAACGTCCGCTTTTCGGCAGAATGACGGATTTCGTCCGTCCCAGTGAAACAATTTTCGCCACTGTACGGAAATGTTACACTCTGAGTGTAGAAAAACACACTACTGGATGATTTACTATTTTATGCTTTACTCGTTAAAATTAGTAAATCGAACCGGGGGTCTTTGTACATACTAACCACGCTCCGGTAAACGGGTTTGCCGTGAGGGGAAAAATGTATGCGTGAGGACTACAGAGAACGATTCAGAATACTCGGTCTGCGGATCGCCTACTACCGCAAGATGCGCGGCATGACGCAGGAGCAGTTCGCCGAGGCGATCGGCCGGAGCGTGAGCTTTGTGAGCCAGATCGAGGCGAACAATGCCGCCGAGGTCAAGGGCGTGTCGCTCGAAACGCTCTTTCTCATGAGCGAAAAGCTCGGCATTTCCATGGCGCGGCTCTTTGAGGACTGAAGCGCCGGAAATACATAAAGTTTATTAACGCTTCCCGCGTTTAATAAAAAAGTTTGAAAATCCAATAAGGAGGAGAACAAACAATGAAGAAATTCCTTGCGCTGCTTCTTGCCGTTGTCATGGTGCTGAGCCTGGCCGCGTGCGGAAGCGAGGCTCCTGCTCCGGCTCCCACGGAAGCCCCGGCGGAACAGCCTGCTGAGACCCCGGCTGAGCAGCCGGCTGAAGAGCCGACCGCGGAGCCTGTCGAAGAGTACACCGGTCCGGACACTTTCTCCATGATCGCGAACTTCGACATCACCACGCTGGACTATGTTTACAACAACAAGTCCTCCAACGGTGACTACACCTGCAACTTTGTGGAAGGCCTGCTCACCCAGGACAACCACGGCAAGCTCGTCCCCGGCATGGCGACCGAGTGGAGCTGCAACGACGATGCTTCCGAGTGGTACTTCACCATTCGTGACGACGCCGTTTGGTCCACCAGCGCCGGCGAAGAGTACGACGCCGTTACGGCCGAGGACTTCGTCACCGGTCTGAAGCACGCTGCTGACTCCAAGAGCGAGACCCTCGGCCTCGTTGCTGACCTCATCGTCGGCCTGCGCGAGTACTCCGAAGGCACCGGCAAGTGGGAAGACGTCGGCATCAAGGCGGACGGCAACCAGCTCACCTACACCCTGACCGGTCCCTGCGGCTACTTCGACGGTATGACCACCTACGCCATCCTGTGGGCCATCAACGCCGAGGTCCTC
>ERZ827520.3792-NODE-3792-length-11860-cov-30.681660_pt1 | contig 11860 bp, 10 predicted proteins | sample MGYA00519581_ERZ827520 | MGnify/ENA primary metagenome ERZ827520 (study PRJEB31778, sample SAMEA3449339) | human gut metagenome | biome: human gut; feature: human-associated habitat; material: faeces | place: United Kingdom | collected 2010/2012 ...
CCACGGATGTGGTTTCCAACTGGGCGAAGAAGAACGTTGCATGGGCAGCGGCCGAGGGCATCCTGACTCCGGCACAGACTGCGAATGCGACGAAGAACGCGACCCGTGCGGAAGTCGCAATGGCGATCTACACCTATCTCACCAAAACCGCGAAGTAACATTCTTTCCTTCCAAACGGCGGGGCCGCGCTTCCTCGGAAGCGCGGCCCTGAGCTTGTCAAAACGTCTTTTTGACAAGCTCTCAAACGCGAACCGCGTGGCTGAGTTCGCGTTTGAAAAGGCTGCGTGATGCGGCGCGCATAATTTGTGCGCATCATGCGCACAAATTCCACACTTGCATCGCGTAGTGTGTTTTGTCTGATGCCGCAGCGTTCAGAAAAAGTGCCGGCGGCACTTTTTTAGCGCAGGCCGAAGCGGCTATGCCGCGAGGGGGAACCACGTGGCGCGCAGCGCCTGCGGGCGCGAACTCTACGAGATTTTTGACAGTCTGGGGGAGCGCTGCATTTATACTAAAACCTGATTAAAATCTTCTATGCTTTCTGGTCTAAATTGCGCCAGAATGCGTTATCTTCCTTGCTGGGCAACCGCCCAGCTGCGTCATCTGCCTTTTCTGGCACAATTTATCCTCAGAAATCTTTTAAAGATTTCAAACAGGTTTTAGTATTACATTTTATTAACAGCAATTTTCTTGACGAAGTCGAAAACTTTGCTATAATATAATAAGTTTGGTTTTACAGGAAAGGAGTGAAGCAAATGGATTCGGACGACAGTGGCCGTCCCAGTACACATTCTGTCTGTCATCTGTTTTTGAAAGCATATCTGCGCTGCGAGATGCAGGGCGGACGTGCTTTTTTGCGTCTTTAGGGCGCGCACCGATTTCCCCATATCTTGATTTCAGTTGACAGAAAAGGAGTTTACTTACATTGTCTACCACAACATGTCTCATCATCATGGCAGTCTGCCTCATACTCTCCGCCTACTTTTCAGCAACGGAGACGGCCTTTTCCTCCGCAAATACGACAAGACTGAAAACGCTTGCAGAAAAGGGAAACAAAAAAGCAGCGCTCGTCTGCAAGCTGCTGGAGCAGTACGATCGGCTGCTGTCTACGATTCTGATCGGCAACAACATTGTAAACATCGCAACGGCCTCCATCGGCACGGTGCTGTTTGTAAAGCACTACGGCGATGCCGGTGCTTCGATTTCTACCGTCGTTGTTACGGTCGTTGTGCTGATTTTCGGCGAGATCTCGCCGAAGAGCATTGCGAAGGACTGCGCGGAAACATGTGCTATGCTGTCCGCACCAATGCTGCAGGTCCTGATTTGGGTCTTTACACCGCTGAATGCGCTCTTTTCTCTTTGGAAAAGACTGCTGGCCAAGGTCTTCCACCTCCGCTCCGACAATAAAATGTCGCAGGAGGAGCTTCTGATGCTCGTGGATGAGGTTCAGCAGGACGGCAGCATCGACAAAAACGAGGGAGAGCTCCTCAAAAATGCGATCGACTTCTCCGAGCAGCGCGCGGAGGATATTCTGATTCACCGCACAGACCTTGCGGCCCTCCCGATCACCGCAACGAAGGAGGAGGTCGCCGCGCTGTTTACGGAGACGAAATATTCCCGTTTGCTGATCTATCAGGACTCGATTGACAACATCCTCGGCACCATTCACCAGAAGGATTTCTACGTTGGGTGCGGCGTTACAGAAAAGCCGCTTCGGGACATCCTGCTGCCGCCGGTCTACGCGCTGGAGATGGAGCCGATCAGTCTGCTGCTGAAAAAGCTCCAGCAGGCCAAAACGCACGTTGCGGTCATTGTTGATGAATACGGCGGCACCTACGGCATCGTGACCATGGAGGATATTCTGGAAGAGCTGGTCGGCGAGATCTGGGATGAGCACGATGAGGAGGAGACGCCGATCCGGGAGGTATCTTCGGATTCCTATCTGGTCGATGCGGAAATGCGCTTTGATGATTTTGCAGATCACTTCGGTCTGAAGGCCGACTCCGACATGTCCTCCGTCGGCGGCTGGGTCATGGAGCAGTTCGGGCGTCTCCCAGATCCCGGTACGGCGTTTGATTTTGAGAACCTGCACATCCAGGTCGTAAGGGTCGCAAACCACCATATTGAGCAGCTGCGTGTCTTCACGACTGCAAGCCCGTGCGCGGCGGCTGCTGCTTCCGGTTCTGAGTCTGTACAGGCACCCCACCCGTAATTTTTTAAGTGGACACGCAAGTTCTGGAATAGATCAGCGGCAGCTGTTCACAGGCCGAGGAGGATCATGAAGATTCGAATACGGATTAAAGCGTGTAGAAAATCCATGGCAAGTATGAAATCCAGACTGTTCGCGGTGAACAGTCTGGATTTCATGGTTTGCTGACACACCGGGTTACTGCCGTGCGCTCAGCAGCAAACTGAAAACCTGAATGGTGCGCTTCATACAAATTTCTCCACTTCTTATCGGACTTTGTATCCGTCCTTGCATTTTTCCACCACAAAGCGCTTTGGACCTTTTCCGCTGCTTCTCAGCCATCATGTATTATCTGTTTCTTTTATTCTATAATTTTCCCTTGTCAAAACAAGTGTTCATTCGGTACAATAAAGAAAAAACGACTTGTGCGCAGCGCACAAGCGAAAGGATATTGCTATATGGCTGCAACACAGTGGGAAACGTGCAGCGCCGAGGCGCTGCTGCGGGAATTTTTTGCGCAGGACGATCTAAGTCGCCTCGCGGAAGGCGCGGGCGCGCTGCTGGGCTGTCCGCTTCTGGTGCTGGACGATACGTTTCATGTTGCCGCGCACCATCTGCCGCTGGGGTTTTCCGACGCAGTTTTTCAGGCGTCGGTGCGCAGCGGCGAGATCACCTATGAGGCAGGCGCGATCATCAGCCGAAGCCCAGCCCTGTCCGCAGGAGCGGCGGACTGCGTCAAGCTTGCAGACAGTCCGTATCGCCGCCGCTTTGCCCCGCTCGTCAGTGCGGGCGTGCGGCTGGGCTATCTGATCTGCGTCGACACGGACGGCCATCTGGAGAAAATTCCGGCGCAGACATGGAAGACTGTAGAGAAGATCTTAGCAAAGCAGCTTTTTGTTGAGGCCAGCCGGCAGGATAAGCCGTTTGAAACGGCGGAGGATATTCTCCGGCATTTGCTGGACGGCGGCTTTCCGTCCGCGCCGTATTTCAGGCTGCAAATTGCGGGGACGTATCTTGCAGACTTCCATCCGCTTGCCTTCGCGCTCATCGATCTGACCGCCTATCACAGCGGATATCTCGGCCAGCGCCATCTGAAGGAGGAAGCAACGGCGATTTTCCCGGACTCCCATTCTTTTTTATACAAAGGAAATGTTATGCTTTTTCTGCACCGGCGAGAGGATATGGAGCGATTTCCCGTACTGGCGGAGGAATTTCAGCTCAAGGTCATCGTGTCGGAGCAAATGGACGATCTGTTTGCACTGCCTGCACTCTATCGCACGGCAAGCGAGGCACTGGCGCTGATGACGGATGAACGCTTCCACGGCGGCCGCGTCTACACTGTTGCGCAGCTGCGCACGCCGCTGCTGCTGAAAAATCTGGAAGGACGGGAAGATTTGATCGCGCAGGAGGTGCGCGCGCTTGCCGCACACGATCGGGAAAAGGGTACGCAGTACTGCGAAACGCTCTATTATTATCTGATCTGCTGCCGGTCGCTGCAAAAGACCTGCGAGGCGCTTTTTGCCCATCGCAACACTGTGCTCTACCGCATCCGAAGAATGCAGGAGGAATTCGGCATTCCGCTGGATGAACCGGTCAAGCACGCAGACCTGCTGCTGAGCGTGTCGCTTCTTTTGTTTGAAGCGAAGGGGCCGGATTTCTTCCTGCCCAAAACGCCGCTTGATAATTCATAATTCGGTCATGCTTCTAACAAGATTTTGTCACAACTTCCTGCTACAATGACGGCAGCTCGAAAGAACGAAATTCCCCTTGCGGAAAGGAAGTTTGCATCATGAAAAAGACATTGGCAATTTTGCTGGCCCTTTCGGTGCTGGCATTGAGCGCCTGCGCAGCCAAGCAGGCTAATTCGGATACACAGAAGGATTCCAACACAGCGGAAACGGAGCAGAAGCCCGGCTCCGAGCAGACGGAGCAGCCCGCACAGGGGGCAAAGCGCATCGAGCCGCTGGCAGAAAGTCTTGACCTGAACGCACTGACCGACGCGACGGTTGCGGCGAGCTTCGGCGCGGAGGATATTTCCGAAAAAGACGGCAAGACGGAGATCACCCTGACGGTCTATGATTATGACATCTATGATATTGTAGACATTTCGCTGCTTGCTGTCGGCGATACGATCGTTGTGGACGGCAAGGACATGGTCGTTGCATCCCGCGAGGACAAGGACGGCTTTGTTACCATCAATGGAGGACTCGAGCAGGGCGGCGTCGATCTGACGAGCGATGACAGCGGCGTTTATTATGCCGTTGGCATGGACGATGCGAAGTCGTATCACGAGCTTGGTAAGATCACCGTGCCGGTCGCCGAGGGCTTTGTCCTGACGGACAATTCCGATCCTGACCATCCGGACGAGACCTATGCCGCGTCTGACCTTGCAAAGCTGGCAGGCGAGGGCGTTGGCTTCACCGCCGGCAACACGCAGGCGACCATCGAACACGGCGAGCTGACCGTCCTGGCCAGAAGCTATACGCCGTAATTCTGAAACGCAGAATCTGCCCGGAGACACGCTTGTGCCTCCGGGCAATTTTTCTGCGGCAGATATTTTTACGGGGATTTCACACAAAAACGATCGCTGAGTTTACATTGACCTGCTATCATGAGCATACGAGTGCACGAAAGTCTGCCCACAAAAGCACTGCATTAGACCGTCTTCGCCTCAAATTCGGGAGTATATCGTGACGAATATCCCGCACTGTGCATTTCTCAGGATGCATCATGCGGGATGCTTCTATATCTTGGAAGACATCTGCCGCGCAGGAGCAGCTACGCCGTTTCCGCAAGGCGTCCCTTTGCACTTCACAGAATCGAAAGATAACCAGTTAAAACGCAAAAATCATGCGGAGCCAGTCCGCTGCCTTTACGCCTTTCCGCATTCAGCGGCGCATTCTTGCCTTGACGAAGTGTGCAATACAGGATATATTATGCGTATCTCCAGTACATTTTCTGATGGTTTTGTGAGAACAGATGCCGCAAGATATATGACGTTGAGGAACAGATTTTATGTTTAAGCACATGCCTGTTAAAAAGAACACACGCTATGTTCTTGCCGGTATCTTCCTCGTCCTGATCGTCTGGACTGTATGGGAAAATTCGGCGCTGGAACGGAATACATACACCATCCGCAGCCCAGAGCTGCCGGACGTATTTGACGGCTACCGCATCGCACAGGTTTCCGATCTGCACAATGCAGAGTTTGGCGACAGAAACCAGCGCCTTTTGGAGATGCTGCGGGAAGCAGAGCCGGATATGATCGCGATAACCGGAGATCTGATCGACTCGCGAAAGACCAATATTGCGGTTGCGCTGGCTTTTGCCGAAGAAGCAGTAAAAATTGCACCCTGCTACTATGTCTCTGGCAATCATGAGGCGAGAGTTTCGGAATATCAGGATTTGAAGACCGGTCTGGAAGCTGCCGGGGTAACGGTTCTGGACGATGCACAGGTAAGGATCGAAGTTTCCGGGGAAAGCATTACCGTCATAGGCGTCAACGATCCCAGCTTCCATGCGGACTATTTGACGAGCGATGCTGCGGTAATGGATCGTAAGCTCTCAGAGCTTTCTTTGGAAGCTGCCGGTTTTACAATTTTGCTTTCTCACAGACCGGAGCTGTTTGATACCTATGCCGATCACAACATGAATCTGGTTCTCAGTGGGCACGCACATGGAGGCCAATTCCGGCTGCCGCTGATTGGCGGATTGATCGCACCGAATCAGGGGCTGTTTCCAAAATACGATGCCGGCTTATATTCCGATGGAAGCACGAACATGATCGTAAGCCGGGGTCTTGGGAACAGCATCATTCCGTTCCGGTTCAATAACCGGCCGGAAGTGGTTCTGATAGAACTCAAGGGCCAGAACTGATACTGAAGGGAGAAAAACATGAGCAAGGAACAGTACATCGAGTTTCCGGAGGAATACACACGCCGGGAGCTGAACGCCCGGTATCGGGAAATCCCGCTGAAGGACACGACCTCACGCCTCCTGCGCAAATACTTCAATGCAATGGCAAACCTCTACGGCATCATCCCGCTGCGCAAGGCGAAGGAGATTGTTTTCACTCTCAGCCCAAAGCTGGTGACAGAAGATGAATTTCTTGCCTTTGCAGAGATCGCCCGTCACGAGTGCGAGGACTACTACATTCTGGGCGGAGATGAGCTTTACACGGATGTCAAGCATACAAAGCCGCTTGACCGCGAGATCATTGATGTCACCTTGATTGGGGAATCTGCTGACCTTTTCATGGAGACGAAGCGCAGCCAGCAGGAAAAGCCTTACTATGTGCCGGACAGGAAGCATCTGCTGGAATACGACGATCCCTTCTACTGCGAGGACACGCCGGAAAAGCTGAAACTGCGGGCATTCCTGAAAGAACGCTGCAATCTGAGCGACGAGCGCGAGAGCACTGTTTTTGAAGAACTCCTGTACGGCGTCCGCTCGATCACTGTTCAAACAACCGATGTTTTCGAACGCTTAGAAAAACTGAGGGTTCGCCTCAAGTCCAAACGGGACGTAGAGCAGTTTGCTGCCCTGTACAGCGCATTCCATAATTCAACGCGGATGCCCTGCAACCGCGGCTACACACCGGATGAGATGATGCGGATGACGCCGCCGGAGGAACGCTTCAAGTCGCTCTCTCTTGGTCCGAACATCCGAAAATCCCTCCAAACCGGCGAAATGGACATTGAGGACTTCCGCAAGCAGATCCTCACAATGGAGATGCCCAGCGAGGCAATGCGTTTTGACCTTCTGAAACAGCTTGCAGACATCAAGCCGCCGGTTACTCAACCAGAGAAGCAGAAGAAGGTCGGGCGCAATGATCCCTGTCCGTGCGGCAGCGGGAAGAAATACAAGAGGTGCTGCGGAAAATGACGATCCCCTTAAAACAGGTCATTCAGGCAATCGAAGAAGCAAATGAAGTCTTCACGAGTTTCTGGGACAAAAAGACCGGCAAGACCGTTTATCTTGCCGATCCATTGATGACGGATATGACGGAGGAAGACGAAGCTCTTGCCGCTGAAATGGAAAATACGCCGGAGCGGTTTCTTCGCTTTCCGGCCAAGTGTGAGATTCATCAATACCGCATCATGGAGGCTTACATTGACCGGCTCCCTCCCGGAAAGGCACAGGAGGAACTTGCCTATGCCATCCGGGGAAAAGGCGCATTCCACCGATTCAAACAGTCTGTGCGCTTTCACGGGCTGGAACAGCGCTGGTATGATTATCTGGCGGAGGCGTATCGAGAGCTTGCGATCCGCTGGTGCGCAGAGGAAGACTTGGAGTACACGGAATGAAAGAGTCTAAACAAAAGGCGTTGCTGCGAAGCAGTGATGATCTGATTGCCGCCGTCGAGCAATAGGGCTCCCTGCCAAATGCTTCAAATCGGGCAGAAGCCCATACCCACTTTTACAAATGGAATATGAAAAAGGCATGCAGACGCATATAGAATGTGAAAGCTCAGATTCACCGCTCGATACGGTAGTATTTGAATGTTCCATTTTCTCCGACAAAGCGGAAACCTGCCTTTTCCAGCACGTGCTGACTTCGGGTGTTCTTCATCACGGTATCTGCGTTCACAGCAGCCATTCCCAACTCATCAAAGGCGATTTTTACTGCCAGACGCTCTGCCTGCGTCCCGTATCCTTTTCCCTTTACCGCGTCGTTTTGCATATGGATACTCAGTGTGCATTCTTTTTTATCATGGTCGATCTGCTTCAGCTGCAATTCTCCGACCACAGTATCTCCAAGCATGATTGCAAACAACCTGCGCGAAGCATCCTGCCCCTTTGCATCAAAATATCGATTTACCGCTGCTTCGTCATAAACATAAGGCTGGAATAAGCGCATGTCCATATAGATGGATGCGTCATTCGTCCAGTGCCTGTATAGTTCGTGACATAGCTCCCTTGTCATTGCTTTTAACTGAATCGTCTGCATTTTTGACCTCTCAAATTTCAATTTGTCAAACTGTATTTCGTAAAGTATACCATGTAAATGATTGGTACGCCCGACACGATTCGAACGTGCGACCTACAGAGTCGGAGTCTGTCACTCTATCCAGCTGAGCTACGGGCGCGTACTGACTGGCAACTATTATAGCAGAGGCAACGGAAAAAGTAAAGGGAAAACTGCCGGATGGGATACCTGTTTTGGCGCTGGAATCGATGAAATAATTTTTTATACGATACATTGACAAAATAGAATAAATTATATTATACTGCGAACAGGAGGCGAGAACAATGAAGTTTTTGGAACTGGACACGCCCGCTCTGCTGATCGACAGGGAGCGGCTGATGAAAAATCTGGCGGATATGCAGCGCTACGCCGAGGAAAACGGCGTGAAGCTCCGTCCGCACACAAAGACGCACAAAACGCCCGAGATCGCCAAGATGCAGCTCCGGCAGGGCGCCTGCGGCATTGCGGTGGCAAAGACCGGCGAGGCCGAGGTGATGGCGGAAAACGGCCTGCGGGACATCTTTATCGCAAACGAGATCGTGGGGGAGACGAAGCTGCGGCGCATCGCGGCGCTGACACAAAGCGGCGTCCGTGTCTCCTTCGGCGTGGATACGCCGTGTCAGGTGACGGAGGCGGAGCGGGTCTTTGCGGCGGAAAACGTGACCGTTCCGGTCCTTGTAGAGATCGAGGTCGGCGAGAACCGCTCCGGCATCATTGAGGAGGCGGATTTTCGGAGCCTGCTCGACGTGATCGCGCGCTGCCCGCATGTGCGGTTTGAGGGGATTTTCTCGCATGACGGCAACAGCTACGGCGCGGCGGACATTCCAGCGCTGATGCAGCTCGCCGAGGGCGCACAGCGCCGGACGCTCCATTTTGCAGAGCTGGCGCAGGCGCATGGTATGCCGTGCCGGACGGTCAGCTACGGCGCAACGCCGACATTTATGAACCACGTTCCCATTCTTCCGGGCATTACAGAGCTGCGTCCCGGCACATATGCGCTGATGGACGCGTCGCAGGGACATGCCGCCGGTACGCTGGAGCTGTGCGCCGCGACTGTGCTGGCAACAGTCATCAGCAAGCCGACCGATACGCGGACAATCCTCGATGTCGGTGCGAAGGGCCTGACGATGCAGTCGCGCACCGAGGGCATCTGCGCCACGCCCGGAAAGGGAACGATCTATGAGTGGCCGGAGGTACACATCGAGAAGGTCTTTGACGAGCACGCGATCGTCCTTGACCGTGCCTTCCATGACCGCGTTCAGGTCGGCGACAAGGTGCGCATCATCCCGGTGCACATCTGCCCGGTCTGCAATCTCTACGACCGTGCGTACCTGATCTCCGGCGAGCAGGTCGTGCAGGAGCTGGAGATCGCATGCCGCGGCAGACTGCAATAAGGAGGCGCGGCATGGACATCAAGCCCGCGCTGCGGCCGTATGTTCCGCTGGCGCAGATGCTGGTGCAGACGTTCGGCGCAGACTGCGAGATCGTGCTGCACGATCTGGACAATCCGGCGCACTCGGTCGTCTATGTGGAAAACCCGTCCGTGACCGGGCGGCAGCTCGGCGCCAGCTTTGACCAGCTCGTCAAAAAGGTCATCCTGTCTGACGACCTGAAGGAAAACTATGCTGCAAACTACTATTTCACCGCGCCGAATGGCAAGCGCATCCGCTCGTCCACGCTTCTGATCAAGGATGCGGACGGACGGCTCACAGGTGCACTGTGCATCAATCTGGATACGACGCAGATCACGCGGCAGATCGATTTTTTGCAGTCGCTTCTGCCGCCGGAGCCGCAGCAGAATGCAGACGGTGCAGGAGAAGGCGAGGCACGGGAGCATGTTTCCGTGATGATCGAAAACCTGATGGACGGGATCCTCGGCGACGCGGACGCAAAGAATCTGCCGCGCGAGGCGCGCATTGAAAAGGTGCGCTTCATGGAGCAGAAGGGACTGTTTCTGATGAAGGGCAGCATTGAAAAAGCCGCCGAGAAGCTGGGCGTCAATAAGGTGACGATCTACAGCTATCTCGACGAGGTAAGGGGGAAACGCGGATGAAAGAAGTCAGAATCGAATCCAGGCTTGTGAACAAGGGACACTATGTTCCCGGCATGATCTCCGGCGGGATGCTCTATGTCTCCGGTCAGCTTCCGGTACACCACGAGACCGGCGCGCCGATGGCGGCGGACATCGAACAGCAGACGCGCGATGCGCTGCACAATGTGGAGCTGGTGCTGAATGCGCCGGGCTGCGGCAGGGAAGATGTCGTGCTCTGCCGGGTGTACGTCTCGAGCATTGCGCTCTGGGACGCGGTGAATGCGGTCTACGCGGCGTTTTTCGGCAGCCACAAGCCGGCGCGCGTTGTCGTCCCCACGCGGGAGCTGCACAACGGTGCGCTGGTCGAGATCGAAGCCGTTGCGGAAGTGCGCGTGTAAAGGGGGACGGCGAGAATGGAATTTGTCTGCACCAAATGCGGATGCCGCGCGACGGCCGATACAAGGAAAGCACACTGCGACTGCGGCGGGCTGTGGGAGCTGGAATTCCGGCCGCCCCGATTTGATCTCGGCGAGGTCGATACGCACGAATGGAGCATGTTCCGCTACCGGCGCTTTATGGCGCTGGACGGCGAGAGCTGGCGCGGCGTTACGATGGGCGAGGGCATGACGCCCGTTGTGCGGCTGGATGAAAACGTGCTGCTGAAAATGGACTATTACATGCCGACACTGTCGTTCAAAGACCGCGGCGCGGCGGTTCTGGTGGCGCACTGCAAGGCCATCGGCGTGGACAGGGTCGTTCAGGATTCCAGCGGCAATGCCGGAAACTCGGTCGCGGCCTACTGCGCCAAGGCGGGCATTGGCTGTGAGATCTTCGTTCCGGAGGGCACCAGCCCCAAGAAGATCGACATGATCCGCGCGCACGGCGCGGTCTGCACCGTCGTTCCCGGCTCCCGTGACCACTGCGCCGACGTCTGCCGCGCGAAGGTCGAGCAGGAGGGCGTCTATTACGCGAACCACGTTTACAACCCGTTTTTCTACGAGGGCACCAAGACCTACATCTATGAGACCTTCGAGCAGCTTGGGCGCATCCCGGCCAACATCGTGATCCCGACCGGAAACGGAACGCTCTTTCTCGGCGCGATCCGCGCGCTGGAGCACCTGCTGGAGAGCGGCGTGATCGACAACATGCCGCAGATCATCGCGCTGCAAAGCCAGAACTGCGATCCGCTGCTGCGTGCGGCGGCGCATGGCGAGAGCGAGCCGGAGGCGGTGACGCCCACGCCGACCATCGCCGAGGGCATCGCCATCGGAAAGCCCATGCGCGGCCATGAGATCCTCTCCCTTGCGAAAAAGCACCATGTCCGCTTCGTCCACGCGCCGGAGGCGCAGATTCTGAGCGCCCGCGCAGCGCTGGCGCGGAAGGGGGTCTACTGCGAGCACACGACGGCGGCGAACTACGCGGCGTATCTGGAATACTGCCGCATTTATGGCCAGACGCCGGACACGCTCATTACAATGTGCGGCGCGGGCCTGAAATCGGATCATTAAAAAGCGCAGACGCATGGGTGCGGCCCATAAAACAGAGGAGCCTCCGTATGGTTACGATCATACGGAGGACTTTTTGTCCGGACGCTCCGAAGGGAGCGTCAGTTCGTTAAACTGGAAGTTGTCAGTCCAAAATCAGGACGCCTGCGCAATCGGACATTTGCGTAAATG
>ERZ827520.3802-NODE-3802-length-11850-cov-2.932768_pt1 | contig 11850 bp, 15 predicted proteins | sample MGYA00519581_ERZ827520 | MGnify/ENA primary metagenome ERZ827520 (study PRJEB31778, sample SAMEA3449339) | human gut metagenome | biome: human gut; feature: human-associated habitat; material: faeces | place: United Kingdom | collected 2010/2012 ...
CAGCTGGTGTATCAGCTACCGCATCTGAAGAAGATCGGCATGCTGGTTTTGCCACGCATTAACTTCCACGATGCCGGAGCAATGCGTGTGGTGAAACAGATGGGACCGGCGATCCTTGGCGTCTCTGTGAGCCAGATCTCCTTAATCATCAACACCATTTTTGCCTCGTTTCTTGCTTCCGGTTCGGTGTCGTGGATGTATTACGCCGACCGCTTAATGGAGTTTCCGTCCGGTGTGCTGGGCGTGGCGCTTGGCACCATTTTGCTACCGTCGCTGTCGAAAAGTTTTGCCAGTGGCAATCATGATGAATACAACCGTTTGATGGACTGGGGGCTGCGTCTTTGTTTCCTGTTGGCGCTGCCGAGTGCGGTTGCGTTGGGCATTCTTTCCGGTCCGTTAACCGTTTCGCTGTTCCAGTACGGTAAATTTACCGCCTTTGATGCGCTGATGACCCAGCGGGCGTTAATTGCCTACTCGGTGGGTTTGATTGGCCTGATTGTAGTGAAAGTGTTGGCTCCTGGCTTTTATTCCCGCCAGGACATTAAAACGCCAGTGAAAATTGCCATCGTTACGCTGATTTTAACGCAATTGATGAACCTGGCGTTTATTGGTCCGTTGAAACATGCCGGGCTGTCACTTTCTATTGGTCTGGCGGCGTGTCTGAATGCTTCGCTGCTTTACTGGCAGTTGCGTAAACAGAAAATCTTTACCCCGCAACCCGGCTGGATGGCGTTTCTGTTGCGTCTGGTGGTGGCGGTACTGGTGATGTCTGGCGTGCTTTTAGGTATGTTACATATCATGCCGGAGTGGTCATTGGGTACCATGCCCTGGCGTTTACTGCGTTTAATGGCGGTCGTGCTGGCGGGGATTGCCGCGTACTTCGCTGCACTGGCGGTACTGGGCTTCAAAGTTAAAGAGTTTGCCCGCCGGACGGTGTAACAATGCATTCCGGCCTGCAGTGCAGGCCGGAGATAATCTTCAGATCGAAATCTTTTTACTGCCGCGATGGGTTGTTGAGGTCTGACCGTTCGCTCCATATAGCGTCGGTTCCTGATGCGGTTTCAACATTTCCAGCGCCTGTTGATTGCGCTCAATCTGTCCTTCCAGTAACCAGCCGTTATGTTGATTCATTTGGCGTAGTTGCTGCGTTTTCACAGTAATTTCCTGCCAGCGTTGACTAATATCAACGCTATTTGCTGAATTGGGTTCTTTCCTGCGTAACTGTTCGAGGTAATCCAGCGTCGCCAGCAGTGAGCTTTTTTGTTCTGTAATCCATTGCAACTGGCTGCCGTTGATCTGCCCCATAGAGAGATGTTGCTGTTCTTGATCCATTACCGTTTTGAGAAGCACAGCGGACATCTGGTCGAGGATCTCTGCAAGACGCGTCATACGATCAGTTACTCTGCAAGTCTTGCTGCGCTTCGTTGATCAGCGCATCGGCAATTTTGCCGGTGTCCATTTTTAGTTCACCGTTACGAATCGCCAGTTTTAACGCTTCGACACGTTCAAGATTGATATCACTGCTGCCGGGTTGCATCAGTTTTGCTTGCGCGTCGCTTAACGTCACACTGGTGCTGGTGGAGGCGGTTGTTTTTGCCGCCCGGGTGTTCGTTACCGGCGCGTCAGTGGTTTCGCGCGGTTGAACGGTGCTTACGGGCTTCAGAGGCGTGCGATCAATACTCATGGTTTATTCCTCATTGAGGGCGCTTTTATCATGTGTTGCTTATTTATCGGCAAGGGACGGGTAATCTTTAACAGCTTACAGGTTTATAAGAATATTCCCATCTGCATCAACAACACCGCTGACTACCTGTCCAGTTACCATGCGCACCCGTGCATTCTGTGCGACGGCAGCATTGTTCAGCGCCTGACCTTCTGCGTTGGCGCTAAACCCATCACCGCTGGCGATCACGTTGACGCGTTGTCCCGCTTTTCCCCGCCATGCCTGGCGAAACTGGGTTAACTGGATAGGTTGATCGGGTGATATATCGCGCAGGCTAACGGCATCAACAAGTTGATTGATATCCAGCACCGTACGCGGTGGCAGGGTATCCAGCCTGCCGCGTTTCAGTTTGACATTGCCAGCTTCCAGTTTTCCTCCCCGCACAATGGGCATCGCGGCAACCACATAATTTCCTGTAGCCTGCACATTAACTTGTAAATATCGTTTGTCGTTACCGCAGCGAGCCAACACATTCACATTGCCCCACAGGCGGGAATTATTGCTCATCGAAAGCAATGGCTGCTCGCACGGCGGTAGTAGATTGGGCGCTGTACGAATAGAAACACGAACCTCATCACTTACCCCCGCGAGCTGGGCGCTAAAAAAGGTGTGCAATTGCGATGTGAGATTGCTCGCCGCACTTAACGGACTGAACAGTATCGCGATGATCGCCACGCGACGTTTTATTGCCAGCATTTTCGCCCCCAGCCATTTCTACAACGTGAATTGTACCTGTCCGCAATGACCATCAACGGCATAAATAGCGACCCATTTTGCGTTTATTCCGCCGATAACGCGCGCGTAAAGGCATTTAAGCTGATGGCAGAATTTTGATACCTGCGGAGGAGATATGCTCGATAAGCTCGACGCCGCCTTACGTTTTCAACAAGAGGCGCTCAATCTGCGCGCCCAGCGTCAGGAAGTGCTGGCAGCAAACATCGCCAATGCCGATACCCCTGGTTATCAGGCTCGCGATATCGATTTTGCCAGTGAACTTAAAAAAGTCATGCAACGTGGACGGGATGCAACAAGCGTGGTTGCACTGACGATGACCTCAACGCAACACATTCCGGCGCAGGCGCTGACGCCTCCTACCGCAGAACTGCAATACCGTATTCCGGACCAGCCTTCGCTTGACGGTAATACTGTCGATATGGATCGTGAACGCACCCAGTTTGCCGATAACAGCCTGCAATACCAGATGAGCCTTAGCGCGTTGAGCGGGCAGATCAAAGGCATGATGAACGTTTTACAGAGCGGAAATTAACGGATGGCACTGCTGAATATTTTTGATATCGCCGGGTCGGCGTTAACTGCCCAATCCCAGCGCCTGAACGTGGCGGCCAGTAATCTGGCGAATGCTGATAGCGTGACCGGTCCCGATGGACAGCCATATCGGGCAAAACAGGTGGTATTCCAGGTTAACGCTGCGCCAGGTGCTGCGACAGGCGGCGTAAAGGTTGCCGATGTTATAGAAAGTCAGGCCCCGGACAAACTGGTTTATGAACCGGGTAATCCGCTGGCGGATGCAAAGGGCTACGTGAAAATGCCAAACGTTGATGTCGTCGGGGAGATGGTTAACACCATGTCGGCGTCACGCAGCTATCAGGCCAATGTTGAAGTGCTCAACACGGTGAAAAGCATGATGCTGAAAACCCTTACGCTCGGCCAATAAAGGAGAAAGCTATGTCCATTGCGGTAACCACCACCGATCCGACAAATACCGGCGTCAGCACCATCAGTAGTAGTTCGCTCACGGGCAGCAACGCCGCAGATTTACAAAGCAGTTTTCTGACTTTGTTGGTGGCGCAGCTGAAAAACCAGGACCCGACCAATCCAATGGAAAACAACGAGCTGACGTCGCAATTGGCTCAAATCAGCACGGTAAGCGGGATTGAAAAACTCAATACCACGCTCGGATCTATTTCCGGACAGATTGATAACAGCCAGTCGTTACAGGCCAGTAACCTGATCGGTCACGGCGTGATGATCCCCGGCACCACTGTTCTTGCGGGAACCGGCAGTGATGAAGGGGCTGTGACCACGACCACGCCGTTTGGTGTTGAGCTGCAACAGGCGGCAGACAAAGTGACGGCCACCATCACCGATAAAAACGGTGCAGTTGTCCGTACCATTGATATCGGTGAACTGACTGCCGGAGTCCACAGTTTCACCTGGGACGGTACGTTGACTGACGGCAGCACTGCGCCGAACGGTTCTTACAACGTAGCGATTAGCGCCAGTAACGGTGGTACATAACTGGTTGCCCAGCCGCTGCAGTTTGCTCTGGTGCAGGGTGTGATCCGCGGCAACAACGGTAATACGCTGGATCTCGGCACTTACGGCACCACCACCCTCGACGAAGTACGGCAGATAATTTAAGCCTTCACATTTCAGGAGTCAGTCATGGCCTTTTCTCAAGCGGTTAGCGGATTAAACGCTGCCGCCACCAACCTCGATGTTATTGGCAACAATATCGCCAACTCCGCCACCTACGGCTTTAAATCAGGCACGGCCTCTTTTGCCGATATGTTTGCCGGTTCGAAAGTGGGACTGGGGGTAAAAGTTGCCGGTATCACCCAGGACTTTACCGATGGCACGACCACCAACACCGGGCGAGGTCTGGACGTTGCTATCAGCCAGAACGGTTTTTTCCGTCTGGTAGACAGCAACGGTTCGGTGTTCTACAGCCGTAACGGACAATTTAAGCTGGATGAAAACCGTAACCTGGTGAATATGCAAGGTTTACAGCTGACGGGTTACCCGGCAACCGGTACGCCGCCGACTATTCAGCAAGGGGCGAATCCGACCAATATTTCGATCCCGAATACCCTGATGGCAGCGAAAACTACCACCACGGCGTCGATGCAGATCAACCTGAATTCCAGTGATCCGCTTCCCTCTGTTAAAGCATTCGATGCCAGCAATGCGGATAGCTATAACAAAAAAGGTTCGGTGACTGTTTTCGATAGTCAGGGTAATGCTCATGATATGAGCGTTTATTTTGTGAAGACCGGGGATAACAACTGGGATGTTTACACCCTGGATAGCAGTGATCCAACAGGCACAGCTAACCCTGCAACGACGCTGGTGTTTAATGCCAATGGCGTTCTGACCTCAGATCCAACAAAGGATATTACCACCGGCGCAATTAACGGCGCAGATCCCGCCACGTTTAGCCTGAGCTTCCTCAATTCTATGCAGCAAAATACCGGCGCTAACAACATCGTGGCAACCACCCAGAATGGCTACAAACCGGGTGATCTGGTGAGTTATCAAATCAATGATGACGGTACGGTTGTCGGCAACTATTCCAACGAACAAACCCAACTGCTGGGGATTGTACTGGCGAACTTTGCCAACAACGAAGGTCTGGCATCTGAAGGTGACAACGTCTGGTCTGCGACGCAATCTTCTGGCGTGGCGCTGTTGGGGACTGCCGGGACGGGCAACTTTGGTACGCTGACCAACGGTGCGCTGGAAGCGTCCAACGTCGATCTCAGTAAAGAACTGGTCAATATGATCGTTGCCCAGCGTAACTATCAGTCTAACGCCCAGACCATCAAAACCCAGGACCAGATCCTCAATACGCTGGTTAACTTACGCTAATCGCTGACGGGATAGCTCAATGGATCACGCAATTTATACCGCGATGGGAGCAGCCAGCCAGACGCTGAATCAACAGGCGGTAACCGCCAGTAATCTGGCCAATGCCTCTACGCCCGGTTTTCGCGCGCAGTTAAACGCCTTGCGCGCAGTGCCGGTGGAAGGGCTTTCACTGCCCACGCGCACGCTGGTAACGGCGTCAACGCCGGGTGCAGACATGACGCCCGGCAAGATGGATTACACCTCGCGCCCGCTGGACGTTGCGTTGCAGCAGGATGGCTGGCTGGCCGTGCAGACCGCTGACAGCAGCGAAGGGTATACGCGTAATGGCAGCATTCAGGTTGATCCCACCGGGCAACTGACAATTCAGGGACATCCGGTGGTAGGCGAGGCGGGGCCAATTGCTGTGCCGGAAGGGGCGGAAATCACTATTGCTGCCGATGGCACAATCTCGGCGCTGAATCCGGGCGATCCGGCAAATACGGTTGCGCCAGTGGGGCGTCTGAAGCTGGTGAAAGCCACGGGCAGCGAAGTGCAGCGCGGTGACGACGGCATTTTTCGTTTAAGCGCGGAAAGCCAGGCCACGCGTGGGCCGGTACTGCAGGCAGATCCAACCTTGCGTGTGATGTCGGGAGTTCTGGAAGGCAGTAACGTCAATGCCGTTGCGGCAATGAGCGACATGATTGCCAGCGCGCGGCGTTTTGAAATGCAGATGAAGGTGATCAGCAGCGTCGATGATAACGCAGGCCGTGCCAACCAACTGCTGTCGATGAGTTAATTAAACGATTGATGACATTGCAATAAAAGCGCGCGGACTATTCTCTCGCCCATTTTGGGAGAGGTTAGGGTGAGGGGAAATTCGCACCGTCGCGTGCTTCTGCTCTGCTTGTCACTAATCCACTACAGGACATTTTATGATCAGTTCATTATGGATCGCCAAAACGGGCCTTGACGCCCAGCAAACCAATATGGACGTCATTGCCAACAACCTGGCAAACGTTAGTACCAACGGTTTTAAGCGTCAGCGCGCGGTGTTTGAAGATCTGCTTTATCAAACCATTCGCCAGCCGGGGGCACAGTCTTCCGAACAAACCACCTTACCATCCGGATTACAAATCGGTACGGGGGTACGCCCGGTCGCCACTGAACGCTTACACAGCCAGGGCAACCTGTCGCAAACCAATAACAGCAAAGATGTCGCGATTAAAGGGCAGGGCTTTTTCCAGGTGATGTTGCCAGATGGCTCATCAGCCTATACCCGTGACGGCTCTTTCCAGGTGGATCAGAACGGGCAGCTGGTGACGGCTGGTGGTTTTCAGGTGCAGCCAGCGATCACCATTCCGGCGAATGCGTTAAGTATCACCATCGGTCGTGATGGCGTGGTCAGCGTAACCCAACAAGGCCAGGCAGCTCCGGTTCAGGTTGGGCAGCTCAATCTCACCACCTTTATGAATGATACCGGACTGGAGAGTATTGGCGAAAACCTCTACACCGAAACGCAATCCTCCGGTGCACCGAACGAAAGCACGCCGGGCCTGAACGGCGCGGGACTGCTGTATCAAGGGTATGTTGAAACGTCTAACGTCAACGTGGCGGAAGAACTGGTCAATATGATTCAGGTGCAACGCGCTTACGAAATCAACAGTAAAGCGGTATCCACCACCGATCAGATGCTGCAAAAACTGACGCAACTCTAAGGCATAACCGGTGGCAGATTCACCGGTTTACTGATTTTTGAAGATGATAGCCATGCAAAAAAACGCTGCGCATACTTATGCCATTTCCAGCTTGTTGGTGCTTTCACTAACCGGCTGCGCCTGGATACCCTCCACGCCGCTGGTACAGGGGGCGACCAGTGCACAACCGGTTCCCGGTCCGGCGCCCGTCGCCAACGGGTCTATTTTCCAGTCTGCTCAGCCGATTAACTATGGCTATCAACCGCTGTTTGAAGATCGTCGACCACGCAATATTGGCGATACGCTGACCATCGTGTTGCAGGAGAACGTCAGCGCCAGCAAAAGCTCCTCTGCGAATGCCAGCCGTGACGGTAAAACTAATTTTGGCTTTGATACTGTGCCGCGCTATTTGCAGGGGCTGTTTGGTAACGCTCGTGCCGATGTCGAAGCCTCCGGTGGTAACACGTTCAACGGAAAAGGCGGGGCCAATGCCAGTAATACCTTTAGCGGCACGTTGACGGTGACGGTTGACCAGGTACTGGTCAACGGCAATCTGCATGTGGTGGGTGAAAAACAGATCGCCATTAATCAGGGTACCGAATTTATTCGCTTCTCTGGTGTAGTTAATCCTCGCACCATCAGCGGCAGCAATACCGTACCGTCTACTCAGGTGGCGGATGCGCGCATTGAATACGTAGGCAATGGCTACATTAACGAAGCGCAAAATATGGGCTGGTTGCAGCGTTTCTTCCTTAATCTGTCGCCAATGTAAGTGAGGCTGTGGTGATTAAATTTCTCTCTGCATTAATTCTTCTACTGGTTACGACGGCGGCTCAGGCTGAGCGTATTCGCGATCTCACCAGTGTTCAGGGGGTAAGGCAAAACTCACTGATTGGCTATGGCCTGGTGGTGGGGCTGGATGGAACTGGTGACCAGACAACCCAGACGCCGTTTACCACACAAACGCTTAATAACATGCTCTCACAGCTGGGAATTACCGTTCCGACGGGCACCAATATGCAGCTAAAAAACGTCGCTGCGGTAATGGTGACGGCGTCACTTCCGCCGTTTGGACGCCAGGGGCAAACCATCGATGTGGTGGTATCTTCCATGGGTAATGCCAAAAGCTTGCGTGGCGGTACGTTGTTGATGACACCGCTTAAGGGCGTTGACAGTCAGGTGTATGCGCTGGCGCAGGGCAATATTCTGGTTGGCGGCGCAGGAGCCTCCGCTGGCGGTAGCAGTGTTCAGGTGAACCAACTGAACGGTGGACGGATCACCAATGGTGCGGTTATTGAACGTGAATTGCCCAGCCAGTTTGGCGTCGGGAATACCCTTAATTTGCAACTTAACGACGAAGATTTCAGTATGGCGCAGCAAATCGCTGACACCATCAACCGCGTGCGCTATCACGGCAGCATCGCGAATTTCATCCAAAATGAGAACATCCACGACGGCATCATCTACAGCTGCGAAAAGTGCGGCGTTCCCTATGTGCTCGGCGGCTCCATCCGCGACGACGGCCCGCTGCCTCCGGTCTACGGCGACGTCTATGCGGCGCAGAACGCCATGCGCGACCAGATCCGCGGCGCAACGACCGTCATCAGCATGGCGACGATGCTCCACACCATCGCCACGGGCAACATGACGCCCTCGTTCCGCGTGCTGCCGGACGGCACGGTGCGGCAGGTGTATTTCTACTGCGTCGACGTGTCGGAATTCGTGGTGAACAAGCTGGCCGACCGCGGCAGCCTGTCCGCCCGCGGCATCGTGACGAATGTGCAGGACTTCGTTGTGAATTTACAAAAGGGCCTTGGACTCTAAAAGACTGTTGGGAAAGCCCTTTGGGCTTTCCCAACAAAAAGATCGCAGTCCGCTGCGCGCACAAATCGTCCGCCAAAGGCGGGCGATTTGCACACTGGCGGACTGAGCGGTATTTTCTCCGACGTACACGCCGCCGGAGAAAATGATCTTATTTTTTTCGCCGCCTGCGGGCAGCGAACTCTGCGAGGCTTTTGATACGCTGCGCAGGCGGCCGGTGCGTCAACGAGACTTCTTTTTTCCTGTCTTTGCCGGAAGCGGTTCTTCGGCCTTGGCCGCCTTCTTTTCCGCGGCGGCCTGCCGGACCTTTTCGGCCAGCGGGGCAAGCTGCGCCAGCAGCGATTTTTCTTCCTTTGCGGGCTGCTCGAGCGTCAGCACCTGCACCTCCTGCCCGCACACGGCCAGGAAGGCGACCGGCGTCTTTGCCAGCCTCGCGCCGCTGCCTGCCGCAGCGGCGTCATTGCGCGTGCGTGCGGGCAGATCACTCCCGCCGCCTGCAAAGCCGCAGGAGATGCTGCTGACGGGAATGAGCGTGACGTCGCCGACGTGCAGCGGTTCGCCCGCAACGGACTGCGAATCCGCAAGGGCCTGCGTGCGGTCTGCGGTGAATTCCAATACTTTCAGAAGCTCCTTCATGACGCTCCTCCTTATTTATAAGGTATTGCGGACATTCTCCGCCAGCAGATGGAAGAAGGCCCGCACGATGAGAATGGCGCGAAGCGAGAATTTTGCGGAAAATTCGACGTTCGTCTGCGGCTCCTCCGTGCAGGTCACGGCGATGTCCGGTCTGCGAAAGCGGATGGCGGACTGCAGCAGCCCGAGCACGGGATACAGCGCCGCACACACCATGCCGTAGTCCAGCGCCGCATCGGCGGGATCGCCCGCGCCGACGGCGATGTGCAGGGAAAAGCGGCGGAACGTGCCGCGGTGCAGCAGCCAGAACACGCGCCCGAGCAGGGTGCGCAGCACAGCGCCGAGCTCACACAGCGTGGCGGCAACACCCTTGGCAGAAACGGCGCTGCGTGCGTTGGCCGTGCTGCTGACATCACGCAGACCGAGCAGCGTGAAGATCTGCTCCATAAGCTTTTCGTTCGGCTCGCCGTCCGGGCGGATGGTCAGGAACGCATAGCGGGCGTAGAACGAAAACCCCGCCTCCGGCGTAAAGGCAAGATAGATATGCAGCGGAAGCAGCAGGAGCAGCGCAAGGAATGCACACAGCCCCAGCAGGATCCAGAGTGCAAGCATGGCGCGCCTCCTGTCTGTCGATGCTTTTTATCAGATCCTCAGATCTGGTTTTATTATAATGCAGCCACCCGGTTTTTACAAGCGGGAATCGAAAACGGCTGCGCGGGAAAGGAGAAAAATCGGATGGAACAGTGCTTTTCCGGCTACTGCCGCGCGCTCGATGCGTCGCGCGTCGTGATGGCCGACACGGACGACGGTGCTGCGGACTGCGATTTTCCGGCGTGCATCCATGCGCCGGTGTGCAAAATTGCCGCGGAATTGCGCGAGTTTTTGGGCGAAATGGTGGAAGAGCCTGCGGAACAGACGGAAGAAAAGTGAATTTTCTCCGGACTTCAGAAAAAATTCCGGCAAAACGTGCAAAAAAGATTGACTATTTCGCTTCATTCTGCTATAATTCATGATTGCGTGAGCATGCAAACCGAGCAATCCGGAGGTGTAAAACGGTGCTCGAAGAACTCAACTATGCAGCGCGGATCGTCGGAGTCAAGCAGCTCCGCCGGGCACTTGCCGACGGCAGAGTGCGCAAGGTCTTCCTTGCGGAGGATGCGGATCCCGCGCTGACTGCCCCCATCCGCGAGGCATGCACGCTCGCCGGTATCCCGGTCGAGACGGCTGCGTCCGCCCGTCAGCTCGGGCAGGCCTGCGGCATTTCCGTGGCGGCTACCGCTGCCGGGGTCATCTGATCTCGTTATCTGCGGAATATTTCCAGATATTCCGGGATAAGATAAACGCTGCAAAGCAGCAGATTTTTGCAAGAAAGGAGAACATCATGCCTACTTTTAATCAGCTGGTCAGAAAGGGCAGAGAGCAGGCGACCTACAAGTCCACCGCACCTGCACTGCAGAAGGGCCTCAACACCCTGAAGAACCGTGCCACCGACCTGTCTTCTCCCCAGAAGAGAGGCGTCTGCACCGCAGTCAGAACCACCACCCCGAAGAAGCCGAACTCCGCTCTGCGTAAGATCGCGCGTGTCCGCCTGACGAACGGCTACGAAGTGTCCGCTTATATCCCCGGCGTCGGCCACAACCTGCAGGAGCACTCCGTCGTTCTGATCCGCGGCGGCCGTGTCAGGGACCTCCCCGGCGTGCGTTACCACATCATCCGCGGTACGCTCGATACCCAGGGTGTGAATGGCCGTATGCAGGCCCGTTCCAAGTACGGTCAGAAGCGTCCGAAGGCCAAGAAGAAGTAATTCCCCGTGCCGCAAGGCATCCTGCCTTGCCATGATGTTCTTGAAAATACGTTTTTGGGAATCTCTGGCACGGCACCAACAGTAGCAAGGGCTATTGAAGTACCTATGAAATCATTTTTTTATGAAGGAGGGAAGCGAAGTGCCCAGAAGAGGTAATGTTCCCAAGAGAGAGGTCCTTCCGGATCCTGTCTATAATTCCACTCTGGTGACTAAGCTCGTCAACAGCGTCATGCTCGACGGCAAGAAGGGCGTTGCCCAGCGCGTCGTCTATGACGCATTCCAGATCGTCGAGACCAAGACCGGCAAGAACGGTCTGGACGCTTTCCAGCAGGCAATGGAAAATATCATGCCTTCCCTGGAAATCAAGTCCCGCCGCGTGGGCGGCGCAACCTATCAGGTTCCTTTGGAGGTTCGCCCGGAGCGCCGTCAGACGCTCGGCCTGCGCTGGCTGACTGCTTATTCCCGCAAGCGCAGCGAGAAGACCATGAAAGAGCGCCTCGCCGGCGAGATCATGGACGCCTGCAACAACACCGGCGCCTCTGTGAAGAAGCGCGAAGATACCCACAAGATGGCAGAAGCAAACAAGA
>ERZ827520.3805-NODE-3805-length-11847-cov-2.869318_pt1 | contig 11847 bp, 9 predicted proteins | sample MGYA00519581_ERZ827520 | MGnify/ENA primary metagenome ERZ827520 (study PRJEB31778, sample SAMEA3449339) | human gut metagenome | biome: human gut; feature: human-associated habitat; material: faeces | place: United Kingdom | collected 2010/2012 ...
ATTTTTTTATCGTAACAGTTCAGCCGGTTTCAGCCGTTGTGGTTGGACTGTTTTTTTGTAACGGCGAAGAGCCGAATCCCGGACTTGCCTGGGAACTTGACGGCTGCTTGCGATTCCGGAACGCATCTTTTATCGCTTCTGGTGATTATCCGAAAGAAGATGTGAAAAGCCTGTGCTATACAGGCTTTTCTGTGCTATACTGTAGTTTACAATAGAAAAAACGGGAGGCGGATCATGCGGGGTGATGTTACTGACAGCGGTATTATGCGTGTGCTTTCAAAGATTTGCGATATCGTGTGTCTGAATGTTTTGTGGCTTGTTTGCTCACTGCCGATCATTACGATCGGAGCATCGACAACAGCGTTGTATACAGTAATGCTGAAACTTGTAAAAAATGAAGAAGGTTATATATTTAAAGGGTTTCTTCATGCATTTAAGTTGAATTTTAAGCAAAGTACAATCATATGGCTTATATTGCTTTTGTGCGGAGGCGTTTGTTTTGTTGATTACAGAATATCGGAAATGATGCCGGGGACACTGGGAATGGTGTTTAAAAGTATTTTTTTACTGCTTGCATTTTTTTTGATTTCAGTAACGATTTATTCATTTGCGCTGACTGCAAGATATGAAAATACGATAGGGGCTACGCTGAAAAATGCGCTCCTTTTAACGGTGGCAAAATTACCTTATACAATTTTGATGACAGCGCTGACAGTCGGAGCGGTTGTTTTGTCGTGGTGGAATACGGGAATCCTTATGCTTACGATCCCGGTCTGGATCTTGGCGGGAACAGGTATTCTTGCTTTTATTAATTCCTGTATATTAAGAAGAGTGTTCCGTGTATTTGATGAAAAGGCGGAAGGCGGCGACGAAGAAGAAAGAACCGATATGGAAGAATAAGATGGAAAAATAATCTGCACAGGCAGGAAAACGAGAGGAGCAGAAGATGAATTTTTTAGAAGAACGCATTGTAAAAGACGGGGTTGTGAAAGAAGGAAACGTATTGAAAGTAGACAGCTTCCTGAATCATCAGATGGACATTAAGCTGTTGGATCAGATGGGGGCTGAATTTAAGAGACGTTTTGCGAAAAAGCCGATTAATAAAATTTTAACGATCGAAGCGTCGGGGATCGGTATTGCCTGCGTGGCGGCACAGCATTTTGATGTGCCGGTTGTGTTTGCAAAGAAATCGCAGAGTATCAATCTTGACGGAGAAATGTATGTAGCGGAAGTGGAGTCATTTACACACAAATGCAGAAATCATGTGATCGTATCTCAAAAATTCCTGACGCCGGAAGATCATGTTCTTATTATCGACGATTTTCTTGCGAACGGATGCGCTCTTCAGGGATTGATCCAGATCGTTCAGTCCGCAGGCGCGACAGTAGAAGGAATCGGGATCGCGATTGAAAAAGGCTTTCAGTCGGGAGGAAGGATCATCCGCAACCTCGGTTTTCAGCTTGAGTCTCTGGCAATCGTTGACGGAATGGATGCTGCGGCGGGAACGGTGACGTTTCGCAGCCAGGAAGAGCAAAAAGAGGCGGAGCAGCCCGCAGAAAAATGTGAACAGTGCAGGAGTGCGACTCTTGATTAAGAAAAAACCGGTCTCTGTGAAGGGGCTGGTTTTTGACATGGACGGACTTCTTCTTGACTCGGAAAAAGTTGTAAAACGGTCTTGGGATTATGCGGGAAAAGAACTTGGATATGAAAACTTCGGAGATCACATCTATAATACAGTCGGATTTAACTTGAAGAGGCGGACAGAATATTTCAAGACGAACGTTGATTTGGATTTTCCGATGGATCGATTTGCGCAAATGACACGGGAATATTATTATAAGATTGCGGATAAAGAAGGAATAGCGGTGAAAAAAGGCGCTCCGGAATTGCTGAATGCCGCAAAAAGTCATGGATGTATGATCGGACTTGCAACGTCTTCGCGGCAGATACACGCAGAGCAGTCTTTGAAAAGAGCGGGATTGTACGATTATTTTGACGGCAAAGTGTTCGGGGATACAGTGAAGGAAGGAAAGCCTTCGCCGGAGATTTATCTGAAAGCGTGTAAAAGTATCGGGATTGAGCCGGAAGATGCGGTCGCTTTGGAAGACGCGCCTTCAGGAGCAATATCGGCACATGCGGCAGGTATGCGCGTGATCGTTGTTCCCGATCTTGTGCAGCCTCCGGAAGAAGTAAAACAATTCCTATGGAAACAAGCGGAAGATCTTGAGCGGGTGATAGAGATGATATGGGGATGATTCGTTATATTGCACATAAGCCGGAGAAAAGTTTCTTGAAAAAATTATGAAAACAAAAGAAATGTTTAAATAATGTACAAAAAATAAAATGATGTGTCGATCATCTTTTAAGTGAACTGAATTTGTGATAAAATTGCATAATCATGTAAAGTGTTTTACAGGCAGACGGAAAAAGATGGAAGAAGTTTATGGAGGCGGAAAATGAAAAAGGAAGTACGAGGCGGGGTCAGTCTTGTTCTTGCATCGGCAATGCTTGTGACATCGCCGATGGCGGCAGGAATGACGGAAACAGTTCAGGCAGAGGAACTTACAGTAGATAGTAAAGTTGCTCAGATTCAAGGAGAGAGCATCATTCCGAGAGCGGATCAAGTTCCCGGAAACGAGGAGTTGTTTGCTCAGTATGTAGAGCAGACATTTTACGGTGAAGAGAGCGAAAGCTATCGTACGCCTGCAGTTTACGGCAATATCGGGCAGAATGTTTTAACCGGAGCGGACAAATATGTATATAATGAACTGAAAAAAATAGCCGCTAATATCGCGGACGGAAAAGCGGCGGACGGAAGCGAACCGTCAGGACAGTATGTATCTACGAAATTTACGCTTTCCGTTGCGGGGCAGGGGATTACATATGAAGGCGGCGCATTTAAAGGATTTAGTTTAAGTAAAGTGATTGCGGCGCTTCTTGCGGACTGTCCGTATGATTTGTACTGGTATAATAAAACGGCGTCCACATGGTTTAACGGCAGAATTTCGGGACGGGAAGTTGTGGAGATTGATATAAATTTCCCGGCTGCGGATGCTTATGCGGGACCGGAAATCGAACAGCAATACAAGACGAAGTGTACGGTTGACAGCAAGAAGACAGGGGCAGCCAGTTCGGCGGCGGAGAATGCGCGAAAAATCATAGAGAAGCATAAAGCCGAAAAAGATTATGAGAAGATGGAATCTTATAAAGAAGAAATCTGTGATCTGACATCGTATAATTATGATGCTGTGAAACCGGGTGTCGCTTACGGAGATCCGTGGCAGATGATCTATGTATTTGACGGAGATGAAAGTACGAATGTTGTATGCGAGGGATATGCAAAAGCATTTCAGTATTTATGCGATATGAGCGATTTTCTTGATCCGGGATATAATTGCTGCAGCGTAACCGGCATGATGAGAGGCGGTACGGGAGAAGGACCGCATATGTGGAATATCGTGACGATCGGAGACGGAAATTATCTTGTGGATGTGACGAACAGCGATGACGGGACAGCGGGAGAGCGCGGCGGACTGTTCATGGCATGGGATAAGAACAACGGAAGCGTTGAAAACGGTTATGTATTTAATACTGTTTATTATGATGATGCTATTACTTTTGCCTATGACGGACGGACGAAAGATTTGTATGGAACAGGAGATAACTCTGTTTTGAAGATCGCTTCAGCAGAGTATGAAGAGCCGAAGGGGACAGCTCCGGTTATTGAGGGAGTGGAAAACGGTGGAAATTATTACGCTACACAAAAGATAACGGTAAGAGACGCTGACAACGATCTTGCATCTGTGACTGTAAACGGGAAACAAGAAGCAGGAACGGAAATTTCTCTTTCCGCAGATAATCAAAATAATCGGAAGAAAGAGTACACGATCATAGCAGAGGATCGCAGAGGAAACAGTACAAGCTGCAAAATAACGATCAATCCTTGTTCCGACCTTCAGAAAAGGATCTCGCATCTGTCTGTGGACACAGTAAAGGTTACAGACAGAGCGTTAGTGCAAAACACATTGAAAGACGCGGTAACAGCAGTTGAAAATGCAGCGGAAGAAGAGAAGACAATTCTTGCAGAAGTAAAAACAAAGTGTGAAACACTTCTTGCAAAAATCGATGAGATGACTCAGCCGCAGGACTATATCAGAGGCGATGTGGATGCCAACAGTAAAGTCGATGTCGGAGACGTCCGCACTGCGTTGAGATATATCTGTAAAAAGACCAATTTGACGGAAACACAGATGAAAGCCGGAGATGTGACAGGAGACGAAAAAGTAACGATCGAAGACTTGAGAAAGATCTTAAGATATGTATGCAAGAAAATAACAGAGTTATAAAATAAGAAAACAACGATATAAATAAAAAGTGTTCAATATTCAAAAACCGGGAAAGTCAGATCGACTGTCCCGGTTTCTCTTTAATTCCAAAAATCTGTTTTGTCTTTTAACTGGATATCGGCAGCTTTAAAGACTGGATCTTTTCCGGCTTTTTTCTGCTTTGTATAGTCGTTCATAGCCTGAATTGCCGGTTTGCATAAGATGAGGATGACAGGAAGGTTGATTAAAGCCATCAATCCCATCAGTACGTCCGCTGTGTTCCATACGATGCTGAATTCCATTGTCGCGCCTGCAAGTACGATGGCGGCGGCGATAATACGAAATGTATTGATCACTGCTTTCGGCGGTTTTCTGCCGCAGAGGAATTTCAGCCCCATTTCCGCATAGTAGAAGTTTCCGATCAGCGTTGTAAAGGCAAACAGGCAAAGTGCGATCGTAATAAAGATCGTACCGAAACCGCCAAGCGAGCTGGAAGCCGCTGCCTGAACCCACGGCATTCCTGCCAATTTAGAAGTCGGCTCTACGCCGGAACAAAGAAGCATGAACGCTGTTGCGGAGCAGATCAGGATAGTGTCGATGAATACAGAAAGCATCTGCACAAGTCCTTGTTTTACCGGATGGGAAACTGCCGCGCTTGCCGCTGCATTCGGAGCAGAACCGACACCGGCTTCGTTGGAGAACAGTCCTCTTTTGATACCGTGCATAACGCAGGATCCGGCAAACCCTCCGAAGATGGCCTGTACGTCAAATGCATTATTGAAAATGCTTGTGAACATTACAGGAACAAGCTGATAATGTTTCAGGATGATGAATAAAGAAACTGCAAGGTAAAAGATACCCATAACCGGAACAAGCACTTCCGTAATCTGTGAGATCTTTTTACTTCCTCCGAATACAGCCAAAGCAAATACAACCGCAAGGATCGCTCCGACAATGAGCGGAGTCCATTCCGGATTGAAGAAAGAATAGACACGGAAGGAATCCGCAATATTAAATGAAGCTACAAGGTTGAATCCGCCCATATAAGTCAGGATCAAAACAACTGCGAAAAGGACGCCGATCCAACGCTTCTTCAAAGCGGCCTGAATATAATATGCAGGTCCTCCGTAAGAACTTCCGTCCTTTGCTTTGTGTTTGTAAATTTGAGCAAGCGTACTTTCGATAAATGCAGATGCGCTTCCGAGAATAGCCGTAAGCCACATCCAGAACACTGCGCCTGATCCGCCAAGACAGATCGCTGTTGAGATTCCGGCGATGTTTCCTGTTCCGACTCTGGAAGCGGTTGATACCATAAGAGCCTGAAAGGAAGAAAGTCCGTTCTTATCGCTGCCCGGCTGTGCGACAACGCGGAGAGATTCGATAAACATACGGATCTGTACGAATTTTGTTTTGATCGTAAAGAAGATTCCCGCTCCGAGAAGCAGTATGATCAAAATGTGGCTGTAGAGCAGCTCGCTCAGCGAGTTGATCATGTTTGTAATAAAATCTGTGAACAATAGTTTTCCCTCTCTTTCCTAAAGTCATGTTTGCTGTGTCAATATCGCTTATATGATTGACGATCGCGTACTGCGAATGCAGACAGTTTAGATACATTTCGGTGTGAGAACGACAAAGCGGGACTGATGTCACCGAAAATGCATACATACCGGTTAATTATATAGTAAAAACGTTTGTTTTGCAACAAAACGCTTCTTGTGTTATTCTATAAAGGTGTCAAAAGGTCGATTTTCAAAAGGAAAATAAAATCGGGAGGGCTGAGTATGAAATTAAGCAAATTATTAGAACGGTTAGAATATGAGGTTGTTCAAGGCAGTGTCGAAACAGAAGTGACAACGCTTGCCAATGACTCGAGAAAAGTAGAAAGCGGATCTGTTTTTGTCTGTATCAGCGGAGCGGTTTTTGACGGGCATCAATATGTTTCGGATGTGGCAAAAAAAGGCGCGGCGGCGATTATAGCAGAACGGGATATCGAGGCACCGAAAGGGGTGACGGTGATCAAAGCGGAAAATACGAGATATGCGCTGGCGCTGATGTCTGCGGCGTATTTCGGATATCCGGCAGAGAAGCTGAAAGTGATCGGAATTACCGGAACGAAAGGAAAGACGACGACAACATATCTGATCCGGTCTATCTTAGAAGGTGTCGGACATAAAGTAGGACTTATCGGTACGATCGAAGCGATCATCGGAGATCGGAAGATCCCTGCGGCAAATACGACGCCGGAATCGTTTACGATCCAGCAGTACTTTGCACAGATGGTTGAAGAAGGCTGCGACAGTGTTGTTATGGAAGTTTCCTCTCAGGGACTTATGCTTCACAGAACGGCGGGTTTGAGATCGGTATTTTTACGAATCTCGGAAAAGATCATATCGGTCCGAATGAACATAAAGACTTTGAAGATTATAAACGGTGCAAAGCAATGCTGTTTCAACAGTGCAAACTTGGCATTGCCAATATAGACGATCCTTATTATGCAGATATTTTCCGCGGCGCGACATGTAAAGTGGAAACTTTCGGTTTTTCGCCGAAAGCGGATCTGAGAGCGGAGAATGTAAATCTCGTATCGAAGCCGGGATATTTAGGCGTTTCGTATCATGTGGCGGGGAAGGCTGATTTTGATGTGGAGATCGATATCCCCGGAAAATTCAGCGTGTATAATTCGCTGACTGCGATCGCGGTGTGCCGTCATTTCGGTGTTCCGTCTGAGAAAATAACAGAAGCGCTTAAAACAGCGCATGTCAAAGGGCGTATTGAGATGATAAAAGTATCGGATGATTTTACGCTGATGATCGATTATGCACATAATGCGATGAGTCTGGAGAGCCTGCTGACAACACTGAAAGAATATGAACCGAAACGTCTTGTATGTGTGTTCGGATGTGGCGGAAACCGTTCAAAAGACAGAAGATATGAGATGGGCGAAGTGTCGGGACGTCTGGCGGATCTTACGATCATTACTTCGGATAATCCGCGTTTTGAAGAACCACAGGAGATTATCAATGATATCAAAGTCGGAATCGCAAAGACTGACGGGGCATATGTGGAGATCTGCGACAGAAAAGAAGCGATCAAATATGCCATCGAACATGGTCAGTCGGGAGATGTGATCGTATTGGCCGGAAAAGGTCATGAAGATTATCAGGAGATCAAAGGAGTCAAATACCCGATGGATGAAAGAACGCTGATCGCAGAGGTACTTGAGGAAATCAGGGAAAATTAGGAAAGACAAGGGGACAGAGATTGTTTGCGGATGTAATCATAGATATTCAACATGAAAAACTGGATAAGATCTTTCAATACCGGATCCCCGAGCGGCTGGAACATGAAGTGGAAGCGGGGATGGCGGTGGTCGTACCTTTCGGAAAAGGAAACCGTAAGACAAAAGGATATGTAACCGCATTGTCAAAGACATGTGATTATGATATTTCAAAAGTGAAAGAGATCGCTGATATATCGCGAAGCGGCGTGGAAATCGAGGCGAAGCTGATCGCGCTGGCGGCATGGATGAAGTCGAATTATGGCGGAACGATGCTGCAGTCTTTGAAAACGGTTCTTCCTATCAAAGAAAAAGAAAATATAAAGGTGAAAAAGCGGCTCAGACTGCTGATCGACCGGGAGACGGGGGAAAAACAGCTTCATTATTATCTGGAAAAGAATCAGAAAGCGAGGGCGCGTCTGATGGCGGCGCTTCTTGACGATCCGCTTTTAGATTATGAACTTGTCAGAAAGAAGCTTAATATTACTGCCACGGTGATACGCGCGTTGGAAGAACAGCATGTTCTCGCCGTAGAATCAGAGCAGGTGTATCGTAATCCGGTTCATGCGGAAAATATTCAAAAGAAGGAGATTATTTATACGCAGGAGCAGAAACGTGCGATTATGCGTTTCTGTAAGGATTATGAAAACGGAATCCGAAAAACATATTTGCTCCATGGAGTTACGGGCAGCGGAAAAACAGAAGTTTATATGGAAATGATACAGTCTGTTGTAGATAAGGGGAAGCAGGCAATCGTTCTGATTCCCGAGATTGCGTTAACTTACCAGACTGTGATGAGATTTTACAGAAGATTTAAAGACCGGGTATCTGTTATGAATTCCCGGCTGTCCGCAGGAGAACGATATGATCAGATGATGAGGGCGAAAGCCGGGGAAGTGGATGTGATGATCGGACCGAGATCGGCGCTTTTTACTCCTTTTCCGAATCTGGGACTGATCGTGATCGATGAAGAACATGAGCCGACTTATAAAAGTGAACAGACGCCGAGGTATCACGCGCGGGAAACGGCGCTAAGAAGAGCGCAGACAGAAGGCGCGAGCGTTGTTCTGGGAAGCGCGACTCCGTCGATGGAAGCCATGTATCGGGCAAAAAACGGCGAGTATGTTCTGATGGAAATGAAGAACCGTTCTAAAATGCAGGATCCGGCAGAGGTTTATACGGTGGATATGCGGAAAGAATTGAAGAACGGAAATCGTTCGATACTCAGCGAACAACTGCAAAGACTGATGAAAGAGCGGCTTGAAAAGAAAGAACAGACGATGCTTTTTTTGAACCGGAGAGGGTATTCCGGGTTTGTTTCGTGCCGGGAATGCGGGCATGTTATAAAGTGTCCGCATTGCGATGTGTCGCTTTCGGTTCATCGGGACGGAAAGATGAGATGTCATTACTGCGGATACGAACAGACGCATGTGAAAATATGTCCTGAATGCGGCTCGGACCATATCGGAGAATTCAGGGCGGGAACACAGCAGATCGAAGAGATTGTGAAGACGGTATTTCCGCAGGCAAGAGTGCTGCGGATGGATATGGATACGACACGACAGAAAGATTCCCATGAGAAAATACTGTCTGCATTTGCAAATGAAGAGGCGGACGTACTTGTCGGTACGCAGATGATCGTAAAAGGTCATGATTTCCCAAATGTAACATTAGTCGGAATTCTGGCTGCGGATATGTCGTTGTATACAGATGATTACAGATCGGGCGAGAGAACGTTCCAGCTTTTGACTCAGGCGGTCGGAAGAGCGGGGCGCGGAGATAAAAAAGGAGAAGCGGTGATTCAGACATACAGTCCCGATCATTATGCGATCGCAACGTCTGCGGCGCAGGATTATGAGGCGTTCTATGAGGAAGAGATCCGATACAGAACGATGATGGGGTATCCCCCGGCAGAAAATCTTCTGGCAGTGTTTATATCAAGCGCCGATGAGGCGTTATTGGAAACAGGCTGCCGTTATTTGAAAGAATATATGATAAAAGCGAAGAAGGATATCGAAGCGTCCGTGATCGGCCCGGCAAGTCCGGGGATCGAAAAGATCAACGATGTTTATCGGAAAGTGATCTATGTAAAAACCGCGGACTATCATGATCTTGTCGTGCTGAAAGACCGGACGGAAAAATATATTGAGATTAATTCGGGATTTGATAAAATGAGAATACAATTTGATTTTAATCCGATGTAGCGGATAGAAAGAAGGAGAAAAATGGCAATCAGAGTAATTAGAGAAATAGGAGACGATATATTAGAAAAACAGTGTAAAGCAGTGCCGAAGATGACGCTTCGCACGAAAATACTGATCGGAGATATGCTTGAGACAATGTATGAAAGCAACGGTGTCGGTCTTGCGGCTCCGCAGGTCGGCGTTTTGAAAAGAATCGTAGTGATCGATGTAGGGGAAGGTCCGATTGTTTTGATCAATCCGCAGATCATCGAATCTTCAGGCGAACAGACAGGAGAAGAAGGATGTCTAAGCGTACCGGGAAAATTCGGAATCGTTACAAGACCGGACCGTGTAAAAGTGCGGGCGTTTGATGAAAATATGAACGAGTTCGAAATGGAAGGCGAAGGCTTGCTTGCAAGGGCGTTTTGTCATGAACTTGATCATTTGGACGGAAAACTGTATGTTGAACTGGCAGAAGACGGACTTCATGAAGTGTCTTATGATGAAGAAGATCAAGACGATGCGCAAGGAGGGGAAGAATGAGAATCATATTTATGGGAACACCCGATTTTTCAGTCGGAACACTGGAAGCGCTTGTGGAAGCGGGGCATGATGTGTGTCTCGCCGTCACACAGCCTGATAAGCCAAAAGGCAGAGGAAAAGAAATGCAGTTTACGCCTGTAAAGGAAGCGGCGGTTAAGCATGGGATTTTGGTGTATCAGCCGAAAAGAGTGCGCGATCCTGAGTGTGTGGAAGAATTGAGAAAATACAATGCCGACGTGATGGTCGTTGTTGCTTTCGGTCAGATCCTTCCGAAGGAGATTCTTGAGATGACGCCTTACGGATGTATTAATGTCCATGCATCTCTTCTTCCGAAATATCGTGGGGCTGCACCGATCCAGTGGGCGATCATAGAAGGAGAGAGCGTGACGGGCGTTACAACGATGCAGATGGATGAAGGACTTGATACAGGAGATATGATTTTAAAGACCGAGATCCCGATCGCAGAAGACGAGACAGGAGAGTCGCTTCATGACAAACTGGCAGAAGCAGGCGCCGCTCTCTGCGTAAAAACATTGCATGCAATAGAAAATAAAACAGCAGTGTTTGAAAAGCAGCCGGAAAGCCCGACTGCTTATGCGAAAATGCTCACGAAAGATCTTGGCAATATCGACTGGGCGAAATCGGCAGTGCAGATCGAGCGTCTCGTGCGTGGATTGAATTCATGGCCAAGCGCATATACACACCGGGACGGAAAAGTGATGAAGATATGGAAAGCGTTGGCAAAGCCACAGGAAGAATGCGCAGAGCAAACCGAACTGGGAAGCGAGGAACATACAGCGCAGAAAACCGGGAAGAACGCCATGCCGGGAACGGTAGTGTCCGTAGCAAAAGATTCGTTTTGCATACAGACGGGAGACGGCGTGCTTCGTATTTTAGAAGTACAGATGCCCGGCAAGAAACGAATGGATACAGGCTCGTTTCTGCGCGGATATAAAGTGGAAGAAGGAATGGTGTTTGGGAGAGAATAATGGCAAAGGCGATCAATGAAAGAGAAATCGTAGCCGCAATCCTTATGGAAGTAACGGAAAACGGCAGATACAGTCATATTGTATTAAGAGAAGTTTTGACAAAATATCAATATCTTGAGAAAAGGGAAAGAGCATTTATCACCCGCGTTACGGAAGGAACGCTGGAACATATGACAGAGATCGATTATATTCTGGATTGTTTCTCCAAAGTAAAAGTAAAAAAGATGAAGCCGTTAATTCGGGCAATTTTAAGAAGCGCGGTCTATCAGATAAAATATATGGATAGTATTCCCGATCATGCAGTTTGCAGTGAATCGGTAAAACTGGCAGTGAAGAAAGGGTTTTCCGGTCTGAGAGGCTATGTCAACGGCGTGCTGAGAAGTGTTGTCAAAGGAATCGATGAGGTGGAGTATCCGTCAGATCCGATCAAACGGCTTTCGGTACGATATTCCTGTCCGGAATGGATCATCCGATTATGGAAAGAAACGTATGATCTTTCTTTGATCGAAACGATGCTGAAAGATTTCCAG
>ERZ827520.3813-NODE-3813-length-11832-cov-2.335824_pt1 | contig 11832 bp, 5 predicted proteins | sample MGYA00519581_ERZ827520 | MGnify/ENA primary metagenome ERZ827520 (study PRJEB31778, sample SAMEA3449339) | human gut metagenome | biome: human gut; feature: human-associated habitat; material: faeces | place: United Kingdom | collected 2010/2012 ...
TCGACGACAGCCCGGTCAAGTACTACGGCGGCCCGTATCCGCAGAACGCTACGCGAAAATACTACGGCATGACAACCATGTACTTTGCCATTGAACAGTCGCTCAACGCGACCCCCGCGCGGATTCTGGAGGATCTGCTCGGCTATGAGGCGTCGTTTGATTATATGTACGACAAGCTGCGCTTTAAGTCTCTTGTCAGGGAACGTGTGGACGAGGACGGGCAGCAGCATTCGGACGTAGGGCTTGCCCCGCTGTCTATGGGCGCGCTTACAGACGGCGTCACGGTCCGGGAAATGACGGCGGGATACGCTGCAATCGCGAACCAGGGCGCGTACAATAAGCCGCTTACTTTCTCCAAAGTGGTGGACAACACGGGCAAGACGATCATTGAGATAGAACCGGAGAACGATCAGGTTATGTCCGTGGAAAACGCATGGCTGATGCAGGAGCTTCTGCAGAACGGCGTGCGCAACGGTCTCGCGGGCAGCGGCCGGCTCAGTATTCCGCTGGCCAGTAAAACCGGTACCTCAAACTACAACTATGACAAGTGGTATATGGGCTTTACGCCCTATTTCACCGCCGGCCTCTGGCTCGGCTATGACGAAAACGCGAACCTCACGGACAACGGCGCGCCGGCGACCATTTCCGGCCAGGTCTGGAAGGGGATAATGAGCTATATCATTGACGCGATGGGCTATGAGGAGATGGACGGCACGCTGGCGCCGCGGCCGGACACCATCGTGACCGGCAGCTACTGCATGGATTGCGGCGGCGCGGCTACGGCGGCCTGCTCGGCGGATATCCGCGGCAGCCGGATCGGCACCGCGTACTATGTGCAGGGAACACAGCCTACGACAGCGTGCAAGTGCCATGTGAGCGTGTATGTTTGCGACAAGTCCAACCAGATTGCGCACAACAACTGCCCCAAGGCGCATACTGTAACGATGATCGATATAGTTCGTGAATTCGAGTCCAATATCTGGCTCAGAGACGGCGACTATGTATTCCGTGACCCGGGCGACAGCGGCCTTTCCCGCACCGGCCCTGTGTTTATGAATTTGCTTCCCTCCGGTATGTTCCCTGGGTATGGCGGCGGCGATTCCAATAACCACCTGTGTACGGCGCATGAGATTACGGCAAACCCGACGCTGTTTGACCCCAACAATGTTGTTTCCGAGTCGTCTTCTTCGAGTTCGTCCAGTCAGTCGAGCAGTTCGTCGAAATCGTCCTCATCCAAATCCTCCTCCAGCAGTTCCAGTCAGACCCGGCCCGAGCCGGAGGAGTTTACGGTAACGCTGCCCGGCAGTACCGCGGCATACACGATTACGCCGGATATTGCCGCCGTTACGGTGGATAAAGGCGACAGTTTCACCTTTATTGTTACGCTCATGTCCGGATATACCAATCCGCCGCAGGTGCGCGTCAATAATTCGCCGCTGGAAGGGTCTACAACGGACAATATCACCTACACCTATGTCGTCAATAATATTAAACGTGATATACAAATAACAGTAGACGTAGAGCCTTAATTGTGGTATAATAAAAGGGAACGGTTTCTCCGTTCCCTCATACCCGCCCGTAGCTCAGCTGGATAGAGTAGCAGATTCCGATTCTGAAGGTCGGGGGTTCGAATCCCTTCGGGCGGACCACGCCGGAGTAAAGTCCGCTTTGCTCCGGCGTATTTTTCGGGCACCGTATTCTTTGTGGTGAAAGATGTATTTGGCATTGTGTTTGATATAGTGGGCAAGATATGAATCTTGCCCACTATATATTAAAATAAGCAATTTTGGTCGAGCGGCCACAGCCCATTTTGAGTATACTCGAATCGGAGGTTTCCAATGGAGTTATCGGATAAAATCAAGGCTGTCAGCAATATGCAGAAGTATATCGATACCCACTATGATGAGGAGATTTCGCTTGAGGATTTGAGCCGCGCGGCTGGTTACAGCAAATTTCATGCGGAGAGAATTTTTAAAGAGCTTACAGGCAAAACGCCCTTTGAAGTGATTCGGGCAATCCGTTTGACCAAAGCTGCGCAAACTCTTCGGGATTCTGACGACAGGGTAATAGATGTCGCATTGGAAAACGGTTTTGATTCGCACGACGGTTTCACACGGGCGTTTACGCGGCAATTTCATCTCACGCCGCGGAAATACAGCCGTGAAACTCCGGCAATCCAATGGTTTGTCCACTATCCCATTGAAGCCTACTATGCATTGAAAGAAGGTCCTCAGCTCATGGCAAACAACAAAGTATCGCAGATTGTTACGGTGTCGGTAGTCGAGCGCCCTGCCCGGAAGTTGATTTTCCTGCGTTACAATGCGACAGATTATTTTTCCGCCTGCGAGGAAGTCGGCTGCGAATGGGAGGGTTTCTTTAACAGTATACCGGAGAAATTCGATACTGCGGCAGGCGGCCGCCTGCCGCAGTTTTTGACCAGGCCCGGTACCGGCGGACAGGCGTTTTTCGTGGAAGTCCCGATGGAATATGACAAGCCGATTCCGGAGGGGTATGAGATTGCCGACCTGCCCGCTTGCACATATCTGTATTTTCAAGGGATGCCTTTTGACGACCAGAATGATTTTCCCATAGCCATTGGAATTGTCAATGAGGCGGTTGAAAGCTATCCTTATGCACAGTACGGCTGGAAAAGGTCTGATAACGGGCCGGTACTGGGAATGGGCGCGGAGGCGGAAACCGGAGCGCGGACTGCTGTGCCGGTAGAAAAAATGTAAGTTTCGTATAACGATGGGCTGCCATAAGTTCGTCAGGGAACAGGGGAGACTGCCATGTCGATTGATGAAGAGATGTTTTTTCAGACAATGCCGCAGATGCTTCCGCTTTATGCAGTGCTCAAAGAAAAACTGCAAAAGGCGTATCCGGAGATGAAAATAACAGTTGCGAAGACGCAGATATCATTTCGCAGCCGGTATGTGTTCGCAGTGGTATCGCTGCCGTGGAGACGGCAGAAGGGATGGCCGGAAAGATACATGCTGGTTTCGTTTGGACTGGCAGCGCACAGGCAATCCCCGCGAATCCGGCAGGCAGTGGAGGCCTATCCCGGCCGCTGGACGCACCATGTGGTTGTGCAGACAGCGGAAGAAATAGACCGTGAACTATTGGACTGGATTCATGAAGCGTATTTGTTTTCCATGGCAAAATAGGAAAGGCGCCGGGAACGCCGCGGGCTTGCAGACCGGCGCAATGGCTGGACGGAACACGGAAGTAAACAATAAAATCATGTCATGCTTCAGGCCGCCGCACGATGTGCGGCGGCCTGATTGATTTATAAAATTCCATTGTTTGAATGAAAGCAGGGGCACACTGTGCAGATTTGCATACAATTTTCATTCATTGATCACAAAAATCCATCAATTAACAATTTATTCACATATACACTTCCAAAATGTGGCATTATATACGTATATTCCGTATAAAGCCAATTATTTCCACCCGGACAGACTTCATTCGACACAACAACGTAAAGGTGGTGGTGGGCATGCATTCCATTGTGTAATCGTTCTAAATTCTAAAGCCGGACAGAAAGACATGAATAATGTGTGGAGGAGCTTTTAGATGAAAACGAGAAAAGGAATGGCATTGTTTCTGGCGATACTTATGATTGTCACCAATATTGTAACACTGGGGGCGGGGGCGAACGAAGCGCCTGCGCAAGACAATGCTGCGGAATACCAGACATTGGGCACGCAGATCGCCCCGATCACAGCCGCGCAGACGGACGTCAGCGCAGCAGATGTGGCGCGGATGCGCGCTTGGCTCAGCGACAACCTGCTCAACGCCGGGACCAACGGTACAGCCCCGGCCTATGAAATATCTTACAATGGGACCCTTTTGTCCGACAGCCTTTCCAGTTGGACATTTACAAATGTCCGCAATACGGACGTATCGGAAAACGTAGAGAGCTATACAGTAACCGCGGCGAACGCCTCCGCGGGACTTTCGCTGCGCTGCGAAGTTCTGTTCTATACGGATTTTGCCGCCTGTGAGTGGGAAGTGTTTGCAAGCAGCTCCAATGCGGGCGACGTAAATGTGGTGACGGATTTCTATGCTATGAAGTCGGCCATCAGCATGCCCAGCGAGACGGCGAGTCCTGCCGCGACCGTCCATTACAACCGGGGCAGCATGGACCAGGCAAACGCGTTTAAGCCCTTTTCGGATACTGTGAACGTAAACAGTACGCAGACCTTTACGGCTGACGGCGGACGCCCGTCCTATACCTATATGCCGTTTTTCAACTTTAGCTGGCAGAATGCGGGCGGCGCAGTGCTCGCGATCGGCTGGCCTGCACAGTGGTATTTCAAGTATGCGCGTACGGACGCCCAGGAGCTTTCGCTTGAAATAAAGCAGGAGACATTCTCCGTGCAGGCGGGTAAAATAAGCGGCGACGAGGCCAAAACCCCGAAAGTATTCATGATGTTTTACAACAGCGACAACATGATTCAGGGCCAGAACCTCTACCGCCGGTTTACCGACGAGTACAACAATGAAAATATTCGCCAGCTTCTTGCGTCCAGCGCGACGGTGGAGTATGACTGGATGATGCGTGCAAACACCACAAACCAGATCTCCACCTTTGACAAATACGCCTATTACGGGCTGCCCTTTGAGATGTACTGGATGGACACCGGCTGGTACCCGATCGTGAACAACGACTGGGTCTATACCGGCAACTGGGCAGTGGATACTGCGCCGTTCCGTTTCCCGAACGGGATGTCGGAGTTTATGGACTACGGAAAGCAGAACTACGGGATGGACATGCTGGTGTGGGTCGAGCCGGAACGCGTGATGCCGGGAACAGAACTGTACAGCATGACGGACTATCTGCTGACGCCGCAGAACAACACCGGCGGCTGGCATTACGGCAATGAATGGCGGCTGTTCAACTATGCGGACGACGCTGCGCTGCAGTGGATGCAGAACCGCATCTACGGCATTATTGAAGACGAGGGAATCGATATCTACCGGCAGGACTTCAACATCGCGCCGCTGTATTTCTGGCAGAACGGGAATACTGCGGGCGTGGACGCGGGGCTGACGGAGAACCTGTATATCCAGAACTACATGAAGTTTTTGGAGGATATGCTCGACCGTTTCCCCGGCATAATGCTGGATAACTGCGCTTCGGGCGGCCGGCGCATTGACCATGAGATGAACATGATCTCCGGCGCGCTGTGGCGGTGTGACGACTGTTACACCACGATCAATGAACAGCTTCACAATTACGGCCTTTCATACTGGGTGGGCGTTCACGGCACGGGTACCATCCTGACCGATGAGGTCAGCCCGACCTATGATATCCGCAGCCGGTTCGGGCCTTCGTTCACAGTTTCATGGTCGTACCAGAACGCCAGCCTGGACTGGGGACATCTTCTGACCATGCTCGAACAGTACAAGGACGTACGCGAATACATGGTCAAGGACTACTACCCGCTCACGCCGTACGACGAGACGCAGAATGTGTGGTTCGGCTGGCAGTACAACGATCCCGCATCCAGCGAGGGCGTTGTGCAGATGTTCCGCCGGCCCGACAACAACCAGCCGAATGTGAACGTCAAGCTCTATGGCCTGGAGCCGTCTACGACGTATGCCGTGTATGACTTTGACACCGATACGTATCAGTTCGCCACCGGTTCGGCCCTGATGAATACCGGACTTGCCCTGAGCAGTTCGGAGGCGGGGCAGTCGTTCCTGATTAAGTATGTGCCGCTTTCGACCTATAACGCAACGGTCGCCGCCTCCAATACTGCGGGCGCCATTGCGGTTACGGATATATCCATCGACCAGAAGACTGCGGCCGTCACCTTCAATCAGCCGGTACAGTTTGAATACCTCGACGCCCCCAAGGGCGTGAGCTCCCACTGGTTCTTCACCAGCGACAGTTCCACGCTCGCAAACAAAATGGCGGTAGAGAAGGCGTATACGACGGATAACGTCACATGGTACTTTGAAGCCGCGGGTTATCTGCCGTACCATACGGGCGCGCTGTGCCTGATTGAAGACAACCAGGCGGATGACGACGGCGTCATCGCAGGCCTGGTTTCCAGCGACAGGCAGAAATCCGTTCAGGCGACGCGCGTGTCGAATACGGACAACGACCTGTTTGCCATTGCGTTTACGGAAAGCGACGTTTCGGCGGACACGCCCATTCCAGACACCGTGCCCATCAGCGTCGTCGATGTGACCGTTACCGACCCGACGACGGTTGAAGTGACATTCAACCAGGCGGTTACAATGAACCACGACTGCGAAAACGGAAACAAGCTGCACGGCCATTGGTTCTTCGCGGACTGCGCCGACCCCAATCCCGGCGTAGACGGAAGCTGGCAGGTGAACATTACATCGATGCAGACGCAGGACAACATCACCTGGAAGTTCCAGGCGGAGTCCACGCTTCCGGCCTCCGGCGTGCTGCGCGTAACGGAAAACTGCCGCACCGGCGCGGGCGACGCGGACTCGCTGGTACAGGTCGTCCATTCCAGGGTCTCCGGCCAACAGCTGGTGGCCAACGACCCGCAGGGCGTGGATAAGTTCGATGTGTTTGCGGTGCCGTATTCCTACGACTATGTTCCGGTTGAGGTCACGGACGTGACGGTTGTCGACGAGCGGACCGTCAACCTGACGTTCAACCAGGCGGTTACACTGGAGCATGAGTGCGAGATGAACCATCCGGACAACGTGCACTGGTACTTCTCAGACAGCGCGCTGCCCAATCCGGGCGTAAACGGGAGCTGGCAGATCAATGTATCCAGCGTAAGCACGACGGACAACATCACCTGGACGTTCCAGGCGGAGTCGGTGCTTCCCGCCGACGGCGTGCTCCGGGTTGTGGAAAACTGCAAGAGCGCAGGCGGAGACGCCGACAGCTATGTCAAGGCAGTCAGCGCGGTCGGCAGCGGCGTGCAGATTGCCGCGACGCATCCGGCCGGCACGGAGGGCTTTGACGTGTTCGCGGTCGGATATACCATCCCGCAGGCGCCGCTGGCCGTCACGCGGACGGAAATCATCGGCGACAGGACGGTTGCGCTCACCTTCAGCGAGACTGTTACCATGAGCCACGCCTGTCCGGCCGGCGGCTCTGCGGCGGCGCACTGGTTCTTCTCGGATACGGCCCTGCCGAACCCCGGTGTGGGGGATAGCTGGCAGATCGCGGTGACGAGCGTGACGACGGAAGACAACCTCACCTGGTATTTTACCGCGGCGGAGGATCTCCCGGCCGAAGGCGTGCTGCGTTTCAGTGAAATGTGCTACATTACACAGGGCGACGAGGGCGACTACGTCAACGTAACGTCGATTGAAAACGGGAAAAAGCTGCCCGCGACGCATCCCGGCGGCATACACGGCTACGACGTATTTGCAACCGCCTATAACGTGCCGCTCTCTGTTACGCAGGTCAAAACGGTGAACAGTACGACGGTGGATATCACATTTTCACATCCCGTAACCATGACCCATGACTGCCAGAACGACATTTCCACGGCTGCGCACTGGTACTTTGCGGACGTGGCGAACCCGATCCCGGGCGTGGGGGATAGCTGGCAGATCGGCGTGACGAGCGTGAGCGCGTCCGACGATAACCGCACCTGGCGGTTTGTCGCCGCATCGGCGCTTCCGGAAACGGGCGTGCTGCGCGTGACGGAAAACTGCCGCGGCAACGGATCGGGCGACGAGGACAGCCTTGTTCATGTGGTGAAGTCCCTGTTCGACGGTTCGCTGCTGGAGGCGACCGACCCGGCGCCCGCAACGGCGTTCGATGTGTACGCCGTCCCATACGCGTTCCCCGTGCTGGGTGTTGAAAGCGTGGATATTGTGAGCGAGCGCACCGTAGCGCTGACCTTTAACGAGGCGGTGACCATGGAACACGTCTGCCCCGCGGGCGGCAGCGCTGTGTCGCACTGGTTCTTCGCCGATTCGCCGAACCCGACCCCGGGCGTGGGGGATAGCTGGCAGATTCCGGTGACGGCGGTTACGCATTCCGACGACAACAGGACCTGGTACTTCACGGCGGCTTCGGACCTGCCCGCGCAGGGCCTGCTTCGGTTCAGCGAAATGTGCTATATTACCCAGGGGGACGAGGACGACTGCGTCAACGTCACATCCCTGGATACCGGGCGCAAGCTTCCCGCAACGGATCCCGGCGGGCCGGACGGCTATGATGTATTCGCCGTGTCCTATCATGTGCCGCTGAAAGTGACGAATGTTACGAAGGTGAATGACACGACTGTCAACGTGACTTTCTCGCACCCTATCACCATGCAGCATGATTGCCCGGGCGATATTGCTCCCGTGGCGAGCTGGTACTTTGCGGATCAGCCCGATCCCGTCCCCGGTGTGGGCGGAAGCTGGCAGGTCGACGTAAGCTCCATTACCACGGCGGACAACAAGACCTTTACGTTTACCGCCGCATCGGCGCTTCCGGAAACGGGTTTGCTGCGGGCGACGGAGAACTGCTATGTATCGCACGGCGACGACGATCCCTATATCATGTTCGTGACCTCTCTTGTGACCGGCGAAAAGCTCGTTGCAAACCGGCCCGCAAGCGGGTTTGACGTATTTGTAGTTTCCTACTGATTCCTTCCTCTTCCCCCCATGGGGCCGGCGCTGTCCACGCCGGCCCTTTTTCTGTAAAAAAAACGGCCGCCCTCTGAGACCGGGCGGCCGCTGTGTCAGCTCAGTTTCTGGAGGATTCTCCGGCAGGTTTTTCCAATGCTCTTTACATAGTCCCCGCTCTGGTCCATCCCGTTGTAGGCATAGTGCTCCGGAACTTTTTGGCAGATCCACTGCACCTGCTCCGGAGTAAGGTCGCCGCGCACATCGAAGTTGAACCCGATGTCGTCGAGAAGCTCCAGCTCTTTTTCTGAAAAATGTACTGTCATATCGGCACTCCTTTCTGTTATCTGTATTGTTTGCAGGCGCGCCGCAAATATGAGCGCTCGGCTACGAAATCAGGGCAAAATGTGCATTTTCCTGCAATAGATTGCCAAAATCCCGCAATGTGCGAGAATGGGTGGACGGCGGACAGGTTTTCATGTATAATAATAAAATAAAGTAAAAATAGGAGGAACGGCATTTGGGCGGATTGTTTGGAGTTGCAGGGAAGAAAAACTGCGCGTACGACCTGTTTTTCGGGGTGGATTATCATTCGCATCTCGGCACTGTCAAAGGCGGTATGGCCGTGCTGGGGGACATTGGTTTTACCCGGGTAATACACAATATACAGAATTCGCCGTTTCGGACCAAGTTTGAAAACGACGTCGCGGAGATGACGGGGAACAGCGGCGTCGGCTGTATCAGCGATACCGATTCGCAGCCGCTTGTCGTAAAATCCCATCTGGGAGACTATGCGATTACCTGTGTCGGAAAAATCAACAATATAGACGAGATCCTCGCCCTGGCTTTCCAAAAGGGCGGCCGGCACTTCCTGGAGGGCAGCCGCGGCCAGGTCAACTCTACTGAGCTTGTCGCAACCATCATCGACGGCTGCGGCTCGTTTGTGGAGGGAATCCGCCGCGTATTTGAGCTGATCGACGGGTCTATGTCCATGCTCATCCTCACCAAGGACGGCGTGATCGCGGCGCGGGACAAGCTGGGCCGTACGCCGCTTGTGCTGGGCGGGAAAAAAGACGCGGTGTGCGTCAGCTCCGAATCGTTTGCATTTTTAAACCTGGGCTACAGCCAGCTTTCAGAGCTCGGGCCGGGCGAAATCGTCCGCTTCACGCCCGACGGGGTGGAACAGCTCTCGCCCCCGGGGGACGAGATGCGCATCTGCTCTTTCCTGTGGACATATTACGGGTACCCCTCCTCAAGCTACGAGGGGGTGAACGTGGAGAACATGCGTTACCGCTGCGGCGCGCATCTTGCGGAACAGGACGGGGATATGCCGATCGATTCCGTCGCCGGCGTGCCGGATTCGGGCATTGCGCATGCAATCGGGTATGCGCAGCGTTCCGGCGTGCCCTTCACCCGGCCGCTGATCAAGTACACGCCCACCTGGCCGCGCAGTTTTACGCCGCGGGACCAGGGCCAGCGGAACCTGATTGCGCGCATGAAGCTCATCCCTGTGGACGAGCTGGTGCGCGGACGCAGACTGCTGTTTATCGACGATTCAATCGTGCGCGGCACGCAGCTGAAAGAGACTGCGGATTTTCTCTACCGCAACGGCGCGGAGCAGGTGCACGTACGGCCCGCCTGCCCGCCGATCATGTTCAGTTGCAAGTATATCAACTTTTCACGCTCCACTTCGCCCATGGAGCTGATTACGCGGCGGATTATCCAGGAAATCGAGGGCCGCTGCGACGATGAGCTGGCGTATCAGTACGCCGACGATACGGGCGAGAAGTACCAGGGTCTGGTGAACTGCATGCGCGAGAAAATGCAGTTTTCCTCGCTCAAGTTCCTCAAGCTCAAAGATTTGACCGACGCCGTCACACTGCCGCCCTGCAAGCTCTGCACCTACTGCTGGAGCGGGCGGGAGTAACTGGTATCGCACAGTGTTTTCTATATGCGCCCGGCCTTTTGGCCGGGCGTTTTTTTGTTTTCATGATCGCTCGCAATAATATGCATAACAAACAAATTTCAGAACAAAAAAAGTAAAAATACGGTAAAAAAGTCTATTGAAAAGGGCTCTGCATTTTGTTATTATAGAACACATAAGGCCATAGTGGCGAACCGTGCGTAAAACAGACATCAGGGAAGGGAACGTGGAAATCAATGAAGAAAAAATGTATCGGTTTTCTGGTAGTGCTCGTGATGCTGCTGCAGGCGTCCGCGGGCGCGGCGGACGTACAGCAGGCGGCGGCGGTTGAGCCTGCGCCTGTGGAGGAAACAACGGAACTGGGGCTTGTGCTTGCGGACATACCGGAGGCAATGAGCGCGGAGCAGACGGTGGAGGCCGGGCATGTGGAACGCCTGCGGGAGGAAGAGCAGGAGCCGAACACGGCGGTGTTCCGCAACGGCGACGGGACGAACACCCTGTACATCTTCAGCGAAGATATATGGTATGAAAATGAACAGGGCGAAAAGGTGGATTACAGTACGGAGCTGGAGGCCGCAGGCTCCGGCGCGGCGTACAGATCGGCAAGCGCCGCAGGGGAACTGCTGCTGCCGGTCTCGGTGGGCGAGGCGACGCCGATACGATACAGCGAGGGCGGCGTATCCGTGACAATGTATCCGACAACGGACCGGATCGTGCTGCCCGAACAGGACGAGACAGCGGAGGCACGGCTGCAAAAGCCGGCGGCGCGGCCGGCCGCCGGGCAAGTCCCCGTCGAGGCGGAGCCGGACGGCATAGCGCAGGCGGCGCAGGAAGAACCGGCCGCCGCGGCGGAGAGCGGCGCGGACCCCGCGCAGGCGGAACAGCCGTCCGTAACCGAGGCGGAAACGGAAACTGCGTCCATGCAGCCGGAAGCGGAAAGCGCGCCGGAAACGGAGGCGGCGGATACCGACGCATCAGAGGCCCCGGCATATCAGCCGGTCAGTGAAAAAGCGGTGGCGGGCATAGCGAGCGCGGCGGAAGCGCAGGCCATCGCGGAGGCGAACGCGCAGGCGAGCCTTGCCACGGGCAAACGCGTCAACAGCGCGGCGCTCGTGAGCGCGAACGACGCGGCCGTGCCGGACAAACAAAGCGTGGAGTATTTCCGCGCGAGCCGGGACGCGAGCATCGTAACAACGCCCCTGCTCCACGGCGTGAAAAACGAGATTGTGCTCACGTCGTACAGCGGGAACAACGCGTATTCCTTTATAGCGGATTTTGGCGGACTTACTCCCACGGAGAGCATGGGCGATTCGATCACCCTGCTGGATGCGGATGGGAAT
>ERZ827520.3823-NODE-3823-length-11803-cov-2.487657_pt1 | contig 11803 bp, 8 predicted proteins | sample MGYA00519581_ERZ827520 | MGnify/ENA primary metagenome ERZ827520 (study PRJEB31778, sample SAMEA3449339) | human gut metagenome | biome: human gut; feature: human-associated habitat; material: faeces | place: United Kingdom | collected 2010/2012 ...
CCAGCATGGCGTTGATGGCCTGGGCCAGCTCCCAGTCGTCGCCGCCCACGGCATTGTTGTACAGGTCCTCCGGCTGCGTCGGCGTGAAATAAACGGTGTAGAGATCCGTCCGCGGCGTGAACGCAGCCGCGTCGGCGCTGACGTTGCCCAGCTGGGAGAGCAGCACGCCGTTGATATAGACCCGCTGGGCGTAGGTCGCCGTCTGGCCGGTGATACCGTAGGTCACGCCCGGGCGCAGGGCGAGGGTGATGCGGCAGGTTTCATAATTTGTGCCGGGCTGCCCGTCGGTTCGCCCGGCGACAATATCCGCCGGGGTGAGCAGCGCGCCGGGGTAGACCGTCGCTGCGCTGGAATCCAGGCAGATGTAGTCCTGGGCCAGGTCTGTTTTGGCGATGTCCGCCGGGGTGGAGGCGGATTTGTATTTTGGCATCGTCGCCATAATCACCAGATCAAAAAACGCGGTGATAAGGATGAAAAACAGCAAAACCCGCCATAGCGTGCTGCGGCGTCTGATTGGTTCCATACAGGCTCTCTCCCTTATGCTGACCTGAGTTATACTTGCATTATAGCATGGAAAACGCCACTTGTCGGCCCTCCTTGTGAAAATGTAAGGCTGGCGGCGAAAAAACATTTGCCCGCCGCATTTTCCTTGGAATTCATTGACAAGCGGCGGCGGGGAATCTATAATAAGAGCGGCAAAAAATACAGTCCGCCGCCGGTTTTAGGGCGGTATACTTAGAAAAAGGGTGAGTGCAATTGGTGTATCCTATTGATGTTGCCGGTCTGCATCGAGAGCTGCCGCTGTGCCGAGTGACGAATGATCTTTATATCGGTGCCTTTGTGATCTTCGGTGATGTGGAGCTGACGGTCCATGCGGCGAAAAAGCTCTTGGAAAAAGCGCCGGAGTACGATTATTTGATCTCGGCGGAGGCTAAGGGCATCCCCTTGATCTACGAGATGGCCCGGCAGAGCGGGCAGAACAAATATTTCCTGGCCCGCAAAGGGCCGAAGCTGTATATGTCCGGCGTCTTTGACGTTGCAGTCCATTCCATTAGCACGGCCCGAGAGCAGCATCTGTATCTCGATAAAGCCGATGCGGCGCTGATGCGGGGCAAGCGCATTTTGCTGGTGGATGACGTCATCTCCACCGGCGAGTCCCTGGCGGCGCTGGAGCAGCTGGTCACCCAGGCCGGCGGCATCATCGCAGGCCGGATGGCCATTTTGGCCGAGGGTGACGCGCAGGCGCGGGATGATCTCATTTATCTGCAGAAGCTGCCGGTGTTCAACGCCGATGGCAGCATAAAAGAATAAGAGCAATAGAACAGCCATAGGAGGCAGTAAATGACAAGAGCGCAAGCGTGGGAATTACTGACAAAATATAACAAGGAGCCCTTCCATCTGCAGCACGCGGAGACGGTCGAGGGCGTCATGCGCTGGTTTGCCCAGGAGCTGGGCTACGGCAATGAGGCAGATTTCTGGGGCATCGTCGGCCTGCTGCACGATATCGACTTTGAGCAGTGGCCGGAGGCGCATTGCGTCAAGTGCCGCGAGCTGCTGGAAGAAGGCGGCGCGGACGAACGGCTGATTCATGCCGTGGTCAGCCATGGCTATGGCCTGTGCGCTGACGTGGCGCCGGAGCATACGATGGAGAAGGTCTTGTACGCTGTCGATGAGTTGACGGGCCTGATCGGCGCGGCGGCGCTGATGCGGCCCAGCAAGAGCGTCCAGGATATGGAGCTCAAGAGCCTGAAAAAGAAGTATAAGGACAAAAAATTTGCTGCTGGCTGCAGTCGGGATATCATTGCAAACGGCGCGGCCCAGCTGGGCTGGGAGCTGGACGAGCTTCTGATAAAGACCCTGGATGCCATGCGCAGCTTCTGCCCGTGATAGGGGCACAGCATAATATAAAATACAAAAACAGCGTGACGGAGCGCCGTCACGCTGTTTTAGAATGTCAAAAAGCCTCGCAGAGTTTGCGCCGCGCACGGCGCAAATAAAGTCCAATTTGTTTTTTCCGGCGGCGTGTACGTCGGGAAAAACTCTGCTCGCCCTGCAAGTGTGGAATTTCTGTGCCGAAGGCGCAGAAATTATGCGCGCAGCAGGGTGCAAGCCCCTCAAACGAGAGCCCAGCGAAGCGGGTCTCGTTTGAGCGTGGCAAAAATACTTTTTTGCCACGCTCAAACAGCGTGACGGAGCGCCGTCACGCTGTTTTTCGGATGGTGCGAATCATGTTTGGTTACAGCGCCGGGATCTGGTTTTCCGGGAAGCCAGTGTCATCTGTCGCCATCAGGTAGACGCCGGCGCAGGATTTTTGCGGCAGCATCAGGGTGTTGTCCATGATCTCCATGCCGATCTTGCTCGGGTCGACCAGCTCTCGCAGCGATAAAATCATCGTGCGGGGTATGTCGAAATAGCCTGGCCCATAGGAGCAGGAGAGGGCGAGCGACTCGTCCTTCTTCTGCAGATAACGCTCCAGCTGCGCCCGGGCCGTTTCTACCAGGATTGTACCCCAGGTGTCATAGATCAGCAGGTCGACCAGGCTGTCCGTCTCCGGCTGCGGGCAGTCGCCCACGGCGAGAAAATAGATAAATGCCTGCCGCAGATGCTCCGGTGGAAGCTGAGAGAAGATCTCCGCTTCCAGCCGGGCGTCGTCCAGCTGCAGAAAGCCCTGGCCTGCTTCGGCGGCAGTTGGTGTGGCAATGAGCGCCTGGGTTTTGACCCGGTCACGGATCGCAGGATAGCAGGCCATCGCCCGTTCCAGCAGCACCTGGTGGCGCTTTTTCTCCAGATTCAGGTGGGCGTAAAGGGCGAAGAGCTCCCCGTAGGGCTCCGGCGATACCGGCGGGGTGAATTGGACGATTTCTTGTTGCATGATGCAGCTCCGTTCTAAAAAATCTAAAAAATTCCGTCAAATCAATCACGTTTCTTTCATTGTAGAAAACCAAAGCTGCTTTGTCAAGCCAAAGGCGATCGGCGGGAAAAACGTTCGGCAAAGGTGACCGGAAAAATCCAAAGAGTGAAATGTAATACTTTTTCCTGGAAAAAAGCGGGAGAAAAGTCGTTTAACGGTTTCTTTACAACAAAAAACGACAATTTTTGTATTTTCGCGATGGCGGAACGATTTTTTTGAATAAGCGAATTATATGCCCCGATGCGCGACTTACACCCTTGCCAAACCGGCGGCGGATGACTATAATATGACCATAAAGTGAATTGAATATCACTTTACTATATGTGTTCTCCCACATATATCTGACGGACGCCTGCCGGTTTCTCCCATTACCGGCGGGTGTCCGTCCGTTTATACCGCTTTTTCGCCCGGTGCAGCAGCCCGGGTGATATTTTTTATTGAAAATGACGCAAAAACCGATATAATAGAGGAAAAACCGCCGATATCGCCGGGATGGCGTTTTCTAGGGAGGATCTTTTCAGTGTCGATCACATCCGGGAGCTTTTTGCTCTTTGCACTGGCTTTGACGGTGCTTTATTTTTTGGTACCAAAGCACGGGCAGTGGATGCTGCTGCTTTTGGCCAGTGCCGTTTTCTACTGCGCCGCCGGGCTGCAGTATGGGGCCTATATTCTCTTTACCGCGCTCTCGACCTATTGCGGCGCTCGTTGGATCGGCCGCCTGGCCGCCCAGCAGCAGGCTTATCTGAAAGCAAATAAGGAACAGCTGAGCCGGGAGGAAAAGAAGGCCTATAAGGCTGGGAACAAGGCCCGGCGCAAGGCCGTTATGATCGCGGCGCTGCTTTTGAATTTCGGCCTGCTTGCTGTGTTTAAGTATGGCGACTTTGTGCTGACCCAGCTCAACCGGGCGGCAGCGCTGCTGGGCAGCGGGCCGGTCCATGGGCCCTTGGGGCTGATTGCGCCGCTGGGCATCTCATTTTATACGTTCCAATCCATGGGATACCTGGTGGACGTCTACTGGGAGAAATGCGCGCCGGAGAAGAACATTGCGCGGATGCTGCTGTTTGTCTCTTTCTTCCCGCAGATCATCCAGGGGCCAATCAGTAATTTCTCGCAGCTGGCGCCGCAGCTGTATGCGCCGCATTCTTTCTCCGCCGCCCGCCTGGGGTCAGGTCTGCAGCGGATGCTCTGGGGCTTTTTTAAAAAGCTCGTCATTGCCGATACGCTGGCGCCGTATGTGCAGGCAGTGTTTGCCAATTACACGGAATATTCCGGCGTCGCGGTGCTGGTAGGTGCGTTTTTATATAGCGCGCAGATTTATGCGGATTTTTCCGGCTACATGGATATCGTCTGTGGCCTTTGCGAGATCTGGGGCATCCAGCTGGCGGAGAATTTCCAGCGTCCCTATTTTTCCAAATCTATTGCCGAATACTGGCGGCGGTGGCATATCACGTTGGGGGAGTGGTTCAAGACCTATCTCTACTACCCTGTCGCGGTATCCCACTTTGCCCGCAATGCCGGCAAGCGCTGGCAAAAGCGCTTTGGCGGCTCCGTCGGCAAAACGATTCCGGCGACGGTTGCCCTCCTAATCGTCTGGCTGACGACCGGCCTGTGGCACGGCGCCAGCTGGGCCTATATCGCCTGGGGCGGCGTCAACGGCGCGTTTATCATTTTCTCGCTGTGGATGGAGCCAGTTTATCTGCGCTGGAAGCAGGCGCTGCATATCCAGGAGGATCGCTGGCTCTGGCGCGCGTTCCAGACCCTGCGAACCTTCTGCTTGGTGACGGTCATCAAGGTCCTGCCGGAGGTAGGCGGCCTGCGCCGGGGGCTGGGCCTTTGGAAGCAGGTCGTGACAAATTGGCATCTGCCGGAGACGTGGCAGGCGCTGTTTCCCTATGCCGATACCTGGATCAATCTGGCGGTGATCGGCGGCGGTCTGGTTTTGATGCTGGCTGCCAGCCTGCTGCAGCGCAAGCAGCCGGTGCGTGCTTTCCTGATGGAAAAGCCGATGGTGCTGCGTTATACGATCTATTTTGTGTTACTGGGGGCGATCCTGCTCTTTGGCTGCTACGGCGAAGGCTTTGACCCGCAGGACTTTATGTACTTCAAGTTCTAAGGAGGCGCGGGGATGAAAAAAACATGCAAAACGCTGCTCGCCCTGCTGTTGCTTGCCGCTGCGCTCTGGGGCCTGTGCAACGCCGTCACGCCGCTTTTGACGCCAAAGCGCTACGACTACGGCTGCCTGTGGCAGGCCTATGAAAAGGAGGACCGCAACTCAATCGACGTGATGTTCTTCGGTTCCTCCATCGCTTATTGCGATGTCATCCCGGCGATGATTTATCAACAGACGGGACTGACCTCCTACACCATGGCTGGGCCGACCCAGACGATGCCGCAGACCTATTATTACATCCGCCAGGCCCTGGAGACCCAGAGTCCTGCAACGATGTTTGTCGAGGTGACAGCGCTGTTTTACCCGGTGCACCAGGAGTTTGATGCGGTCAATATCGGCTATATGCCGAACGGCTGGAACATGTGGCGGGCGATGGCTGCTTCGACAGCGCCCAGTACCTGGATTCGCTATCTGCTGCCGCTCTATAATTACCACTACCGCTGGAGCCAACTGCAGCCGGACGACTATACCCGCGCCCGGGAGGGCTATGACCTGGACCCGCTGGCGGGTTACACCTATCTGCCCCGTACGACGCCGTTCCCGGAGATGGAGCCCAAGGGTGAGACCTATACGGCGGCAGAGTATGAAAAGAACGAGGCATATCTCCTGAAGATCCGGGACCTCTGCGCGGAAAAGGGGATCCGCTTGGTGCTCTACCTCTCGCCCCGGTGCAACACCCTCTCCCAGGAGAGCCAGGACCGCCTGGCGGCGACGCTGGAAAAGGCACAGGTATCATTTGTGGATTTTGACACGCAAAAGGCTGCCATCGGGCTGGACCCGCTGACGGATTATTATGACCGCTCCCATCTCAACGCCCAGGGAGCGGAGAAATTCACGCAATACCTCAGCGATTATCTGGAAAACACCCTGGTGCTGACGCCCCAAGCGGGCCACGATAATGCGCTGTGGCAGCGCCGGATCGACTATCTGAACGAGCTGCGGCAGCAGACGAAGGAAGCTGCGCAATAACATAAAGCGGCAGGAGCCAAAGCTCCTGCCGTTTTATGTTATCTGGGTTCAGCCCTTTTCCTCCCGCAGGACGATCGCCGTCCGGCTGGGGAGGTAGATGGGAAAGCCGATGCGGCCATCGGGGCCGGGGGCGGCTTCGTAGCGCTGCGTGCCGGAGATGCGGCCCTGGCCGCCGAAGGCGGCGCGGTCCGTATTGAGTAGGACGGTGAAGGTCCCGACCCGGCCGGTGGGCAGGAAGAAGGCAGGATAAGAGGTCTGGGGGCTAAAGTTAAAGGCGAAGAAGGTCCCGCCCCGCCGGTAGAAGATGAGCCCCTCCTGGTTGGAAATATAAAGCTGCTGGCTCTTGCCGCGGAACAGGCGGCAGCGGCGGGCCAGGGCGATCATGGCAGCGTCAAAGGCGTCGAGCGCGCCATAGCGCAGCGTGGGGTCATCCGCCAGGCTCCACTGGCGGCGGCAGTATTGGTAGCTCCAGCCGTTGCCCGCCCGGGGGAAGTCGATCCACTCTGGGTGGCCGAACTCATTGCCCATAAAGGTCAGGTAGCCCTCGCCGCCTAAACTCAAGGTCAGCAGACGGATCATCTTGTGCAGGGCCATGCCCCGGTCGATGACGAGGTTTTCCTTGTCCTTGGCCATATTCCAGTACATTTCTGCATCGCACAGGCGGAACATGACGGTCTTGTCTCCCACCAGTGCCTGGTCGTGGGATTCGACATAGGCGATGACCGGTTCCTTTGGCCGCCGCCCCGTCAGCTCGTACCAGATATTCCAGAGGTCCCAGTCCTCGTCACGCCGTTCCTTTAGAATGCGGATCCAGAGGTCCGGGATGCCCATGGCCAGGCGATAATCAAAGCCGATACCGCCGTCTTCGACCGGCAGGCAGAGCCCCGGCATGGCGGAGGTGTCCTCCGCGATGGTGATGGCGGCTGGATTGACCTGGCGCACCAGCGTATTGGCCAGCTGTAGGTACGTCACGGCTTCGGTGTCGGTATTGGGGGAGAAGTATTTGTCGTAATGGTCGAAAGTGGCGCCCAGCCCGTGGTCATGGTAGAGCATAGAGGTGACGCCGTCAAAGCGGAAGCCGTCGAAGTGGTACTCCGTCAGCCAATATTTGAGGTTGGAGAGAAGAAAGTGGAGCACCTCGTGCTTGCCGTATTGGAAGCACTTGGTATCCCAGGCGGCATGGGTCCCCCGGGGGCCGGGGTAGAAAAATTGATCGGGCGTCCCGTCAAATTCGTTGATGCCCTCCCGGGTGTTTTTTGCCGCGTGGGAGTGGACAACATCCAGCAGCACGGCGATGCCCAGCCTATGGGCTGCGTCGATCAACGCCTTGAGCTGGTCCGGCGTGCCGAAGCGGGAGGAGGCGGCGAAGAAATTCGTCACCTGATAGCCGAAGGAGGCGTAGTACGGGTGCTCCATGATGGCCATGATCTGGATGGTGTTATAGCCCAGCCGCTTGACCCGGGGCAGGACCTGCACACGGAATTCGTCATAGGTGCCGATGCCCGGCTTTTCCTGTGCCATGCCGATGTGGCATTCGTAGATATAAAGCGTCTTCTGCGGGCGGAAGGCCGCATCGTGCCACTGGTACGGCGCAGGCGGCGCATAGATGACGGCGTTCCAGGCCCCGGTCTCCGGCTCCTGGACGACATAGTGGGCATAGAGGGGGATGCGGTCCAGGTCCTGTCCGTTTTTTTGCACGATGGCAAGGACCCGCTGACCGTGGCGCAGTGCGTCGCGGCCCGGCAGGAAGACGTCAAAGACGCCGCCCGCCCGGCGGGTCATGGGGCAGGCGCGGCGGTCCCAGCCGTTAAAATCGCCGGTCAGATACATCGCATCCGCGCCCGGTGCCCACTCCCGGTACCACCAGCCGTCCGCCTGCCGGTGAAAACCAAAATACGCCGCGCCGTCTGCAAAGGCAGCAAGGTCCTGCCCGTCCGGCAGCAGCGCCGCTAGGCGCGTGCGATAGTTCTCCATCCGCAGGGCAAGATCCCCTTGGTATGGCCGCAGCAGCGGGTCGATTTGCAGAATTGGAAGCTCCTTCATACGTTACCCTCCGGGCGGCAGCCGGTCTGACAGCCGCGTGAAACCGATCGCGGCAGCAGATGCCGCGTTGATACGGGTGGCGTTACAGGCAAAAGGCCGCATACATGGGCAGGCAGGCCAGTCCTTTTTCCTGGGTGAAATTCCGGCTGCAGAAGCAGTAGGGCTGCAGCGCCGGGTACTTTTTGCAAAGCGCCGCCAGCCGGGCGGCCTGATAGCGACTGCCGGGCTCCGGCAGTATGGCGGCCATCCCCGTCTCCCGCTGCAGCAGGAACGGCGCGGCCTGGCCAAAACGGCCCTGCCAGAAGTACAGGGGGTAGCCCTGGGCGTCAAACTGCTGGGCCAGATAGTTCTGCGCCAGCAGCTGCCCGGCGACGCCGCCGTTTTCCGGGGCCAGCGCGGCGGGGGTGATGCCCGCCCGGGCGGCCAGCAGGCCGACGTCGCTGAAATAGAGCCGGTCCTGCGCCGGAATGACCTGGGCCTCCGCCGGGGCCAGGGGCAAGCGCAGCTGGCGGCTCTCCAAAACGATCCCTGCAAATTTCAGCCAGGAGATGCTCCCACCGAATTGCTGGGCGGGGCTGGGGGCACGTTTCGCGGTAAGCTGCGCCGGGATCGCACTGTAGCAGCTGCGGATCTGGACCGTCTCGGCGGCTGTGGCATACTTGGCCATGTCCGCCGTATAATTTTCCAGGATCTCCCGCCCGATGGCAGCTGTTTCCGGATAGCTACCGGTCTGCAAAAACTGCAGGATGCTGGCCGGCATACCGCCTACCAAGAGGTACTCCCGGTACAGGGCCGCCGCCTTTTCGTCCAATTCCTGCGGCATGGGCGTCATTGCGGCAAAGTGCTGGCGAATTTCAGCCGCCAGCTCGTCCTCCCCCTTGGCCCAGAGGTACTCTTCAAAGTCAAAGGGATGCAGCGTCAGCGAGGCGACCCGGCCGACGGGGAAGGAGTAATTCTGCCGGTTGACCGCCACGCCCAGCAGGCTGCCGGAGGCGGCAATGTGATACGCCGGCATTTGCTCACAGAAATATTTCAGCGCCGTCAGCGCCCGCTCGCAGGCCTGAATCTCATCGAGGATGATGAGCGTCTGGCCAGGTAGGATGCGCTCCCCGGTCAGGGCGCTGATATAGCGCAGCAGCCGCTCGGGGACGATGCCGTCCTGAAAATACTCGACCATCTTCTGGTTCGTCTCCAAGTTGAGATAAGCGGTGTTTTTAAAATGCGCCCGCCCGAATTCCCGCAGGATATACGTCTTACCGATCTGCCGTGCGCCGCCGAGAATCAGCGGCATCCGGCCGGTCTCTTTTTCCTTCCAGGCAAGCAGCTGGGATTCAATTTTTCGTTTCATAGTGCAGCGCCTCCGTCTGTGCTGGGGTATCTCAATTTATGCTGTTTCGTAAAGTGTACGCAGTAGGGTGATCTCCTGGGCGTAGCCCGCGTCGTCGTTCGGGGTCTCCAGGATAAAGGGCAGGCCCTGCAGGGCCGGATGCCGGATGATGCGGCCGATGGTCTCCAGGGAGAGCTTGCCCTCTGTGATCCGGGCGTGCCGGTCCTTGTGGCTGCCGCAGTCATTGAGACTGTTGTTCAGGTGGACTGCCTTGAGGCGATCCAGGCCGATGTGCCTGTCAAACGCTGTGAGGACGCCGTCCAGGTCGTGCTCCAGGTCATATCCGGCGTCCCAGACGTGGCAGGTATCCAGGCAGACACCGACGCATTGGGGCAGGGCCACCTGGTCGATGATCTGGCGCAGCTGAGAAAACTCCCCGCCGACCTCCGTGCCTTTCCCGGCCATCGTCTCCAGCAATACCGTCGTCTCCTGGCCTTCGGTCAGAACCTCGTTCAGCAGCTTGGCGATCTTGGCGATGCCGATCTCCAGCCCCTGGCCGACATGGCTGCCGGGGTGGAAATTATAGTAATTGCCGGGCGTCCAGGTCATCCGGGCCAGGTCCTCGCGGAAGGCCTGCAGGGCAAATTCCTGCACCTGGGGCTTGGCTGCGCAGGGGTTGAGGGTATAGGGTGCATGGGCGACCAGCGGGCCGACGTCCTGGGCCCGGCATTCATCCAAAAACTGGGCGATATCCGCCGGGTCAATGGCCTTGGCGCTGCCGCCCCGGGGGTTGCGGGTGAAAAAGGCGAAGGTGTTCGCCCCCAACGCCGTGGCCCGGCGGACCATGGCGGTATAGCCGCCGGCGGCGGAAACATGATAACCGATCCGAAGCATATGCCTGCCCTCCTGTGCGCAACGTTCTTTTTCTTATTGTAGCGTATTTTGCGAAAAAATACAACTGCTGCCCGGCGCGTGGTTTTCGTGGGCATGTAAATTCCTTGACAAGTTTCCGGACTATGCTAAAATAGAAGAAAATGCCGAAAAGAGCGAAAAGCAAGGCGAAAGGGCGGTGTGCGGCGATGGAAACAGAGGAAAAACAGGATAACGGCCTGACACTCCTGGACCGCAGCCGCAAGGGCATCACGATCTTCAGCCATGTAGGCGTCGTTTTGCTGCTGCTGGCGGTGCAGATCGTATTTATCATTGTCATCGCCCGGTGGTTTGAGAATTTCTTTCCCCATTATTTGACAATTTCGGTGCTGCTGTCTGCTGTGCTGGTGGTGTATCTCATCAACGGGCCCATTGACCCGACGGGGAAGATCACCTGGCTGGTGCTCATTATGCTGCTGCCGGTGTTCGGCTCGCTGCTCTATGTATATATACAAAGCGATATTGGCCACCGGACCCTGGCGGCAAAATTTGACCGGATGACCCGGCAGACGAAGCGGGAAATCCTACAGCAGCCTGTCGTCGAGGAGCGACTGGAGAGCGAGCGGCCCGGTGCAGCGGCGCTGGTGCGCTATTTGCAGCGCAGCGGCTGCTTCCCGGCCTACCAGGGCACGGAGGTGACCTATTTCCCCTCCGGCGAGGCAAAATTCCAGGCGCTGCTGCAGGAGCTGGAGCAGGCGAAGCGGTTTATCTTCCTGGAGTATTTTATCATCCGGGAAGGGCTGATGTGGGGGAAAATTCTGGAGGTTCTGTCCCGCAAGGCGGCCCAGGGCGTGGATGTCCGGGTGCTGTATGACGGCACCTGTGAGTTTTCCAATCTGCCCCACGATTACCCGAAGCGCTTGGCTGCGCTGGGGATCCAATGCCGGGTCTTTTCCGCCATCCAGCCCTTTGTCTCGACGCATTATAATTACCGCGATCACCGAAAAATTCTGGTCATCGACGGGCAGGTCGCCTTCAATGGCGGCATCAACCTGGCCGATGAATACATCAACCATGTCCCCCGCTTTGGCTATTGGAAGGACACGGCCGTTATGCTCCGGGGCGACGCGGTGAGGAGCTTTACGCTGATGTTCCTGCAGGTCTGGTGCCTGGATGAAAAAGCACCGGACTTTACGCCGCACCTTGCCTGCACAGTGCCCCGGGCGGCGCAGACGGGATTCGTCATCCCCTATGGAGACTGCCCGCTGGACAGCGACAAGGTCGGCGAGCGGGTGTATATGGACCTTTTGAACCGGGCGCAGCGCTATGTGCATATCATGACGCCGTATCTGATCCTCGACGGTGAATTGGAGACGGCGCTGAAATTTGCCGCAGAGCGGGGCGTGGAGGTCACGCTGATCCTCCCGGGCGTCCCGGATAAGAAGATCCCGTACGCCCTGGCAAAGACGTACTATGCCAGCCTGATGGCGTCAGGGGTGAAAATCCTGGAGTT
>ERZ827520.3825-NODE-3825-length-11798-cov-45.476880_pt1 | contig 11798 bp, 10 predicted proteins | sample MGYA00519581_ERZ827520 | MGnify/ENA primary metagenome ERZ827520 (study PRJEB31778, sample SAMEA3449339) | human gut metagenome | biome: human gut; feature: human-associated habitat; material: faeces | place: United Kingdom | collected 2010/2012 ...
CGAGGACAAACTGATTGGAGGTCAAATGATGAATTATGAAGCAAGCCCGTTTCAGGACTACGAATCGATCACCATTGATGAGCTGAAGGATCAAGCCAACAGCCTATTGAATCTGGTAACGGATGAGCAGCGACCACTGCGCGTATGCATGAATAATGGCAAGGAGTTTCTGTTGTGCCCTCAGGACCTGCTCGCCCCTATCTGTGACGCTGACTTTCGTTTGATTCTGCTGTCAGCAATGCGGTATGCGATGGGCAGAAACACATATATGCCCGCGGTAGTTTCCGATTACATTAAGCGCCATATTCGGTTTCTGGACGATAAGTTTCTTGCGTTGGCTGCCGATGATATCCGGCGGCACCTTGAAGACTATGCAGAGCATGAGCCGAATCCGAATCTTTGGCAGGGCCTTTTTGATGCACTTGAAACAGGGCAGAGCGCGCGTGCCACTCGTCAGGCAAGGAAGATTAGGTCTTGCCCGACCTGCGGAAAGTCCTCGCTTTGAGTGCCAATCGAAAAATATTCATGATAAAATTACGACGAAAGTCAACAGCTTTTCTCTCGCAGGGCGCAGATGCTTTCCCTTATTTCGGTGCGCATTCCCTTAAAATATCGCCCGAATTACGGGAATGCAATGGCTGTTACTGGTGCTCCTTGTCTGTGACATCACACATTTCGCGTTGCTATCCTCCCAGAAAACCGCTTGCACACCCCTACCATTAGAGTTACAATTTAGGCAGCCCAAAACGATTCCCGCTGGGGGTATGCGAAAGTTCACCGAAAGGAGCAACTGACATGGATAAAGAGCGTATGGCAGAATTAGAGAAGATCGAAGCCCATGGTGCCGAGAACGGCTGGGTTGCCCCGATGACAGAGGAAGACAGGGAGTTCTTTGCATATTTTCGCTCGGTGTTTAAGCGCTACAATATTTCGCCCTCAAAGGCAACGCGGCTGGAGTATGATTTTGTGACGCGAGTTGCGGAGAGTGAGTTCTATCTCCAGAAGGTAAATGCGTGATGCTATTCTTTGTCTATAGCGCCGCAGCTTCTGAGCTGCCACCCCCGCAGAAACCACTTGCATAACACCCTGCTCAGAGTTACAATACAGACCACACAGCAATGAGAAACGCTTCCCGTCCGGCATCGGTGAATCTTCACCGGAAACCGGGCGGGAAGCGTTTTTGACCACATAGATTACCACAGACGGCGCTGGAACATGCGGACACAGTGGAGATAAGAGCGTCAAAGAGTAAGTAAAACAAATTAAAAAGCACTGAAAACCGCTATAAACGAGCGGAAAAAGTATTCCCGATAAGTTTGGGAGCAAGATGCCGGGTGTTCGAATCACCTCACTCCGACCATACAGGAAAGACCGCCTTTCGGGGCGGTTTTTTGCGGTATTAAGCAAACAGTAGAGCACGCCTTGCGTCCATCCGGCGCTTGACTGTCCGATTCTGTTTACCATCGCTTCCAATGCTGCCGCTTACAGCTTTCTCTTCACCACCATCGGCACCCTCATCGTCATGCTTCTGTGGACCCTCTTTGCTCTGCCCATGGTCATCCCCGACATCATACCCCATTTCTCCGCCGCCCGCCCATCTCTGCCACAAATTCCCCTATCTGTGCATTGACTTTTCCCCTTCTCCCGCACTAAAATATAATGGAATAGGTGTTTGTTTAGATAGACACCCAAGCTATCCAAACGGAGGAACTGCCCATGAAAGAAGTCAAATCCCCAAAGAAACCGCTTATTTACTATTACTGCATTGTCCTGCTGGTTCTTATGGTGTTCAATTCCTTTATCGTGCCGCTTATCGCCAGGCAGCAGATCAAGGAAGTGGACTACGGCACCTTTATGTCCATGACCGAAAAGGGCGAGATCGGCAAGGTGGAGATCGAAAGCAACCAGATCCTTTTCACAGATAAAGACGGCCAGAATGTCTACAAGACCGGCGTGATGGACGACCCGAACCTCACCGAGCGTCTGTATGCCTCCGGCGCCCAGTTCGCCACCGAGATCGTGGAGGAAGCCTCCCCGCTGATGAGCTTTTTCCTGACATGGATCCTGCCGGTCGTGATTTTTGTCGCCCTCGGCCAGCTCCTCTATAAGAAGATGAGCGAAAAGATGGGCGGCGGGCCCAATTCCATGATGTTTGGCCTGGGCAACAGCAATGCCAAGGTCTATGTCCCCTCCACCGACGGCGGCATCCGCTTTGCCGATGTGGCGGGCGAAGACGAAGCCAAGGACAATCTTCAAGAAATCGTCAATTACCTGCATGACCCCAGTAAATATAAGGCCATCGGTGCTTCCATGCCCAAAGGGATCCTGCTGGTGGGCCCTCCCGGAACCGGCAAAACCATGCTGGCAAAGGCAGTTGCGGGCGAAGCAAATGTGCCCTTCTTCTCCATTTCCGGCTCGGAATTCGTGGAGATGTTTGTGGGCATGGGCGCTTCCAAGGTGCGCAATCTGTTCGACCAGGCAAAGGAAAAAGCCCCCTGCATCGTTTTCATCGATGAGATCGATGCCATCGGCCAAAAGCGCAGCGGCGGCCAATATGGCGGCAATGATGAGCGCGAGCAGACCCTCAACCAGCTTTTGACCGAAATGGATGGCTTCGAGGGCAATAACGGCGTCATCATTTTGGCGGCTACCAACCGTCCCGAATCCCTTGATCCCGCGCTGACCCGTCCCGGCCGCTTTGACCGCCGGGTACCGGTGGAGCTGCCCGATTTACAGGGCCGCGAAGCCATCCTCAAGGTCCACGCCAAAAAGGTGGAGCACGAGGATAATATAGATTTTCTGGCGGTCGCCCGCATGGCCTCCGGCGCTTCCGGCGCTGAACTGGCCAATATCGTCAATGAAGCTGCCCTGCGCGCTGTACGGGATGGCCGCACTAAGGTTACCCAGTCCGACCTGGAGGAGAGCATCGAGGTCGTCATTGCCGGCTATCAGAAGAAGAATGCCATCCTCACCGACCACGAAAAGTGGATCGTCTCCCACCACGAGATTGGCCACGCCCTGGTGGCTGCCTGCCAAAGCCACTCTGCCCCGGTGCAGAAGATCACCATTATCCCCCGCACCTCCGGCGCTTTGGGCTACACCATGCAGGTGGATGAGGGCAACCACTATCTAATGAACAAAGAGGAGATCGAAAATAAGATCGCTACCCTCACCGGCGGCCGCGCCGCGGAGGAAGTCAAGTTTGGTTCCATCACCACCGGCGCCTCCAATGATATTGAGCAGGCTACCCGCCTGGCCCGTGCCATGCTCACTCAGTACGGCATGAGCGATGAATTTGATATGGTGGCACTGGAAACGGTGAACAACCAGTACCTTGGCGGGGATACCTCCCTGGCCTGCTCCGCCGGCACCCAGGCGGAGATCGACCGGCTGGTCATTTCCATCATAAAGAAGCAGCATGAAAAGGCCACCGGCATCCTGAACGAAAAGCGGGAAAAGCTGGACGAGCTGGCCAAGTACCTGTACGAAAAGGAAACCATCACCGGCGAGGAATTCATGAAGATCCTGAATGAATGATCCCGCAAAGAGGTACCGCATGAATTTACTGTTTTGCATCAATGGCGGCTACACCGGCCCGCTGCTGGATTGTCTGGATTCCATAGTACTGCATGGGGGCGAAAAACACTATGATGTGTACCTCCTCTCCTCCGATTTAGCGGAAGAAACGCAGCAGCAGCTTTGCCGGCAGGTGCCGGCCGCTGTTGCCCTGCACTTTATCTCGGTTCCGCGGGAACTATTCGAGGACTTCCCGGAAACCGACCGTTATCCGCAGGAAATCTACTACCGGCTGGCCGCGCCCCTGCTGCTTCCCCCGGAGCTGGACCGTATCCTGTACCTGGATGCCGATATTGTGGTCATCAACCCACTAGGACCGCTGTACCGCAGCGATTTTGAGGGGAACCTATTTATGGCCTGCACCCACACCCGGGAGCTCCTGACCCGCGCCAACAGCCACCGCCTGGGGCTGGAAAAACCGGTCCCCTATATCAATACCGGTGTGATCCTGATGGAGCTGGACGGCCTGCGCCGGGAGATCGACCTCGGGGCGATCCGGCAGTATGCGCTGGAGCACTTTGACGCCCTGCTGTTGCCGGATCAGGATATCCTTACCGCGCTGTATGGCAGCCGGGTCAAGCTCCTCGATAGTCAGCGGTATAATCTCAGCGACCGCATCCTGGCCTTTTACAATGCCAATCCCCTGCACCCCCACCACAGTCTGGAGTGGGTGCGGCAAAACACCGTCATTATCCACTACTGCGGCCGCAATAAGCCCTGGAAGCCCGGCTATGTTGGTATTTTGGATGTGTTTTACCGGGAGCTGAAGGAGCAGCAAACCCACCTGCACCCGGAAAAGAACCGGTAAAAATGTTTCACGTGAAACATTTGTTCTTTTACGCCTCCCTGTTTCACCGCGGGGAGGTGTTACTCTTTTTTGCCGGGTTTACTTGACTTATTTCCCCTATGGAAGTAAAATATTATATTATGGTTCTATGCCGAGGAGGAAAGTATAAACATGAAAAATACCGAAAAATCGATGGATACCCTGGTAAACCTGTGTAAGAACCGCGGGTTTGTTTACGCCGGCAGCGAGATTTACGGCGGACTGGCCAACACCTGGGATTACGGCCCCCTGGGCGTGGAGCTGAAGAACAACATCAAGCGCGCCTGGTGGAAGAAATTCATCCAGGAGAACCCCTATAATGTCGGCCAGGATGCCGCCATCCTGATGAACCCCCAGACCTGGGTGGCCTCCGGCCATCTTTCCGGCTTTTCCGACCCTCTGATGGACTGCCGCGAATGCCACGAGCGCTTCCGTGCCGATAAAGTCATTGAGGACTGGTGTGCCCAGAACGGCTTTGAGCTGCCCCGCCCCATCGATGCCTTTACCCAGGCGGAGATGAAAGATTTTGTGGAGGAGCACAATATCCCCTGCCCCACCTGCGGCAAGCACAACTTTACCGATATCCGCCAATTCAACCTGATGTTCAAGACCTTCCAGGGCGTTACCGAGGATGCCAAGAACACCGTTTATCTGCGTCCGGAAACCGCACAGGGCATCTTTGTCAACTTTGTGAATGTCCAGCGCACGACCCGCCGCAAGCTGCCCTTCGGCATTGGTCAGATCGGCAAGAGCTTCCGCAATGAGATCACCCCCGGCAACTTCATCTTCCGTGTGCGCGAGTTTGAGCAGATGGAGCTGGAGTTCTTCTGCCAGCCCAATACCGACCTGGAATGGTTCCAGTACTGGCGCAACTTCTGCCATCAGTGGCTGCTCTCTCTGGGCATGAAGGATGAGAACCTGCGCCTGCGCGACCACGATCCCGAGGAGCTGTGCTTCTACTCCAAGGCGACCACTGACTTTGAGTTCATGTTCCCCTTTGGCTGGGGCGAGCTGTGGGGCGTAGCCGACCGCACCGACTACGACCTGACCCAGCACCAGAACACCAGCGGCAAGGATCTGACCTATTTCGACCAGGAAAAGAACGAGCACTACATCCCCTATGTCATCGAGCCGTCCCTCGGCGTGGAGCGCAGCTTCCTGGCCTTCCTGTGCGATGCCTACGATGAGGAAGTGCTGGGCCAGGATAAGAACGGCAATGATGATATCCGCACCGTACTGCGTCTGCACCCGGCGCTGGCCCCCTATAAGGCCGCTGTACTGCCCCTTTCCAAGAAGCTGGCAGATAAGGGCCGTGAGATCCAGCAGGAGCTTTCCAAGTACTTTATGGTGGATTACGATGACGCCGGCTCCATCGGCAAGCGCTACCGCCGTGAGGATGAGATCGGTACTCCCCTGTGCATCACCGTGGACTTTGAGACCGTGGGTGATGAGAACACCCCGGCCGATCACTGCGTGACCGTGCGTGACCGCGACACCATGGAGCAGGTTCGCATCCCGATCAGCGAGCTGCGCAGCTACATTGAAAAGAAGCTGGAATTCTGATTTTCCTTATAAACAAAGCGATCCCCCTGCCGAAACGCAGGGGGATTATTTATGTATCGAAATATCAGAATTTTACACCATAAACAGCAAATTGGTGGAAATGCGTCAGGCGGTCCAGCGCGGCATCTCGCCAATAGAAGCCGGTGTGATCGAGGGTAATGGCCTGCCACTCGCCGGTCGTGCCATCTTCCATCCAGTAGCCAAACTCCATTGCCTCATAGATGCCGGTGGAAATGACGGTATCCTTGGCGCCATCGTCGGTCTTCTCCACACGGGTGATCTCATAGCGGCCATCGGTATACATCTGGGCATTGTAATAGACATCCGCCACTGCTGCCATATCGGATTGGTATAGCCCCGCTACATGCTCCAGGGGCAGCTTTTCTGCCTGCTGGTGGTTGAGGGAAAGCATCAGTGCCAGCACCACGATGATCACTACGATCCACGCAAGGGCAGGAATGCGGTTCATGGCTGCGTTTGCTTTAGAAAGCCAGTTCATGTTAGTTCCTCCTGTTTGGTCAATCGCTGCTTCTATATTAACTATATTTTGCCAAACAGGGGGGGTGAAACAAGTGTCATTGCTCAAAAATGTTATATAAATTTCGTGTCGAATTTTTGTGGGAAATGTCTCAAGCTTGCTCTGTCACTGCAAAGGGCTTACCCATAATGAAAATGACCAGTGCCAGCAGCATGGCACCGCCGCAGATGAAGCAATACACTGGCACACCAACACTGGCCAACAGATAGCCGCCGACCAGGTTGCCCACGATGCTGCCGATGCCCTGCGTAACCGCCACGCTGATGAGGATAGCCCGCCCGGCATACTGCCGCGGGAATAGTGAGGCGACATAATCGATATTAAAGCGGAGAAAGCCGGCAAAGCCGATGGACATGAGAATCTGCGTGGCCATGACCCCGGCCATACTGCGCAACACCCCCAGCAGCAGGATGCGTGCGCCCAGCGCGGCGAGGGAAACGATAAACAGTACCGGCAGCGGCAGGCCCTTTTGCAGCAGGCGGCTGGCCAGGCGCATCAAGAGGAACTCACCCACACAGTAGAGGAACACCGAAAGGCCATAGGTGGAGGCATCGCCGCCGATGTAATTGATGATGACCTGCATAAAGCCATTGACCGAACGGGTGGAAAAGTAGTACAGCGTGCCGCAGATGAGAAAAACCACATAGGGGCGGCAGCCCAACAGCTTCCTAAAGCTGGCCCACAGGGACTCCTTTTGCAGATCAGCACTGGTTTCCGGGTCACTTTCCGGATGGAGAAGGGGAAGTTTATTGGGATCAGACAGTGGGAGGGCCAGCAGAATGGAAAGGCCCAGCGCCCCCATGTGCAGCCAAAAAAGGAAATTGATCCCCAAAGGGGCAATAAGGTAGCCGGAAATTAAAGCCGTGGTGGCATAAAAGATAGAACCAGCGCTGCGGATATTGCCGTAATCAATGGTGCTATCCCGCAAGGTCATCTGGTTGGTCCAGGTATCAAAAACACTGGAAGCACAGTAATCCAGCGCCGAGATCAGGCTGAAGGAGAGCATCGTCCAAAGAAAGCCGCGGCCAAAACAGAAGGGCAGCAGCGGTGTGACGATCATCCCGCCCGCTACCAATATAATGAACAACCATTTGGGGGAAATCGAACGGTCAATCAACCGGCCGTAAATAGGGCCGGCGATCATCATAACCAGGTACTGCAGCATAGTGATGTAACCACATTGTACCTCGGTGTAGCCATAATCCAGCAGGATGGTGACCGTATAGGCGTACAGCGAACAAAAGCTGACGAAATAAGCGCCCTCCAACAGGAACATATGGTGGCTCCGGCTCATGCTGCTTTCCCCCTTGCGATTCATTTTAATATATATGGAAAAACCACCCTATTGGGTGGTTCATCCTAAGTGCCGGCATCAACCTATTTTCCCGGGCCGCTTCCAGCCAAGTATCTTCGGCGCCAATGAGCTTAACTTCTGTGTTCGGGATGGGAACAGGTGGGACCTCATCGCAATCAACACCGACTATTGGGTTTAGAAACACACCCTGAAAATTGAACAACGAAAGTGCGGAACAAAAATCTGCTTGCTTGGTCAAGCCCTCGACCGATTAGTACACGCTAGCTTAACATGTCACCATGCTTACACATTGTGCCTATCTACCTTGTAGTCTTCAAGGGGTCTTACCTGATTGACTCAGTGGGATATCTTATCTTAAGGCCGGTTTCACGCTTAGATGCCTTCAGCGTTTATCCGATCCGCACATAGCTGCCCAGCTGTGCCACTGGCGTGACAACTGGTGCACCAGAGGTGCGTCCATCCCGGTCCTCTCGTACTAGGGACAGCTCCTTTCAAATATCCTGCGCCCACGACAGATAGGGACCGAACTGTCTCACGACGTTCTGAACCCAGCTCGCGTACCGCTTTAATTGGCGAACAGCCAAACCCTTGGGACCGAATACAGCCCCAGGATGCGATGAGCCGACATCGAGGTGCCAAACCTCCCCGACGATGTGGACTCTTGGGGGAGATCAGCCTGTTATCCCCAGGGTAGCTTTTATCCGTTGAGCGATGGCATTTCCACTCACATACCACCGGATCACTAACTCCAACTTTCGTTACTGCTCGACCCGTCGGTCTCGCAGTTAGGCTCGTTTATGCGTTTACACTCAATGCACGATTTCCGTCCGTGCTGAACGAACCTTTGAGCGCCTCCGTTACTCTTTTGGAGGCGACCGCCCCAGTCAAACTGCCCGCCTAACAATGTCCCCTGACCAGATTCATGGCCACAGGTTAGAATTCCAGCACTTCAAGGGTGGTATCCCAAGGATGACTCCGCACAAGCTGACGCCTGTGTTTCCTAGTCTCCCACCTATCCTGTACATGAAATACCGAAATCCAATATTAGGCTGCAGTAAAGCTCCATGGGGTCTTTCCGTCTTGTCGCGGGTAACCGGCATCTTCACCGGTACTACAATTTCGCCGGGTGGGCTGTTGAGACAGTGTCCAGATCATTACGCCTTTCGTGCGGGTCAGAACTTACCTGACAAGGAATTTCGCTACCTTAGGACCGTTATAGTTACGGCCGCCGTTTACTGGGGCTTCGATTCGGGGCTCTCACTCCTCCTCTTAACCTTCCAGCACCGGGCAGGCGTCACCCCCTATACATCATCTTTCGATTTAGCAGAGAGCTGTGTTTTTGCTAAACAGTTGCCTGGACCTATTCTCTGCGGCTCTGTTTCCAGAGCACCCCTTCTCCCGAAGTTACGGGGTCAACTTGCCGAGTTCCTTAACAACCCTTCTCCCGTTGGCCTTAGAATCCTCTTCCTACCTACCTGTGTCGGTTTGCGGTACGGGCATCGCAGATATCCACAGAGCTTTTCTCGCCAGTATCCAAGTCCATCTTCCCTACTCTAATTTCGGTCCCTTGCAACCGGGGCTACCAACGCCCGGCATGTACCCTTCTACTGTGTCCCTCTGCTTAAATCTTTTGATGGCTACGGAATCTCCACCGTATGTGCATCGGCTACGCCTTTCGGCCTCACCTTAGCTCCCGGCTAACCTGGAGCGGACGAACCTTCCTCCAGAAACCTTAGGCTTTCGGCCATTATGATTCTCACATAATTCGCGCTACTCATTCCGGCATTCTCACTTCTGTGCAGTCCACACGCGCTTCCGCTCGTGCTTCTCCCCGCACACAACGCTCCCCTACCCCGCACATTGCTGTGCAGCCCAAGCTTCGGTTGTATGTTTAGCCCCGTTACATTTTCGGCGCCCGGTCACTCGACCAGTGAGCTGTTACGCACTCTTTGAATGTGTGGCTGCTTCTAAGCCAACATCCTGGTTGTTTGTGCAACTGGACATCCTTTTCCACTTAACATACATTTGGGACCTTAGCTGTGGGTCTGGGCTGTTTCCCTTTTGACAATGAAACTTATCTCACACTGTCTGACTGCTGTGCATCAATTATCCGGCATTCAGAGTTTGATAAGGGTCGGTAGACTCTCGCCCCCTAGCCTATTCAGTGCTTTACCTCCGGTAATCTAACACAACGCTAGCCCTAAAGCTATTTCGGGGAGAACCAGCTATATCCGAGTTCGATTGGAATTTCTCCGCTATCCACACCTCATCCACCACCTTTTCAACGGGGGTTGGTTCGGTCCTCCATGGCGTTTTACCGCCACTTCAACCTGGACATGGATAGGTCACCCGGTTTCGGGTCATATGAAACAAACTGTGCGCCCTATTAAGACTTGGTTTCCCTTCGGCTTCAGTCCTGAAGACCTTAACCTTGCTTGTTCCATATACTCGCCGGACCGTTCTACAAAAAGTACCCGATCACCCATTGACGGGCTCTCGGTGCTTGTAAGCACAGGGTTTCAGGTTCTTTTTCACTCCCCTCCCGGGGTCCTTTTCACCTTTCCTTCACAGTACTATACGCTATCGGTCACTGGGTAGTATTTAGGCTTGGAGGGTGGTCCCCCCGGCTTCCCACGGGATTCCTCGTGTCCCGCGGTACTCTGGATCCTGCTCGCTGTCTCTCCTTTTCACCTACACGACTCTCACGTTCTTCGGTGGGCCTTCCCATGCCCTTCGGTTAAAGATCAACAATGCTAAATGCAGTCCGCAACCCCCATAGTATTTCTACTACGGGTTTGGCCTCTGCCGCGTTCGCTCGCCACTACTTGCGGTATCTCGGTTGATTTCTTTTCCTCGCCCTACTTAGATGTTTCAGTTCAGGCGGTTTCCCTCATATACCTATGAATTCAGTATATGATGTATGGACTTCTCCATACGGATTTCTCCATTCGGAAATCTGCGGATCAATGGATATTTGCTCCTCCCCGCAGCTTATCGCAGCTTATCGCGTCCTTCGTCGGCTCCCAGTGCCAAGGCATTCGCCCTGCGCTCTTCTTAGCTTGACCATGCGTTACATAACTTATCCTTTTCAGAATTAGTCATGCGCGAATCTTTGTTGTTACATTCGACAAATATTGTAGTTTACCCTAATATTCTACTATTCATGGGTTTACATTACTTTATCTCATTCGCAGTTTTCGTTGTTCAATTTTCAAGGTGCGTTTTGAATGGGTGTCTTCTGTGTTATAGAAGACTGGTGGGCACAAGTGGATTCGAACCACCGACCTCACGCTTATCAGGCGTGCGCTCTAACCACCTGAGCTATGCGCCCATTTCCAGTGGTGGAGATGAGGAGGATCGAACTCCTGACCCCCTGCGTGCAAGGCAGGTGCTCTCCCAGCTGAGCTACACCCCCATTTGAAGGCTGCGCCCTCAAAATTGAACAGCATCCACTCCTGAGTCCCTGCACTGACCAGAGTAATGACCTTTCAGCCATTTCTCCTTAGAAAGGAGGTGATCCAGCCGCTCGTTCTCGAACGGCTACCTTGTTACGACTTCACCCCAGTCATCAATCCCACCTTCGACCGCGCCCTCATTGCTGTTAGGCTACGGGCTTCGGGTGTTACCGACTCCCATGGTGTGACGGGCGGTGTGTACAAGGCCCGGGAACGTATTCACCGCGGCATGCTGATCCGCGATTACTAGCAATTCCGACTTCATGCAGGCGGGTTGCAGCCTGCAATCCGAACTGAGACAATTTTTCGGGATCTGCTTCTCATCGCTGAGTCGCTTCCCTCTGTTCCATTGCCATTGTAGTACGTGTGTAGCCCAGGTCATAAGGGGCATGATGATTTGACGTCATCCCCACCTTCCTCCGTGTTGTCCACGGCAGTCTATCTAGAGTGCTCTTGCGTAGCAACTAAATACAAGGGTTGCGCTCGTTGCGGGACTTAACCCAACATCTCACGACACGAGCTGAC
>ERZ827520.3826-NODE-3826-length-11797-cov-2.842787_pt1 | contig 11797 bp, 9 predicted proteins | sample MGYA00519581_ERZ827520 | MGnify/ENA primary metagenome ERZ827520 (study PRJEB31778, sample SAMEA3449339) | human gut metagenome | biome: human gut; feature: human-associated habitat; material: faeces | place: United Kingdom | collected 2010/2012 ...
ATTCTTCCGCCGTGATAAAACACGCGCCGCCGTTCGTTCTTTTAATTTATACCATACTGTAACGCTCCGCGTCCATTCCGCTTTATCGGCTTCAGAACGTCGCCGCCTTCCGGAGACTTCATTCAGGGGCAACGCCCTTGCCGCGTCACTCCCCGCCGTCAATTATTTAGGAAATTTTACTGACCATGCCATGCTTGAAGCGCAGCGAGTCCTTTCGGGACCGGCGGCACATCGCATCCTGGCCGGTCAAAGCTATGCGGAGGAACTGTCAGGGCACGCCGTCGCCTGCGTTCCGGCAACGCACTCGCCCAGCAGCGCGATCCCCAGCACCCCAGCCACGAGCGCTTCGATCAAACCGATGGTATAAACCTGACCGACACCTATGCGCGACAGCGCCGCAGAAAAAGGCAACAGGGAACAGCATAAGACCAATACGAGCAGCGGCGCGGCGCTGTTACACGGCGCCGCGCCGCTGCTCTCGAATGTATCCAGACATGACCGGTCATACTGTTCTATTGTTCAGTGATAGCCCAAAGAGGCTGATATGCTGCCGGCTGCTGCGGTAAGCTTCTTCAGCACATCCTGGGCTTTGCTCTGGATATCTGTGCCGATTATCTTGAGCAGGACAGCACTCATGGCGGCCACAGTACATCCTTGATAATCACGGATCGGCACTGCGATGCAGTAGAGTCCGCTGATGTACTCTTCGTCGTCGAGACTGTATCCCCGTTTGCGGATATTCGCCAGCTCTTCACAGAGCAAATCAAGATTGGTAATTGTATTCGCCGTATAGCGGCGAAGTTTGATATTGTCATGAGGAGTACTGCGTGACGCTGCCTCGTCGGAACTCCTGAAAACGTCCCGAATTTCCTTTTCATCCATGCAGGACAAAAGCATTTTGCCAAGCCCCGTGCAGTAGGCAGGCATATAGACGCCCAGAGGCAATGTGGCACGGATTGTAGACTGGCTTTCTATCTTCTCGATATAAACCACGGAGTACGATTCCATCACAGCAAGATTGATGCCTACCTGAGTTTCTTCGGCCAACGCCTTCATGAAGGGCATAGCGATACGCCCAAGTCCAAGGGATCTCACGACGCTGTGCCCGATGTCAAAAAACTTTAGGCTGTTGGAGTACTTGAAGTTTTCTCTATTTTGATTCACATATCCAAGAACGCGAAGTGTTGCCAAGAGACGGTGCACGGTGCTTCGATCGAGCGAAAGCTGTGCGCTGAGCTCTGCAATGCCAAGTTCCTGATGCTCTTTCAACGCTTCAATTATAGAAAAAGCACGCTCTATAGACTGGACCAAGCCAGTTCGCTCTGAATGCGATTTCATGGATTTCTCTCCTTTTACTCAATGTTTCTATATCTAGATACAGAAGTAACTGATCCTTACAGCCCGCTAATTTAAAAACAAATCAGATAGTTATCAACAGGAACCAGAGTTTATCGCTGCCGGCAGAGAAAAAATTCGAGTTCCTCTGAACCTGCAAATCCAGAAGTATAGGGAGGGGGCTTGCCCCATGACATTCGCAACGATGAGAGCCATCATAACGACATTATTTAAACAATATTATACAGAATTTAACCGTATAATCAACAATTTTTCCTGTGACATACTTCCGACGTCTAAACATCGTAGGAGCTGAGAGAGGCATAGACAGCGCGTTCCCATGGAGTCTGCGGTCCTTGAGTACCCAATTATGCGAAAACAGACGTTCTCTCATTCAGCGCAGAAGTCCAATAGCCGCATCTGCTTACAGCCCCGCTGTTCTCAGCAGTTCCTGCGTGCCCATTCCCCGACATGTAAATTTTTATCCTTGAGTTTTTGTAACCGCAGACGTAGTAAAGCTGAATACCTATGGAGAATAGCCCACGGTGACGCTGTTTCTCTCTATATCTGCTGTGCCCTCGTTTTTTGGCAATGGTCAGCCCAGATTGTTCTCGCATCAGCTTCAAAAGCAACTGGTAATATATCTGCAAATAATCTCTGACGGCGCCCGCCGGTGATTATCTGGCAAAGACTCCGGCCTCAGAAAATTTCTTTCCACCGTGTGCACTCAATAGAGAGACCTCCCTTCCTCGCGCCGTACTCCGTCTACGGCGTTGCTGAGCAGGCCGACAAGATAGAAATTGTCCAGCGGCAATCGGGCGCCTTAAGGAGAAGCTCTTGGCAGTGAGCACAAAGATTGTTGAAAGAATTTAAGAAGAATTCTTTTATCTGATCGAATGATACCTTATGGATGTGCAGCTCATTACCGAAAGCCTTGATCGCCTCTTTCCATTTCCCCTGCGCATGAGGAATTGTTCTATGACGAGAGCAACAAAATTTATCACATATTAGGTCTTGTTTAAAAAACACCATACTGCCCCAAAAGTCTGAAGCATTTAAACTTCAACTATGGAATCAGAAGGCATGAATTGACTGACAGCGAATGGGATCGAATCAGGCCAACGCAGATGTCCGGTAAAACACGGTAATCGCAAGGTGATGAACGGTATTCTGTGGATCGCCGAAAACGGCGTGCCGCGGAGAGAACTTCCTGAACGCTATGGACCATGGCAGGCAGTTTATGCACGCTTCAGGCTGTGGAAACGACGGGAAATTCGAGGCGGTCTCCAACGCCTTGGTACCAATTCTTGACTAAAATATTGAATACGGAGCGCCCCAAGGAAGTCCAGTCACACGGGACTCCCGCGGGGCGCTCTGCGTACTCTGTCAATGCGCTCTATTCTATTAAGTGAGTATGATCGCCAATGCAGACATGGGAAACCGCTCTCAGCGCCACGTCCTGCACGGAACATCAGAGCACCAACAGCGAGGAAAAATAGAAAAAGCGGTCGGCATGTCGTTTGGCGGACGTAATACGAAAGTCCATACCATGGGAGACACCCTGAGCAACTCCGTGGTGTCGATGCTCAGTTACGACAACGACCATGACGCCCTGCATACCGTTTTCTTTCTCCGTCAGACAGAGATCGAGGGAAACAGCGTCATCAGCGACAAAGCTTACGGTTCACAAGCTCTCAGGGGAGCACGTATGCCATTCCCTCCAACAGCGCGACGCAAGCCGTGATCTGCAGATAACCACGTTCCCAAGGGACAGCACTTGGCCAAGTGCCCCTTTCGGAAAATCAATTCTGCAGAATTTTTACCCGCTATGACAAACGTGACGCTTCGTTCTTTGCCTTTGTTCTCATTGCCGCCATCATTATTTTGTCGAAGGAGCACAGATTACCTAGTTTTTAAACAAAGCCTAGTATCATTCGACATATTTAATTTCATCAACATCGGATTTGCGCACGCTAAAGAAAACCAGAGCAGAGCGAGACGCTCCACTTTAAGAGTGACCAGTGAAAAAAATTCTTTTTTGCTGTTCATGGAGAAATCTCCTTTCAGTTGATGATGTTTTTTAGCATAGCAACGATCTTGTTTCCCATGAATTTATTTTTTGTTTTTTATAAACTGCAAAACCTCACTTATGCGATCTAAGATTCATTTGAAAAATAATGATTGACAGACGGCATTTTTATATTATAATTATTCTACAAGTCAAAAACAATACGCTATTTCGCAATATGAAACAAGCTATTATTTATGACGTATTTTTCCGGAAAAATAAATTTATATATTGAGATAAATTATGGCATAGAGAGGAGGCGTAATCTATAAACAGCACGACCAGGACAGTTAAAAACCGTTAAAAACAGATTGAAAGGAGGAAAATAACTCGTGAAAATTGCTGTGGTCGGAGCCGGCGCGATGGGAAGCCTCTTCGGCGGATATCTTTCTCAAAAAAACGACGTCTATCTTGTGGATATCTGGGCAGAGCACGTGCAGGCCATAAATGAAAACGGGCTGAAAATTGAGGAGCAGGATGGGCAGATTCGAATCTTCCATCCTAAAGCGACGACAGATGCAAAAACTGTAGGAGTCGTAGAGCTTGCTGTTGTATTTGTAAAGTCTATCCAGACCATTGAGGCTATGGAAGAAAACATTTCACTGATCGGGCCAGACACTATGGTTCTCTCTCTTCAAAACGGTTATGGGAATGATGCGGATATCCGCAAGTTTGTGGATAAGAAAAATATCGTTCTAGGAACGACAGCCCATGGCTGCACGATGAAAGAGCCGGGATTTGTTTACCATGCCGGCGTCGGCCAGAATCATATTGGTCCCGTAAGCAGTGATCGAAATGCGGCAGAGATAGTAGCTGCTGTCCTGAATGAATGTGATCTCATTACGGACGTCTCTGATGACGTAATGAAACTTGTGTGGAACAAACTCTTTGTGAATGTCGGCATCAACGCAATTACAGCTCTTATAGACAGAACAAATGCCTGTATTGCCGACAATCCCTGCGCCAATGCAGTGTCGAAGGCACTAGTTTATGAAGCTGTCGCGACAGCCAATGCTGGCGGTGCTAATTTTGACGCAGCCACAGTTTTTGCAAATGTAGTGGAAGTCGCCCGCAAAACAGGCCTGAATCGCTCATCCATGCTTCAGGATGTGTCTAAGAAGCGTAAAACTGAGATTGATAAAATCAACGGTGCCATTGTGAAAGAAGCAGAAGCTCATGGCGTGGATGTGCCGGCCAATCGTCTGATCGTAAATTTGATCCACGCAAAAGAATAGGTGAATTTCCCGAGAATAAAGATGTGGTTTAAAGATGGCAACTCGTCGGACAAAAACAGCAAAATGGCGATGAAAACTTGGCATATTCTTTAAATAGGGGGCATTTTGTGATGGAAAAGCAGAAAATGACGGTTATGGATTTTCAGAAGTACAAAGATGAAGGCAGAAAGTTCTCCTATGTGACGGCTTATGATTATACGACTGCATCTATCGTGGACGACAGTGATGTGGAGGTTATTCTTGTCGGCGACTCTCTAGGCATGATCATGCTTGGCTACAAGGGAACAACGGCAGTAACCATGGACGACATGATCCATCATATCCGTCCAGTAGTACAGGGAGCTCCTCACACCTTTGTCATTGGCGATATGCCTTTCGGTTCCTATCAGGTTTCCTGTGAGCAAGCGATGACCAATGCCATCCGCATGATCAAGGAAACAGGCTGCGACTGCGTCAAACTTGAGGGCGGCATCAACATGGCCGACAAGATCGCAGCAATCGTGAATGCTGGTATTCCCGTGATGGGGCACATAGGTCTGACTCCTCAAACCGCAACTTCGCTCGGAGGATTCAAGGTTCAGGGCGGTACGCCTGAAAGCGCCCGCAAACTTATTGAAGATGCCAAGACCATCGAAAAAGCCGGCGTATTCTCCATCGTCCTTGAGTGCGTGCCCAGTTGTGTCGCAAGGGCCATGTCCAAAGAAGTCCGTGTTCCTATTCTCGGTATTGGTGCTGGTCCCGATGTGGACTGTCAGGTGTTGGTGACACAGGATCTTCTTGGCATGTACGGTGATTTCAAGCCCAAGTTCGTCAAGCAGTTTGCTCAGATTCGCAAGGCCATGGTGGATGGTCTTAATGCGTTCCACGAGGAGACTCTGAACGGATCATTCCCATCACCCGAGTTCAGTTTCAACAAGCAAGTCGATATCCCGCCGGCCAGGGAATAAGCAAGAGAAGTTCTGAAATAAAACCAGCCCTTCCGCAGCACCGTGCGCCTCCCTGGGGGTACTTTGACAAGGACATACAAGTGCGCCCGCTGCGCCATTTCATTCCACAAAATTTCAAGGAGGCTTTCTCGACATGAAGAAGTTATATGCTGCTCTTGTGGTTTTAGCGCTGCTCTGCGCGTCAGCTTCAGCCACTGAGATCCTCAAGGCTTCTCATTCCGTGGCTCCGTCCCATCCGTATCACCTTGGACTCGTCAAGTATGCCGAGTTGGTGACGGAACGTACCAATGGTGCTGTGACAATTGATATCTTCCATTCCGCCCAGCTTGGCAACGAGCGGGATAACATCGAAGGCCTTCAGATGGGAACTCTGGACATCTGCGTTACCTCCACGGGCCCCATGGGCGGATTTGAACCCCGCTTCTTTATGTTTGACCTGCCCTTCCTGTTCCGCGACCGTGAGCATGTTTACAAGGTTCTCGACGGCACTGTGGGACAAGAACTCCTAAAGAAACTCATCGATGTAGGTATTGTCGGTGCCGCCTACTGGGAGAATGGGTTCCGTCAGGTCACCAACTCCAAGCGTCCGATTAACTCCGTCAACGATATCAAGGGACTTAAGCTCCGTACTATGGAGAATCAGGTTCACATAGATGCCTTTCGCGCTCTTGGCGTCGATCCTACCCCCATGGCCTGGAGTGAGGTCTTCACAGCGCTGCAGCAGGGGGTTATCGACGGTCAGGAAAATCCTGTGCCTATCATCTACGTTCAGAAACTGATCGAGGCCGGTCAGAAGTATTTAGCAATGACCAACCACGTTTATTCACCTTCGCTGTTTCTGATCAGCGCTATCACTCTGGAGCGCTTTGATGCAAAGACCCGCGCTGTCCTTGTAGATACAGCAAAAGAAGTGGCCTTCTACGAGCGCGGCCTGATCAAGCAAATGGATGAAGAGCAGATTGGACTCCTTCAGAAGCAGGGCATGGCAGTCACCTATCCTGATCAGGCTGAATTTAAGGCCGCCTGCCAGTCTATTTACACAAAGTACGAAGAGCGCTTTGATAAAAAGCTTATCGACAATATCATCAATACAAAATAACACAAACAGAAGGGTCGATTTTCTATCTTGAACGCAAAGGACAGGCCGTGCCCTGAAAAGCACGGTCTGTTTTGGAAAGGAGGACCTATGCAACTGACTGGACTGATACATAGAACAAGCGAGCTCTTGAACAGCCTCGTAGAGAAGACTATCTGCCTTCTGCTCGCAGGCATGACGGCGGTAACCTTTGCGCAGGTAGTATGCAGACTTATACAGGGCTCTTTGCCGTGGTCCGAGGAATTATCGCGTTACATGATGGTTTATCTGACTTTTCTTGGGCTGAGTGTGGGCGTTAAGCGAGGTGTTCTTATTAATATAGAAGCTTTCATGAACCTCTTTCCTCCCCAAATCCAGAATACAGGCGCTCTTTTTGTGACCCTGTTGAATATGGCCTTTTTTTACGTACTCCTCCGTTACGGCGTCAAAATTGTCCTGTTCACGCTGCGTCAGACTTCCCCAGCCATGGGCGTCAAAATGGGCTACATTTACGCGTCTATCGCCATTGGAGCTGCTTTAATGATGCTTCACTCCGTCGATAACTTACTTCAGAAATTCTCAAATAAAGCGACGGTGAACTCTCATGACTAACGAAGTCGCGCTGGTGCTCTTCGGCTCTCTGCTACTATTCTTCTTTTTGAAGGTCCCTATTGGGTTTGCTATAGGCCTTTCGTCGGTGTTGACGTTGACGCTGTGCACCCGTATTCCCCTTCAAGTGGTACCTCAGCGCCTTTTTACGGCGACAGATTCCTTTCCCTTCATGGCAGTGCCATTTTTTATCCTGTCAGGAAGTCTCATGGAGCAGGGAGGCATATCGAGGCGGCTCATTGCTCTTGCGAGTTCATTTCTCGGTGCCTGCCACGGCGGGCTCGGTATGGTGTCGATCGTTGCATGCATGTTTTTTGCAGCCATCTCCGGATCCTCAGCGGCAACGACAGCAGCTATCGGCAGCATTATGATTCCCGCCATGGTCAGTCATGGTTATGACGTGGGTTTTGCTTCGGCGATCAACGCAGCTTCAGGGACCATTGGCATCATCATTCCGCCAAGCATACCCTTTGTCACTTATGCTGTGCTCACCGGCTCTTCTGTAGCAAGCATGTTTTTGGGCGGCATGGTGCCAGGACTTCTGATGGGACTGTCATTGATAGCTTTAACCTACGGCATCTCATACAAGCGCAGTTACAAGGACGAGCAGAAGGCGACATGGCATGCTAGGTGGGTAGCCTTTAAGAACTCTATTCTGGCGCTGTTTATGCCGATTATCGTCATCGGCGGTATTTATTCGGGATTTTTTACGCCCACAGAGGCGGCCGTAGTTGCCGTGGTCTACGCCTTGGCGGTAGGAGTTCTGGTCTATCGTGAGCTGACTCTCAAAACTATCATGAAAGTTTTCACAGAATCAGCGGTAAGTACGGCGGGCATTTTATTCCTCATCGCCGCTGCATCGCTTTTCGGCTGGATACTTACCAACAACCGTATCCCTGACGCCATAGCGCAATGGCTGATGTCCATCTCAAAAAATCCCATCATCATCCTGATGCTGATCAACCTTCTTCTTCTGAGCGTGGGAACATTTCTTGACACCGTAGCAGCACTCATTATTCTGGTGCCGATTCTCTTCCCCATTTCCGCACAGCTGGGCATCGACCCTGTTCACTTTGGGCTCATCATCTGCGTCAACCTAGCTATCGGTCAAGTGACGCCACCTTTCGGCATCTGCCTTTTCGTCGCTTGCGGAGTGGCGGACATCAAGCTTGAACGCATAGTAAAAAGCGTGCTTCCCTTCATCCTGATGCTCATTCTGGATGTGATTCTGGTTACCTACCTACCCTGCCTCAGTACCTGGCTTCCGAATGCGTTGATGTAAAGATCCCAACTTAACGAGCATATAGATAAAACCGAGTTTTCTCGAAAAATGCTTATACTCGCAGTATTTCCATTAGGAAAATAAGAAAAATAATATTGTTTTCTTACAATGAAAAACAACATGAGAACTACTGCACAAAAGGGGGAAAAAGCATGACAGCATTAGCGTGGATCGGTGTTATGTTTATCATTGCGGTAATTCTGAGAGCGAAGATAAACTTTCTCGGAAGATCTCTGGTGCCTGCTTGTGTCATTGCCGGAGTCATCGGTTTTATTCTGATGAACACCTGCGGGCTTGGAGGCAGCAAAGCCGGAGATTACGGCTATATTTCAGGGCAGCTTTACACCTTCCTGTTCATCAATATGGGCGTTATTCTTGCTGCGAAAAAACTTGATACCCCTCAAAAAGAGAAGATCAAAAATCTGAAAGAGCTACGTGCGCGCATGGGCGACAGCATGTTCTCGGGTATCTTCGGTATGGGGTCCTACTGGGCGCTGGCCTATTCATTCCAAGCCTTGATCGGTTTTGGTATTTTGTGTCTCATCGGCAAGTACTGGGACATGGATCCCACCTATGGCCTGCTTATCTCCTTCGCGTTCGCTCAGGGCCCCGGCCAGGCCGTTACCTACGGCGCCCAGATGGAAGCGGCCGGATGGAGTCATGCAATTCAGGTGGGCATCACCTTTGCATCCGTTGGCTTCCTGGTCGCCTTTATCCTCGGCGTCCCTTATGCCAAAAAGGGTATCAAGATGGGTATCGCCAGTTCCAAGATCCGTCTGAGCCCCGATGTGGCCTTTGGCTTCTATGAACCTGAAAAGCAGGAGCCCTACGGTAAAATCACAACCTTTGGCGGCAACCTCGATGTGCTGACGTTCCATATCGCCCTTGTAGGGGTAGCATGGATCTTGGGTACCTATCTAGGCAAGCTCTGGGGCTTGTTCCCAGGATACTTCGGTCAACTCTTTTCAATGCTTCTGTTCTTCAACGGTATGCTCTGCGGCTATGGCCTGCGCTGGATCATAGGTAGACTTGGGGTCAGCAAATATCTTGACCGCGGCACTCAGCTCCGCATCGGCGGAGCATGCACCGATATCATGGTAACAGCGGCTTTCATGGCTATTGACATGGATATCGTTGGCAAATGGATGGTTCCTATCACCATCATCTGCGTAGTTGTATCCGGAGTTACCTGGGTTACTATTAAATACTTCGGCGCCCGCTTTGGAGGCAGCAATGACTTTGAGCGCATCCTCGGCGAATGGGGAACGGCAACAGGAACAAATGCTACGGGGCTGTCATTGGTCCGTATCGTCGATCCGGAAGCTGAGACCACCACTGCAGCGGAGTTGGGGCCCGCAAACATCGTGAACGTTCCGGCATCCTACTTTGTCATGCCTGCCATTCTGGCTTTCGCAGCCAAAACGATGACTCAGATATCCATGATTCTGTGCCTTGTGGCCGTTCTCGTGGGTTACTTGATCTTCATGCGCGTCGTTGGCGTATGGGGTAAAAAAACCTTCGACATGAACAAGGGAGAGAAGTATAAAGACGGTAAACTTATCATGAAAGATGGCAAACCAGTAAACTAAATAATATTTGAGATATAATTCATGATTAGAATATGGTGGGCAGCAAAGAGCACAGCGACTGGGAATTTCGACACCTTCCATGTTAATACGCTCTTGCAAAGGAGGAAAAAATGAGCTCTGATCATTCGTATCTTGACATTGCCTTTAGAAATGGAAGCGTTATTACGGTAAATGCCAACGACGACGAGGCTCAGGCTGTAGGCGTCAAGGGCAATAAAATCGCATTTGTAGGGTCTAACGAAGCACTGCATGAACTGCTCGACTTGCACACAAAGGTTTACGACCTAGACGGGCGTACGCTGATGCCAGGAATCAACGACAGCCATTTTCATCCTATCCTGAACGGTATGCTGGGAACAGAACTGGACTCCGCCATACTCGATACCACACCTAAGCACTGCTCATCTCTTGCAGCAATGCTAGAACTGATACGACAAACAGTGAAGATCAAAAAGCCCGGACAATGGATCTCAATGATGGGATATGAACCGCTTCTTTTCCCCGAAAGAAGACACCCCACTCTTGAAGAGCTTGATGCAGCTGCGCCCAATAACCCTGTTCACTGCATGCACGGCGGCGGGCACATCTGTATGTACAATTCAAAAGCTTTGGAATATCTGGGCGTTTATAGTCCCTCTGATGCCGTAAAATATCCTGCTGATGAAGTAGAAGTTTGCGCCGGAAAATTGACGGGAATGGTCCGCGGTCATACGCACTTTGGGCTTTGGGGACAGGTAGACTACACAGAAGAACAGCAGAAACGCGCCGCCATGAAATCCCACAAACAGCTTCTTGAAGCAGGCATCACCTCGGTAGGCGATATGGGTGAATGTGATAAATCTTCATATCATATTATGCAGAAGCTCTGTCGTGACGGAGAGTTCAAGGTTCGCGTCTATATGGCGCTTCACAGTATTTTTGGCAAATCTTACTCCTTAGCTGACAACCAGCATTGGCTGGATCTTGGTTTCATGACTGGGCTAGGCGATGAACACTTCCGCGTGGGACCATGCAAATTCATGATTGATGGCGGTTCAGGCGGTCCATCCTGTGCCACCCGTGAGCCCTACAGCCACGATCCCTCCATGGTTCGCGAGCGAGGCTGGGAACGCGATGAGACAGCACGCTATATCAAGACCATTAACGACGCCGAATGCCAAGTCACAGCCCACGCCATTGGAGACTTGGCTATTGAATTCATGGTGGAGGGTTACGAGAAGGTCTTCGCCGAGAATCCGGAAAAGGTTCGTCACCTGCGCCATCGTATCGAGCATTGTACCATCGTGGATCAGGATCTGATTGACCGCATGGCACGAATGAACATTTGCCCTTCAGTAAATGCCGGGCTTGTGGCCATGCTGGGAGAAAACTTTACAAAATTCTATGGCCAGCGCAACAGATACCTTGGCGCGCTGAAAAGTATGCTCAAGGCCGGCATAAAATGCTCCCTTCACAGTGACGCACCTTCAGGGCCAGTGGGACTCAAGTGCATTGTTGGATGTGTAAACCGTTACGACAAAATCAAAAATGTGCAGTGTGACCGGACCCAGGCCGTGACCGTTCTTGAGGCTATCCGCTGCGCCACACTGAACGGCGCCTACGGATCCTTCGAAGAAAAAATCAAGGGCAGCATTGAGGTTGGCAAGCTTGCCGACAT
>ERZ827520.3835-NODE-3835-length-11782-cov-2.867144_pt1 | contig 11782 bp, 9 predicted proteins | sample MGYA00519581_ERZ827520 | MGnify/ENA primary metagenome ERZ827520 (study PRJEB31778, sample SAMEA3449339) | human gut metagenome | biome: human gut; feature: human-associated habitat; material: faeces | place: United Kingdom | collected 2010/2012 ...
ATGACAATGTCGTTAAAATCGAACTGTTCGAGCAGACGCGCGTTTTTCATTGCGCTTTCGGCAAGAGCCTCGGGTGTGGGGCCGCCGAATTTCGCAAGCAGCTCCTTTTCCACCGAGCCGGAATTAACCCCGATTCTTATGGGTACGCCTGCGATTTTGCATTTGTCGGCGACCGCCTTGATACGGTCTCTGTCGCCGATGTTTCCGGGATTTATGCGGATTTTGTCGGCGCCGGCGTCCACCGCCGCAAGAGCGAGACGGTAGTCAAAATGAATGTCGGCCACAACTGGAATTTGGACGGCCTTTTTAAGCGCCTCGATAAGGCCGATGTTTTCCATGCTCGGGAGCGCCGTGCGTATGATTTCGCATCCTGCGCTTTCAAGAGCCTTGGCCTGTGTTGCGTTTCCCTCGATATTTTCGGCGGGAATATTGAGCATCGACTGGATCTTTACCGTCGAATCTCCGCCGATAAAGGTGTTGCCCACCTTGATTTTTCTTGTCTTTCTTCTTTCAAAAGTCATGTTAGCCTCCGCGGAACAGCTTTAAAATGTCGTGTCCCGTAATAAAAACAATGAATATCATAAGCACGGCAAAGCCGGCGGCGTGAACAAATCCCTCGTATTTTGCGGGAACGGGCTTTCTTCTGATTGCCTCTATGATAAGGAACACCAGTCTCCCTCCGTCGAGAGCCGGAAGAGGCAAAAGGTTCATTATTCCGAGGTTTATCGTGATAATGGCAAGCAGATAAAAAATCGAGTCGAGAGCCATAAGCGGCTTGCTCGACGACGCCGCGTTGCTGACCGTTTCGCCCACCGCCGAAACCACTCCGACGGGGCCGCTGATTTCGTTGAGACCGTATTTTCCACCCACGAGATCGGCAAGGCTTATCCACACCACTCTGCCCACCGACACCGTTTCCTTAAAGGCGTCGGCAACAAAGGTGAACGGCCGGGTTATCGACATTTTATCGGAGGTGACGGCAAAATCCAGCGAAATATAGCTTTTGCCCTCAAGCTCTCTTGTGTCGAATTTCACGCTGTCGAGAGAAAGGGTCTGCCCTTCCCGCTCGACGGTCATTTCAAGGGTGTCGTCTTCGCTGCTCATAAGCATATAGGATAGGTCGGAGGAACAGTAAACCCGCCGCCCGTCAACCGAAAGGATTTTGTCGCCCGTGCGAAGTCCGCTTTGATAGCTTGAAGCGCCTTCATAAAAGCCTCTGACGGTGGTGGTGTAGAAACGCCCCTGAATTCCGAGCATTATGCCCACAAAAAGCAGCCCGAGCACAAGATTGTTGAAAGCGCCCGCGGCAACGATTATTATACGCTTTATGACACTTTTGTTTCCGAAGGCGTTTTCGTCGGCGCTGTCCTCGTCCTCACCCTCCATGGAGCAATATCCCCCGAAGGGAATTGCGCGAACCGAATACTGAGTTTCGCCCTTTTTCTTTTTGAAAATCGCAGGGCCGAATCCCACCGAAAACTCGTTTACGCGAACCTTAAAAAGCTTGGCAAAGAAAAAATGACCGAATTCGTGCACAACGACAACAAGGCCGAAAAGCAGAATTGCCACAGCAATCGGCCACACCGCGTTCCACGCCGAAAGCAAAAATGAGCCCACGGAAAATATCATTTCGGTCATAAATTCACCGCCTTAAATCATTTTATCATTTCTCGGACGAGTTTTCTCGCCTTTCTGTCGGCCTCGAAAATTTCGGCGGCCGAAGTATATGTTTTTTCAAAGCTTTCCCGAAGCATTTGCCTTGAAAGCTCGGCAATGTCGAGAAAATCTATTTTGTCGTTTAAAAACAGCTTGACTGCCTCTTCATTTGCGCCGTTGACGGCCGCCGGGTAGAGACCGCCCATGTTTATCGCCTGCTCGCAGGTCGCAAGACATCCGAAGGTCTCCCTGTCGGGAGGCAAAAATGTCATTTGAGAAACCTTTGTGAGATCCAGCGGCTCGGACACAAAATTGACCCTTTTAGGAAAGGTCAGCGCGTACTGAATGGGAATTTTCATATCGGGAACGCCCAGCTGAATCAGCGCGGGCGCCGCGATGGTGGCGGTGATAAGATAGGCCGGAATGGAGGGCAGGCCCATACCCAGAATCATGCAGGTAATCATAGTGAAAATCAGCGTCAGGAAGATGCTGCTCTGACCGATGCTGATGATGGTGGAGGCCACGTTCAGCGCGAAGCCGGTCAAACCACATACGCCCACGATGATGCCCACGCAGGCGCAGGCAATTGCCACGGAGATGGTGGACTTGGCGCCGGCTACGAACGCGTCGCAGATGTCCTTGAGACTCATGCGGCTGATGGGCCGCAGCTGCGCCACCACAATGGTGACCGCAATGGTCCAGAACGCGCTGACAATCACGGTCTTACCGCTGAAAATCAGCATGTACAGCAAAAACACAATGGGAATCAGCAGATGGCCCTGCTCCCGCATGACCTGACCCGCCTTGGGCAGCTGGTCCTTGGGAATGCCCACCAGATTGTCCCGGCTGGCCCGCAGCTGAACCTGAATGATGATGCCCAGATAGTAAATCAGCGCGGGAATCACGGCGGCCTTGATGATGACGGGATACTGCACGCCCAGCGTCTCCGCCATGACGAAGGCGGCGGCGCCCATAATCGGCGGCAGCAGCTGCCCGCCCACGGAGGCGGTGGCCTCCACGGCTCCGGCAAATTCCTTGGAGTAGCCGGTCTTTTTCATCAGAGGGATGGTAAAGGTACCGGTGGTCACCACGTTGGCAACGGCAGAGCCGTTGATGGACCCCAAAAAGCCGGAGGCCAGCACGGCCACCTTGGCGGGGCCGCCCTTGGTGCTGCCCGCCAGAGAGTTGGCAATGTCATTAAAGAACTTGCCCATGCCGCACTTGTTCATAACCTCGCCAAAGATGATGAACAGGACAATATAGGTGGCGGAGACTTTAACGGTGGAGCCGTAAATACCCTCCGTACCAATGGTCAGGCACTGCACCACGCGCTCCCACGTATAGCCCCGGTGCATAAACACGCCGGGGAAATACCGGCCAAAAATGCCGTAAATAATGAAAATGAGAGAAAGGATGGACAGCGCCGGTCCGCTGATTCGGCGGGAGCATTCCAGCACCAGCAGAATCAAAATGCTTCCCACCACAATATCCAGCACAGAGGGCTGGAAGCCGGTGGAAATGAACACGTTGTACCGGGCAAAGACATAGACCGGCATACAGGCGGACAGGGCGATGCAGGCCCAGTCATACCAAGCGATGCGCGTCCGGCTGGATTTTTTAAACGCCGGATACATGGCAAAGCCAAGCACTAAAACCAAACCCACATGGATGGCGTGGTGCTTGATGTTGACCATCTGCATGAAACGAACGCCGGAGGCGTAGGCCAGATGGTAAACGGTAAACAGGAAGCAGAGGACATAGACAATTTTGACCAGAGACTTTGCGTCAAAATTGCGGGTTCTGGATTCCTTTTCAAACTTTTCAAGGACTTCCGCGCCGCTGGCAACGGCTTCTTCCGATCCTTTTTTAATATCAGCCAATGGAAATACCTCCCTTTGTAATGATTCTTCCGGTGATGCGGCTGGCGTTGGGCAGCGTGCGGAAATCAAAAATCTCCGACCCGTTGAGAGTCAGGCCCTTCATATAGGTGGAGGAAGTCAGCCAGTGAAACTCCGGAAAATAGCTGTTGATGTCCTCCATCCAGACAAGGCCGTCCTCTATGCGGGTGGGAACGTCCATTTCCGCCGGAATGCCCGCGCCATAGCCCGCTACGGCGATGGCATCCAGATTGAAGCCGCCGTCGGGCAGAATGGTATAGTATTCATACCACGGAATGTGCTCGAAGGAGTGCTCGATCTCCAGCCGGAGCTGATCTCCGGGTTGGGCCGAAACCTCCAAAACCACCCGCTCGTTTTCCCGGTCATAGAGCTGAAAGCTGATCCGAGGCCCGCCGTCCCATGCCGCCAGCGCCATAAAGGCGCAGGAAAGCAGCAGAAACAGCGCGGCTTGTGCGCAGTGCTTCATGGTCTTATTCTACCTCCCCGCGGCAAAAGGCCGGGGAATTTTCCTTGGAGGCGCGCCCGCCTTCAAGGGGAAGCCGGAGGACGGATGGAACCGCCCTCCGGCCAACGCAACCCCCGAAAAAGCCTTAGTTGAGGTAACCCTGCTCTTTCCAGAATGCCTCCGCGCCGGGATGCAGGGGCAGCTGGATGTCGCTGACGCCCACGTCCAGAGAGATGTTCTGGTTGGCGGCGTTGTGAGAAGCCTGAATGGTGCCGATGTTCTCAAAGATACCGGTCAGCATGTCGTGAACCATCTCGTCGGACAGGTCCTTGCGCACCATCATGATGTTGTACACGAAAACACCCTCGATATCCGCGTCGTTGTTGTAAGTACCGGCGGGGATGGTGGCCTTGGCGTAGTAGGGATAGTCGTTGACCAGCTTGTCGCGGCCCTCGCCGTCGATGGGAACGATCACCATGTCATAGCTCACGCCCAGTTCCATCACCGTGGCGTTGGGAAGACCGGAGGTGACGAACACCGCGTCGCACTGGCCGTTCTTCATGTTGTCGATGGCCTCGCCGTAAGCCAGATAGTCGGGAGTAATATCGTTATAGGTGATACCGTAGGCCTCCAGAATCATGCGGGCGTTGATCTCAACGCCGGAGTTGGCCGCGCCAACGCCCACGCGCTTGCCCCGCAGGTCCTCGATGGTCTTGATGCCGGTGGAGGCGGTGGTGACCAACTGCACGTAGTTGGGCCACAGGCGCATCAGCGCGCGCAGGTCTTCAGCGGGCGCGGTGCCGTCATAAGCGCCGGTGCCGGTGTAGGCCTGCATGACGGCATCCTGCATGGCGATGGCGATCTCAGCGTCGCCGTCCTGAATCAGCTGAATGTTCGCACCGGAAGCGTTGGTGGCTTCCGCGCTGGTCTTATAACCCCAGTCGCCCAGAGCGGTGGCAAACGCGCCGCCGATGGGATAGTAGATGCCGGAAGTCGGGCCGGTGGCCACGGTGACAAACTCCTTGGCCCGGTCTGCCTGACTCAGCAGAGCCAGACTTCCATCCGCAGAGCCGGAAGCCGCCGCAGAACCAGAAGATGCAGAGGATGCGGAGCCGGAGGCGGCAGGCGCCGCGCCGCAGGCGGCCAGAGTCAGCGCCATACCCAGCGCCAGAACGAGAGACAATGCTCTTTTCATGTGATTTCCCCCTCAGTTTTGTTTTTGCCCGCAGTCAGCACACCGTGCGCGCAGGCTTGATCGCCTTTAATTATGAACAAATTTTGAAGTGCGTCAATTCTTTCTGCGCGTTCTGTCCCGTATCTTGCGCGAACGGTCGTTTTTGCCCCGTAAACGGCAATCGTTTTTGCATAATCTAAACGCCTCTCCTGCAAATTTAGGGTAATATTTTGTAGAAAGTCGTTGAATTTTCATCGTTTAACTTTTAACATTGCATTTTTTCACAAATTGTTTATAATTAAGAATGTTGAATCATCCGCCAGGGCCTGTTCCGGGCGAATCAAAAGACCAACAGAAGGAGGACTTCATGTCTGACTCCATGCCGCTGTCACTGCTTCTGAACATCAGCATTCTACTGCTGGCCGCCACCGTTTTGGGGGAATTCCGCCCTTTGCGGCGGCTTTTAAGGCCCTATGATATGACCTTAAAGGGGCAGCTGGTGCTGGCGCTGCTGTTTGGAGCGATGGCCATTTTTTCCACCTGCTTTGGCTTTGAGACTCTCGACGCGATTATTAACACCCGCGTCATCAGCGTCACGGCGGCGGGGCTTTTGGGCGGGCCGGTGTCCGGTTTGGGAGCCGGGCTGATCGGCGGGATTCACCGCTATTTTTACAACCCCACCAGCTTCACAGCTTTAGGCTGCTGCATAGGAACGATCTGCTTTGGCGCGGTGGGTGCGCTGGCCCACAAATACTGCGGGGGACTGCTGCGCAGGCGCAGCTTTCTCGTCTATATCACGGTGACGGGGGAATTGCTGCAAGCGGGGTGGCTGTTTTTGCTGGCTCGGCCCTTTTCCGCGGTGGTGGAGCTGGAATCCATGATTTTGTTTCCGAAAATTGTGATAAATTCCATTGGAATGGTCTTCTTTTTCAGCGTTTTTCTCCAGCTTCGGCGGGGACAGGCCGACGATCTCATCGAACACCAGAGCGCGGCGCTGTATATTGCCGACCGGTGCCTGCCCTATCTTCGGCAGGGGCTTTCTAATCGAGAAAATCTTCAGACGGCGGCAGATATCATTCGGCTTCACAGCGCCGGATACGTGGTGGTTCTCTCTGACCGGGAGCAGGTTCTGGCCACCAGCGGCCTGTCCTTGAAAGAACCGGCGCTGCCGGAGCCGATGCGCCAGTGCATGGAACAGGACGCCACGCAGGTTTTGGGAACGGATCGCGGGTTGTTTGACCGGGAGGGCAGTATCTCCACCCCCTTGAAAGCCAACGGAAAGGTCATCGGCGCGCTGGCGCTGGTGGTGGATCAGGGCGGTCTGCGGATTGCCCGCGCCGATATCCGTTTCGCGGAGAATCTGGCGCACCTTTTCTCCACCATTTTAGAGTTGAACACGCTGGATTATCAGATTCAGCTGCGGCGGCAGGCGGAGTTCCGGGCCTTCCAGTCCCAGATTAATCCCCATTTTTTCTGCAACGCACTGAACACCATCTCCGCCCTCTGCCGCACGAACCCAGACAAGGCACGGAGTCTTCTGGTGGTTCTGGCCAACTATTACCGCCAGACCCTTTCCATCAACGAGGAATTCGTAACGCTGGAAGAGGAGCTGAACAACGTCCGCAATTATCTCACCATTGCCCAAGCCCGATTTGTGGACGCCATCCACTTTACTTTTATAAACACCGCGGACGGTTCTTCCTGCCGCCTGCCGCCGCTGATTGTCCAGCCGCTGGTGGAAAATGCCGTCCGCCACGGGGGTGTGGCCGTGGACAACCGGGTGGTGACGCTGCGGCTGGAGGGGGAAGGGGACTGGCTGACCGTGGCCGTGACCGATCAGGGCCACGGCTTTCCGGAAGATGTTTTGCGGGACCTGAACAACCCCAACAACCGGCGCTATACCGGTCTTTTCAATGTTTCCAAGCGGCTGGTCAGTATTTACGGGGCGGAGAGCCGCCTCCATGTGGACAGCACGCCCACCGGGTCCACGGTTTCCTTTCGCATCCCCGTGGTCCCGCCCACGGCCACACAGATACCACTGATGGCAGATGCGGCAGAGGTCCTCTGAACCGTCCTCCCAAAGCCCCGGCGAAAATTTGGCAAAGGAGTTTTCCTCAATGAAAATTGCAGTGATTGATGATGAAAAATACTCCCGGGAAGAGCTGATTCACCAAATCCGCCAATCCCAGCCCCTCGCCGATCTCCGCGAGGCCGCCAGCGGCGCGCAGGCAATGCAGCTGTTGGAACAGGAGCCGTTTGATCTGCTGTTTGTGGACATTCATCTGGGGGACATGATGGGAACCACCATCGCGTCTCTGGCCCGAAAACTGTCGCCCCATGTGCAGATCGTGTTTGCCACGGCCTATCCGGAATACGGCGTGAAGGCCTTTGAGCTGGGCGTGGACAATTACATCCTCAAACCCTTCGACCCTGAACGGGTGACGCAGGTGCTCGCCCAGTGCATGGAGAGCGCAAAGCACCACCACGGCACGCCACCCCCCGCGGAAACCACCGTGGGAAAAATCGCCGTCACCGTCAACCGCCACACGACCCTTTTGGACATGGAGCGCATCGTCTACATCGAAACCTCCGGCGCGGATCGCCACTGTATCCTCCACACTGTGGATAAATCCACCTACTCCACCACCGTCCCCCTTGGGACCTATGAAGCGCAGCTGTCGCCCCACGGTTTTTTTCGCATCCACAAAACCTGCCTTGTCCAGCTGAAGCTGATTCGGGATATCTTTCCTTGGTCCAACAGCGGCTTTGGCCTGCATATGCAGGGGTTTCCCGCCGTGCTGCCCATCGGTCGGGAGCGGGTGAAACGGCTGCGGGAACGGCTGCGGCTGTGAGGTGAAAATCGGGCGGATAGGGACGGGTAGCTTTCAAAAATCTGATTGATTGTTTTTTCGGCTATCCTTGGTGAAAAGTCAAAAGAAAAGGGCGTGCCGTCTGCAAATGCAGACGGCACGCCCTTTGGACCGCTTGAACCATCTGTTTTTTACTTTTGAACCACGTTCAGATACCGCGTGAACATCACGGCAGCGTTGGCCCGGGAGGCAGGATCGGCAGCATTCAGCTTGCCGCCATTGCCGGTGAGAATTTCGGCCTCCAGCGTCCAGTTCATGGCGTCCTTGGCGTAGGCCGCCACGGCGGACCCATCGGAGAAATTCTTGAGCTTGTTTTCCGTGACTGCGGGAGAGCCTGCCGCGCGGTACAGCATTACCACCAATTGCTGACGGGAGAGAATCCCGCCTGCGTTGCTGCCGTCGGACACGTTGGCGGAAACTGCCCATGCCTTTGCCGCCGCCATGCTGGGGGGCGCTTGACCGTCCACCCGAGAAAGAATCATCCACGATTGCTGGCGGCTCAGCTTCTCGCCGCCGGAGAACGTCGTTTCTCCGGTGCCCTTCATGATGTTTTCCTTGCGCAGATACCACGCCGCGTCGGCGAAGTACGCGCCGCCGGGATCGCTCGTCAACACGGGCGCGGGATTTCCATTGCCGTCCAACACCCAGAAGTTTGCGCCCGCCGCCCCACACTCCGGGCTTCTTGCCCAGCTATTCAGGGCATTGACAAGGATGGTGGTTGTGCCGGAAACATAGGGATTGGTGAAGGAAGTCTGCTGGGCTTTGCCCACGTAGTCGTTTACCGGCGTGATATTTCCGCTGGCAGTGGCAAAGGTGCCGCAGCCCGTCAGCACGCCTGGCAAATTCTTGCCGTTAGAATAAGTGTAGAAATTTTCGCCTACCAAAGCGCCTTGTTTGTAATTGTCAGCTGACCCTACTGGAGGCTCAACATTGGAAACCGTATGTGTCTGAGAGTAGCAATAAGCGATGCTGCCCAAACCCGGCTCGGTGCCATAATAACCGTTTGAGCCGGCGCTGTTCCACCCTGCGATACCGCCAGACTGTTTGGATGCCAAGATGGATTCCACGTTATAGCAGTTGCGTATGGTGGCTTCGGTATTATTGAAACTGCCTACAATACAGCCTACATAGGAAGTACCTGACACCTCCCCTGAGTTGCGGCAGTTTGCCATCCAGCTGTTGTCGCCGGTAAAGTTTCCCGCCAAGCCGCCAACACAATCAGTTTTACCTGTGACCGCGCAGGCATTGGTGCAGTTAACCATGCTGCTGCCAATATTGCGGGTTGTTAGTTGATTCGCGATGCCCACGATGCCGCCAACTTCGTAATTGCCTTTGACCACGCCGCTGGCAGAGCAGTTGGCTAGCCGACTCCCGGATGCCCATCCCGCGATGCCGCCGACGTAGTCATTTCCGATAACATCGCAGTTTGTCAGCGTGAGATTCTGAATAGTCGCACCCTCCGCATAGCCAAACAGGCCCTGATCGTCCTTGATAGGCGCGTCAATTTTGAGGTTGGAAATGGTTTTGCCGTTGCCGTCAAAGGTTCCCTTGAAGGGTTTCCGATTATTGAAGTCCTTGGTATCCACCGTGCCGATGGGTGTCCAGCTAGGAATGCCGGAAAGGTCAATTTCCTGCGTCAGCCGATAGGACCGCGTCGCCCACGCCGCGTCCCCGCCGTTTACCTTTTTCGCCAGCTCCATTAGCTGCGCGGCGGTGGAAATGTCATAGATGAGGCTTGGGCCGGTACTGGAGAAGGTCGCGGCAATGGTGTGGGTGGCGGTCACATTGGAAAACGTATGGCTGGTTTGCGCGCCCACGCTGGCGCCGTCCACCTTCACGTCCGCGATTTCATAGCCGCTGTCGGCCATGACGGTAAAGCTCTGGCTGCTGCCGTCAAATACGCTGACAGCGCCGCTGGGGGTGATGGTTCCGCCCGTCCCCGCGCTGGCAGTGATTGTGTAAATGTCTTTCAATTTTAACTGCACCGCGTTGCTCGCGCCGTTGATTATTTTATACTTGACAGAATCGTCGCTGTAGAAAAGGCTGTGATAATCCGCACCGCCGCTTTACGTGGTTATCGTAACGGGGCTATCCTTTGTGAGCGCGTCCTCCGTGGTCACGCCGATGGACGGGGTGACGGACGAGGACGAAGAGAACGTCCCGAGTGTGAGTGTATTATAGAAGAACACGCCGCCGCCCTTGTTGCCGGTACCGTCGCCGCAGACGAAGTTGCCGAAGATTTCACCGCCGGTCATCCTAAAGGAGGTTCCGGAATACACACCGCCGCCCGTGCCGCTCTCTGCGCCGACAGCCTTGTTTCCGGTGATGATGCCGCCGGTCATGGTGAGGAAGCCTACATTATTATCATAAGACCTCATAACATCCACCGCGCCACCGTCATAGTTATATGCGCCGGTGATTTTGCCCTGACTATTAACATCGGCGGTGCTGCTGTCCATAATGGTCAGACTGCCGCCCTCGATGCGGATAACGCTGCCCCAAGCGGTTGCCGCCGTCAGACCTCGGTCAATCGTCTTGCCGTTTAAGTCCAACGTAATGGTTTTTCCCACGGGGACGCGGATACCGCCGCTACCTGAACTGCCGTTCCCAAAGCCCGCGCCGGTGCCGAAGCTGCCGCCCGCCGCCGTCCACTCGGCAAGGAGCTTGACAGTTACCTGGCCGCTTGCCTCAACCGCCGCGTTTCAGCCGGTTTTAAAGCTCTGGTATGTTGTCGGTGTTCCGTCATCAATTTTAACGGTCATAACATCTCCCGCCGCCAGCGCGGACACGGGCAGCAGGGTCAGCGTCATGCACACGGTGAGCAGGACGCTCAAAAGTTTTTTCTTTATGCTTGCTTCCTCCTTAAATGTTAGATCATACGCCGCTTAAACCCGCATGGAAAACGGCTCCTTGCGCACGATGCACTTGAGCAGCTGCCCAATGCCTGCCATGTTGTTTTGATAGCCCTCGTATTTCAGGTCTTTCGGCACGGAGATCAGAATCTCCATCTCCGGCCAGTATTGGTTGGTGGTTTTCAGCTTGAGGGTGTAAAACTGGGTGTCGTTTCCCGAGCCGGTGCTCACCAGCTTGGTCAGCGTGGAGGAGACGGACATGGCGAAGGTCTCGCCGGGGGTTTTGTCGTCGTCCAGCTTTTTCTTTTGCAGCCACAGCTCGTAGCCCGTCAAATCGTCATAGGAGAGCACCAGCGGGTGCGTCCAGCTGTTGAAATCCCGCACGCCAATGGCCACCAGCCGGTTTTGCTCGTCCGCTTCCACCGTGAGGGAGTTGTCAAAGTTGAAGGAATGGGTGAAGTGGAGGGTGGCATACACCTTGGCCTGCTCCTCTCGAAAGGCCAGATGCTCGCGCACAAATTCCACTCCGGCGTTTTTCAGCAGCTCCTTCTGCATGGAGATTTTGTCGGTGCACTCCCGGCAGATTTCCTGTTTACCGCCAATCTTGGTTTTGAACAGGCCCGTGACCTCGCCCCCGCAGAGAGGGCAGGGCGTTTTATCCTTTTTCCCGAACAGTCGCATACAATCGGCTCCCTTCAAATATCCAGCAGTTGTTTTTTCTTCTGGTCAAATTCCTCTTGGGTGATGACCCCCGCGTCCAGCAGGCTTTTGTACTTCAAAATGTCGTCCGCCGCCCGGTCGGGAGCCGCAGTTCGGGGAATCGCCGCGCCTGCGGACACGCCCATGGACATGCCCGGCTCGGCATAGACCTCTCCCGCTCCGGGAAA
>ERZ827520.3836-NODE-3836-length-11782-cov-2.474120_pt1 | contig 11782 bp, 16 predicted proteins | sample MGYA00519581_ERZ827520 | MGnify/ENA primary metagenome ERZ827520 (study PRJEB31778, sample SAMEA3449339) | human gut metagenome | biome: human gut; feature: human-associated habitat; material: faeces | place: United Kingdom | collected 2010/2012 ...
CGATGCGCCGCAGGCGACCAGGAGAGGGTGCCGTAGGAGCTGACCGCGCCGGCCGTTCCGGTCCACGACACCATCAAGCGGGCCGCAGGCGGTCTGGTGGAGGAGACGCTGAACCGGGAAGAGCTGTTCGCGGTACAGACGCCGCAGGTATTTGAGCCCTCCCTGATCAAGGCGGCGCTGCAAAAGGCGGCGGAGGAGGGCGCCACACTGACAGACGACTGCGCGGCCGTAGAGCGGCTGGGCATGACGGTCTGCCTGACCCGGGGCTCCGATGAGAACATCAAGATCACCACCCCGGCCGACCTGAATCTGGGGCTGGGCATCCTGAACGGAAGGGGAGAGCTGGTATGAGCGGATTCCGCATCGGTCACGGCTACGACGTGCACCGCCTCACGGCAGGGCGAAAGCTGATCCTGGGCGGGGTGGACGTGCCCTTTGAGCGGGGACTGCTGGGACACTCCGACGCCGACGTGCTTACCCACGCGGTAATGGACGCCCTGCTGGGCGCCGCCGGGCTGGGAGACATCGGCAAGCTATTTCCCGACCGCGACCCGGCCTATCGGGGTATTTCCAGCCTGCTGCTGCTGGACCGGGTGGTCCTTCGGCTGGCGGAGAGCGGCTGGCAGGGGGGAAATGTAGACGCCACCGTGGTTGCCCAAGCCCCCAAGCTGGCCTCCCACATCCCGCTGATGCGGCAGAACCTGGCGCGGCATATGGGGGTCCCGGCGGAGCGGGTCAACGTGAAGGCCACCACAGAGGAGGGGTTGGGCTTCACGGGGCGTGGGGACGGCATGGCCGCTCACGCGGTGGCCCTGCTGGAGACGCTGGAGCGGTAGCGCAGGAAAAAGCCCTCTCGGCCAAGGAGCCGGAAGGGCTTTTTTGTCCCCTGTGCCAGTCCTGCAGCATACACTGGGCAAGAGAGGAGTGTCATGCCAATGGTCTATTATCTCATCGTCTGCCGTTCCCTGACCTATGCCCAGCGGACGGCCTCCGTTCTGGAGCGGGCGGGCATCACCGCGCGCATTCTCCGCTCTCCCAAAAGTATCGCGGGCGAAGGCTGCAGCCACGCGGTGAAGGTGTCCGAGCGCCGTCTATCCGACGCGTTGGTGCTCCTCAACCGCGCCTACCTGCCCCCCAAGCGAATCTATATGACGGAAGCAGACGGAAGCTACCGGGAGGTGGATCTATGATCTACCTGGACGCCGCCGCTACCACGCTGCAAAAACCGACCGCCGTGGCCAGTGCCAGCGCCTATGCGGTCAACCACATGGCCACGCCCGGACGGGGCGGACACCAACCTGCCATGCTGGCCGCGGAGACTGCCTTCGCCTGCCGCCAGGCGGCGGCGGAGCTGTTTCACGTGGGGGAGCCCGACAATGTGGTACTGACCTTCAACGCCACCCATGGGCTCAACATCGCCATTCAGTCCCTGGTCAAGCCGGGGGACACCGTGCTGATTTCCGGCTACGAGCACAACGCCGTCACGCGGCCTCTGGCCGCAATCCCAAACGTCAAGGTGAAGGTGGCCGCCTCGCCCCTGTTTCAGCCGGAGACCATCCTGTACCAGTTCCAGCGGCTGCTGACCCCGGAGGTCTCCGCAGTCGTATGCAACCATGTCTCCAACGTCTTTGGCTATGTGCTGCCGGTGGCCGAGATCTCCGCCCTGTGCGCCAGAAGGGGCGTACCTCTGATTCTGGATGCCTCCCAGTCCGCCGGCTGCCTGCCGGTGCACCTGGATGAGCTGGGGGCGGCTTTCATCGCCATGCCCGGCCATAAGGGCCTTTACGGACCGCAGGGGACCGGGCTGCTGCTGTGCAATCACGAGACCGCCCCCATTCTGCGGGGCGGAACAGGTTCGGTGTCCATCCGGCAGGATATGCCGGATTTTCTGCCCGACCGGCTGGAGGCGGGGACTCAGAACATCGCCGGCGTGGCCGGACTGCTGGAGGGCCTGCGTTTCGTACGCAGCCAGGGGGAGGAGAAGATCCTGGACCACGAGCGCAGGCTGGCCGCCCGAGCCGCGGAGCAGCTCTCTGCTCTGCCGGGGGTTCGGGTCTATGCCGCCCGGGGCCTGTTCTGCCAGTCGGGCGTCCTCTCCTTCCAGGTGGAAGGGATGGACTGCGAGGAGGTGGGGGAGACCCTGGGCGGCATGGGGATTGCCGTCCGGGCAGGACTCCACTGCGCCCCGCTGGCGCACCGCTCTGCCGGGACCCTCAAGGCGGGGACCGTGCGGGCCAGCTTCTCCGCCTTCAACCACGGCAAAGAGGCCGACCAGCTCGCGGCGGCTGTGGCGCGGCTTGGAAAATAGCAGTCCCATCGTCAGGCGCACGGCGCTCCGCCGTGCGCCTTCACGCGTCCATTTTCTCCTGTTCTCTTCGGAATTTAAGGGAAAATTAATGGGGCGCCGTATTGCCATTTCCCACTGAATCAAGTATAATAATTCAAATGGAGGGCAGCTTTTTCTGGCTGGCTCCAGGAACAGCTAAAGCGCCGTCCCGGCGCATTCGGTTTTTGTGGGAGACTTTGGAAATGGACACGTTCTTTGCAGCGGCGGGTCAACTGTTCGTGAACATCCGGAACCAGATCCAGATGATCACCATCAGCGATATCATCGACATCGCCATCATCGCCTATATCGCCTACCGGATGCTGCTGCTGGTGCGGCACAGCCGGGGCGCTCAGGTGGCCAAGGCAATCGTATTGCTGCTGGCCGCCCTTGTCCTGTCCAATGCTTTCCGGCTGAACGTCGTCAATTTCATTTTGAGCAAGACGGTGGAGCTGGGTCTGTTGGCCCTGGTGGTGGTATTCCAGCCGGAGATCCGCCGTTTTCTCGAGCAGGTGGGCAGCAGCCGGCTGGGGGGCATGTTTAGCAAGGAGGAGATCCCCTCCGAGATTGAGGATGCCATTAGCCAGACCGTGGCGGCCTATACGGCTCTTTCCCGGGACAAGGTGGGCGCACTCATGGTCTTTGAGCGTAAAACCCCTCTGGATGACATCATCAAGACCGGCACGGTGCTGGACTGCAGCGTCTCCTCAGAGCTGCTGAAAAACCTTTTCTGGAACAAAGCGCCGCTCCACGACGGAGCGGTGATCGTGCGCAACGGTCGTATCGTCGGCGCCGGCTGTGTGCTCCCCCTGTCCGGGAACACCAATTTGTCCAAGGACCTGGGAATGCGCCACCGGGCGGGGATCGGCATGAGCGAGAACTCCGACGCGGTGGTGGCCATCGTCTCAGAGGAGACCGGCTCCATCTCCGTGGCGGTCAACGGGATGCTCAAGCGGCATTTGGCGCCCGAGACGCTGGAGCGCCTGATGGAAAACGAGCTGATGCCCGAGCAGGAACCGGCCAAGCCCTCGGTACTGGCCAATCTATTCAAGTCGAAAAAAGGTGAAAGTGACGATGGGGAAACGAATCACTGACAGCAAGGCCTTTAATATCGTCCTCGCCATCCTCATCGCCATCGGGCTGTGGTTTTATGTGACGGTCGAGGTAAACTCCACTACCAGCGCGACCATCTATAATGTCCCGGTGACCATCGTCAACGAGGACGTCCTGACTAGCCGCGGCCTGATGATCGCACCCTCTTCCGAGTTGGCCGTCGATCTGAAAGTATACGGCAACCGGAACGCCATCAGCCGTATCAAAAGCGACAAGGACAGCATCACCGTTTCAGTAGATGTGGCGGACGTCCAATCGGCGGGGGAGAAGGAATTCCAGTGTAAGGTGACCGTGCCCTACACGGCCACCGGCGGCTCCGTCGCAGTCCAGGACCAGGAGAGCTACACCGTCCAGCTCCTGATCGAACGGATGATGAACAAACAGGTGGAGGTCAGGGGCAACTTTACCGGCACGGTGGCGGAGGGCTTCCGCGTCGGGGACTTCATCATCACCCCATCCACCGTGGAGATCAAGGGTCCGGAAGAGCTGATCAAGAATGTGGATCACGCCCAAGTCACCGTTTCCCGCCAGGACCTGTCTGAAACCTATACCGGCGAGCTGAGCATTACCTTCATTGATGCCGAGGGCAGCGAGGTGGACGGCTCCGATATCGTCACAGACGCGGAGTCGGCCAGCGTGGTTCTGCCCGTCTATATGACCCTGGACCTGCCTCTGGACGTTCGATTTGTCTATGGAGGCGGCGTCACGGCGGACAACTTCAACGACGTGGTAAGCTACGAGCTCTCCCCGGACAGCATTTCCATCTCCGGCGCGGCCGAGGACATCCAGCCCCTGGAGGGCAGCACCAAGATTGTGGGCGAGATTGATCTGTCTGAGTTGAAGGACACCTATGAGTTCAACCTGGTCCTGGACCCGGCGCTGACCAACGACAGCGGTATGACCAAGGTCACCGTCAAGGTGAAGGTCAGCGGACTGGAGACCCGGACGCTGGAGACCAACGACATCGAGATCATCAATAAGCCTGCGGGCGTGGATGTGGAAAAGGTCACCCAGTCCCTACAGGTACAGGTGCGCGGCCCGGCGGAGCTGCTGGATTCGGTGGAGGCCTATCAGCTCCGGGTGGTGGCAGACCTTCAGGACGCCGCACAGATGCCCGGGCAGTTCAATCAAAAAGTCAAGATCTATCTGGACGGCGACGGCAAGTGCGGCGTCGTTGGCGAGTATTCCATCGTCATCAAGGTGACGGCGGCATCATAGGAGGCACCATGACACAAGTAGCGCAAGTAAAAGAAATTTATTCCAACGGACAGGCCAGGGTGGCGGTGGTCCGGAAAGGGGCTTGCAGCCACGACTGCTCCAAGTGCGGCGGCTGCACCCCCACGGCGGCTCTTCCCACCGTGATGGCCGATGCGGATAACCGGGTGGGCGCCCATGTGGGGGACACCGTACTGGTAGAAAGCGACAGCGCCCCGGTCATTGGCCTGGCGGCGATCATGTACCTGCTGCCCATGGTCCTGCTGGTGCTCGGTTATGTAATGGGGCAGCTCCTGCACCTGTCCGAACTGGGCTCCATCGGCACGGCCGCCCTGGCCTTTGCTCTGAGCGTCGGCATCCTCATTCTGGTGGACCGGCGCCTCAAGCGCAGCCGGTCCATGACCTTCCGCATCATTCAGATCAAAGGGGCCTGATGTTCGGATATGTACGCCCGCGGAAGGATGAGTTGAAGGTCCGCGACTGGGAGGCCTATCAGGCGGTCTACTGCGGCCTGTGCCACACCCTGGGGCGGCGGTACGGGCTCCTTCCCCGGATGTTCCTCAATTATGATTTTGTATTCCTGGTGATGGTACTGGACGGCGGGAAAGCACCACCGGTCATCCACAGACGACGGTGTATGGCCTGTCCGCTCCGGGGCAAGCCGTCCTGCCAGGGCGGACAGGCGCTGGAACGCGCGGCGGACGAGAGCGTCATCCTGACCTATTGGAAGCTGCGGGACAGCGTGGCGGACCGCTCCTTTTGGAAGGGGATTTTCGCACGGCTCCTGTCGCTGCTGCTCCGCCCGTCCTATCGGAAGGCCGCCGCCCGGGTCCCGGACTTTGACCGACAGGTGGTGACCTGCCTGGAGGAGCTTCAGGCGCTGGAGCAGGCGGGCTCACCGTCCCTGGACCGGACGGCGGACACCTTTGCACGCATCCTGCAGGGCGCGGCCCCGGCGGCTGGGCCGCCGGACCGGGACCGGGCGGTGGCGCAGATGCTCTACCATGTGGGCCGCTGGATCTACCTGACGGACGCCTGGGACGATCTGCAGGAGGATCGGGAGAGCGGAGCCTACAATCCGGCAGCGGCCCGCTGGCCTGATGGGCCGGAGGCCCACGGAGACGAACTGCGGACCACGCTGCGGCACTCGCTGAATTTGGCTGCCTCGGCATACAGCCTGGCGGACTTTGGATGTTGGAGCGACATATTGGCGAATATCCTGTATCTGGGCCTCCCCATGGTGGAGGAGGCGGTCTTTACCGGACGTTGGAGACGTCTGAAGAATCAATTAGGTAGGAGACACGAGACATGAACGATCCATACAGCGTGTTGGGCGTCAGCTCGAATGCCAGTGACGAAGAGATTAAGCGCGCTTACCGGGAGTTGGCCCGGAAGTACCATCCCGATAACTACCAGAACAATCCCCTGGCTGATCTGGCGGAAGAGAAGATGAAGGAGATCAATGAGGCGTACGACGCCATCACCAAGATGCGCAGCGGCGGCGCGGCCGGAGCGTATCAGACTCAGGGCTCCTATCAGGGCGGATACCAGCAGCAGAGCGCCTCCTATTCCGGCGGCAGCGTGTACGCCAGAGTCCGCCAGGCCATCAATCTGGGCAATCTGGGGCAGGCGGAACAGCTCTTGAACACAGTGACCCGCCAAGACGGCGAGTGGCATTTCCTGATGGGGAGCATCGCCTATCGGAAGGGCTGGCTGGACGAGGCCATGCAGCAATTTCAAATCGCCTGCAACATGGAACCGGGCAACCCGGAGTACCGCCAGGCATACAACATGATGCAGCAGGGGGGACAGGCCTACCGGCCCGCCGGCTACGGCATGGGAATGGATAGCTGCGACTGCTGCACCACCATGCTGTGTATGAACTGCCTGTGCGGCGGCTGTGGGCACTGACATGAGGGGGAGCCGTGGCGTATACCGGGTGGCGCTGACCGCCGTTCTGGCCGCTGTGTCCCTGATTCTGCTCTATCTGTCTACGCTCCTGCCCACGGGACGGATGGGTATTGTGGCTCTGGCAGGACTGACCCCGGCGGCGGCTGTGGTGTCCAGCGGGGTGGGCGCCGGTGTGCTGTGTTATGCGGGCACGGGTATTTTGGCCCTGATCCTGCTACCGGACAAGGGCGGCGCTTTGCTGTACCTGCTCTTTTTCGGACTCTATCCCATCGTCAAGTATGCCGTTGAGCGCCTGCGTAGACTGCCGCTGGAGCTGCTTTTGAAGCTGGTCTTTTTCAACGGAGTGCTCACCGTTTTTTGGCGTGGCCTGCGGGCCGTCCTGCTCTCAGCGCTGCCGGCGGCGGGTCAGGCCCTCTGGCTGGTTTACGCGGGCGGAAATGTGGTGTTTCTGCTCTATGATTTTGGGTTTTCACAGGTCATCTCCTTCTACGGCCGGCGGATCGACCGGGTCCTGCGGAAGGGACGCTTATAACATACGATGGAAGAAAGAGAAAGGGGGGACCGCATATGGTCAAAAGTATGACCGGTTATGGCAGAGGAGAGGCGGTCCTGCATGAGCGCACCATCACGGTGGAGGTTCGCTCGGTCAATAACCGCTATCTGGACTGCTCCATTAAAATGCCCCGGCTGTATGTCTTTGCCGAGGACGCCATCAAGACCCGGGTCCAGACCAGCATCTCCCGTGGCAAGGTAGACGTATTCGTCAGCATCGACAGCTCCAAGGCGGACAGCGTTTCCGTCTCGGTGAATCGTCCGGTGGCAGACGGCTACTATGCGGCGCTGACGGAGCTGCGCGACGCCTACGGCCTGCGGGACGATCTCTCGGTATCCCTGCTGTCCCGGTTCCAGGACGTGCTCCTGGTGGAAAAGGCGCAGGAGGACGTGGAGAACAGCGAGTTCACCGCTTCCGTCGGCGGCGGCGCGGTGACGGCGGATGACGCAGTCCTCATCTATTCCTTCTATCTGGGAGAAATTGACTCCCTTACCGCTCACAACTAAGGAGGGACCATTGGCCGCCTCACCTCCTTTGTGGAGGAGCAGTCGCCCAAAACGGTTTCGGAATACCGGGCCCGCTTGGAGGCTAAAATGAGGGATGTGCTCCAAAATACTCAGATTGATGAAAGCCGCATCCTCACGGAGGCCGCCATTTTTGCCGATAAGGTGGCCGTGGATGAAGAGACGGTGCGTCTGCGCAGCCATCTGTCCCAGCTTCGGGAGATGCTGGAGCTGGACGTACCGGTGGGCCGAAAGCTGGACTTCCTCATTCAGGAATTCAACCGCGAGGCCAACACCATCGGCTCAAAATGCAATGATATTGAGACCTCCAAAAAGGTGATCGACATCAAAGCGGAGATTGAAAAGATCCGTGAGCAGATTCAGAACCTGGAGTAAAGAGGGGCGGAGCACATGAAGCTGATCAATATTGGATTTGGCAACATGGTATCGGCCGGGCGGCTGATTGCCATTGTCAGTCCGGAGTCTGCGCCCATTAAGCGCATGATCCAGGAGGCCCGGGACCGCGGCGTCCTGATCGACGCCACCTATGGGCGGCGGACCCGCGCCGTTCTGGTCATGGACAGTGACCACATCGTCCTCTCGGCCATCCAGCCGGAGACCGTGGCCGGGCGCTTGGGCGCCCGTGAGGCCGCAGAGGCCGCGGAAGAGGAGGGGGAGGACTGATGCCATTTCGGAAAAAGGCGCGGGGACAGTTGATTGTTCTCTCCGGCCCCTCCGGCGTGGGAAAGAGCACCGTCATCTCAGAGCTGTTGGGCCAGCGGCAGGACATCCACTTCTCCGTCTCCTTCACCACCCGACAGCCCCGGGTGGGAGAGGCCAACGGCGTTAACTACAATTTTGTGGATCGGCCGGAGTTTGAGCGGATGATCGCCGACGGCGAGCTGCTGGAGCACGCGGAGTATGTAGGCAATTACTACGGCACTTCTCTGAAGGTCATCGAGGAGAAGCTGGCCGCCGGGATCGACGTATTGCTGGACATTGAGGTGCAGGGCGCCGCCAAGGTCCGCGCCAAGTGTCCGGAGGCAGTTCTCATTTTCATCATTCCGCCCTCCTTTGAGGAGCTCTCCCGCCGTCTCCACGGCCGCCACACCGATGGTGAGGACGTGATCGCCGGGCGGCTCCAGAAGGCGAGGGAGGAATATAAGGAAATTCCCCACTACGATTATCTGGTGGTCAATGACAAGGTATCCGAAGCGGCTGCGGAGATCATCTCCATCCTGGTCGCAGAGGGCTGCCGAACCAGAAACCGCATTCATCTTGTAGAAGGAGTGTAATGACTTATGATGCTCTATCCCGCAATGAACGATCTGCTCAAACAGGTGCCCAGCCGGTATCAGCTGGTGAACGTGGTGGCCCACCGAGCCCGCGAAATTGCCGCCGAGGCCGAGGATGAGGGTTATCCGCTGGAGGACAAGCCGGTATCCATCGCTATCCGTGAAGTGGCCGACGGCAAGGTGACCGGCGAGACGGTGCCGCAGGCGCAATGAAAGGAAAGGCAAGTGCCGGACAGACACGGCGCTTGCCTTTTGTGGAGACAGGGGGGAAGCGCGTGACAGAACCGGCACGCATTGCACGGGTGGCGCTCTCCGCCGCGACCTACGCCATCGACAAGCCCTATGATTATCGGATTCCTCCCGAACTGGAAGAAGGCGCCTGTCCGGGCGTCCGGGTCATCGTACCCTTTGGAGCCGGAAACCGGCGGACGGAGGGGATCATTCTGACCACGGGTCAGGCCTCCGACACGGAGAAGAGGCTCAAGTCCCTGGTGTCGCTGCTGGACGAGGCCCCGGTGCTGGACCGGGAGGGAATCCGGCTAGCCCTGTGGATGCGGGAGCGCTTTTTCTGCACGGTCTATGAGGCGGTCCGGGCCATGCTCCCGGCGGGGCTGTGGTTCTCTCTGCACGACAGCTATCGCATTGCGGAAGGGATCGACAGGGAGAAATCCTACCAGGCCGTGGGCCGCTCCGAGCCCGCTCGGCGGCTGTTGGATATGCTCTGGGCCTGCGGGGGTTCCGCCGAGCGCACGGATATCCGTGCGGCCTTTGAGGGCAAGGACCCCAATCCGACTCTACGCCAGCTTGTGGAGCGAGGCATTCTGACGCTGGAGACCAGCGCCGCCCGAGGCGTGGGTGATAAGACCGAGCAGGTGGACGCGCTGGCCATGCCCGCCGAGGAGGCACTATCGCTGGTAACGCCAAAGCGGAAATCCGCACCTCTCCGCTATGCGGTGGTGGAGCTCCTGTGCGGCATCGGCTGCGCGTCCTCCAAGGAGATCTGTTACTTTACCGGCGCATCCAGCGCAACTCTGCGCTCTCTGGCCAAAAGCGGCATTCTGACGTTGCAAAAGAGAGAGGTCTTCCGCCGCGCGGTGCCGGAAGAGTCCGAGCCCGCCGCTCCCCCGGTCCTCAATGACCAGCAGCAAGCGGCCTTTGCGGCGCTGGACACCCTGGCCCGTAGCAAGCAGGCCGCCGTGGCTCTGCTTTATGGTGTGACGGGCAGCGGCAAGACTCAGGTTTATATCCAGCTCATCCGCGCCGCGCTGAAGCGGGGACAGACCGCCCTGGTGCTGGTGCCGGAGATCGCGCTGACACCACAGCTCCTGCATATTTTTTCCTCCCACTTTGGCCCGGACGTAGCGGTGCTTCACAGCTCCCTGCGGGCGGGGGAGCGGTACGACGAGTGGAAGCGGGTTCGGTCCGGAGCGGCCCGGGTGGTGCTGGGCACCCGTTCTGCGGTGTTTGCGCCGCTGCGAAATCTGGGCCTCATTATTCTGGACGAGGAGCAGGAGGCTAGCTACAAATCGGAGAATACCCCCCGGTATCACGCCCGGGACGTGGCAAAATACCGTTGTGCCAAGGGCGGGGGCCTGCTGGTGCTGGGTTCGGCCACCCCGTCGGTGGAAACGATGTACCTGGCCAAAACCGAGGTCTACCATATGGTGTCTCTGACCCGGCGCTACAACGAACGAGCGCTGCCCCGAGTCTATATCACCGATCTGAAGGATGAGCTGCGCCGCGGCAACGGGGGCCCCATCAGCGCCCTGCTCCACCGGGAGCTGATGGCCAACCTGGAGCGGGGGGAACAGAGCATCCTGTTCCTCAACCGGCGGGGGGCCAGCCGGATGGTGTCCTGCGGGGAGTGCGGTGCGGCGCCCACCTGCCCCCGGTGCTCGGCCTACCTCACCTACCACTCCGCCAATGGCCGCCTGATGTGCCACCACTGCGGCCATTCAGAAAAGCTGCCCCCGGCCTGTCCGGCGTGCGGCGGCGGCCTCAACTTCATCGGCATCGGCACCCAGCGGGTCCAGGAGGAGCTCCAGGAGCGGTTCCCCGGCGTGGAAGTCCTCCGCATGGACACCGATACCGTCACCGCCACCCAATCCCACGAGGCCATGCTCTCCCGGTTTGAGCTGGAAAAGATTCCCATCCTGGTGGGGACCCAGATGGTCGCCAAGGGGCTGGATTTTGAGAACGTCACCCTGGTGGGCGTGATCGCAGCAGATCTGGCCCTCTATGTGGACTCCTTCCGGGCGGGGGAGCGGACCTTCTCCCTGCTGACCCAGGTGGTAGGCCGGGCGGGCCGGGGTGAAAAGGCGGGCCGGGCGGTCATCCAGACTTATACCCCCGACAACGAGGTCATCCGGTTTGCCGCCGCCCAGGATTACGACAGCTTCTATGAGCAGGAGATCGGCTTTCGGAAGCTCATGGGGCGCCCACCCTTTCAGGACCTGTTCGTCCTCACCGCTTCCGGGGTGGACGAGGCGGCGGTGCTCCGGACCTGCATGCGTCTGCGCCAGGGGCTGGAGGACTGGCTGCGCCGGCCGGAGCTGGCGGCGCTGGGCCCCAGACTGCTGGGACCGGCCCCGGCATCGGTGGCCAAGGTGAACAACCGCTACCGCTACCGGCTTACCCTGTGCTGCAAAAATACCAGACAGGTGCGCGCGCTGCTGTCCCATCTGCTGTACGCAGCCCACAGCGACAGGGAAAACAAAGGCGTCTCCGTGTTTGCAGACGTCAATCCATACGATTAACGGAGGATAGAAACATGGCTTTGAGAAAGATCTTGACGGATAAGGACCCGGTTCTCCGCAAAAAGTCCCGGCCCGTCACCGGCTTTGACGGACGCCTTCATGACCTGCTG
>ERZ827520.3840-NODE-3840-length-11779-cov-2.481064_pt1 | contig 11779 bp, 12 predicted proteins | sample MGYA00519581_ERZ827520 | MGnify/ENA primary metagenome ERZ827520 (study PRJEB31778, sample SAMEA3449339) | human gut metagenome | biome: human gut; feature: human-associated habitat; material: faeces | place: United Kingdom | collected 2010/2012 ...
GTGGGTCAAAGGCTTCTCGCAATACACGTGCTTGCCCATGGTCAGCGCTTCGGCCGAGATGATGGCATGGGTGTGGTCGGCCGTAGCCACCAGGACCGCATCGATGCTCTTGCCCATTTCATCATACATCTTGCGGTAATCATAATACCTCTTGGCGTTGGGAAGGCGCTCGAAAACAGGCTTGGCATAACGCCAGTCCACGTCGCACAAGGCCACGATATTATCCGTCTTTTCCATGTTTTTCAGATTGGCATTACCCATGCCTCCGATACCTACAGCCGCGATGTTCAGCTTGTCACTGGGAGGGACATGCCCGAAACTCTTGCCCAGAATGCTGCTCGGGGCGATGGTCAGGCCGGCCAGGGCGGCAGCGCCTGTCTTGAGAAAATCTCTTCTTGAAATGTCTGACATAATAATTAAATTTTTAGTTAACCATTTATTTTTATATAGTTTGCTTAAAAACGTTTGATCAGTCCGTAACCGTTTTTCATGTTCCGGCGTCGTTCCCGGATACGCTCCAGCGTCTGTACTTTGCCGATGGAGGGCAGCTCGTGCTCCTTGGCATCCAGGAAGAATTTCCAGGCATACTCCGAGGCAATGGCCGAATCGCGCAACCGGGGCAGCAGGGGATGGCGCACGCCACTGCGCAGGGATTCCGCGAAGAGACGGCACAGACGGTCTATGTTCTTTCCCCCGAAAGGCTTCTCGATGCGTTGGGTCTGGTTGACCCCGTGGAGGTCCACCACGGCCGTCTTGAAGTCGTGGCTCATGCGGACAATGCCTTTGGTACCGATGATGTCGACATAGGAATTATGAGTCTGGTCTTTGGAAAGCTGCCCGTAAACGAAGCCTTGGGTGATGTCGAAAACCACGCCGTTGTCAAAAGTGCCGTGGCACTGGAGCCACCACGGGTCCTTGTAGTTCCACATGCGCACGGCCTGCGCGTTCCATGTCTTGAACTCCGATTCGGCGTACCAGCGCGCGATATCGACGTAGTGCATCCCGCAGTCATGGAAAGCCGGCCCCTCATGTTCGTGCCCCTCGCCCGGCACAAGCCCCGGAGTCATGTGGCAGATGCGGAGGATGGCCAGCTCCCCGATTTCTCCCTGCTCGATGTAGTGTTTCATGCACTGGTGGTACCATGAATTCCGCAAATAGAGATTGACCGTGCTGAGCAGCGGTGACGATTCGCTCAGCCGCACGGCCTCCCATTCCCGCTCGACGGTATCGGCTATGGGCTTTTCCGATATGATATGCTTGCCATAATGTACGGCTTTGCTGATTTGCTCCAGCCTCGAATCGGCCAGTGTGAACAGGCCTACGACCTCTATTTCAGGGTCCTCGAAGATGACCTGCTCGTCTTCGATGATCTTGCTTCCGGGAGACAGCTCCCCGGCCAATGCCCGAATGCCCGGGTTGACATCGCATATGTAGCGTATGTCCCATTCCCCGCTCTTCTGCATCTCTTCCAAATAGAATCTCCCCATCCGGCCTAGGCCTATCAACCCTGTCTTTATTCTGGTGTTCATGATAATAGAATCTCACTATTAGTATTAAAGATTATTTTGGTTAATCTGAAATTTCAACTTATAACACACATTATATTATATAAAGGAGGGAAAAGTATCGATGTAGCTTTGTTTTTCATGACAAATTCGTTTCGGTTTCCTTCCGTTATTACAAAGCTACTTTTTATAATTTTCAATTTTAAAGACAAACATCATTTTGTAGAATGGTAGAATAAATAAAAGTCTATTAATTAATTATTTAGTAAAAAAAATATAGTAAAAAATGTAGACTATTTGGAGTTAAATTTTAAGAAATACCTGGATAATTAACTCTTTATTAATCAAAAAATAACCATAATTTTCATTTGAATAAAGCTTTTTTGTTTTACATCCGGTACTCATAGCACCTGCTTTTATGAAAAATTCCCATATTGCCTTCACTGATGTAAATGAAAGCCGTTCGAATTGAAATATTGAGTTTATTACTTTTTCAGTGACTGCTTTTGGTTTAGAGTAAATTGTACCGAGCGTGGCACACTCCAATCCTTCTCAAAAGTGACAGTTCTCGTCACCGTCTGCTATGCTCCTTATTGGCATAGAAAGATGTCTGCGAAAACCGCTCTCCAAGAATCAGTCTAATTTTTCCAATAAGAAAAATATTATCTGGACATTTTTTTACATTTCCTTTCGGTCTCTTTCCTCGTTTTTACTCGTCAGATAACCAGTTATTATTCTTATAAAAACAAAAAGTCTCCGAAAGAAACTTCCAAATCTGACTTGAGTAAAATTTAAATAGGCTCTAAACACATAGCCTATTCTTCTTTGCGACCGGCTATTCCGATTTTCATTACCATATCTTCGAATTCGTCTCTATCGATTGCTGCTTTGTTTCTCATCTTTGTACGATAATTGTATATCGTACTCATAGAGCAGCGCAAGAAACCTGCAATCTTGACATTATCGGTAATTCCCAAACGCAATAAGGCATAAATACGAAGTTCCTTATTGAGAAGGTCTCCAGATTTCAATACAATTTGCTCGTTTTCTGCCAAAAGTGAATTAAAATCGGTAACAAATGTAGGATACAAACTTAAGAAAATACTATCAAAATGGGTATATAATTCATCCAGCTCATTATCTACAACGGTTGTAGATTTAAGTATCTTTATCAGTTCTTCATATTGTCGGTTTATTCCCAATTTGTAGAGTGTTTTACGATAATCTTCCATTTTATCAATATAGGTAGAACAAAGATTGAAGAACTGGCCTATATACTGCTCTTTTACATCGTTTGACTCTCTTAACTGGGCATTCTTGCTGTGCAACAAATCATTTGTTTCATTCAATTCTCTATTTAATTCGGTAAGTTTTTCATTGACATTCGACAGTTCCTTTTTTATCCGAGACAATTTTTTCATCTGTTTATAAATATATACAACCAGTAATATAAGGAACAAAGAGAGCACACTTATCAAAATCAGATATGTTTTCAGCGCAGCGTTGGTTTTTGCTTCTTTAGCTTGATAAGAAGCATTTATAATAGAATAAAACCGAACCATCTGGGCCGTGCGAAACTGTACTTGTGAAAACATCGCATCTTCTATAGCAGACTGGGTATATTTGAAAGCTTTTGCAATATCTCCATTATCATTATAAATGAGGGCGAGCCGTAAAAATGAAGAGTTTTCTTTAATAGAATTTTTTTATATTTGGAAATATGAAAACCATCCGAGGGGGAACTCGCTCACAGTTGCGAAGGCCGCTGTTCCCCCTCGGACTCCCCCTTGTCGGCCACGCTGAAAAACATGTGATAAAGAGAGGAATATGTGGAAACTTTGAAGGTGCTTGTGAAGTGGTGCAGCTAGCCAACACGTATTTTCAAGGGTTGGTGAGTGAGTTTGTGGAGTATGTTGGAGGCGGGGAGGGTGTATCCGGGAGGGGGAAGCCTGAAGAGGTTCGTGAAAGTACTTAGGCTCTGGGATTTTGTGTTGAGCATAAAAATGGCACTGTTTGAGCGAAGCGAGTTTGACATTTTTATGATCGCTTTTAGCAAAATATCAGAGTCTTAGTACTTTAGAACCGATGAATTTTCCCACTCCGGATACACCCACCCCCGCCCTTGCATCTCCAATCATACCCATCACAGGGTTCCCTTCCTTTCTTAATAAAACATTAAAGTTTTTTACAGGATTTTGTGGTAATATGATACAATAATAAGAAACTTCAATAGAAAAGAAGGGGCGGTATGGCTGATAAGAAACGTAGAAATACTCCAAATACAGGAAATAAAAGAAATAACGGTCGAAGAAAAAAGAAGGGCAGGCTCAAGGGTCTGATTGCTGCAGAACTGATCGTAGTTGTCGTTCTTGTAATGATCGTGGGGCATAATCTGGGACTGGGAACAGGAATCACCAACTTCGTAAACAGTATCCGTAAACCTGCAGTCGAGGAACTGGATATTACGGGAATCAACAGCCCTTATGCGGTGCTCATGAATGCAAAAAGTGGCAAAGTCATCGGTGATATTAATGGTGAAGAACAGATGTATCCGGCTTCTATGACAAAGATCATGACTACAATCCTTGCGATTGAAAATCTCAAGGATCTGAATCAGGAGATTACGATTACAAACGATATGGTAGCGGATCTTTATGTGCAGGATGCAATGCAGGCTGGATTTCAGCCGAATGAGACAGTGAAGGCAATTGATCTTCTCTACGGAGTCATGCTTCCGTCCGGTGCAGAGTGCTGCGTAGCATTGGCAGACACCGTTGCGGGTTCGGTGAGTGATTTTGTAACTCTTATGAATGAAAAAGCAGAGAAGCTTGGAATGACAGGTACTCATTTCAGTTCCATTTCAGGACTGCACAGGGAAGATCATTACAGCACAGCAAAAGACATTGCGCTGTTGCTTCGTTATGCGATAAAAAATGACACTTTCCGTGAGATCATTGAAAGTCCATATCATTCTACATCAGGAACAAATATTCATCCGGATGGAATCACATTTTACAGTACGATGTTTAAGAATTTGTTGGATACTTCTGTGATCGATGGAGAGATCAAAGGAGGCAAGACCGGATACACGAGTCAGGCAGGTCATTGCCTCGCAAGTTTTGCAGAAATTGATGGAGTAGAATACATTCTTGTAACAGCTGGTGCACCGGGCACAGGTAATCCGCATATTGATGATGCAGTAAAATTGTATAACCGGCTGGGTGAGTCATCCTCTGTATTGTATGGAAGATAATGTTCGGCAGGAGATACGAAGTTTTGGACGAAATTAAGAAAGTTTCTGAAACAGTTCAAGTGCAAGTTCTTTGAATTCTTTTTCTACAGAACTGAAAGTGCGCTCAGACAGGTCAGGAGTAGAAGACAGGGGGATGATCTCCCTGTCTTTTTCACCTTTCATAAGAGTTTTTAATTCCAGCTCCAGGATTTCATTATCAATCTGTTTCCATTTTTGATTCTCTTCATCAGTTAGGTCATCAAGATGAAATTTTTCCCAGATCGCATCCATGATCATAGATTCGATTTCCAGGTAGTTCTGCAGATGGACTTTAACCGGGCGGATGACATCGGAAATGTAACATTCACTTGCATCGTGCAGAAGACAGGCAAGAGCCATTCGGTCAGACCATCCACGCGCCAGAGCTTCATGAGCACAGTTAATGGAATGCTGTCCTACAGAATAAAACCACCGGATCTGCCCGCCACCGCGGCAGACAAGACTTAAAGCATGTGCAATATCTTCCAGATAAACATCTTCCGGGGCGATCTTCATGGGATCAAATTTTCGCCCACTGTATGTATTCATTACGCTCATAAATGACACTTCCTTTTTATTGTTTGAGAGATTGTTTTAGATATATATAATTTTAGTATACGCACTTTTTCTATAATATGAAAGAACATTTGGGAAAATGTTTGGCATTGCAACAGACTTTCAACCATTTTATTAGTGACAGACAGAAAAAATCCCCCTAAAACATTGATATATTCGGGGTACGGACAGCATATCATGTTTCAAAGGGGATTTTGATGTTCATTTGTTATTTGCCAAATGATAAATGAAAAGATGTAGTTTCAGAATAAAGTTTCTTCGTTTTCATCAAACAGTTTGTCGTTGATCTCAAAAAGATCAAGTTTGTGCAGAAGTCCGTAATATATAATTGCATCACGTTTCAGCTTGGGATATAATTGGGCTTTTCCGCAACGTTTCAATAATTCCTGAGTTTCTTCTACGCTTGCATCCAGACCGTAACACAGACACAGCAGACGGTTTCGGGAAGGATTCCGGCGACCGGCAAAAATCTGGTGCAGATAGATTTCGCTCATGCCTGCCTGTTTGGCGAGAGCTGCTTTTGAGATATTTTTCTTTTCAAACAGATGGTTTAATAATTCTGCTACATTTCTATTTACAAACTGTTCCTGGTTTTGTGACAGAAACTGAGTCAGATCTGGTGAATCCATAAGTTCCTGCTGTAAACCATCTGTATTTTTCTTTTTCATAATCCGCGCCTTTACTCATCGTTATTTTTGAACAATATATTGCTATTCGTGCTGCTTTACGAATAGTATTAATAGTAATACAAATATTCTATTTGTTATATTACTTGCTGAATAATTACTAATAAGTTATAATATTTTAAATAGTATACATAAATTAAAATATACTATAAACAGTTCTGAAAAACAATATGCAGACCGCATAGTAAAAAGGAATATCAGTTACAACAGTAACGAGTAAGGATGAGAAATATGAATATTTACGACAGTCTTTTGGGTGCAGTTCATAGCGAATATGATGTGCTCATGCTGATCAAAAAAAGTGAACGGGGCGAGGTCTCACTTGTACGTCACAGAGACAGCGGCACCCGTTATATTTTCCGGCATTTTTATGGAAACAGTGAAGTTTATCAGAAACTTCTGAATGTTTCCTGTCCAAATCTGCCGCAAATAATGGAAGTCGGAGAAAAAGATGGAAAGACAGCTCTGCTGGAAGAATATGTGCAGGGCGATACGCTTAGCGAGATCCTAGAAGGCGGTCTTCTGACAATTGCGGAGTCGAAACAGATTGCAAGACAGCTTTGTTCTGCATTGTGGGTATTTCATTCTATGGGTGTGGTGCACAGAGATGTGAAGCCGGATAATGTTATTATACGTGGAAAAGAAGCTGTTCTGATCGATTTTGATGCATCAAGAATATATAAAAGCACAATTCAGGAAGATACGCAGATTCTGGGAACAACTGGATTTGCAGCACCGGAGCAGTATGGCCTTTCGCAGTCGGATGGACGGGCAGATATCTATGCGCTTGGTGTTTTACTTAATATTATGCTGACCGGCGAACATCCTTCCAGGAAACTTGCAGGTGGCAGAATGGGAAGAATTGTTCAACGCTGTACAATGGTTAATCCATCAAAAAGATACAAGAATATTCTTCATCTGCTGGAGGTTCTGTAGCAAATTTTCTATAAAAATAGAGAAGAAAATAAAAAGAGATAAAGGGGAAAGTCAATGAGTAAAAAGTGTATAAAATGTGGGGAGATACTGCCGGATGACGCGTCTTTCTGCCCGCACTGTACAACAGTTCAGACAGAAAAGAAAGAGATAAAGACGCCAAGAAAGTGGAGAAAGAAAGCAGTGATAGGAGTGGCAGTTCTGGCCGTAGCTGCGGTTATCGGAATCGCTTTTTCTATCTATCACAGACCAGAAATATATGAAGGCGGTGCACAGATCACTTATACGGATAAGGGAAAATCATACAAAGTTCTGCTGAGTTTTTCTGAGGAAGGCGGTATGACTGGACATGCCCAGGGTGAGCGCACAGATACGCTGTCGGAAGGCATGAACAGTGCACTTCCATGTCAGCTGTATGTATTAAACAAAGATACAGGAGAACTGGCTGGAGAAGATTTTTCCAAAGAGGTAGAGTCCTGCAAAGTAGATACAAAGCCATCAGAGGGATCGCAGAAAATGGAATATGTAGAACCGGTATACAATGAAAGCTTCCCAAATGCAGCGTATGTTTCTGATATCAATTATGTATCTGACAGTGGAACGAATGATATCCAGTGGACACTTACCATGAAGAATGGAGATACAATTTTTCTCAGTACGAGACTTACGATTGAAAAACAGCCGGCAGTCAGCTATTATCCGGAAGATACACCGATGGAGACCACCGAAGAGTTGAATGCCCTGCTTGCTTCCATTGAAGAAGAGGTACCCTCAGATACTCCGGTATATCTGCATCTTCCGGCAGTGACCTATGACGGAGATATCACTTTTGGCGATCATGTCTGGGGCATTTCAGGAAGCAAAGACGGTGATGCGGTGACTACTTTTACCGGAACTGTCAGTATAAAGGGACATGATGGCAACTATGCAGATCTGTCGGGGATTAATTTTGAAGGTGAGGGTGGAATCGGACTGGATGCGTATTGTCTGGTGCTTCTTACCGATTGCAACTTCACGGGTTGGGATACGGCTGCTGTTGCACAGAATGGTGCATGGGTTAATGCAATGGAATGTACGTTCGCGAATAATACGGTTGGTTTGAAATTTAATACCTCTATGGCTTACGGTACTGCGCCAAACTATGTGAATAATACATTTACGGATAATGGAACTGCTGTCTGCATTGACAGTCTGCCGGGAAATGAGGTTATTGATTTTGCCGGAAGCGTGTTCTCGGGAAATGATGCGGATATTGAGAATAAAGCAGATCATGCAGTAGATACAGCGAAAGCGACATTTGAATAAAGAACAGTCTGAAAGCTTCTGCGATATAATTTGCAGGAGCTTTTTTGTAAATAGAAACATAAACTATGCTGCGAGGTAATGGGTTTTGTTTCTTTTTCATTTTATAATAATTTATCAGTCTGTTTGCAGACAATAAAAAAGAAGGGAATGGGGTTTATATGAAAAGAAACAAAATCGCAATGCTTCTGGCAATGGCGCTTACTGTTACACAGAGTGTAGTTGTACCGGTAGCAGCGGAAGAACTCACAGCAGATGTTGAGCAGGAAGTGGAAATGAGCCAGGATGATGCTGATGCAGAAGCAGCAGTAGAATCAGAAGGGGCTGCTTCAGAGGATGCAGAAGTAAATATTCAGGAGGATGAGTTTTCCGTAGGAGACGGTGAGGATGCAGAAATCCAGGAAGAAGCGGAAGAAACGCAGAATGTGGATTTTACAGCCGGAGATGAAAGCATAGAGGCTGTAGGGGAAGAAGAATCCAAATATAGTCTGATGTATGATTTTATGGACGGGCATACAGGAAATGGTACTATGCTTCCAAACAGCCAGATGACGATTTCAACCAGCGTGTATCATTCTGATGAAGATGGCGATGAGACAATTTCAGAAGCATACAAATTAGAACTTAAACCAATGGAAGATGATTGGGACTATACCGGAAAGGTAGATGTCTCTGTAGATGATAATAATATTGTTATAAATTCTCATGGGGTAACAGGAGCTTTTGGTATTTATGTGACAGTCAGCTCAGATGCTTTTAAAACATTTACCAGTAAAGTTTATTTTGAAATCAGTGAATATGTGATCATGCCGGAAAATGCCACGGATGCAGATGGAAATGTACTTAATCCTAAGGTGGGAGAACAGATTGATATTGCCAAAGATATGCAACCACAGCTTTTCCGTTATGAAAAAGATACGAAGAAGCTTAGTCCTGTAACAGGAGATAATTATAAGATTATTATTTATAGAGGGACAGATGAGGAAACAGGTGAACCTGATAATGACTACGATACAGAAGGATGGGAATGGATTGAAGTTTCCGGGCAGGAACTTCCGATATTGGAGAGAATAACGGAAAACGGTACCAGCTTTGCTCTGACAGCTCTGGAGAAAGATGAAGACGGAAGATGGAATTATATCGCAAGACGTGATTATCAGGTAGATTCTTTACATGATGATGGAGATGACGGGGATGATGGAGATAACGGAGACCATGGTAATAACACACCGATGCTGGGACCGGATGTTCTTACAGATGCAAATGGAAATAAACTGAATCCGCAGGTTGGAGAAGTAATTGATTATGCGAAGAAGGGCGTTGCTCTGTATCATTATGTAAATGGAAAGTTAACAGGTGTTGGAGATCCAGAGACATTAAAAATTGAAACGGTGTATGATGAAAATGACTGGAGCGTACAGTATACGGAAGGCTGGGATGTTCCGACCATGACCCGAAAGACAAAAGATGCTACATGGATCTTTTTTAAGGCATGGGAGAAAAAACTGGAGACAGGAAGATGGGAAATAATTGATACAAAGAGATATGAATTTGATGCCACAGATAAAGTACACAGCCACAGCTGGGTGACTAAAAATGTTGTAAAAGAAGCTACCTGTACAGAAGCAGGAAGTAAGGTTGAAAATTGTGCTTCCTGTGATGCAGTGCAGACTGTGTCAATCCCTGTAAAAGGCCATACTGTAATGAAAGATGCAGCAGTAGCTCCGACTGTATTTGCAGACGGAAAGACCGAAGGAAGTCATTGTTCTGTATGTGGTACAGTCCTTGAGAAGCAGAATACAATAGCAAAAGTTCCAGGTACCATTTATCTGACAGCTTCTTCATTGAAAATGAAAACAGGTCAGTCCACAACTGCATTCAAAGCAACGGGATTTTCAGAAGGAGACTATGTTACAGCAGTTACTTCAAATAAACCGAGAACTGTAAAAGTAACAAATGTAAACAAAAATGGAACATTCAAGCTGACTGCCGGCAAGAAGAAGGGAAGTGCTGTAGTCACTGTTACTCTTGCAAGCAAAAAGACAGCAAGCTTCAAGGTAACTGTTCAGAAGGCAGCAGTAAAAACCACTAAGATTACAACAACAACGAAATCACTGACACTTGCAAAGGGAGCTACCTACAAGAAACTGGCTTCTTCTATTGCAGTTACTCCGGTAACAAGCAAAGAGAAAGTTACATATTCTTCTTCAAATAAGAAGGTAGCTACCGTCAGCTCCAAAGGTGTGATCAAAGCGAAAAAAGCCGGCACAGCAAAGATCACTGTCAAATCAGGAAGTAAGAAAGATGTTGTAACTGTAAAGGTTACCGGCGTAAAAACAACAAATCTTTCCGGTGTTCCGGCAGCAAAAAGTGTTTCCAAGGGAAAATCTTTCAAGATTAAAGCCATAGCAACACCAAAGAACACAGATGAAAAAATTACTTTTAAATCATCTAACAAAAAAGTTGTAACTGTAACATCTAAGGGTGTAGTGAAAGGCCTGAAAAAGGGAACAGCAACGATCACAGTTCAGAGTGGTTCTAAGAAAATGACATGCAAAGTGACTGTGAAATAATAAAATGAAGGTTACTGTTCGCAGCAACAAATAAAGTGTAAGAGGCGATCTCCGTGAGCAATTGCGGAGATCGTTTTTGTTTGAAATGCGAGATTTCTGCCAGGTACCAGAGGCTTTTGCCTGAGTATGAAAAAGATTATTTATAGACGATACTGCTTAAAAAGTGTTATAATAAAACAACTTAAAATACAAAAAGGGGACTGAGCAGATAGATGGAACCTGAGAAACTGATAGAAACATTAGCTGTGGCGGAGCGTCTGAAAGATGCCACCAGGCACTGTTATACATCCAGAGGCCGCAGGGAAAGTGTGGCGGAGCATTCCTGGAGAATTACGTTGATGGCATATCTTGTCAGTGATGAGTTTCCGGAAGCAAATCTGGAAAAATTAATGAAAATGTGCTTGATCCATGACCTTGGAGAGGCATTTACCGGGGACATACCAACCTTTGAAAAGTCAGAAAAAGATGAAGAAAAAGAAGCATCACTTTTAAACGAATGGATGATGCAGCTGCCGGAACCTTTTGTCAGTGAAATGCAGGAGCTTTACAGAGAAATGGAAGAGCGGAAGACGCTGGAAGCCAGAATCTATAAGGCACTGGATAATCTGGAAGCTCTGATCCAGCATAATGAGTCGGATATCAGTACATGGATTCCGCTGGAATATGATCTGCAGATGACTTACGGAAATGATAAAGTGCAGTTTTCGGAGTATCTGACACGTCTTCGTGATCAGGTGCGTGAGGATAGTAAAAATAAGATTGCGGAGAGTATAAAAAAATCTGATTAAAAAAGATCCCCGGGGCATATGCCCTGGGGATCAGCTGTTTCATATAAAATTTAAAATTTTATTCTCCGAAATATCTCTTAAGCAGTCCAGCGAATGCTTTTCCGTGTCTTGCTTCGTCTCTTGCCATTTCATGAACTGTGTCATG
>ERZ827520.3841-NODE-3841-length-11773-cov-3.143028_pt1 | contig 11773 bp, 10 predicted proteins | sample MGYA00519581_ERZ827520 | MGnify/ENA primary metagenome ERZ827520 (study PRJEB31778, sample SAMEA3449339) | human gut metagenome | biome: human gut; feature: human-associated habitat; material: faeces | place: United Kingdom | collected 2010/2012 ...
CCAGCGGGTAACTTTTCAGCGGGGTTTTGCTGTTGATAACTTGAGTGGTCCCCAGAGCTACACCGCCTAGCTGCACTGCACGTTCTGCCATGGTATCCAGATGATCGATCAGTGCAGTGCGGAAGCCATCCAGCATTTCATGTACGGCAATGAAGTTAGCGCCGCGCATGTTCCAGTGCGCTTGTTTGGTAATCAAAGAAAGATCAATAAACTGGATAACCTGGCGATTCAGCAACTCTACTGTTGCTTTTTTCTCGCTATCAGAGACATCGTTGCGGGTATAAAGCAGATTGGTCGCTTTTGATTTAACTAATTTAGCGGTACTCATAATTTCATATCCTCTTGATGTTATGTCCCAGTAATTAACGAGACTAAGTATAGCACCAGCTATGTGTTCCGCTATTCTGGCTGTTCCTATCACACTAATAGTGGTAACAAGCGTGAAAAAACAAAACCAATAAAAACTCAATGAGTTAGATATATTAATAAGAACAATTCTTATTTATTTGCTCGCCAGGAATTTTCGGAATAAATATGCTTTTGCATAATTCGATATATAAAGACGGTGTAGAGGAAAAGTAGCGAGAAAATCTGCATGGTTATGCATAATCATGCAGAAATGTAAATTTAATTTATGTCTAATTCTTTTATTTTGCTCTCTTTGCGTACTGTCAGCGTAGAACCCATTGAAGCGGCGATGATAGCGCCGAGCGCCAGCAGCTGTATGGGTGTCAGTGTTTCTCCGAGGAAAATCATCCCGGAAACGGCAGCCAGCGCAGGTTCCATGCTCATTAGCGTACCAAATGTGCGTGTTGGCAAACGGGTGAGGGCAATCATTTCCAGCGAATAAGGCAGAGCGGTCGAGAGAATAGCGACCGCCAGACCCAATGGAATAACCGACCAGTGCCAGAGTGCTTCACCAGCCTGAAGCGCTCCAATTGGCACGAAAATTAACGCTGCAATCAACGAACCAATTGCCACCGTCGCAGGGCCATGTTCCGCTCCTGCGCGTTGCCCACTTAAAATGTAAATAGCCCAACAAGCCCCGGCCCCCAGAGCCAGCGCACAGCCGGTTAAATCGACATGGGAAACGTCTTGCCCCAGCGGTAGCAGGAACCACAGACCAAGAACCGCCAGAACAACCCAGACGAAATCTACCGGGCGACGAGAAGAGAACAGCGCCACCGCCAGTGGTCCGGTGAACTCCAGCGCCACCGCAATACCCAGCGGTACCGTCTGAATAGAAAGATAAAAAAGATAATTCATCCCCCCCAGCGAAACGCCGTAAAACAACAGCGGTAACCGCTGCTCTTTGGCAAAGCGCAGTCGCCATGGCTTAAAGAACGCGATGAGGATCAGCGTGCCTAATGCCAGACGCAGCGCAGTGACCCCCGGTGCGCCCACCAGAGGAAAAAGTGACTTAGCTAACGAGGCTCCACCCTGAATAGACGCCATGGCAACGAGCAATATGACTATTGGTAACCAGACCGGCATTTTACGTAATGAACCAGGCATCCTTTCTCCCACAAATATCTAAACCTAAGTAAAGCGTGGAGTGTACTGGATATACCCAATGCTGGTTGAGCATTTGTTGAAAAAATTTTCCCCCGTTTTGACTAAAATGCGCCAGGATTGATGGAATCATTAGTCTGGTGATTAGGAATAATCTGGATGAATGACAGGGAAAACATGCGTAATACTTACGCAGTTCTCTGAAAAAGTGATTTAAATTTAGATGGATAGCGGTGTATGGAAACGTTCTGTTACATGAAATGGCCCGTTAGACATCATAAATCGCGAAGAGTTTCCCATTAATTTTTGATATATTTAAAACTTAGGACTTATTTGAATCACATTTGAGGTGGTTATGAAAAAAATTGCATGTCTTTCAGCACTGGCCGCAGTTCTGGCTTTCACCGCAGGTACTTCCGTAGCTGCGACTTCTACTGTAACTGGCGGTTACGCACAGAGCGACGCTCAGGGCCAAATGAACAAAATGGGCGGTTTCAACCTGAAATACCGCTATGAAGAAGACAACAGCCCGCTGGGTGTGATCGGTTCTTTCACTTACACCGAGAAAAGCCGTACTGCAAGCTCTGGTGACTACAACAAAAACCAGTACTACGGCATCACTGCTGGTCCGGCTTACCGCATTAACGACTGGGCAAGCATCTACGGTGTAGTGGGTGTGGGTTATGGTAAATTCCAGACCACTGAATACCCGACCTACAAACACGACACCAGCGACTACGGTTTCTCCTACGGTGCTGGTCTGCAGTTCAACCCGATGGAAAACGTTGCTCTGGACTTCTCTTACGAGCAGAGCCGTATTCGTAGCGTTGACGTAGGCACCTGGATTGCCGGTGTTGGTTACCGCTTCTAATCACTTCGGTGATATAAAAAATCCGCCTCTCGGGGCGGATTTTTGTTTTTAAGGTTTCGGGTCGAAAATATCGGTTCCGAGATGGTTGTAATCCACCTTCTGTAACTGGAAGTTGGTGATGTATATCGGCCCGGCTTTCTTCTCAGATATAAACGGGTATTTGATGTTAATTTCCTTCGCTTTAATTCCCGTCCACTGGGAGAAAAAGCCTAAGAAGTCATTGGCTGAGCGGCGGGCTTTAATCACCCGATGCGCTTTATCGTCGCTGGAAATGACCATAAAAGGCACCTGGAAATTTTGCTGATACTTATCATCATGGGCAAGGTATTGCACGTCTTTGCCGCGCTCTTTAAAGGCCAGACCGTGGTCAGAAAAGTAAACCAGCGAGAAGCTGCTGCCGCTGTTGCGTAACTGATCGTACAGTTTGCGCAGTAAATCGTCCGTTTGCGTCATGGTATAGAGATAGCACGACGTTTCTTTTGATTGCACAAAGGTTTCGTATTTGCCTTGTGTCCTGTCGCAGGCCTGCGGATGCGAGCCCATCAGATGTAGAACAATCAGCTGCGGTTGCGAGTGCTCTTGCGCCAGCACTTGAGCGGTCATATCCAGTAACGCTTCGTCTTTCGTGTTTTTATCTGCTTCAAAATTACCTTCTTTCAGGAAGTACACTTCATCTGCACGTTTGGCGATGCTGGCGATGGCGGTATCGTATTCGCCGATTTGGCCCTGGTTGGAAAACCACCAGGTCTGGAAGCCCGCGCGATTTGCCAGGGTGACAAAGTTATCCTGAAACTGTGGTTTGCCATCGACAACGCGATTGAGCGTTAAGCCAAGCGATTTCTGCGTGGAGCCACTGGCGGCAATGTAGTCAGCAAATATCAAACCGTTAACGCTGCTGGCAAACGGGGTATTGTCCCAGTGACCGCCAAAGGCACCGAGGGCATCGCGACGCGCGCTTTCACCGATCACCACCACATAGGTCTGATACTTCGGCTTAACGGCAGTGACCGTCCAGGTATCTTTCATTCCGGAAAGTTTTGCCATCCGTTCTTGCTCTTCGATCACCTCGTTATTATTGACGATGACATCCTTAGCAAAACGAAATACCGGATAGCCAGTATCTTTCAGTTTAAATACGCCGCCCCAGGCCAGGTTTTGCACGGGAGCAACAAAAAATGTCGCCACACTGAATACCAGACACAGGCTGTCGAAGGTATTCCAGCGCGCTTTTTCATTCTCTTTTTTTCGCCTGATTGCTATTACGCCGAGCGCAAAAATAAATAAGCCGACCAGGTAGCTGTACCACGGAAAAATCGTCAGGATTTCGGTCGACTCTTCCATATTGGTGGAGTGCAATGCCAGCAATGTATTGAAATTAGGCGCGCCGTAGGCCTGAGCAAAAGGGAAATAACAAGCCGCCACCAGCGAACTGACACCGACCAGAACTTTTTGTACGCGAGGCAATGTTCGCCATAGCAAAAGCAAAATAGCCGTAAACGCAGCGGTGTAGAGCAAACTGAAGGGATAACCTAAGCCGAGGTTAATTAATAGCGACTGTAAAAAGTAGAACGCAGTCCACGGGCTAAATACCCGGCTACGGGTAACAAGCGATTCTTTGAGGGTTAAATTCATATGCCACTATCGTAACAAACGCCATGTGCTTACCCTGGCGTCAAGGGTCAATACCTGCAAGAGTGCGTGAAGAGGGGAAAGGGGTCCGCATCCGCGAGCCGCAATATACGCAGGGCTGCAAGAAGATAGAGCGAGCCGCCGTTCAGGTCAACTACTGACGAACAAATCTTTTGCGAAGGGGATTGCAAATCCGACAAAAAGTGGGGTTTTTCAGACCAAAACGCGTTGTGCCTGCATAAAAGCAGGAGTGAAGCGGCGTACCGCGACGCCGCTATTTATCGGAAGGTTTATCTTGCTGCGGTTTGTTGTTGACCATATCGCACAACATAGAGAGCAGCATTAACCGTACTTTAAAGGGAGAATGACTAAACACGCGCATACACCTCTTGAACTCATTCATAAGACCTCCTGACTTGCTAATCCCGTCGATCCTTGAGGGATGATTGCATTACATACAGATATAGCACAGGCTATATTATATAGCTATTGCTAAAACGTTAATTTTTCGTACCTTCGCAACTCTGGTTTACAATGTGCGCACGAAATGAGAACGCTAGGTATGCGTCACCATAATGAGGAAGCACAATGAGTCGTCGCGCAGGTACGCCAACAGCAAAAAAAGTGACGCAGTTAGTGAACGTGGAAGAGCACGTTGAAGGGTTCCGCCAGGTCAGAGAGGCGCATCGGCGCGAGCTTATTGATGATTACGTTGAGCTGATTTCTGACTTGATCAGGGAAGTGGGGGAAGCTCGTCAGGTGGACATGGCTGCTCGTCTGGGGGTTTCGCAACCGACGGTGGCTAAAATGCTTAAGCGGCTGGCAACCATGGGGCTGATTGAAATGATCCCCTGGCGTGGCGTGTTTTTAACGGCAGAAGGAGAGAAGCTGGCGCAGGAAAGCCGCGAGCGACATCAGATAGTCGAAAATTTCTTGTTGGTGTTGGGCGTCAGTCCGGAAATCGCCCGGCGCGACGCGGAAGGCATGGAGCACCATGTCAGTGAAGAGACGCTCGACACTTTTCGTTTGTTTACCCAGAAACACGGTGCCAAATGAGCCTGCCTTTTTTACGCACGCTGCAAGGGGATCGTTTTTTTCAGTTATTAATTCTTGTTGGTATCGGATTAAGCTTTTTCGTGCCCTTTGCACCGAAATCCTGGCCTGCAGCTATCGACTGGCACACCATCATCACCTTAAGCGGCCTGATGCTGCTGACCAAAGGTGTGGAGTTAAGCGGTTATTTTGATGTGCTGGGGCGCAAAATGGTGCGCCGCTTTGCTACGGAGCGTCGGCTGGCGATGTTTATGGTGCTGGCGGCGGCGCTGCTTTCTACCTTTCTGACCAACGATGTCGCGCTGTTTATTGTTGTTCCGTTGACTATCACGCTAAAAAGACTGTGTGAGATCCCGGTTAATCGGCTGATTATTTTTGAGGCGCTGGCAGTCAACGCTGGTTCGCTACTGACGCCAATTGGCAACCCGCAAAATATTCTTATCTGGGGACGTTCTGGTCTTTCGTTTGCCGGATTTATTGCCCAAATGGCACCGCTGGCTGGCGCAATGATGCTGACGCTCCTGCTCCTGTGCTGGTGTTGTTTCCCTAGAAAGGCGCTGCAATACCATACGGGGGTGCAAACACCGGAGTGGAAACCGCGGCTGGTGTGGAGTTGTCTGGGGCTGTATATCGTCTTTCTGACGGCGCTGGAGTTCAAACAAGAGCTGTGGGGACTGGTGATTGTGGCGGCAGGCTTTGCGCTGCTGGCACGTCGCGTGGTGCTCAGTGTGGACTGGACGCTGCTGCTGGTGTTTATGGCGATGTTTATCGACGTCCATTTACTGACCCAGCTTCCAGCGTTGCAAGGCGTGTTGGGTAACGTGAGTCATCTATCTGAACCCGGGTTATGGTTAACGGCAATCGGTTTATCGCAGGTGATCAGTAACGTGCCGAGTACCATATTGTTGCTGAACTATGTGCCGCCGTCTTTATTACTGGTATGGGCGGTAAACGTAGGTGGCTTTGGGTTATTACCCGGATCGCTGGCAAATTTGATTGCGCTACGTATGGCGAACGATCGCCGCATCTGGTGGCGTTTCCATCTCTATTCAATACCGATGCTGTTGTGGGCGGCGTTGGTGGGATATGTTTTGTTAGTTATACTCCCGGCCAACTAGGGTCTGGCAAATAAAAAAGGCGGATGATGAGTCCGCCTTTTGCTTTAAGTTTTGAAGATTAATTCAGACGAACCGGCATCCCGGAGCGGTTTTTAATCGCTTCATCAAGAACAACCTGGTCAACATCTGGCTGACCGGTCACTGTCTGCACGCTCTTCGTCAGGGTAATTGGCACAATTTCCTGACCTTCAAACTGGGCTTCGGTGGTAGACAGCGGGTTATGGACTTCAATATAACGGCTGCCGTCTGGCTCGGTGGTCGCTTTTACCGGCTCATCAATAAACTGTACGCGGGTACCGACCGGTACTTTCTCGAACAGGAATTTGATGTCTTCGTTACGCAGACGCACACAACCATGACTTACACGCAGGCCGATACCGAAGTTGGCGTTGGTGCCATGGATAGCGTACAGGCGACCGATGTAGAGTGCATACAGCCCCATCGGGTTATCCGGACCTGCCGGAACGACAGCCGGAAGCGGTTCGCCCGCAGCGCGGTACTCTGCGTGCATTTTGGCGCTCAACTTTGGTGGTCCAGTTGATAGGCGTGTCTTTGCCTAACTGACCAATGCCGATCGGCAGCACGATAACGGTGTTGGTCCCTTTCGGATAGTAATACAGACGCATCTCTGCACTGTTAATGACGATGCCTTCATGAACGGTATCCGGCAGGATCAGCTGCTGCGGAATGTTCAGTACAGTACCGCCTTTCGGCAGGAAGGTATCCACACCCGGGTTCGCTTCCATCATATTGGAAAGCCCCATCTGGTACTCCGCGGCAAAATACTCCAGCGGCTGAGTGTTACCTTCAGGAATGGTGATCACCTGATTCTGACCAACCAGGCGACTCCCGTCGGTTGGCAGAGGATAAGTTACCGCAGAGGCGGTACTGCAAAAGCCGACAACAGCGAAGGCCGCTGCGAATAATGTTTTCAATTTCATATTCATGTTAAGCGAGATTTTGTGCCTGGCAGGCCATTGGGTTGAGAATATTAGAGTATTGGAAGCGCATTATAAGTTCATTCCAGCTCACAGTGAAATCAGATGTGTACGAAATCACATTTTTTGCCTTTGGGAAGAGTGTAGACCTTAAGCGGGGGACGGGATCTTCTTTCAGACTTATGGCATAATACGCGGTTTGTCATATCTCTTTTCAGGATACGCCTGTGTTAGTTTCCAGTAACGTCACCATGCAGTTCGGCAGTAAGCCGTTGTTTGAAAACATTTCCGTCAAGTTTGGCGGCGGCAACCGTTACGGCCTGATTGGCGCGAACGGTAGTGGTAAATCCACCTTTATGAAGATCCTCGGCGGCGACTTAGAGCCGACGCTGGGTAACGTTTCCCTCGATCCCAACGAGCGCATTGGTAAATTGCGTCAGGATCAGTTTGCCTTTGAAGAGTTCACCGTGCTGGATACGGTGATCATGGGGCATAAAGAGTTGTGGGAAGTGAAGCAGGAGCGCGACCGTATCTATGCTTTGCCGGAAATGAGCGAAGAAGACGGTTATAAAGTGGCCGATCTGGAAGTGAAATACGGCGAAATGGACGGTTACTCTGCGGAAGCTCGCGCCGGTGAACTGTTGCTTGGCGTGGGAATTCCAGTGGAACAGCACTACGGCCCGATGAGTGAAGTTGCTCCTGGCTGGAAGCTGCGTGTGCTGCTGGCGCAGGCGCTGTTTGCTGATCCGGACATTCTCCTGCTCGACGAACCGACCAACAACCTCGACATCGACACCATTCGCTGGCTGGAACAGGTGCTGAACGAGCGTGACAGCACCATGATCATCATCTCGCACGACCGTCACTTCCTTAACATGGTTTGTACCCACATGGCGGATCTGGATTACGGCGAGCTGCGCGTTTATCCGGGCAACTACGATGAGTACATGACGGCGGCGACCCAGGCGCGTGAACGTCTGCTGGCTGATAACGCCAAGAAGAAGGCGCAGATTGCTGAGCTGCAATCTTTCGTTAGCCGCTTTAGCGCCAACGCCTCGAAATCTCGCCAGGCAACTTCGCGCGCGCGCCAGATTGATAAAATCAAACTGGAAGAGGTGAAAGCCTCCAGCCGTCAGAACCCGTTCATCCGTTTTGAACAGGATAAGAAACTGTTCCGTAATGCGCTGGAAGTGGAAGGTCTGACCAAAGGGTTTGATAACGGTCCGCTGTTTAAAAATCTCAACCTGCTGCTGGAGGTCGGTGAAAAACTGGCGGTACTGGGTACCAACGGCGTCGGTAAATCAACGCTGTTGAAAACGCTGGTGGGCGATCTGCAACCGGACAGCGGCACCGTAAAATGGTCTGAAAACGCGCGCATTGGTTACTATGCTCAGGACCACGAATATGAGTTTGAAAATGATCTGACCGTGTTCGAATGGATGAGCCAGTGGAAGCAGGAAGGCGATGACGAGCAGGCGGTACGCAGCATTCTCGGTCGTTTGCTGTTCAGCCAGGACGACATCAAAAAGCCAGCTAAAGTGCTTTCCGGTGGGGAAAAAGGGCGGATGCTGTTTGGTAAGTTAATGATGCAGAAGCCGAACATTCTGATCATGGACGAACCGACCGCCGCCATGGGCGTGCGCGAGTCGTCCCACCTGCTGGAGATCATGGCGCAGCTGCGCGATCAGGGGGTGACGTTGCTGTGCATCAGCCACAATCTGCCGCAGATTTTGCAGATCGCCGACCGCGTTACGGTGCTGCGCCGCGGCCTTACGGTCCGCGAGGAACCGGCGCGCGGTCTGGATCCGCTGAAGCTGGCTGGGTGGATGTCGGGGGCGCTGTCATGACCTTCGTGAAAAAACATCTGCAGCAGTTCGCTCTGAGCGGCGTGATCCTGCTTTTCTGCGCGCTGTTTCACTCCACGTCGCCTTACTTTTGGGATGCCGACAATCTGCGCAACATCCTCGACCAGAGCACGGTGAACGTCGTCGCCGGTCTGGGCATGACGCTGGTCCTCACGTCTGGAGTCACCGATCTCTCCGTCGGTTCCGCCGCGGCGCTGACGGGCGTGCTGTCGGCCCTGGCGATGAAGGCGGGAGCGCCCGCGTGGGCGGGATGCGCGCTGGCGCTGCTGTGCGGCCTCGGCGTCGGCCTGTGGAACTCGCTGATCATCGTGCGCGTGGGCGTTAATCCCTTCATGGGCACGCTGACGTCGATGTCGTTTTTTTCCGGTCTGGCGCTGGTGATCACGCAAGCGTCGCCGGTATACGGCCTGCCGCCGGCGTTCACATGGATCGGTCGCGGGCGGATCGGCGGTGTGCCGGCGTCGGTGCTGATCACCGCGGCGCTGTTCGCGCTGATGTGGGCGCTGCTCGCGCACAGCTTTTTGAAGCTTTCGACCGCGACGGGCGCGTCGGGACATACTGTCTACCGCGAACGGACGCTCAAGCGCCAAAGCGCGGACGCGGCGCTTTTCAAAAAGGAGCTTGCGCGCTTTACGGCCAGCCCGAACTATATGCTCAACTGTGGGCTCGGCATCCTGCTGCTGCCGGTCGCGGGTGTGGCGCTCGTGATCAAGGGCGGGGAACTCCTGCCGCTTTTGCAGATGGCTTTCGGCGATCGCGGCGGCTGCGTGGAGGTGCTGCTGTGCACGGGTGTGTGCACCATCGCGGCAATGAACGACATGGCCGCACCCTCTGTTTCGCTCGAGGGGAAAAACCTCTGGCTTGCACAGTCGCTGCCGGTCACGCCCTGGCAGGTGCTGCGCGCAAAGCTCAAGGTGCAGTTTGCGCTCACGGCGATCCCGGCGCTCGTGCCGCTTGCGTGCATGGTGCTTGTGTTGCCGCTCACGCCCGCGCTGCCGCTCATTTTCGTCACGGCGCTTTCGTACATCGCCTTTTCCGCCTGTCTTGGGCTGACGCTCGGCGTGATGCGGGCGAACCTTACATGGACGAATGAGCTTGCGCCCGTTAAGCAGAGCCTTGCGGTGGCAATCGCCATGTTTGGCGGCTGGGCCTACGCGCTACTGCTCGCGGGGCTGTATCTGCTGCTCGGCTGGCGCATCGGCGCGACGGTGTATCTTGCGCTTGTCTCGGCTGCAACGATCGCGGCGGCGCTCGCGCTTCTCAAGTGGCTCAAGACGAAGGGCGCGCAGCGTTTAGCCGCGCTGTAACAATAAAACGAAAGGGAGACGGTTCCAAGTCGAACCGTCTCCTTTTTTTGTCTCAGCACTCCATGTGCTTGCCGAGAAAGCCCGCAATGGCCTGGGCGAGTTTGTACTCCGTTTCGCCTGCGTTGGATTCCCCTTCGGTGCCGACAAAGACCACAAGCCCCAGCGCGTCGCCTTCGGAAATGATGGGCGCAGCGATGAGCGCGCAGTAGCGGTCGAGCGACTCGGTGACATAGGCGCTGCGCTCGCTCGGCGCGGCGCGGTAGATGCCACGTCCTTCCATGATCTGCTCTAGCTGAGGGCTGATGCGCTTGCCGATGAGGTCGCGGCGCGCGCTGCCCGCCGCGGCGATGACGCTGTCGCGGTCGGTGACGGCGACCGTCGTGCCGGTCGACTTGCTCAGCGTTTCGCAAAGCTGCGCGGCAAACTCGTCCACGCCGCCCATAAGGGAATATTTTTTGAAAATGACCTCCCCGTCCTTGCTCGTGTAGATCTCCAACGGGTCGCCCTCATTGATAACATTGGCACGAAAGACCTTGTCCGGACGCATTTTTGCGCTCTGGACGATGGTAATGGTTGAGATATCTCCCGTGCCGTCAGGAAAATTTACGGTGTCCCCCTGACGGGCCATGGCGGCAACGAAGTCCTCCTCATGCGGCAGCTCTCCGCAGCGGAGCAGACAGTCAATGTCGGCTTTCAGCTGAATTTCCAGATGATCCTCGTAGACCTTAATTTTCTCAATGATAAGCTGTAGATCCTTGCGGTCAAGATGTTCCTTGCTTAGCAGGTCATCAAAGACCTCCATGGCGGTTTTCGCCGCACGGTTCACTTGGATAATGGTATTGCGTTTGTCCGCCACCATTTGAAGCTGATTTTGCAAGCCGTTGATGCGCTGAATCAGGTCATGCTCCAGCTCGTCATAGGTCTCCTCCAAAATGGCCTCCTGCTCCGGATGCCGCGCCATATCCCGGATACGCTGGCGCTTGGTGGCTTTCAGTTCCTCCTGCGCGTCCAGCAGCAGGGTTTCCAGATTCTCCGCAGTGCGTTCCGTTTCACTTATGTCCTCCTGCTCGTGGGCAAGGTCGGCGTTGAGACGCTCCAGCATATTGGCGGAGTTGTCCTTTACCTTTTTGAGATACAGCTTCATCAACTCGTCCAGTTTGTCCACCCGGATGTGGTGGCTGGTGCAGCCGGACAGTCCCCGGCGGTGATAGGTGCCGCAGGTGTAGGCAGGGCGCAGATCCCGGCGGCTCATAGCAAACATGGGACTGCCGCAGTCACCGCATTCCAGAAAACCTGAGTACACATTGTCATTGATTTTCTTCCCGCGGTAGTGGTTGGTAGAGCGCTGTTCCCGCAGGGCGCGGACGGTGGCAAAGGTGCGGTAGTCGATGATGGCCTGATGGTGGTGTTCAATAACAATGTGTTCCAACTCATCCCTCTTGACATCCTTACCGTTGATTTTGGCGCGGGTGTACTTGCC
>ERZ827520.3850-NODE-3850-length-11753-cov-2.573944_pt1 | contig 11753 bp, 9 predicted proteins | sample MGYA00519581_ERZ827520 | MGnify/ENA primary metagenome ERZ827520 (study PRJEB31778, sample SAMEA3449339) | human gut metagenome | biome: human gut; feature: human-associated habitat; material: faeces | place: United Kingdom | collected 2010/2012 ...
ATCGTATCTCCGACAATACGCGCGCATTTTCTGTACGGCTTATCATAGCGGATTCCCAGTTCGTACATATCATAAAGCGTACGGCGCTGAACCGGCTTCAGTCCGTCTCTTACATCCGGAAGTGCCCTGGAAATAATTACGCTCATCGCATAATCAATATATGATTTTTTCATAAGATCCGAATATTCCGTTCTTATGATCTGTGATTCACTGTTCATTTCTCGTCTCCTTCATTTCATTTTGCTCATATGACACAAAGCAAATCCATTTTCTGACACAAATCACGTCGACTCTGTTTCGTCATACAGATTATATATCAAGTTCCGCCTCTGTCGCATTTTCATAGATGAATGCCCGCCGCGGAGGCACTTCCGTTCCCATAAGCATCTCAGTCACACCGGAAGCCATTCTCGCATCTTCAATCTCAACAAGCTTTAAAAGACGTCTTTTAGGATCAAGTGTTGTTTCCCACAACTGTTCTGCATCCATCTCTCCAAGCCCTTTATACCTCTGAAGAGTAAACGGTCCTTTGTGTGTCCTTCGATATTTTTCAAGCGCCTTATCATCGTAAAGATATTCCTCTTCTCCGCTTTTCGGCATTGCCTTATAAAGCGGCGGCATTGCAATATACACGTGCCCCTCATAAATCAGTTCCGGCATAAACCGATAGAACAGCGTCAGCAAAAGTGTTGAAATATGAGCTCCGTCTACATCTGCATCTGCCATAATTATGATCTTATCGTATCGAAGCTTTGTAATATCGAAGTCATTGCCGTATCCTTCGGAAAATCCACATCCGAACGCATTGATCATCGTTTTTATTTCTGCATTCGCAAGGACTTTATCAATACTTGCTTTCTCCACGTTTAATATTTTCCCGCGAATAGGAAGAATCGCCTGAAAGTTTCTGTTTCTGGCCGTTTTTGCCGAACCTCCCGCCGAATCTCCCTCAACAATAAATATCTCGCACTTTTTCGGATCTCTGCTCTCGCAGTTTGCGAGTTTTCCGTTACTGTCAAACGAATATTTTTGCTTCGTCAAAAGATTCGTTTTCGCCTTTTCTTCTGTCTTACGGATTTTCGCCGCCTTTTCCGCACTTGACAATACCGTTTTTAAAACGTCCAGGTTACGGTCAAAATAAAGAACAATTTCATCTCCCGCAACTTTACCGACCGCTTTTGCCGCGTCGGGATTGTCCAGTTTTGTCTTTGTCTGCCCTTCAAATCTAGGATCCGGATGTTTGATCGAAATAATCGCTGTCATCCCGTTTCGGATATCAGCTCCCGTAAAGTTCGTATCCTTCTCTTTTAAAATACCGATTTCTCTTGCATACTGATTCATAACCGTCGTAAATGTCGTTTTAAATCCGGTTAAATGCGTTCCGCCCTCGGCATTGTAAATATTGTTGCAGAAACCGAGCACATTCTCATGAAATTCATTAACATACTGAAATGCCGCCTCCACTTCAATACCGTCTGCTTCCCCTTTAAAATAAACAGGCTCATGAAGCGCCTCTTTTTTCTTATTCAGATCTCTGATAAACCCGATGATTCCCTCCGGTTCATGATATTCGATATGCTCGGTCTGATCTCCTCTTTTATCTTCGAATATTATCGTCAGTTCCGGGTTAAGATATGCTGTTTCATGCAGCCTGCTTTTTACTTCCTCCGCCCGGAACTTCGTCTTTTCAAAAATCGTATCATCAGGCAGAAAATTAATTGTTGTTCCTGTCTTTTTTGTCTTTCCGATCTTAGGAAGAAGTCCGTTTTCCAGTTCAATGACAGGAACTCCGCGCTCATATCTGTCATGGTATACCGCCCCATCACGGCTGATCTTAACATCCATATATGTAGAAAGTGCATTTACAACAGAAGAACCGACGCCATGAAGACCTCCGCTTGTCTTATACGCCGAATCGTCAAATTTTCCCCCTGCATGAAGTGTGGTAAACACAAGCCTTGCCGCAGAAATTCCTTTTTGATGCATATCAACCGGAATTCCCCTCCCGTTATCGGTTACTGTTGCCGTTCCGTCTTTTTCTAAAACAACACGGATTTCCGTACAAAATCCTGCCAGATGTTCATCCACGGAATTGTCCACAATTTCATAAATAAGATGATTCAGACCTTTTGTCGATACACTTCCGATATACATTCCCGGGCGTTTTCGTACCGCCTCTAATCCTTCCAATACAGAAATACTCCCTGCATCATATGTATTATTTCCAGCCATTTACCTTCTCCTTTACCGGATCATTCCTTCTATTTTTCTCGACTTCTTTTCTTATGCCGCACTAATTTTGTTTCACGCTATAACGAGATTGTACCCTCAGATGCCGGATGTTGTTCCTTTCATCTGAGGGTATTATTTTCTATGATACCACCCGTTTTCGATCTTGTAAATAGAATCCTTGTCATTCCAGTATAACTTCACACAGCGTATCTGCCACGACCTCCATCGCATTTTTCATTTCTTCTACAGTATTTGTCTGCGCACCGGCTTCAATCAACAGAGACTTCGGCAGCAGATGCAGATTATATCTATATGCCCGCAGATAAATATGTCTTGCAAACCCGGGATACATTCGTTCTGACGCAAGCTGCATCTGAAGAGAAAACGCCAGATTATCCTGTATGTACGGATTATAAAGATAATCGATATCTCCGTTTGTGCGAGATCGGCTCAATCCATTAAAATACATGATCTTTGCAGTCGGCTTTCCGTTTACTTCTGTGACTAAGTGCGTTCCCTCGGCAACGCCATCCCTATGAAGGTCGATTGCCACCTCGATCGTTGGGTTTGCCTCCAGAATCGGTCTGACAGACGCTTCTGCGTTTTCATATGCATTACTCCTGTCGAGCTGTCCGTTAATAATATCATATACCCCTGTGTCATGGATTGTTTTGATTCCCCGCTTATTTAAAAGCTCTGTCAGATATTCCCCTATTCCGATAATACTTGTGGCAGGATCTCCCGGAATTGAATCGACAAATTCCTCCTGTGAATGAGTATGAAATATCAATACTTTCGGACCATCTTCCTTTTTATTGATCTTCATACTCCTCCCAAGAAGGTCATCTGCATTCAACTGTTCAGGACCAATCATCGTAGAGCTGTCTACCGTATAAAAATTACTAAGCAAATAATCAAAATCTCTTAACCTCTCAATAGACATATCGACAGAAGAAAGTGACGTTTCTCCCGACGGCTGCACATTTTGCGCCGTTTCAGGAGACTCTTTACTAATAAGATTTCCGTTTTCATCGATACAGTTCTCATCGTTTGCCTGCGCCTCTAAAATTTGAGCAACAGTTTCTTGATCTTCTGCCGTAAATCCCTCTCTCCTATGCTCCATCGCATACCCTGCTGTCGGAAGAAACAGATAAGATTGTTCTATAAAAAACTCGTGAACTGTTTTTTGCGGGCTTCTGTTCAAATATGCAAGCCGCGGCATGTACATCTCTTCCGCACCCGAAAAAATATGAGTTTGGAAACCATACATTCGAGCCGACCACATTCCTTCCGAAATCAAACAAATCATTGCCAGAAAGAAAAACAGAAACCGGATCATCCGCTTCTTCCGTTCTCGTTCTTTTTCTAATATCCGAAATCGATCCGCCATCAGACATCGTCCTTTCTATTACTTCTGACAGTGTATGCTTTGTTCTTTTCTCTTATGCTTCCGATCTGCCTGAACCGGCCGAAAAAAGCATATTGATCGCTTCCGATAAAGTATGACTGATATGATGAACCATTTCATCAACATCTTTAGGCGTGACAAACATTCCGTTTAAATGAGGAGAGATCAGCTCTTTTACAAATTCATATTTTTCTCCGGCGTTATAGGAACGCAGCACTTCCCCGACTCCTTTTAAAGAATCCGAAGATTCAAGAGCCCTTATAAAGTTTTCCATTGTATCATTTACAATCGTTGCTGCGTCTACAACTGTCGGCACACCGATTCCGATAACAGGTACTCCTAATGTTTCCATTGTCATCCCGTTTCTGTGATTCCCCACTCCACTTCCGGGATGAATCCCGGTATCTGCGATCTGAATCGTCCGGTTCAATCGCTTACTGTTTCTTGCTGCCAATGCATCAACTGCAATAATAACATCAGGATTCGTTTCCGATACAATCCCACGCACGATCTCCGCACTTTCCATTCCCGTTTGCCCCATCCCTCCCGGCACGACAGCGCTGATCATCGGCGCGTCGTCGACTCCTATTGCATATTTTCCATATTCTTTTACAATATGCCGCGTCACGGATAAATGATCTGCCACGCAAGGTCCCAGTGAATCCGGAGTAACTTCTCTATTCCCCAGCCCTACTACAAGAATAGATAGATCTTTATCTTTTACTTCAAATTTTCGGATCAGTTCCTTTATAAAAGAACATACCTTTTCGGCAATCACGGTCTGACTTTTTTCATCAGGCATTGCCAAATTAGGAGTTTCTATCGTCAAATAAGTTCCTACAGGTTTTCCCATTGCCTTTGCTCCGTTTTCTGTTTTGATCTCCACTCTTGTAACACGAAGTTCTGATGCTTCATCATAATCTTCTTCAAGAACTACCCCTGATATTTCTACATGATCTGATTCAAACCTTTCTTTTTCTTCAAGCGCAAGATCTGTCCGCACACTATAATTTTTTATCATATCTCATCCTCGCTTTTTATGTTCTTATTATAGTATTCCTGCTGTTTTTATATTCAAACCGTCTTTTTAATGCAGATACTGTGTTTTTTTATTCCGGTTTTCCAAATAATGCAGTTTTTCTCTATATATGTTCCATAATTCCCAATATTTATTAAAATATGTATTGACAACCCTTTAGAGTTGGCATAAAATAAATGAGTATGTTTCAGCAGAACGTCCGTGTCCGAGTCTGCGGAAACTCAAATTACATTTGAAATCATAGATATATTTGGAGGTGTACGCATTGGCTAACATTAAGTCTGCTAAGAAAAGAATTTTAGTAAACGAGACAAAAGCTGCAAGAAACAAAGCAATTAAGTCTAAAGTAAAAACTGCTGTAAAGAAAGTGGAAGCTGCAGTTGCCGCTAAAGACGCTGAAACTGCTAAGACTGCTCTTCGCGCAGCGATCGTCGAGATTTCCAAAGCTGGAACAAAAGGTGTTTATCACAAAAAAACTGTTTCCAGAAAGATTTCTCGTCTTTCCAAAGCTGTAAGCAGCATTGCTTAATCTTATTAATAGAATTGATAAAAATAGAAAAGACATTTGCTCCCGTCAGGCAGATGTCTTTTTTTGTACATAATCTTATCATCATAAACAAAAAGACATTTTCATACAAAAAGACGCTTCGCGTAATGCAAGGCGTCTTTTTGTAATTATATCCTATTAGTTATTGATCAGTTTATCTTCATCGCTCCAACTGTAAAGTTTTCTGATCTCTTCTCCTACTTTCTCTGCCGGATGCTCTGACGCAAGTTTTCTCATTGCGCGGAAATGTGCCTGACCTCCGGCTTCGGACATATCCAGAAGAAAGTCTTTTGCAAACGTACCATCCTGAATATCTGTCAAAATCTGCTTCATCGCTTTCTTCGTATCATCTGTAATGATCTTCGGTCCTGTTATGTAATCACCATATTCGGCAGTATTGGAAATCGAATATCTCATTCCTGCAAAACCGGACTGATAGATCAAATCAACAATAAGCTTCATCTCATGAATACACTCAAAATATGCATTTCTCGGATCGTATCCCGCTTCTACAAGTGTCTCAAAGCCTGCCTGCATAAGAGCGCACACACCGCCGCAAAGAACCGCCTGTTCGCCGAAGAGGTCTGTCTCTGTCTCTGTACGGAATGTAGTCTCGAGGATACCGGCTCTTGCTCCTCCGATCGCAAGACCATATGCGAGAGCTTTATCAAGAGCTTTTCCTGTATAATCCTGCTCTACAGCTACAAGGCAAGGAGTTCCTTTTCCAACCTGATACTCGCTTCTTACAGTATGTCCCGGAGCTTTCGGAGCGATCATTGTCACATCTACGTTCGCCGGCGGAACGATTTGTCCGAAATGAATGTTAAAGCCGTGTGCAAACATCAGCATATTACCTTCTTCAAGATTCGGCTCAATATCGTTTTTATATAAAGCAGCCTGTTTCTCATCATTAATCAGGATCATAATAATATCTGCTTTTTTTGCCGCTTCTGCCGCTGTATATACTTCAAATCCCTGCGCTTCTGCTTTTGCCCATGATCTGCTTCCTTCATAAAGTCCGATCACGACATTGCATCCTGATTCTTTCAAATTCAGTGCATGAGCATGTCCCTGACTTCCATAACCGATGATCGCGATTGTTTTTCCCTCAAGAAGTGAGAGATTACAATCTTCCTGATAATAAATTTTTGCTGCCATTTTGCATTCCTCCTAAATGATAATTAAAAATATGCTACATCCTTACTTCCTCTGGAAAGACCTGTAATACCTGTTCTTGCAAGTTCCAGTATCTCATATCCTCGAAGAAGATTCAGAAAAGCTTCCAGTTTACTCTGAGTTCCGGTGAGTTCGATGATCAGCGAGTCCTCTTCGACATCAACTATCTTCGCTCTGAAAATATCTGCCACTGAAATAATCTCGCCCCTTTGGGATGCGTTTGCCCGCAGTTTTACCATGATCAGTTCGCGGTATACTGACTCTCCGTCTTTCAAAACTTTTATATCAACGACATCTTCCAGCTTCCTTACCTGTTTTTCTATCTGGGATAAAATCAGCTCATCCCCCGATGCAACTACTGTAATCCTCGTAAACCTCGTATCGGTCGTCGCACCTGCCGTGATGCTGTCTATACTGTATCCGCGTCTGCTGAATAACCCTGCAATACGGCTCAACACTCCCGGATTATTGTCTACAAGCAATGAAAATACCTGACTTCTCATGTGTTCCTCTCCTTCTTCTCTAAAAAAACAGAGTGCGTTCTGTTTTTATATTTTATAATATTACCAACTCAGCTATTCTTTGTCAAGATGTTGTGCTAAAATTTTTACATATTTGATGACCGTTCAGTCAGTCTAAAATCAAGAATGAAATCAAAAGTTATACGCAGCCGATCTTTTCTGCAATCTCGTTTAAATAAACCCATCTTTCTGTTTTTTCGTCAAGCTGTGCCTGTACTTTCTCCTGTTCCTCAAATAACTCTTTTAGTTTAACAGAATTGGTCGCATTCGCATTGATCTGCATTTTAATTTTTTCTATTCTTTCTTCAAGCGCTGCGATATCGTCATCAATCGTCTCAAATTCTCTTTGTTCTTTATAAGAAAATTTAACCTTCTGCGGCGCATTTTGTTTCCAGCTTTTCGGATTACTTTCCGCAGGATCTTTCGGAAGATTTCCGCGCGAATTTTCGGTTTTGTCTGTAAACTGCGTTGATGCAGATTCTCTTTTCTTTACATTCAAATAATCGGTATATCCTCCTTCAAACTGACGGATATGCCCCTTCCCATCTAACTCGAAAATGCGATCCACAATGTTATCTAAAAAATAGCGGTCATGCGATACGGTGATCACGATTCCCGAAAAAGAGTTTAAATAATCTTCCAAAATCGTAAGTGTGGGAATATCAAGATTATTTCCCGCCTCGTCAAACAAAAGAACATTTGCATTTTCGGCAAGTACGCCAAGAAGATGCAGCCTTCTCTTCTCTCCGCCCGAAAGTTTACCTATCGGAGCATACTGCATATCAGGAGTAAACAAAAAACGCTCCAACAACGCTGACGCACTGATTTTTCCTTCTCGTGTCGTAATATATTCTGCAATATCTTTCACATAATCGATCACTCTTTGAGAAGGATCCATCTCTTGTTCTTCCTGTGCAAAATATCCGATCTTGATCGTTTCTCCGATCTCAATGTTTCCACTGTCCGGAATCACCTGTCCCGCGATCATTTTCATAAGAGTTGATTTTCCGCATCCATTTGGTCCTATGATTCCAAGTCTTTGATTTTTTAACACAATATAACTGAAATCATCCAGTATCACTTTTTCTCCGTATTTTTTACTCACATGATGAAGTTCGATCGTCTTTTTCCCCATTCTGGTTTCTACCGAATCAAGTTCTACTGTTTGATCTTTTATCGGAGTATTTCCGTTTTTCAGTTGTTCAAGACGCTCCAGTCTCGCTCTTTGTTTCGTTGTTCTGGCACGACACCCGCGTTTCGCCCATTCAAGTTCCATTCTCAAAACACTCTGTCTCTTTCGTTCAGATGCTGATTCCATCTCTTCTCTTTGCGCCTTCAGTTCAAGAAACCCTGAGTAGTCAGAGTCGTATCCATACATTTTTCCATGACTGATCTCCAAAATACGATTTGTAACTCTGTCAAGAAAATACCGGTCGTGAGTTACCATAATAACGGTTCCTTTATAGGACCGAAGATATTCTTCCAGCCATCGGATCATCGCTTCATCCAAATGGTTCGTAGGCTCATCCAGCAAAAGTACGTCAAAATCATCTGACAGTATTTTTGCAAGCACAACCCGTTTTTTCTGTCCTCCTGATAAATACTCGATTTTCTGATCAAACCGGGTGATATTTAATTCCGTCAGATTACTTTCTACTTTCCAATTCTCTTCCCCTTTTTTTAATGCATATGACCGAATCGTACTGTCTTCTGAAAAAACCGGATTTTGCGGCACATAGGCAAGCTTCAGTCCATTTTGTTTTATAATCTGTCCTTTATCCGGTGTTTCTTCTCCTGCTATCATTTTAAGAAGCGTTGATTTTCCGGTACCGTTGATCCCTACGATCCCGATTTTATCTCCTTTTTGAATTCCGAATGACGCATCGTCAAATATTATTTTCTCACCGTATATTTTATAGAGATGTTCCACATTTATAATATTCATAAAAAACTCCTTGCAAACCATTTTCTCTCATTCATTTTGAGATGTCTGCAAGGAGTTGTCAAGTAGATTTTACCTATGCTTTTTTATTATTTTTATGATTATCTATTGTTTCTCTTTTATTCGTTTTCAATCTTTACATTCCGGCAAACCGTCGATTTATACCGAATTTTATTTACCAAAACAATAATAAGACTGACAATGAGCAAAAAGTAGAAATTAATTCCTCTGCTTACAAGCATGGACGGTATAAGATATGTACCGGTAAATACATGGGCAAACACAGTTTGATACATCAGCTCTGTAATTCCCTGCGCTCCCGGAAGCGGAAGCATATCTACCGCTATATAGACTGCGGCTTGAAGAAGGATAACTTTCATCATTCCGGTTCCGTGCAGCCCGAATCCAAGGTATACCATATATGTCAAAAGAAATACGCTACATCTTTGTAAAAATGTAACAAGCACAATAAACAAAAGCTTTCCTTTATGTGTCCTAAGCCATGAAACTGCGTTTTGATAACTTCCGATAAACTCGTGAATTTTTTCAGGACGCTTTTCAGAAGGTTTCAAAATGCTCATTTTAACAAACAGCTTTTCAAAAAAAAGCGCACATCGCAGCATAATATTCGGCATCAACATAATTCCCGCTATGACCACAACTAAAATTACATTTAATAAAAGTCCGAAAAGATAGAGAGGGAAAAATTTCCCTAACTCCGAATAGAGAGGCCGGTACCAAAATAATAAAATCGCCGCTCCTAAAATTACAAGTACAAATTTATAAACAACAGCAACTGTCATAAGCACAACCGTACTGTCCGATCCTCTGTTCCCGTCTTTGCTCATATAATAGAGCTGCACAGGCTGTCCTCCTGTTGCAGACGGCGTAATGCCAGAATAGAAAAATCCGATAAAAGAGTATTGGATACAACGAATCAAAGAACTTCCTTCTTTTCTTCGGTTTGCTTTCATTGCCTGAAGCAGATACCAGATCATATATCCTTCTGCGCATACAAAAAAGATAGCAAGAGCAGCCGCCGGAACCAAGTATCCTACTGACATTTTTGAAACGGCATTTGCAATTTCACCAAGATTTTTCCCACTGAAAAGTGTATAAAACGTCAAAAACATTACAAGTAAGAAAATCGTTACTTCAAGAATTCGTTTCTTAACGCTCATACCTTCTCCTCCGTCCTTTTCTTTCTTCTTCCCGGACATTATGTACATGCGCCATTGTTATATAATTTCCCGCAGCAGATAGATATGCCGGGCGGGATATCGGCGGAAAAGTAAGTGTTCCATACTCCGGATATGTCTTTTTCTCTCTTTCGGTAAGTTCTCTCAAACTACCTTCAAAAATTTTCTGTTTCCCCTTATATTCATAAAAATCCTTTGGCGTAACAAGCGAAAAATGCTTGTTCCATGTACAGACGCCTGCCTTTTCAAGCAACTCGGCAGCATAGGAAGAACATGTGTAATGATTTTTTTGATAAAACGGTTTTCCGAAAAGTAAAAACGGAAGTCCGAGAATTGTATAATGATAGCGATATCTGTTCTTCATCGCCTCATGAAGCTCCTCTTTAATAAACTGCTTTTGTTCTTGAGTGCATGGAATTGAGCAGATCATATAATCCGCTCCCGGAAATGCCCGCAAAATTTTTCTTTTCTCTTCTTTTTCAAATCCTGCAATCAGAGGAATCGACGGATGTCTCCTTCCGATACTGTATGCTTCATCCAGATTCTCATCAAGCCCGATTGCCACATGAATATATTTTTGTTTAATTACTCTTCGAATAATCGAAGCAAAAATTCCCGGTGTATCTACAAATGCTATGTATATTTCTGTCATATTAGTTCATCCTTTCCCCCTGTAATGTAAATCTTCCGGATTAACAATACATTTTTCCTTTTGTCTTTTTTACCGATCATCGTTCTTTATTGAAAGCGATATACTTTTTTTGCAAGACGATATCCCCCGATTGTCAAGCTTGTGCCGATCTTTCCGGGTAAATATGTAAAACCGCTCAAAGTACGAAAGCGAAGCCGATAGTAAAGAGCTTCATTATACTCTTTTACATGATTCCACATATCTTTTCGCTTTTTATAGGAATCGGCTGTATCGATAAGGAGCAGATGGATAGATGAAATTGTAAGCATAATTGAAATATTTCGCACCATGTATGCTTCTAATTTCGGATGGATTTTCTTTACTTCCGCCAGATCAACGCTGCGGGTTACAAGATCTGTTACCAAGATCTGCTGATCGATCCTTTTCATAAGCACCTTTTCATTTACAGATTGATCATCTCTGCCCAGGTAATAATGATACAGATCGATGTCCATATAATAAATAGTCTCGGCGTACGGAAGCGGCTTATATGAAAACAGATTATCTACATAAAATGTATGCTCCGGCAGTTTCACTTCAGATTCTCTGAGCACTTTCGTCTGAAACATGAGCGAGTGCATGATCAAATATTGGGACGGATAAAACTTTCCGATTTCATCCCATGTGCACTGTTTTTCAATCGGAAATACATTTTTGTAATCCATTGATTTTTTTATTCCTTCATCAAGGTGATCGTATACATAATTACATACGATCAGATCCGGACGCTCGCCTGTAAACGCTTTTAGCTTGACAAGAAGTTTCTGATATGATTCTTTATCAAACCAGTCATCCGAATCTACGACTTTATAATAAATACCGTTTGCCAACTCGAGTCCTTTATTCACACCGGAACCATGTCCCCCGTTTTCCTTATGCACAACACGTACAATATCCGGGTATTCAATCTCATATTCATCGGCAATCTGTGCAGTACGATCAGAAGAACCGTCATCGATCAGAATAATTTCTACATCTTTCCCTCCGATAAGAAGAGA
>ERZ827520.3862-NODE-3862-length-11720-cov-4.059494_pt1 | contig 11720 bp, 8 predicted proteins | sample MGYA00519581_ERZ827520 | MGnify/ENA primary metagenome ERZ827520 (study PRJEB31778, sample SAMEA3449339) | human gut metagenome | biome: human gut; feature: human-associated habitat; material: faeces | place: United Kingdom | collected 2010/2012 ...
GCACAAAGTCCTTGGGGCGGTGGATGCCCACATAATCATAGATGAACTTTTTGCCTTCCAGCTCCGGGCAGTTGCCGGCCAGAACTTCCGGGTAATAGGCCACCACCGGGCAGTTGTAATGGTTGTCGCCCAGGCCCTCGTCCACGTTGTAGGTCAGGCAGGGGTAGAAGATGGCGTCCAGTTCCATCTGGCTCAGGGCCTTGATGTGGCCGTGACTCAGCTTAGCCGGGAAGCATGCCGTATCGCTGGGGATAGTGGCCTGTCCGGCCAGATACAGCCCGCGGCTGGACACCGGGCTGGTGTGCACCGCAAAGCCCAGCTTGGTCCAGAAGGCCCACCAGAAGGGCAGCAGCTCGTAGAAACCTAGGCACAGCGGGATGCCGATGGAGCCGCGCTTGCCGGGCACCGGCTTGTAGCTGGCCAACAGCTCCTGCTTGTAGGCGTACAGGTTCAGGCTGTTGTCGGCGCTCTTGCCGGTAACGGGCTTGTCGCAGCGGTTGCCGGAAATGTACTTGCGGCCATCCGCAAAGGTGTTGACGGTGAGCTGGCAGTGGTTGCCGCAGCCGCCGCACTTGACGCTGACCACCTTCTGTTCAAAGGCTTCCAGCTCCTGCTGGCTCATCATGCCGGAGGCGGTACGGTGGGCCTTGCTGCTCTGGCGCAGACCGTACAGGGCCGCACCGTAAGCGCCCATCAGACCGGCAATGTCCGGGCGGATGACCTCCACGCCCATCTCTTTTTCAAAGGCACGCAGCACTGCCTCGTTGTAGAAGGTGCCGCCCTGCACCACGATCTTGCGGCCCAGTTCTTCGGGGCTGGACGCGCGGATGACCTTGTACAGTGCGTTCTTGACCACGCTGATGGACAGACCGGCCGAGATGTTCTCGATGCTGGCACCGTCCTTCTGGGCCTGCTTCACCGAGCTGTTCATGAACACGGTGCAGCGGCTGCCCAGGTCCACCGGGCGGTCCGCAAACAGACCCAGAGCGGCAAACTTCTTGACGTCATAACCCAGGGCCTGGGCGAAGGTCTGCAAAAAGCTGCCGCAGCCGGAAGAACAGGCTTCGTTCAGGAAGATGTTGCTGATGGCACCATCCTCGATCTTGAAGCACTTCATATCCTGGCCGCCGATGTCGATGATGAAGTCCACATCCGGCATGAAGTACTTGGCGGCGGTGAAGTGGGCCACCGTTTCCACCAGACCGTAATCACAGCGGAAGGCGTTCTTCACCAGCTCTTCGCCGTAGCCGGTGGTGGTCACGCTGGCCACCTGCAGGCCGGGGTGTTCCTTGTAGATCTTGAGCAGCTGCTCCCGGATGAGGGGCAGCGGGTTGCCGAGATTGGGCTGATAGTTGGTGTACAAAATCTGGCTCTTCTCGTCCACGACCACTAGCTTGACGGTGGTGGAACCGGAGTCGATGCCGATGTGCACCGGGCCGCAGTGGGCACTGAACGGCACATGCGGCACGCTGTGGGACATGTGCCGGGCGTGGAATTCCTCGTACTCCTGCTTGTTGGCAAACAGCGGCGGCTCGCTGGCATAGGTGGCCGTGGCGGCATACTTGTCCAGTGCGTCGGCCACATCGGTGAGCACAAAGGATTTGTCCGCATACAGGGCGGCACCCAGTGCCACATACAGCAGGCTGTTTTCCGGGCAGGTGCCGGTCACGCCCAGCGCCTCGTCAAAGCTCTTGCGCAGCACGGTGCTGAAGGTGAGCGGCCCGCCCAGATACAGGATGTTGCCCTTGATGGGACGGCCCTGTGCCAGACCCGCAATGGTCTGGTTGACCACGGCCTTGTAGATGCTGGCGGCAATGTCCTCGGTGCGGGCACCCTGATTGATCAGGGGCTGCACGTCGCTCTTGGCAAACACGCCGCAGCGGGAAGCGATGGTGTAGGTGCGCTGGGCCTGCTCGGCGGCCTTGTTCATCTCGTCAGCGCTCATCTTGAGCAGGGTGGCCATCTGGTCGATGAAAGCACCCGTGCCGCCGGCACAGCTGCCGTTCATGCGCACTTCGGTGCCGTTGGTCAGAAACAGGATCTTGGCATCCTCGCCGCCCAGCTCAATGACGCAGTCGGTGGCGGGCACAAAGCGTTTGACCGCCACGCGGGTGGAGAACACCTCCTGCACAAAGGGCACACCGCAGCTGTCCGCTAAACCCATACCGGCAGAGCCGGAGATGCTGAGCAGCGCCTTGCTGCCATGCAGCTGCTCGGCATCAATGCGCCGCAGCAGCTCCTGCGCCTTTTCCAGAATATGACTATAATGTCGTTCGTATGTAGAATACAGCAGGGTATCCTGCTCATCCAGCACCACGCACTTGATGGTGGTGCTGCCGATGTCAAGACCTACTCTCACGTTGTTTTTCCTCCTAAGGCATCGTCTGCCAGGGCACGCCCTGCACACAGACGGTTCAGTTTTGACTGCCGAAAATTGTTCGGTAACAAATCATCCTCACAGTTTGCATACAAGGTCATTATAAACCAAATTGTCGGCACATTCAATCTGGAGCCTTTATTTTACACGAAAAAAATAGTATTTTCCGCTCTAAAAGTTAAACATTTTGTGAACTTGCCGGACTTTTTGGTGCTGATTTTTTCCGTGGCAAAGGTTCTTTGCTGCGAGCAAAAAAGAGCACTGTACCGGGTGATACAGTGCCCCGTTTGCGTTGTTATGCCTGCCGCCGTGCGCGGCTGCGGTTCATATAGAGGAACTCCTGCAAAGCCAGCGGCATCCGGGACTATCAGGCCGAGGATCTGCGCTGGGTGGAGCTTGCCCTGTGTATGCGCAGAGCCTTCTGATTTTTCCAGAAGCGCTCCGCGCCTTTTTTCGTTGTCAGAACAGGTCCAGCATATTGTCCAGGTAGATCTCTTCCCGCACCTGCAGCTGGTGTTCCGGTTTGGTCAGATAGTACAACAGAAATTCCAGCACCAGCGCACTGCCAAGGCCCCGGCCCTCGATCTTGAACTGCGAAAAGCCCCTGGGCAGGTAGGTGCTGCGGATGTCCTCCACTCCGATAAAGCCGGGGTTCCGCATTGCTTTGGAAAAGCGGTAGCCCTCCGCCGCACCGGGGGCCGTGCAGCGGTGCTCCGGGCAGAGCTCGCCCAGATTCCGGCGGCTGACGTTCTCGTAGCAGCGCCGCCGGTCGGTGCAGCCGAACCAGCAGCACTCGTTGCAGAGGAATTCCAGCTTGTCCTTCTGCGGCTGCGGCAGGCTGTCCAGCTGCGCAAAAGCTTTGTTCAGGCGGAAGTCCGGCACCACATAGCGGAACTCCGGCCGGGCGGTCTCCGCTTCCAGCTGTGCAAACTCCGTGAGTACCTTGGTGGTGGAGGACACCAGATATAATTCCGGGTAGTGCTCCTGCAGATAATCCACCAACCGATCCGAATGTACGATGACGCCGTTCTGCACGCTGCCCTGCGCGAACTGCGCGCAGAGGGCGTTGCATTTAGGGTCGGTCAGGTGCTCTTCCCGCAGCAGTGAATTGCTGAAGGTGAGCCGAGCCGAGATACCGTACTCCTGCGCAAGGGCCAGCACCTCCCGGGCGGTGTGTCGGCTGCATCCGGTCCGTCCGCCGCCCCACAGGCAGTCGGCCGGGGCACCGTAAAGGGAGCCGATCTCGCACCAATCGTAAAACCAGTCGCGGTGCGTCCGGTACAGCGGCAGGAACACCCGGTACAGCTCGTAGAACTCAAACAGCCCGGGCAGGTGAAAATACGCTTTTCTGATTTCCATGATCAGTCGTCCAGCCGGATCTTTTCCTTCAGCACCACGCAGCCGGCCATGGTGGCCAGTGCGGCAAAGGAGGCGATGGCACCGGTGATGTGCTCCTTATACCAGCCAAACAGCGATTTTGGGGATGTTGTACCGTCTTGTGAGGAACTCATTGTGGAAACTCTCCTTTAAATTTTATCTTTCCTATTATAGCCCTTCCCGCCGGGGAGGACAAGACGGAATTTCACCTCACGGATGAAAAAAGGCAAAAAGGCAGAGGACACGCCGCCTGCGCAGCATGTTCTCCGCCCCAAAGGGTCATTCCGGCCCCTGCGTCCGGATCTCTACAGTCCGCCCGCCGAGGTTTTCGCAAATGCGGTGGGACACCGACAGCACCGTGCGGCCCACCGAAGCACGGCGCAGGGCTTCCAGGACCCGGGCCTCGGTCTCGGCATCCAGATTGGCCGTGATCTCGTCCAGCAGCAGCACCGCCGGGTCGGCGGCGGCGGCGCGGGCAATGGACAGCAGCTGCCATTCGCCCTGCGAGAACATGCCGTCGGTGCACAGGGTGTCGCAGCCCTGCGGCAGCGCCCGGATGACGGCATCCATCCCAGCCAGCTCTGCGGCACGCCGGGCCATTTCGCGGGAAATAGCCGGGTCGCCCAGGGTGATCTGCTCCAGCACCGTGCCCGGCACCCGGGCAAGATGCTGCTCCACACAGCCGATGCAGGTGCGGCGCTCCCGGTCGGTGATGTCCAACACCTTCACCCCGCCGATGGTCACCGTGCCCGCTTCCGGCGGGTACAGGCCCAGCAGCAGCCTGAACACCGTGCTCTTGCCCGCGCCGGTGCGGCCCACCAGCGTGACCTGCTCGCCCTGCTTCACGGTCATGGAAAAGTCCTCAAGGACGTGCTTTTCGCCGTAGCCGAAGGTGACATGGTCCAGCACCACGTCACCCCGGGCCGCCGTGGCCCGTGCGGGAGGCTGCTCCCGCTCCGGCTGGGCGAGAAAGGCGTCGATGCGCTTCACGCCCGCCATAGCCGACTGGATGGTCTGGATCTCCATGCCAAGGCTCTCGATGGGTTCAAAGATGCGGGAGATGTAGTTGATCACGGCCACCGAGGTGCCCACCGACATGCCGAACAGCGTGAGCACCGCGGCATTGCCAGAGGCCGACAGCAGCATGACCGCGCCCACCACGACGGCGTTCAGCACCAGCACCACCGGTGAATAGATGGCATCGTAAAAGTTCGTGCGCTCCATGGCGGCGTAACTGTCCCCGATGCAGCGGTCATACCGCTGCTCCCGGTAGGCTTCCAGCCCCAGGGCCCGGATGGTGCGGATGTTGTGCAGCGTCTCCGGTACCTGCCCGGACACGGCAGCCACGGCGCGGCGGTTGTCCAGCTGGGCGGCCAGCATGCGCTTCTGCACATGGCGGGTAAACAGGGCAAACAGCGGCAGCACCAGCAGCAGGATCAGCGCAAGGCCGGTATTTTTGACTGCAATGACCGCCAGGATGGACACGATGCGGCAGGCGTCCGCCGCCATGCTGATGATGCCGGAGGTGAACAGGGCTTCCACCGTGTCCACATCGCCGGAAAAGCGGGCTGCCACCTCCCCGGGGTTCTGGCGTACCAGCATGCTGGCCGGCAGCCGGGTCAGCTTGCGGGACATCTCGGTGCGCAGAGCGTGGGTCATCTTCTGGCCGAACAGCACCAGCAGGCTCTCCTGCGCGGAGGACAGCCCCCCTTCCAGCGCAAGGCTGCCAAAATAGAGCAGCACCGCCTGCACCGTCAGCGGGATGCCTGCCGTCAGCCGGTCGATGATGCGGGCCAGCAGCAGCGGCGGCACCAGCGACGCCCCCACCGACCCGGCCACGCACAGGAGGGTGCCTGCGGTCAGGACAGGATGTGCCCCAGCCGCCATGCGGATGGCGGCAAATACGCCGTTCTGTTCCGATTTTTTCCGGTTCTTCATGCAGGCCCGCCTCCTTTCGCTGCGGTCTGGCTCTCGTACAGCTGGCGGTACAGCGGCACGGACGCCATCAGTTCTTCGTGGGTGCCCACCGTGGCCTTGCCGCCGTCCAGAAAAACCACCTGCTGCATCTGCGGAAAGTGGTACAGCCGGTGGGAGATGAGGAACACCACTTTGTCCTTTGCATAGGCCTGCAGGTTGGCAAACACATTGTCCTCGGTGCTGCGGTCCAGTGCCGAGAAGGGGTCGTCCAGCACCAGCACCGGGCGCGGATGAGCCAGCGTCCGGGCCAGGGCCAGCCGCTGGGCCTGCCCGCCGGAAAGGCGGGTGCCGCCGCTGCCAATGACCGTGTCGGGGCCGTGTTCCATGGCAAGCACTTCGTCCTTCAGGGCTACGGCCGAGAGGTACGGCAGCGCGTCCTGCTCCCCGCCGCAGAGCACGTTGCTGCGCACGGTGTCGGCGCTGAGTTCCGGGTCATGGCCCAGATACCCGACGGTGGCCGACACCTGCCGCGGGGTCAGGGCCGAAAGTTCCGTCTTGCCAAACCGCACAGAACCGGCATAGGGTGCTTCACACAGGAACACCCGGCCCAGCGTAGATTTGCCGCAGGCCACCGGGCCGGTGATGCCGATGATGTCGCCGGGGTGGGCGGTGAGGTTCAGGCCGGAGAAGATGGGCACATCGCCATAGGCAAAGGCGAGATCTTTCAGGGTGACGTCAGCGGCCTGCGGCACCTGCAGGGGCTCCAGCTGCTCCGGCTGCTTCATCAGCGGCTTGATGCGCTTCCAGGAGACTTCGGCCTTCTGTACGGCGTTGAACAGCTTTGCCACCTTGGAGGACTTCACCGTCAGCCGCGTGAAGCAGGACAAGAAGGTGGTGAAGGCGCCGATGTCCCATGCGCGCCAGCCTGTGCCGAGTACGTTCTTCGCGCCGAACCACAGGATGAACAGCACGCCGGCTTCGGACGCTGCCAGATACAGCGGCGGCAGAGCCGACTGCCACACATTGCTGCGCACGGCGGTCTTTTCGTACCGGTCCAGCGCGTCCTCATATTGTTCGGAGCGGGCGTCCTCACAGCCGTAAATGCGGTAGGTCACGGCGTTCTGCGCGCGGTCGAGCGTGGCGGCGCTGAGCGCGCCCACGGCCTTTTTATACGCCGCGCCCGCGCGCTGCACCGGCTTTTTCATCCGCGCGGCGCATACATAGGATACCGGCGTAAAAAGCAAACTGAGCAGCGCGAGCCGCCAGTCGTACACGAGCAGCATCACCATATAGCCGGCAAGCGCCACGCCGGTATCGAAGATCTCGGTGGTGAATTTCCGCATGCCCTCCACGCAGTCGTCCACGTCGGAGATGGCTTTGGTCATCAGCTCGCCCGCGCCCTCCTTTTCGAGAGACGCGCGGCTCTGCCGCACCAGACCAGCGTAAAGGATGCCCTTCATCCGGCGGTTGATGTTGTTGGCAAAGCGGCGGACATAAAAGCGCTTGATAAACCGCGCTGCCTGCGCGAGAAGCGTGACGAGAATATAGCCGAGCACGAGCGCAGCCATGTTCGCGGCACTCGCATTCCCGCCGAGAATATCGGCGAGACACTGGGCGAGCCGGCCCTCGTACCACGGCCCGGCCAGAAGGCCGACGTTGTATACGAGCCCCGAGAGCGTCACGAAGAGCAGCGGCAGCCATTCCAGCCGGAAATAGGAGCCGATCGCGTCCGCGCGGAAGCTCTTATTCTTATTCTTCATCGGCGGACGCCTTCTTTGCAGCGCTTCGGAAATGCGGGAATCCCGCGCGGCTCTCGGTCTTGGAGACCGTGTAAAGCTTATGGAGCGATGCGGCGAACGCGGCAGCCTCGTCCTTTGTGAGCGCGCTTGTCAGGTATTCATAAAACGCCGCTTCGATCTCCGCTTTGGAGGACTTCAGACTCTCCGCCTTTTCCGTGGGATACAAAAGCTGGCTGCGCCGGTCGTTGGGCGCGTCCCGGCGGACAAGATACCCCTTCGCTTCAAGATTTTTCGTCCGCCGCGCAATGGCGGCCTTGTCTGCGTGCAGAAGCTCGGCGAGCGCGGCCTGCGTGCAGCCGGGATGGTGGCGCAGCGCGTGGATCAGATCGATCTCCGCTGTGCCGACGCCCTCCTCGCGCAGCGAGAGCAGCACCAGCTTTTCCGCCTCACGCGCGATCTTGGTGATTTTCCGTTCCGTAATGTCCATAGACGCCTCCGGAGAATAGAATAAATGGAATAAAAAGTTGCAGATACATCGTTGTATGTACAACTATTATAGCGCGGCGCTGCCGCCAGTCAAGAAAAAACTCCCTCCGTCCCGCACTTTTCCGCGGGCGGAGGGAGGAAACATTCAGTTTTTCCGGAAATAGATGTTCAGATCGACGTCGCCGTCGATGCCGTTCACCGAGCCGGTGCTCGAATACTGCCACATGTCGAAGTTGAATACGATGCGCGGCTTCGCCTCGTATTCGGCGTACCAGAATTCGTAGTCGGAGAGCTGGCGCAGTATGTATTTCCGGTAGCCGAGATACTGCGTGAAATAGATCATCGCGTCATACCCGGCGTCCTCGACGGCGCGGCAGAACGTTTTGGCGCTCTCGCAGAGCACCGCGCGCGAAACGGTATATGTGCGCGCGTCGCTCCCGCCGACGATCTCCCAGTCGAACACGACCGGGAACGTGACCTTGTACGGGCGGATCGCGTTGAGCACGAAGGCGGCTTCCTCGGCGGCTTCCTCGGCGTTGATCGCCTGCGAATAGAAATAAACGCCGACCTTCAGCCCGGCGGCGGTCGCCCCGGCGATGTTCTTTTCAAAGTATTCGTCCGTATAGATCTGGCCGGCGGTCGAGCCGCGGTAGCCGACGCGGATCATCGCAAAGTCGATGCCGTCGGCGGCGACCTTTTCCCAGTCAATGTCGTACTGGTGCTCGGAAACATCGATGCCGGTGAGATATTTCCCGCCGGAATACTGCATCCGGCCCCGGCTGTCGGCCGAAAAGCCGTCCGGCGCCCAGGCGAGCATCGGAAAGCCGTTTGAGCGCACCGCGGCGCTTGCCGCGATCTCCGCTTCGGGGGAGAGAGGCGCTTCGCGCAGCTCTTCGGGCAGCGGCGTTTCCGAAGGCGTGCCGGAGGTGTCCGGCGCGGCAGTGGGCGCGGCGGTATTCTCCGGCGTTTCCGTGCCGGACGGGCGGCCGAGCAGCGAAACGACGCCGATCACCGCGCCGAGAAGCAGCGCCGCGAGCACGGCCCAGAGAACGATGCGCCCCGCGCGCGGGCGCGTCTTGAGCGCCGTGCCGCCGGAATGGTCAGAGCGTTTTGCCATAGGTCTTTTATCCTTTTCTTTCTTTGGAAAAAGAGACCCGCGGGAGCGGGTCTCTTTTTATAAGACGGAAGGGGAGGGGAAAACGTTCACTCCGCCGCGATCATGTAATAATATACCGGCTGACCGCCGCTGACAAGGGAAACATCCGCCTCCGGGAAGCAGGAGGTGAGACTCTCGGCGACGCCGTTGGCGTCGGTCTCGGTCACGTCCTGGCCGTAGTACACGGTGAGGAATTCCGGCTCGAGCTCGCCGAACGCCCAGTTGAGCTCCTTGAGGAGCGTCGGGAGACTGGCGTAGCTGCCGAGCAGCTTTCCGTCGAGCAGCGCGAGATACTCGCCCGCGTGGATGATGTGGCCGTCGTAGTCCGAATCGCGCGCGGCATAGGTCACGAGCGCGGTGTGGACGCGCGCGGCGCTCTCCTTGAAGGATTCCTCCAGATCGTCGGGAGACTGGTCGGGATCCATGTAGGCCAGCGCGGCGACGCCCTGCGGCACGGTGCGGGTCGGGATGACGCGCACGGTCTTTTCCGTGAGCGGGATGCACTGCTCCGCCGCCATGATGATGTTCTTGTTGTTCGGGAACACGAACACGGTGGAGGCGGGCGTCTTGTTCACCTCGCGGAGAATGTCTTCCGTGGAGGGGTTCATCGTCTGGCCGCCGGTCACGATCCGGTCGGCACCGAGCGAGCGGAAGAGATCGGCCATGCCGTCTCCGGCGCACACGGCAACGAAGCCGACTTCCTTCTCGGCGGGGGCGATCTCCGGCTCGGCCTCGGCCTCCGGCTGGGCGGCGGCAGGCGCGGCGGCGGTCTCCTTGCCGGCGAGAGAGGTGTGCTGGTTGCGCATGTTCTCAATCTTCACGGTCTGGAGCGGGCCGTAGCGCAGCGCTTCGGTCAGCGCGCGGCCCGGCGCGTCAGTGTGGACGTGGACTTTGATGATATCGTCGTCCTCCACGAGCACGAGCGAGTCGCCGAGACTCTCGAGGAAGCTGCGCAGCAGCTCCGGATTGCGCTTTTTTTCACGCGCGACGATGAACTCGGTGCAGTAGGTGAACGTGATCTCCTCGTCGTTGATCGCGGAGAATTCCGCGCTCGTCTTGGTCTCCGTCACGGGAGCCTTGGCGACGAACTTGCCCTGCAGGCAGAGCAGCATCGCGTTGAGAATGACGACGTAGCCCTGACCGCCGGCATCCACGACGCCCGCTTTTTTGAGCACGGGGTTCATGTCTACGGTCTTGGCGAGCGTTTCGCGCGCCACGGCGAGAGCGTCGGTGAGGAGCTCTTCAATATCGGTCACGCCGGCCTTGATCCGCTCAACGGCGGCTTCCGAGGCGCAGCGGGACACGGTGAGCACCGTGCCTTCGGCAGGCTTCATAACGGCTTTGTAGGCGGCATCCACGCCGTCGCACATCGCCTTGGCCCAGTCCGCGGCGCTGCACTCGGCCTTGCCGCGCAGACCCTTGGCGAGCCCGCGGAACAGCAGGGAGAGGATAACGCCGGAGTTGCCGCGCGCGCCGCGCAGCAGCGCGGAGGCGGCAGTATCGGCGGCGTCGCCGACGGCGGAGGGCGTGCGGCCGCGCAGGGCGGCCGCGGCGGCGGACATGGTCAGAGACATATTCGTGCCGGTGTCGCCGTCCGGCACGGGGAAAACGTTAAGCTCGTTGAGTTGCTGGCGATTCTCATCCAGCGCGGCCGAGGCGCAGAAGATCATTTCCGCGAATACCTGACCGCTGATTGTATTTCTCACTGCGGGGCTTCCTCCTTGGCTAATCAGTCCATCGTCATGGAATCTACATAGACGTCCACCTGACGGACGGAAACGTCCGTAGCGGAGGAGACCTTGTAGCTGACTTCGTTCATAATGCTGCTGCAGAGCGCGGCAATGTTCACACCGTGATCGACCACGATGTGGAGTTCGATCGTAATGCTTCCGTCGTCGTTGGGCGTGACGGAGACGCCCTTGGTCATAGACTCCCGACGGAGGAGCTGGACCAGACCGCTTTCCTTGGCGCGTCCGGCCATGCCTTTGACGCCGAAGCAGCGCGTCGCCGCATCCCCTGCCAGCCAAGTGAACACTTCGGAGCTGATGCAGATGGAGCCTCTTTCGTTGTCAAGTTTTACCATGGCAAGTCTTCCTTTCCACAAATCGATTTATAATTATAAAACAGATTGTCGAAAAGTACAAGGACTTTCTTGTCGCCGAGAACGTGAAAAACATACCAAAAATCGGGGGAAATCCTGTGCGATTCAGGCAAAATTGAGAGAAAAAACCCCTTCGCAGACTCTTTACATCGGCGGGCCGGCGTGGTAAAATGACTCTGTTCGCAAAGACGTTTCGGAAAGCCCTGTTGTATTTCCGGAACAGGAGCAAAAAATTATAGGAGATGAATCGAATGGTAAGAAAGCTTAAGTCCATGGACGGCAATACCGCTGCCGCCCACGTGTCCTATGCATTTACCGAAGTCGCGGCAATCTACCCGATCACACCGTCCAGCCCCATGGCGGACTACGTGGATCAGTGGTCTGCCGAGGGTCGGAAGAATGTGTTCGGCACCACCGTCAAGGTTGCGGAGCTTGAGTCCGAAGCCGGCGCCGCCGGCAGCGTGCACGGCTCTCTCAACGCCGGTGCGCTGACCACCACCTACACCGCCTCTCAGGGCCTGCTGCTGATGATCCCCAACATGTACAAGATCTCCGGCGAGCTGCTGC